>JGI26341J46601_10000739_pt1 | contig 10320 bp, 8 predicted proteins | sample BogFormECP12_OM3_FD_46601 | JGI IMG/M metagenome (IMG submission 46601) | reverse complement strand
GGGAGCGGTCAAGCTGGACCGCGGCCGCGGTGGTCCTGGCGGCCGACGCGCTGGCGGGCTTCAGCGGCGGCGCGGGGATCTTCAGGGACGCGGGCCAGCCGTCAGCCGATCCCGTCGCCGGTCCGCTCTAGCAGGCGGAGCGAGCCTTGGCGGCCGGCTTCGGTGAACGCGCCGGATTTCAGGGCCCGCTGGTAGATCCGGTACGGCGCCTGGCCGCCCGCGGCCGGGTCGGCGAACACGTCGTGGATGGCCAGCACGCCGCCGGGCGCGACCCACGGCGCCCAGCCCTCGTAGTCGGCCGCCGCCGCGGCGTCGGTGTGGCCGCCGTCGATGAACAGCATGCCGAGCGGCGTGCGCCAGATCTTGGCTACCTCGGCGGACCGGCCCACCACGACCACCACGTGGTCCTCCAGCCCGGCCGCGGCCAGCGTGGCCCGCAGCCTCGGCAGCGTGTCGAGGCGGCCGGTGCCGGGATCCACCAGCCGCGGGTCGTGGTATTCCCAGCCCGGCTGGTGCTCTTCCGAGCCGCGGTGGTGGTCGACGGTGACGACCAGCTGGCCGGCCCGGCGGGCCGCGTCGGCCAGGTAGATCGTGGACTTGCCGCAGTAGCTGCCGATCTCGAGCACCGGCCCGCGGGGGGCGTAGCGCGCGGCGGCACCGAACAGGGCGAGGCCCTCGGCGATTGGCATGAAACCCGTGGCCGCTTCCGCCGCGCGCAGCGACTCAGCACTCATCTCGGTCATCTCAGGAATCAAGATAGGCCAGGATGGCCGTCCCTGGGCCATCAGCGCGAGCACTTCGCGCTCCCGCGGCGTCAGCCGGTACCGGCTCGGTGCGGGAGTNAGGCACCATCAGCTTCTGTACCACCTCGCGCCGGCCCCGCGGTCAGGTGCGGCGGCTCGGGTCGGTGAGCAGGAGCAGGCCGCGGATGCAGGCGTCGAGGGCCAGGGCAATCAGCGCGATGCAGATGAGCCCGGAGAAGACGAGGGCGATGTTGAGGTCACCTGCCTGCCCGATCAGGTACCCCAGGCCGCTGGTGGCCGCGATCAGCTCGGCAGCGACAATGCTGGTCCAGGCCCCGGCCATGCAGATGCGCATCCCGGTCAGGATGCCGGGCAGCGCGGCCCGGATCTGCACGTGCAGCAGGGTGTACAGGCGGGACGCGCCCAGCGTCCGCGCGCACAGCAGCAGGTCCTCCGGGACCTCGTCGAGCGCGGCGACGGTGGTGATCGCCATGATCGGGGTGACCCCGATGACGATCAGGACCTCCTTNGGCAGCTCCCCGATCCCGAACCAGATGATGAACAGCGGGATGAAGGCGAGCGGTGGCAGCGGGCGGAGCACCTCGATGACCGGATCGACCAGATGCCGTGCCACGCGGCTGGCGGACATGGCCGCGCCCAGGGTCACCCCGGCGACGACGCCAATGGCGAAACCGATCACGATACGGCGCAGGCTGATGACTGCGTCGTACCATAGTGGCTTGCCCTGCGACGGGTACGGCCGGTCCCAGTAGTGCAGGAAAGCGTGCACGGTCTGGGTGACCGACGGCAGGAACACCGCGTCCCCGATGAGCGTCGCGGCGATCTGCCACGCCACGGCGAGGCCGATGAGCCCGGCCGCCCCGATGGCCAGGCGGCGGATCCGCGCCCGCCGCCTGGCTTGCCGGTACGCAGCAAGATCGGCGCGGTCATCTTGCTCGTCGAGGGCGCCCCGGTCGCCTGAGTCAAGCCGGGCCGGGGGGTCGTCGATGAGGGTGTCAGTGCCGAGCGGCGGGAGAGAGCGCCAGGCTGACATGATTCACGCTCCTGCAGAAGGATCAGGGGGCGGGCTGTACGGCCGGCCGGGGCGGGCCGCCCTGCGGGGCAGCTTGCGGCTCATACCATCAGGGACGCGCGGATACGGCGCTTGGCCACGAGGAACGACTCGGTGTCAGCGTCGACGGCATGCCGGGGCCGGCCGAGCGGGATGTCGATGACCTCGCCGATGCCGGGCGGCCGGCCGCCCATCACGGCGACCCGGTCGCCGAGCAGGACGGCCTCCTCGATGTCATGCGTCACGAAGATGATGGTGGTCCGGTACTGCTCCCAGATGTTCAGCAGGAAGTCGTGCATACGCAGCCGGGTGATGGCATCGAGGGCGCCGAACGGCTCGTCCATCAGCAGCAGGGATGGCCGGGTGATGAGAGCACGGGCGAATGCCGCGCGGTGCCGCATCCCGCCGGACAGCTCGTGCGGGAACGCGTCGCCGAACTTGCCCAGGCCGACCGTGTCGAGGATGGCGTCCGCCTCCGCGTCCAGCTCCGGGTCGTCCCGCTCATCCAGGCCGCGGGACCGCTGCGCCTTCGGCCCGAACAGGATGTTCTTCTTCGTCGTCAGCCACGGGAACAGCATCGGGCTCTGGAACAGCATCCCCCGGTCCGGGGACGGCCCTTTAACAGGCTGTCCCCCGACCGTGACGGTGCCCTCATCCTGGGCGAGAGCACCAGCCACGATCCGCAGCAGGGTGGACTTGCCGCAGCCGGACGGGCCGAGCAGGCAGACTAGCTCCCCGGCACGGACCTCCTAGGTTGACGCCGGCCAGGGCCACCGTGCGACGGCCACCCCGGCGGAACGTCTTCCCGATCCCGTCGATCTGCACCTCGGCTCCGCCCGGCCCGGCGGAGCCTTGCGCCGGCTCTGTGGTGTCGGCGGGGCCGGCGACCTTCAGGTCACCGGCCCCGCCGACGTCAGCTTGGGCACCCACCAGCGAGGGCCTTCTGCAGGAAGGAGATGTTGACGTGCGACGCGATCTGCGCGGCACTGGGGATGGTGGTGAGCCTGCCCTGCCCGATCAGGAACTTGGCGGTCAGCTCGTAAGCCTTCACCAGGCGGCTGGTCGGGTCGTGCAGGGTCGAGCCGAGCCAGAAGAGCTGCTGGTCGACCGGGATGATCTCCGGGTAGTAGGCCTTCGTGGCCGTCACCACGAGGTTGGCCGGGACGCCCTGCACGCCGGCGGCTTCGGTCAGGTACTTGTCGGCCTGGGGCCCGGTCATGTCGTTGGTGGCCTGCACCTCGGCGCACACGTAGTCCTGCACGAGGGTGGGGTCGCTGTTGATCACGCTGGTCGCGACCGCTACCGCGTCAATGCCGGGGACGCCGAGCTTGGCGATCTGCTCGGCGTCGACCAGCTGATGGTAGCCCTTCTGCTGGATCAGGTCGGCCGCCGGAACGCCCTCCACGTAAGCGGCGTCGACCGCGCCGGACAGGGCCGCGGCGCCTGCCGCCGTCTCGCTCGGGAAGCTGACCACCTTGACCTTGCCGGTCAGGTGCTCCAGCGCCAGGTAGCCCTCCAGCTCGTAGTCCTCCGACGAGCCGACCAGGACGCCGACGGTCTTGCCGGCCAGCTGGCTCACCGAGGTGATCGACTTCGGGACGACGAGCCCGTCGGCGTCGAAGCCCTGCGCGAACACGATGGTGACCGCGGTGCCGTTGCCGATGGCCGCGGTGACCGGCGGGTTGCCGACGCCGCTGATGGACTGCACCGAGCCGCCGCGCATCTCGGCGATGGCGGTGACGCCCGCATCGAACGGCACCATGTGCAGGTGCGCGGGGATGGTCTTCTCCAGCGACGGCTGGCTGAAGATGATGCCGTCAGCGGTGGCGATGCTGCCCTGGCCGACCGAGACCGTGAAGCTGGGCAGCGCGGCCGGCCCGGAACTGCCGCCCTGGGTGACCGCCCAGACGATCAGCGCGATCGCCAGGACCACGACGACGCCGGTGGCGCCGTAGATCCGGCGCCGTCTTCGCTTGTAGATGGGTGTGCCTGCGCGCTTGGTGGTGGTCTCAGCGGACGCGGGGTCGGCGGACGTACTCATGGTTCGGAACCCCTTCGAAGTGGGAATGGGTGATGACGGGCGGGGCTTTATGCCGCGNCGGCGTAGTAGGCGGATGCTTCGCCGGTGNGTGGCACGCTCGGGCGGCCGTCCACGCCGACCGGCACNGGGCCGGCCACGGTGACCCGCTCGCCGCGGCGGTGCGCGGTGCCGTAGTCGAAGATGGCGTAGTGCTGGGTGGCCCGGTTGTCCCAGATCGCGAGATCCCCGACCCGCCACTGCCAGCGGACGGTGTGCTCGGGACGGGTGATGTGGTCCTGCAGGATCCTGATCAGGTCGCGCGAGGCCTGCGGCCCGAACCCGTCGATGGTCCGCGCGAAACCGCCNAGGAGCAGCGATCGTTCCCCGGTCTCCGGGTGAACCCGGACGGCNGGATGCTCGGTCTGGTAGACCGTCGAGACGAACTCCCGCCGCTTTTCGGCCAGCACCGGGTCGGCGCGCTCCTCGCGGCCGGTGACCGCGGCGTAGTCGTACGCGTTGGTGTGCACGATGCGCAGCCTGTCCACCAGGTCACGCAATTCATCCGGCAGGCTTTCGTAGGCGGTTACCGTGTTGGCCCAGATGGTGTCGCCGCCCACCGGGGGAATCACGACCGCCCGCAGCAGGGTGAAGGCCGGCGGCCNGNCCAGGAAAGTGACATCGGTGTGCCAGTTGTTGGCCCTGACTCCCTTGCTCGAGTCGATCTCCTCCAGCAGGGGCTGCCCGGGCGGGGATGCCAGGGTGGGATGCCCGAGCGTGAGGGGGCCGAACCGCTGCGCGAACGCTACCTGCGTGGAGTAGTCGAGGCGTTGGTCGCGCAGGAAGATCACCTTGTGCGCCAGCAGCGCCTGGCGCACCTGGGCGATGGTCTCGTCGTCCGGCGGCGCGGCGGCATCGACGCCGGAGATGACGGCCCCGATCTCGCCGGCCAGCGGCGTGATGTCAATGCGAGTGGATGTTCCAGTGGCATTACTCATAGCAGTGCCCTTTCACGGTTGGCTGAGCCAGGAGGTCACGCGGGCGGCTTGCTTCGCTGACCGGCAGCTATCCGGCGCGCGCGAGGAGGTTCCGGCCGCGGAGCGTGTGCGCTAAGGCCAGAACGAGGGAACGGGCAGGGCCGTCAGGCCAGCACGGAACACAGGCAGCTGGCTACGCGAAGCAGATCAACGTAGCGGCGCTGCACACCCTCGTGTGAGGTCATGCCCCGAGTGTGACAACGAGGTCCCGGNAAAGTCAACTAATCAGATCAAGATACTTNGGAATTGCAGATGTCGCTCGCCGGTGATCAGCACGCGATCCAGGAGCTCGCGACGCAGGGTTCCGACCAGGCGCTCGCAGATCGCGTTCATGCGCGGCACCTNGACANCAGTGCGCTTTCTGGTGCACTCGGCCCTCGGACACACGGAGGCAACCGGGAGGTTCCGGGCACCGGTCAGGAACTTCCAGCCTTAGCCGCGTACCGATCGACGGCGTGCCGGGCATAGGCGCGCACATCAGCGTCGCCATCGGAAGCGGCCGCGTGCAGCGCTTCCACCGCCCCTGGATATGCGTGCATCGGCGCCAGCGCGGTGACGGCCGCCTTCCTGACGTTGGCGTGCGGGTCGGACACCGCGACCACCAGGGGCCCGACGGCTACGACGGGGCTGGCCGCCGCCAGCGCCTGAGCCGCGCCGGCGCGAACCTCCCATGCGGCTGCCGTCCGTCGCAGCACGCGGGCAGCGAGGGTGTCCAGCGGGGGAGGGCAGCCGAGCGCTCCAGCCGCCTTGAAGGCTGCCGCCCGGACCAGGACGTCGGGATCGCCCGCCAGCCCGTTCCAGCGCCTCGCGGGCGTCCGCGTGCCCGGTTTCGGTCAGCTCGGCGGCTAGCGCCGCCAGCCCGTCAGCGACGGCGACGCGTACCTCACGCGAGCGGTCTGCGGCCGCCTCCGCCACGAGGCGGGCCTCTCCGGTGGAGACAAGCCCGCTGACCGCACGCAGCCGTACCCGGTGGTCGGCGTCGGACAGCGCGGCCGCGAACGGCCCGGCGTCTGCTGCNCGCATCTCCCTGAGCAGATCGAGGACCGCGGACCGGACGACCGGGTCGGGACTGCCCAGCCGACGGCGCAGGCTGTCGANCAGCGCCTCGTCATCGGCAGGCAGGATCGCTGCCAGCTCGCGCAGGCCCGCCACGGCCGCGTGCCGGACGGTGCCGTTGTCATCGCCGGCCGCCTGGGCCAGCGCCCGCCCGGCGCCGGGCGGCGCGGTCTCGGTCAGCGTGGCGATCGCCGCCCGGCGGACCCGCGCGTCGGAGTCGGCCAGGTACGGCTCGAGCTGCGGCACGGACGGCTGCAGCTCCGCGAGCCGCAGCAGTTCCAGGATCTCCGGCGGCCGCGCCGAGGTCGCGGCAGTGGCGGGCCGGTACCGACCGAGCCGGCCGCGCCCGGGACCTGGCGGCCCGGGGATGAGGACGACCTCGCCGGGGTCCCTGGCGGGAACCTCGAACTCGCTGACCGGCACGATGTAGGTGCCGACCGGCCGCTTGAGGAGTTCGCGGTTCCCGTCGGCGCCGCGGCGGATGTTCAGGTGCCAGAACCATTCCGCGTCGTCGTGTCCGGGATGGTCGGCGCGGTCGTGGTACAGGCCCCATCTGCTCTCCGTGCGAGCCAGTGAAGCGCGCGCGGCCAGTTCGGCGCAGTCGCGGATGAACGTGACCTCGGCGCAGCGCATCAGCTCGTGCGGTGTCCGGGCACCCATCCGGGCGATCTCCGTGGTCATCCGGTCGAAGGTCTCCAGCGCGATGGCCAGCCGGGCTTGCGTCTTCGGCGGCGCGACGTAGTCGTTCACGAAGCGCCGCAGCTTGTACTCGACCTGGGCCTGCGGCGGCCCGTCCGGGTTCCGCAGGGGCCGGTAGATCAGCTCGTGGGCCGCCCCGATCTGGTCNTCTGGCAGGCTCGCCGGGCCCNCGTTAGGTCCGGCCGGGCCCGCCGCTCCCGGGCCGCGCGCGAATTCGCTGGCATGCGCGCCTGCCAGGTCACCGAACACGAACGCGCCGATCATGTAGTTGTGCGGCACGCAGGCCAGGTCGCCGGCCGCGTACAGGCCAGGCACGGTGGTGACGGCATTCTCGTCTACCCATACGCCCGAGGAGGAGTGCCCGCCGCACAGGCCGATCTCCGAGATGNGCATCTCCACGTCGTGGGTTCGGTAGTCGTGGCCCCGGCCGNCGTGGAAGGTACCGCGAGTGGGCCGTTCGGTGGTGTGCAGGATGTTCTCGAGCGCGGAGATGGTCTCCTCGGGCAGATGGGTCAGCTTGAGATAGATCGGCCCGCGGGCCGAGGCGATCTCGCGGGCGACCTCGGCCATCATCTGCCCAGACCAGTAATCGCAGTCCACGANCNGTTCCCCGCGGTGGTTGACCTGGTAGCCCCCGAAGGGGTTGGCGACNTAGGCGCACGCGGGGCCGTTGTAGTCCTTGATCAGCGGATTTATCTGGAAGCACTCCAGGCCGCTGAGCTCGGCGCCCGCGTGGTAAGCCATCGCGTGCCCGTCCCCGGCATTCGTGGGGTTCTCGTAGGTCCCGTACAGGTAGCCGCTGGCGGGCAGGCCCAGCCGGCCGCAGGCACCGGTGGCGAGGATAACCGCGCCCGCCGACACCGTCACGAACCCGCCCGTGCGGGTGTTGAACCCGGCCACGCCGACGGCGCGTCCGGCCGCCGTCAGCACCCGGACCGGCATGACCCGGTTCTCGATGCGCACCCGCTCGCGTATCGAGCGCCGCCGCAGCACGCGGTACAGCACCTTCTTGATNTCCTTGCCCTCGGGCATTGGGAGCACGTAGCTGCCGGACCGGTGCACCCGCCGCACGTCGTAATCACCGTGGGCGTCCTTGGCGAATTTCACCCCGTACTGCTCTAGGCGCCGCACCATTTCATAGCCGCGGGAGGCGGTCTGGTACACCGTGCGCTGGTTGATGATGCCTTCGTTGGCGCGGGTGATCTCCGCGACGTAGTCCTCCGGCGTGGCCTTGCCTGGGATGACGGCGTTGTTGACCCCGTCCATGCCCATGGCCAGGGCACCGGAGTGGCGGACGTGCGCCTTGTCCAGGAGCAGGACCGAGGCGCCCATCTCGGCGGCCGTGATCGCCGCCATCGTTCCCGCCGTGCCGCCGCCGACCACCGCGACGCCGTGGAGCACCACCCGGTCCCCGCGGACCCTGATGTACTCGAGGTCCACCGGGCGGCCGTCGGCGAGGCGGGTGAGACGCTCCACCATCAGCAGGGCAGCGCCGGGCGGCGCATTAAGGACGACGGCCGAGTGCGGGTCCGCGTTGACCGCCTCGACCGTGAGGCTCGCGCTGCCGAGGTGCTGCCCGGCATGGGCTTCGATCAGGGCGAAGATGTCGTTGTGCGCCAGGTCCTCGCCGAGCAAGGGCTCCCCGATATCGGGGACCAGGTAGGTGAGGTCGAGCGAGAACGGCAGGCCGTTCAGCCGCCGGAGCCGCTCGATGCAGACCACCGTGGTGGCTGGAGGACCGCCGGGCGGCCGGAGCCGGGCGGCGATGGCAGGCGGCGGGACAATCATTCCCGCGGTGCGGACCTCATTGACGACCTCCTTGCAGCATCTGACGGCGAAGAATGTCAGCCACCTGCCGGGCCCAGTCGGCTCGCCGGCGCCGCGTATCAGCGAGCACCTCCGGTGCCGCCGCGGCACGGCCGGGACTCGTAGACGACATGGCATAAAAATCTACTTGTCCGATCCAGAAAGCGGAATATGGTCGGCGTTACGCCACCCAGCCGGCTGATAAATAGCGTTTGACCTGCTGGTTCGTCATCCAGCCAACAGGTTCCGCCAGGTCTGTCAGGCGTTCACCTGCGAGCTGCCGCAACAATGCCTGGCTTGGCTGGAGCGGCTGCCTCGCTCTAGCCCACTATGCCCAGCGAAATACTGGGCAAGGCCATTCCGTTATACCGGTTGCCCCTGATCGGAAGGACGTGCTGATCCGTGACGAGTGCCCCGGCGGGCCGGCCGGCCCCCTTGCACCTGGCGGTTGCCCTCGACGGCACTGGCTGGCATCCCGCCGCGTGGCGGGAGGCCGACGCCCAGCCGCAGCGGCTGTTCACCGCCGGTTACTGGACCGAGCTGGCTCAGCAGGCCGAGCGCGGCCTGCTGGACTTCCTCACCGTCGAGGACGGGCTGGACCTGCAGTCCGACGACCGCTTCCAGGCCGACGCCCGCCTGGACCGGGTCCGCGGCCGTCTGGACGCGGTGCTGATCGCGGCCCGGGCCGCCCCCGCCACCCGGCACATCGGGTTCGTGCCGACCGCGATCACCACCCACACCGAGCCGTTCCACCTGTCCAAGGCCATCGCCACCCTGGACTACGTGAGCAGCGGCCGGGCCGGGATCCGGGTGCAGGTCGCCGTCCGCGCCGGCACGGCGGCCCACTTCGGCCGCCGGGAGAGCCCGCTGCTGCGGGCGGACCGCCTCGCGGATCCGGACATGCAGCGGCTGATCGCCGACCACTTCGACGAGGCGGCCGACTACGTGGAGGTGCTGCGCCGGCTCTGGGACAGCTGGGAGGACGACGCGGAAATCCGTGACGTGACCACCGGCCGCTTCATCGACCAGAACAAGCTGCACTACATCGAGTTCGAAGGCCGCTGGTTCTCCGTGAAGGGGCCGTCGATCACCCCGCGGCCGCCGCAGGGCCAGCCGGTCGTCGCCGCCCTCGGCCACGCCAGCGTGCCGTACCAGCTGATCGCGCGCTCGGCCGACGTCGGGTTCGTCACCCCGCGCGACGCGGCCCACGCCGCCGAGATCGTAACGCAGATCCGGACCGAGCAGGCCCGCGCCGGCCGGGCCGCGCAGACCCTGCACGTCTTCGGTGACCTAGTGGTGTTCCTCGACGAGAGCGAGTCCGCCGCCACCGAGCGCAAGCAGCGCCTGGACTCCCAGGCCGGGGCCGAGTACCGCAGCGACGCCCGCGTCTACGCCGGCCCGAGCGCTGGCCTGGCCGACCTGCTGCAGGACTGGCAGGCCGCCGGGCTGTCCGGCTTCCGGCTGCGCCCGGCCGCGTTGCCGCACGACCTGACGCACCTCACCGAACGCCTAGTCCCCGAGTTGCAGCGCCGCGGTCTGTTCCGCGCCCGCTACGAGGCGGACACGCTCCGGGGGCTGCTCGGCCTGGCCCGCCCCGCCAACCGCTACGCCGCCGCCTGATAACCCCGCCGCCGACGTGACCCGCGACTCTTCGAGGACACAGACGATGACCAAGCAGATTCACCTGGCCGCGCACTTTCCCGGCGTGAACAACACGACCGTGTGGAGCGATCCCGCCGCCGGCAGCCACATCGAGTTCGACTCGTTCCGCCAGTTCGCCCAGACCGCCGAGCGAGGCAAGTTCGACTTCCTGTTCCTCGCCGAAGGGCTGCGGCTGCGCGAGCAGAACGGGCTGATCTACGACCTCGACGTGGTCGGCCGGCCCGACAC
>JGI26341J46601_10000737_pt1 | contig 10337 bp, 21 predicted proteins | sample BogFormECP12_OM3_FD_46601 | JGI IMG/M metagenome (IMG submission 46601) | reverse complement strand
CACCTTGCGGCCCGGGAGCACCCCGGCAAGCTCGCGCGTGTCGGTGAGGAGCGAGCGCCAGAATCCCGGGATCGCCTGCTCGATGGTCACGCCGGAAGGGATCTCGACTTCGGCGTTGCGCGTGCGGCCCCAGGCCGTGCAGAGCGCGTCGATCGCGTGGAGCGCGCCCTTCGTCATCGCGGCGACGTCATCGAGGATCTTGCCCCGGTGGATGCGCGCGACTTCGGAGCCCTTCGCTTCGTAGACGCTCGCGTTGTAGCAGCGGATCAACGTGACGCCGCCGCCGCCGTGCAGCCGGCTACCGCCATTGTCCTTCGAGCGGTACGAAACCCAGCCCTCGAAGGCTTCCCCGATCGCCTGCTCGGCAACCGGCGTCGGCGTCCAGATCGACGCGCGCAGCTCCCACGCGGTGGACGTGGGATCGTAGCTCCACGTGGCGCGTGCGTCGCTCGGGAGCGAGTCGCGCACCTTCGGGAGCACGTCGGGCGCGTCGGCCTTGCCGTACGCGGGGCCGAGCGCGGCGTAGACGTCGCACGGGCCGGCGTCGCGCATCCGAAGCGTCATGCGCGTGTCGCCCGCGCGTGTCAGCTCGTAGCAGAGGACGTCCGCCATCTTCGCGCGATCGTCGTGCGCGAGCGCGCGAAGCGACTTCGCACGAGCGAGATCCTCCGGGCTCGGCCTCGTGCCATCGTCCTTCACGCTCTCCAACGTCTTCGCTTCGCCTACGTTGGCGACGATCCGCTCATACAGGCCGAGCACGTACGCCGACATGGGAGACTCGCAACGCGCGGAGAGCCCGCGCACCGCGTTGACGCTCAGGCGGTGCCCGTACACGGTGAGCTTGCCGTTGCTCGTGAGGTTGCGCGCGACGTCGGCCGCGCTCACCACGACGTCACGCCGCTTCTCGTCCTCGACGCACGCAACGATCGCGTCGATCGCATCGCTCGCGCGCAGCTTGTCGCCGTGCTCGCGCGCACGCTGCGCTTGCGTGGCGTAGCCGATCCCCATCATGCGCGTGCCGCTCGCGGCGACCTGCTGCGAAGCGTTGACGGTGACGCCCGCCCCGTTGAGCGAAGCGTGCTGCGCTTCGATCCGCCGCTTGGCCTCGTCGTCCACGACGTCACCGCCGCCGCCGAAGCCGCCGGACACGGGCTTGACGCCGGCCGCGCTCGTCGTCGCCGGGCTCGCCTGGACGGGCGCGGGCGCCTGGACGATGGCCGGGCTCGACGCGGGCGCCTGGACGGTCGCCGGGCTCGCCTGGACGGCAGCTTGCGCGACGGCATCGAAGAGCACGCGATCATCTTGCATGACGCGCGCGAGCGCCCCATTCTGCCACGCGGGCGGCAGCTCATCGGGAAGCAACATGCGATCGGAGCGGTGTTCCGCCCCGTCGCGGTTGAGGTAGGTAAACGTGGTCATTGGCGTGGTCCGTTCCCGCCCGTCGCGCGCTCGCACGATGCGAGCGGACGCGAGCGGACCCATGCCGGCCGGGTGTTGCCGGGCGTCATGGGTCCGCGCTCGTCGCAGGGTGTGGGCGGGGTCGTTTGCATGGTCCGTCGCGCGGGGCCGAAGCCCCATCGGCGCACAAGCAAGGCCGGGGCCAGTTATCGGAAGTTTCCAAGTGTGCGGAATCACGCGCGCCTGGACGCTTAGCGCGAAGACGTCTTCGCACTTCCGGTGCGTAAACGCGAATCCCTTACGCACGTGTCCGCGCGTTCACGCGGGATCGTGCGCGCCATGGCGCACGCGGTGCTACGCGCGAGCGCGGGAGCGCGCCCACGTGTGCGCGCAGCGCTCCCAGCGGCGCCATGGCGTGCCAGGGCCTCAGCCGAGCGCGCCGTAGGGCCGTCCAGGCGGCTCGCTTGCGAGCCAGGGAGAGCGATCCCGGGCGTTCCCGTGGGCCGTCTCCGAGACGATCCAGCCTGTTTTCCGGCCTAGTCCAACGGATAGTCCCGCGCGAGCCGGGTAATAGCGGCGTGTGAGCCGCGCGCTGGCCGAGTGTGAGCCGCCGTGTTTCCCGTGCGTGTACCGGCGTCGATCGCACGTCGATCCCGGGTGTCGAGACCCGGATCGAGGGTCGATCGACGCGGGATCGACGGCCCAAACGTCGATGAAAAGCTCAATAATATCATAGAGTTATAGCTCAGCAGTAGACGTCGTTCGCCCGCCGGCCCCGACCCCGGAACCCCGGTTCCCGCGTCGCCGCGCTGCGCGCGACGCACCCACGGTGCGATCTATCGCTCCGGTGCGAGTTTGCGGAACGACAGGGAAGCCACGGATGATGGCGCCGCAGCGGTTCGCGCCTCGACTTGAACCGTTACCCCGGCCGTTTCGAGGGCTTACGAACGGTTGGCGACCAGTGTTTGGCCGGCGGCGATCCGCCCAGACCCAGGGTGATCTCCACGGCAGTGGGCACGCGGAGCTCCGTGGCGGTGTACTCGCGGACCAGAAGACCGTGGGTCATGGCCTTCAGGATGACGTCGGCGGCCCCGCCGTCGTCGCGTACCGCCCAGCCCTCCCACAAGCAAACGAGGGCGTCGGCCTCTAGGACCATGGTCGTGTTCCGAAGGTTTCCCGCGTACTTAGGCTTCAGTCGCCAGTCGGCCGGGTACCTCTCCACCGGCACGCCGTGCGCCTTTGCCCACCGTTCGCCCAAGAGATCCACGCCCCGGCAGGTACCAGAGAGCACGACGGTAGGGCGAAACCCGCTCCTCACCATGGCGCGCTCGAGGAGCCGGTACTCGGTGATGTACCGCGACCCGGCGATAATGAGCCGCAACTCCCTGTCGTTCCGCGACGTTACCATGCTGGATCTGGATACTTTGGCTGGACTATCCACATCCTATCCGGTTGGGAACCGTGTCTCACTATAGAGCCAACGGTTCTAGCTGACGCACTCCACCTTCCGGGCGAGCGGCACCGCCCCGATCTGCTCGCAGACGTCGGCTACTTCGAGGAGTTTCCGTGCGATCTCGCGCGCTTTCTTCGGCGACATGCGCCACACGAGGAACACGTCCTCGTTGTCGTCGGCCTCGCGAACCATGTCCACGAGGTTCTCGACGTCGCCCGGGTACACCTCGGCGTGGAACGCGACAACGTTGCGTCCCGCCGCCGGGTCGTACTCCGGTTCGGCTTCGATCTGCCGAGGGTCTTCGCCGCTCATCGCCGCCATTTCACGAGTCCTTTCGCGAGGTCAGGCCGAGTATACTCGCGACGGAACGGCTTGTGCGAAGCGACTGCCCGCCGAAGATCGTCGGGTCGAGCCCGAGGCTCTCCGCAGCGCTCTTCACGAGGTTCGCAACCGACTTGTCGCTGAGCGCAACGGTACGCGTCCGGCCCGAGCGAGAGATGGCGCGAAAGAGCGGTCCCCGCGTGATGCCCGCAGCGTCCAGCCACGCGCGCAGGCTGCGCACGGGGCAGATCGTCGGGTCGGCGGCGAGGGCGAGACTCTTGCTGCCTTTCCGCAGGGTTACGACCAGCGTGTCACCGGTAAAGGCAATGTCGGCGACGTCGAGCCCCGCGATCTCCGAGCGGCGTAGCGCGCCTGCCCAGCCAACGGTGAGGATCGCGCGGTCCCGCAGGCCGCGCAGATCGCTGCCGCAGGTACCCACCATCGCCCGGAGCGTGGTGTCGGTGATGGGTGACTTCTTCGACGGAGCGCCACTCTGCCGGCGGATGCAAACCAGCGTTTTCTTGAGCAGATTGGGCATTCCCCAGCCGTACCCGTGCGTGCGGTGCGCGTGCGCGATGCTGGCGAGGGCGCGCTTGACGGTCGGGATCTTCCTGCCGTGATCGGCGAGCCATGCGAGGTACGAAGCAACCGTCTCGGTCGTCGCCGGCAGCGCCGTCCGCCGCCTGTTGCGGCACCAGCTCTCGAACGCATGGAAGTCGGTGGCGTAGGCTCGGAGGGTGCGGCTTCCAGGGCTGCGTTCTAGCGCGGCGACCGCCGGGACGATGGAAGAGGGCTTCTCGAGCACGATCGGGCCTCCAGAGGGCGATTCTGACGCCTGGCGAGCCGTTTACGGGCGCTTACCGGCGAGGAACTCGGCGTAGGTGATGCTCCTGCCGCCAGGCCCGATGCCGGAGGCGAGGGTCGATCCGCGCGAGCGCTGCACGGTTTTCACGTCGCGGCGCTTTTTCAGGCCGTAGAACGACTTGAACACGAGCTTCGCGCAGCCCGATCCACGGCAGTTCAGGCAGATGACGGCGACGCCGGGCGGTTCGGCCATGCCTCGGTACAGGCCCGTGCCGTCGCAGCTCTCGCATTCCACTTCAATCTTGAGGGTTTGGGACATGGATCAGTCGTTCCAATCTGCGGCCTCCGCCGCCAGGTTCTTCGCCCACTCGTCGATCGCGCGCTCTCGCGCGTCGGGCGACATGGCCGCGAGCTCGGCTTCGCGTTGTGCGTTCGCCTTGGCAACTTCCTGAGCGAGACCACGCAGCCACGGACCGGCCTTCGTCGGCACGTCGCCAGCCATCGCGACGGCGTCGCCGAGCCACGCAGCGGCCTGCTCTGCGTCGCCGGCGTGGTCCGCGAGGACGGCGGCCAGGAGGTACGCCGCGACGTGCTGGCGGCCCGTTTCCGGGTCAGTCCAGTGCCCGTTGAGCCCGAGCGTCAGGGTGAACTTGCCGCCTCGGAAGACGCGCGAATCACGCACGACTGTCGTGCTTCGGAGGGTCATCGCGACGACTCGATTCGGCACATCGGCGGTCCGTCAGTCGCCATCGGGCATCGGGTGCGAGGAGACGTTCCCGGCAGGTCTACGTGGTGCACCACGCAGCGAAAAACAGGCTCTCCAGCCGCCTTCGCGATGCCGACGATGTCCCCGACGGTGTGCTCTGGGTACCCGTGTTTCTCGGGCTGGGACTGCACCTTCGCGAGCATGCTTTCGGCGGTGTCGGCGCCCTTGAGGAGCGCTGCCGCGTACTCGCGAGCGATGGCCGGATCGAAGGTCGTGTGCGGGTCGGCGGCGATCTCGACTCCGGCGATCGAGGCGTGGACGTACACGAGCGTGATCCCGTTCTTCGGGTTGCGAATCTCTGCGATCTGCTTGCTCATCTCGGTCTCCTACAGCAGGCCCTTGGCGGCGTTGCGCGTGAATAGGTTAGCGTGGCGGATGTACCCTCGAGCGACGCGTTCGCTCTGATGTCCAGACTGCTGCATGATCTCGTGCAGCGGACGCCCTTGTTTCGCGGCGGTGGTCATGAACCCGGCGCGGAGTGAGTGTCCCGAGAAGATCGCGGCATCGAGTCCAGCCGCTTCAGCGGCTTGCTTCACGAAGTCCGCTACGGAGCGGTCGCTCAGACGCGCTTCTCGCACGTGCCCTTGTGCGGTGACGGCGCGGAAGAGCGGTCCGCGTGTGATCTCGGCTGCCTTGAGCCACGCCTGGAGACTCCGAACCGGGCACAGTGCCTTGTTTTCTGCGAGTGGGATGGCTCTCTCGACGCCCTCGCGCTCCTGATCTGTCTTGCTCTTGCGCATCACTGCGATGAGTCCTTCGGGGACGTACTGGATGTCCTCGACGTCGAAGGCAACGACCTCGCTCCGTCGAAACGCACCCGTCCAACCGAGCGTCAGGATCGCGCGGTTGCGAAGCCCCGGCAGATCGACGCCGAAGGTTGCGACCATCGCTCGAAGGATCGTGTCTTCGGCCGGTTCCTTCTTGTCGCGCTTCACACCGAGCTTCCGGCGGAGACCCTTCAGCATCTCGCGGACAAGCTTCGGGGTTTCCCAGTCGTGGCCCTGCTTGCGGAAGTGGAACGCGATCCCGGAGAGCGCTCGCTCGATGGTTGAGACCTTCATGCCCTCCTGCGCGAGGTCTGCGAGGTGTGTCGCGACGGTCTCGGCGGCCGGCGGGAGCGGTTCGAGCCCGTGCGCTTCGCACCAGGCTTCAAAACGCGCCCAATCGGAGGCGTACGCGGTCTTCGTGTTGTCCGCTTTCGCGTCGTCGACGAGCTCCCGAACTCGCTCCACGAGCGGCTCGAGCTTCGCGATGTTCCCCGGACGGGGCTTCGGAGTCGGAACGAGCGCCTTCGAGGTCATCGCGGAGCCTTCTGACTCTCTGCTGAGACACGTGAAGCGCGTGCGATGGCGTTCGGATCGTGTTCCGGGCTCGGATCGAGCAGTGCGATCCGCACTCCCGACTGCCGCGTGGCGGTGTTGGTGACGAANGGGCCGTTCCGGCGTCGAAACTCCTCGTCGCAGTACCAGCACATGGGTCGATCCTAGCACTTCCGATAACGGCACCCTATCGGAAGTTGGTTCGCGCTTGACGTATAACCGCTAACCGGTATGGTGGAGCCATGCCGAAGGGTGTCGTCGCTCCTGATCGCGTTCGCGCGTACGTCACGAAGCTCGCACAGCAGGGAGGTACAGAGGCTGCGAGCGAGAAGCTCGAGATGTCCCGGGAGACCGTCGCCCGCCTCATGGCGGGCCTTCCGGTCCACAAAGGAACCGTTGCCCAGGTCGAGAAGAAGCTCACCGAGGAGAAAGGCGGCCGAACATGACCGCAAACCTCACAAACAGTTTCACCGACGAGGACTGGGCGGAGTTCTACGCCATCTCGAACAACCGCTTTTCGTGGCCCGCGACTACCTCGACGTCGAGCCCGGGGATAGCGCTGTGGGACAGGCTGCTGCGCAGTAGGACTTGAGCTGTATGGACACCGAAGTTCTCGCTACCAAGTGGTGTTCGCCGAACGTCGAGCTCGAAGTCGCAGAATTTCTAGCCTGCCGGGAGTCAACATGACCGACAACAAGCTCGTCGTCGCCTTCGCCATCGCCTTCGCGGGCATGCTGGGTGCTGCTCACGAGAACACCCTCATCGGCACTGCCGTCGGTGGGATGTGCAGTGCCGCTCTCGCACTGGTGATCGGCAACCGTGCCCTCCAGCAGGACAAGAAGACCAAGCGATGACCGCCGACGACTTGCCCCGACCTCTGCGACGACTTGCTGCTCGCGCTGCCGTAGCGCTCGGCGGTCTGCTCGCTCGATGGGCCGAGCGGGTGAATGACCCTGAAGATGCGGAGAGGCTGCGCGCTCACGCGGCCCGCATCAAGAGCCTCTCGGAGGAGCGATGACCCTCGGCCTCGACAGGTGGCGCTGCAAGATCGACGGCGACGTGGTTCGCACGCCCGGTGTGGACTGGGGTCGGCCGCTCAAGATCCTTCATCGCCACAAGAACAGGCTCGTGCTGCGTCGCAACGGCCACATGACCTGGGCCAGCATTGGTCAGCAGACGTACGCAGAGACCCTCTACATGCTCGTGGAGGTCAGCCGCGACATGGCGACTGTCATCGAGGAAGTCGAGCCGGGTCGGAAGTACCGAGCAGCCGTCGCGGACCTCATCAAGAAGTGCGGCGGCAAGTACAAACCACCTCCTCCAAAGGAGAAGAAGCCGCACCCGAACCTGGCGATCATGGAGGATCTCGTGAAGCGACGCGTGTTCTCGAGCCTCGCAGCCGGGCCGAGTGGTCGGCGCGACCCCGAGTACATGATCCACGTTGCGTGGTCGGCCGCGTTCGACCCCGGTGACGAGGGTCGCGGGCACTTGGTACGTCGTGGAGAGGTGACAGCAAACCTCGGGATCGACGAGGCCATCGCTCCGTTCACCAACGAAGAGATGCAGGACATCACCTTCGCGGCGAAAATGGCGGCCCTCCAGTGCCTGCGCAAGCGGAAGATCGCGGCTGCGAAGAAGGCAGGGCTCGCGATCTTGCGAAGGAAAGTGAGGAGCGCATGAAACCTTGTGCGAAATGCGGTGTGAAGGGTCACGTCTCGCCGGCTTCCGTAGCGAACAGCACATCTCCGTTGGTGCTTCTCCACTCGGTTCGCGTCGATGGAAAGGTCGTGAAGCTCTGCCAGAAGTGCCGCGATCGTCTCGAGTACGAAGACAACAGACCTGCGGACCCTGCAAAAGTCGTAGCCAAGCCCGGTCCTCAGTCCGCGATGCGTCTTCCACCGACCGGAGTGCCACTCGTCATGCCGCGCGAGAAGCCAATCGAGATCGCGCGCCCACTGGGTTGGAGAAGATCATGAAGATGAAGCCGAAAGACATGGGCGACAACGACGTCGGCCTCGAGATCGGTGAGGGCTACGTGATGCTCGGCGTGAAAGTGGAGATGCCGCTCGACAGCGGCAACATCACGGTCGTGCGATGCGTAGAGCTCACGCCCGAGAAGGCTACTGAGCTGGGACAGAAGCTCCTTCGCTACGGTGAGATTGCAAGAAAGATCGCACCTGCAACGGCTCTACTCGTCGAAGGACCGTCGTGAAGATCGGTACCACGGAGCACGCGCGCGGGATGCTGCAAGCAGCCAGGGAGATCGCGCACGTCGCGTGGATCGGACGACTCGACGCGCGGGTGTATCACTGGGCGCGAAAGATCAGCGATCCGTTCTCGACTGTGCGCGAGAAGGTGCAGGCGATCGTCGACGCGTTCCGTGCGAGCTCCAAACGCGTTCCCTCGCCAATCGACGAGACGTTTCCGAGCGCCGCTCAAGCGCTGTTCGAGCAACGTTCGTTCGACTCGGACGACGTCACCATCGCGCTCGGTGCGGCCTGCATGAGCATCGGCATCCCGGTCAAGGTCATCGCAGCCTCATACAAGGACCAGATGTTTACGCACGTCTACTTCGCTGCGCGCGACGAGAAGGGCGAGTGGCTCAAGGTCGATGGCACTGGCGAGCTGCCGGTTGGTGAAGTGCTGCCCGCTCAGCAAGAGATGGAAACAGTTTGCGAGGAAGACGCGCGATGAAGTTCCGCGTGACGCTCAAAGACCCGGATGGCTTCACCGATTGCGTAGACGAGGCCGTAAAGGACTCGGTCAACGCTCAGCAAGACCTCGACGACGAGGAAAAGGAAGACGTCATCGAGCGCCGGACGGAGAAAGTGTGGAAGGATCTGTCGAAGTTCGTCGAGTACCAGGAGTACGTGACGATCGAGTTCGACACAGAAGCCGGAACCGCAACCGTCGTGGAGCGCAAACGCCGATGAGCCCTATCACCCAAGCCGACTTCCAAGCGGCCATGAAAGAGATCCAGTCGCAAACCTCCGAGCAGATCGAAGCTGCAACGGCGATCAAGTGGGGCGCGCGTGCGCTCGCAGCGTGGTCGCTCGCCCAGCAGCAGGAAGGCGGCAACTACATGTTCTGGTTCCGAGAGGCCGTCGCGTACAAGCACGAAGCCCTCGAGCACGCCGGCTGGGCGCCCGCAGGGCTCCTCGACTCGCTCAAGATCCAGCTCGCGGAGGTACCGTGAGCGCGAAACTCGAGCCTGTTCTGGAGGCGCTAGCTGGAATGGTTGCTCTGTGGGAGGCGACCTTCGACGCAGAGCATCGATGCCGATGCGTTGCTCGCGAAGGGCAGCGCGGCGAAATCATGTCCATGCTGGATCGACCGTGCGCGTATTGCTCGGCGCAAGCCGTGCTCGAACAGGGACGTCTGATGCTCGACGCTACTCCTATAGGAAGAACATGAGCGACGACAGGAAGGAACGCGTCCGGCGCTACGTGATCGATTACGACGCGCGAGCGCTGGCGGAGATACTGGTCGATCTGGAAGACGCCCACGACAAGCTCAAGGCGCGCAGGCGTCCGCACATCCAAGTCGGCAACAACAACACGATGGTCATTCGAGGACGACGGACGTGATCATGGTCGACGAGCTGCGTGTGTGGCCGAACGCCCGGCCGCCATTCCATCGCGGCTCGTGTCACCTCACGACGGACGGCGATCTCGATGAGCTTCACGAGTTCGCGGCAAGCATCGGCATGAAGCGAGCATGGTTTCAGGATCACGTGCTCGCACCGCACTACGACCTAACACCGCAGCGACGAACAAAAGCGATTCTCTTCGGCGCCGTCGAAGTTCCGGCGCGCGAACAGGCCCGGCAACGCATCAAGAACAGGGAGTAGCCATGGCTGAAGAAGACAACAGCGCGTCACCGCCGACGCCGCCGAAGAAGACTGACGAGAAGGGTCTGACGCTGAGCGGGCGCACGATCCTGCGCATGTTCCACGAGTTCAACCGTGCACTCGATGCGAGCAAGCGCGTCGGGGAGGACAACGGCTTCGAGATGCTTTTGCATCCAACCATCCTGGTGGAGATCAAGGCGCTGCTCTGGATCGCGCACGAGATGAGCAAGCGCATCGGCAAGGATGTCGAAGTCCAGGCGTACCTGCGCGAGCACGAAGCCGAGGACGTGAAGACCGTGGAGAACGGTGTGGTCGAAGAGACCAACGGGTTGATCGAAAAGCTCGGTGCCGCGCTCTTCGGAGCCTGCGAGAAGTGCAAGAAGATGAAGTGCCCTTCTTGCCGGCGCTGCCACAAGTGCGAAGGCA
>JGI26341J46601_10000736_pt1 | contig 10342 bp, 7 predicted proteins | sample BogFormECP12_OM3_FD_46601 | JGI IMG/M metagenome (IMG submission 46601) | reverse complement strand
CATTTGAGCAAATCTTCCAAGAGTCCCTCCGGATCGCGGAGAAGCTTGATGACCCCGATACGTAAAGCCGGCAAACATTCACCCCAATCTCGAAGCAGCCGATCGAGAGTCTCTTCCGACGAACAGCGGGAACATCTCATGGTGCAAGCCGCAAAGTTGTATCGCGAAGGAACTCGGGCTGACCCGGTGGCAGATTGGCCGGCTGCTGAGCGACGCCAGAGCGCACGGAGTTGTCCGAGTCGATATCGTCCCCAGATCAGGTCGTCGGCCGAATCTGGAAAGTGAGCTTCAACGACGCTACAAGCTCCGAGAAGCGATTGTTGTCCCGGTTACGCTCGAAAACGAAGGATTCATCCTCGATACCGTTGCACTGGCCGGCGCGCAGTTTATTGCCTCACTTTACCCGAAGCCGAAAATGTTCGGAATATCCTGGGGCCGGACAATGGCGGCTGTGGCCCGGTGGATGCCGCATGGCTGGAATCAGGGTCTCCATGTTGTCGTACTCAACGGGGGAACCGGCCGGACAAGTTCACCGACTCAACCAGTTGACGTCGCCGTTCGACTCGCCAATTCTGCCGGCGGTTTCGCAACGATTATTCCAGTCCCGGCGATCCTGGGACTGCGATCCACAAAGGAGGCATTGGAACAGGATCCCGTGATTTCGAGTGTCCTCGCTCTTGCAGAAAAGGTGACAATTGCCTGCTTCACGATGGGAGCCCTCGCTGAGCAATCGGTTCACGTCGAATCCGGGCACCTCACGAAACGGGAGGTCGCCGCGCTCCGCAAGAAAGGAGCAATCGGAGACATTCTGGGACGCTTTATCGATATCGATGGCGAAATCGCCGACCGCGAAATCAACGCAAGAACAGTCGGGCTCGATCCCGCCATGTTGCGTCGTAAAGAGTATTCGATCTGCATCGCGGGGGGAGCATCGAAGCATCGCGTTATCCGCGCAGGGCTCCGGGCCGGTTATTTCAACGTTCTGATCACGGAAGAAAAAGCTGCGAGCTATCTTCTGCAAAACGGATAATCTTGTTTTCGTTCACCCCCTCAGTTGAAGACACCCCTTATGCGCACGACATCGGCCGGCAAGCCGGCAGCGATCCACCCACCGGAAACACCGAGCCGAAACAGCGGCATCCCGTTGGATCTGGGGTGGCTCAAGCAAGTCGCGGTTAACAGGAGTGCTGCAGAACGACGTACATCGACGCTGACCGCGCGACGCACAGTAAAAGAACAATGGCAGGCGGCATGGCTGCTCAAAGCGATCAGTTGTCTCGATCTCACCACGCTCGCCGGAGACGACACGCCAGGAAGGGTCCATCGGCTTTGCGCAAAGGCCCGGCACCCGGTTCGGGCCGACCTGCTCCAAGCCATGGGCGTCGCCGATCTTGGGATCACCGTCGGCGCGGTTTGCGTTTACCCGACTATGGTTCCGCATGCCGTCCATGCACTGGAAGGGTCCGGCATTCCGGTCGCTTCGGTAGCAACTGCTTTTCCGGCCGGTCTTAGCCCGATGAGCTCGCGCCTTGAGGAGATTCGTTACGCGGTCCGTGAAGGAGCCGCCGAGATCGACATTGTAATTTCGCGGCAACATGTTTTGACCGGGAACTGGCAGGCGCTGTACGATGAAATTGNTGCATTCCGTGAAGCGTGTGGCGAGGCACATCTCAAAACGATTCTCGCTACAGGCGAACTTGCAACGCTGCGCAACGTCCAGAAAGCCAGTTTCGTCGCCATGATGGCCGGGGCCGATTTTATAAAGACTTCCACTGGCAAGGAATGCGAGAACGCGACTTTGCCGGTGAGTCTCACGATGGTACGTGCAATCCGCGAGTACCTGGAACGAACCGGACACAATGTCGGATTCAAACCGGCCGGCGGGATTCGTACTGCAAAGGATGCGATCGACTGGTTGATCCTGATGAAAGAAGAGCTCGGTCAAGAATGGTTAGAGCCTGAACTGTTTCGGATCGGCGCCTCCAGTCTTTTGACCGATATCGAGCGCCAGCTGGAACATTATGTCACCGGCCGTTACTCCGCTCAACACCGTCACCCGATGCCCTGACGCCATACGCTGATTCGACCAGCATAAGCCCGCCTCTCCCTATGAGCACCGTCCGAAAGATCTTTGAAAAAATGGACTATGGTCCCGCACCCGAACAGGCGGATCTAGCGTTGACTTGGCTGGAGGAACATGGGTACGCAATGCAGCCATATATCAACGGAGAGTTTGCGAAGTTCATAGATGAGTCGCACTTCGAATCGATCAATCCGCGCGACGGTACACCCCTTGCCCGGCTCGTCCAATGCGGTGAGATCGAAGTCAATGCCGCGGTCGCGGCTGCGAAAGCAGCGTTTCCAGCTTGGGCCGGACTGACTGGGCACGAGCGGGCCCGATATCTTTACGCAATCGCGCGCCAGATCCAAAAGCATTCCCGTCTGTTGGCCGTCCTGGAAAGCCTGGATAACGGGAAACCGATCCGCGAAACTCGGGATTTCGACATTCCGCTGGTCGCGCGGCACTTCTATCATCATGCCGGCTGGGCGCAACTGCGGAACGAAACGTTGATCGGATACGAACCCATCGGTGTTTGCGGGCAAATCATTCCGTGGAGCTTTCCATTGCTTATGCTTGCATGGAAGGTTGCTCCGGCACTTGCTGCCGGCAACACCGTGGTCCTGAAGCCGGCTGAGTTCACTTCGCTCACCGCCTTGCTGTTTGCCGAGATCCTGCAGCAAATTGGCTTACCCAAAGGGGTCGTGAATATCGTCACCGGAGATGGCAAGACCGGTGAACTGATCGTTCGGCACAAAGACGTCGAAAAAATCGCGTTCACCGGATCAACCGAAGTCGGGCGAATCATTCGCCGCGAAACGGCTGGAACAGAAAAAAANCTCTCTCTGGAATTGGGTGGCAAGTCCCCCTTTATCGTTTTCGAAGACGCGGATCTAGATGGAGCAGTCGAAGGGNTCGTCGACGCGATCTGGTTCAACCAGGGTCAGGTCTGCTGCGCGGGCAGCCGCCTCCTTGTGCAGGAAGGGGTCGCTGCAAAAATCATCGAGAAACTCCGGCGCCGGATGGAAAATCTTCGCGTAGGCGATCCGCTCGACAAAGGGGTCGACATTGGCGCGATCGTTGCCCCGGTCCAATTGCAGAGAATCAAACAGCTCGTAGCACAAGGTGTCGCGGAAGGCGCGACCTGTTGGCAACCGAGCTGGGCCCCTCCAAAGGAAGGTCTGTTTTATCCTCCGACGTTGTTCACTGGCGTCGAGCCCGCGTCAGCACTCGCACAGATCGAAATCTTCGGCCCGGTACTCGTTACGATAACGTTTCGAACTCCGGGCGAATCGGTGGAACTCGCCAACAACACAAGATATGGCCTCGCGGCATCGCTCTGGACGGAGAACATCAATCTCGCTCTCGATATTGCACCGAAATTGAAAGCGGGCGTCGTTTGGGTGAATTCCACCAATCTCTTTGACGCAGCATCCGGCTTTGGCGGTTACCGGGAGAGCGGGTTTGGACGCGAGGGNGGCAACGAAGGGATGTATGAATACCTGGCCGCGACGTGGGAACGGCATCTCCCGGCCTACGAACAGAGCGAACTCACGCTTCGTCCGTACCCATCGCTCAAACCGGCGAACCAGGCAGGCGCCGGAGCGTCGATCGACCGATCACCGAAACTTTACATCGGAGGCAAACAGACGAGATCCAAAAGCGGGTACAGCTACTCGATCGAAGACGCCGCGGGCCAGCACGTTTCAGAGGCCGGGCTGGGGAATCGTAAAGACATCCGCAACGCCGTCGAAGCGGCCGGCAAAGCCGGCAGCTGGTCTCGGTCAACCGCGCATTTGCGCGGCCAGATTCTTTTTTATCTCGGCGAAAATCTTTCGGTGCGGGCAGCGGAATTTTCGGACCGGCTTGCATCGTTAACCGGAGTCAGCCAGAGCGAAGCGCTTTCGGAAGTCGAAAGAACGATCGAACGGCTCTTTTACTATGCCGGATGGGCGGACAAATATGACGGGAGCGTGCATCAAACGCCGTTTCGCAACGTCACCGTCGCGATGCGAGAACCGTGGGGTATTGTCGGTGTGGTCTGCCCGGCTGAGCAACCGTTGCTTGGATTGATCTCTCTCGTGGCCCCTTTGATTGCGATGGGTAATCGTGTCGTGGCGGTTCCTTCCTGGCGGTTCCCATTGCTTGCAACTGATCTTTATCAGGTTCTGGATACGAGCGATGTGCCGCCGGGAGTGATTAATTTCGTGACCGGACATCCGGATGAACTGGCAACCGTGCTCGCTCAGCATGATGATGTTGCGGCACTCTGGTACGTCGGGTCGGCGCGAACCAGCGCGATAGTGGAAGGCGAGTCCATCGGCAATCTGAAGGCGACCTGGGTTAATCACGGGAGACGCCGCAACTGGTTCGACGATCACCAGGCCCAGGGGTGGGAATACCTGCGCCACGCCGTTCAGATAAAAAATATCTGGATCCCGTATGGTGAATAGCGGGAGTTGCTCCGGCGCGTACTAGTTGTCCTGATGGCTCTCCCAAAAACTCAGATTCTGCAGTGGAGCGACCTCGAAGCCCGGTACGCCGAGTTGCAGGCGCGCCCGTTGACCGGTGGCAATGCGTATTCGTTTCTCGTCGAATGGAGCGATCTATCAAAGACCGCGGCTGAAACTGGCGCCTAACTCCAGCTTGCCGATTTCGTCTGGCTCAAATTTCATCGATACGACTACACACCGACGGATTGTTATAAATTCCACGATAGCATAGCGTGCCGGAACTTTTCCACGCAACCGGCGCGACGTTTGCCTTCGACCGACAGACAGTGCGGAAGACAGTGGAGTTTTTGAGCGAGCAGATGAGGGACTAGGAAAAGGCAAAACTAAGAAGCAAGAAGCTCTCGTACTCGCCTTCTCACTCCTTCATTTGTACTTCTGCCTTTTGCCTTTTTCCTTCTGACTTTTGCCTTTCCTTGCGCGGGGGAACAACTGCATGAAGACTGCGCATATGCTCATCGTTCATGTTCACGTGCAAGTGAAACCGGAGTCTGTCGCGGAGTTCATCGAGGCAACGACCGAAAATGCCCGGAACAGTCTCCGGGAACCGGGCATCGCGAGATTCGATGTCGTCCAGCAATCCGATGACCCGACACGATTCATTCTGGTGGAAGCCTATCGCGATGAAGCGGCGACCAAGGCCCACAAAGAGACCAGTCACTATGCCAAGTGGCGCGACACCGTTGCTTCCATGATGAGCGGGCCGCGCTCGAGTGTGAAATATTCAAACCTGTTCCCGGCAGAAATAGATTGGTAGCCATGCGATTCGAATTTGCGACCGCGGGACGGGTCCTGTTTGGGCCGGATACAGTCAAAGAGATCGAAACGATCGTCCGCGACCTCGGTAAACGCGTGCTGATCGTTCGCGGCAGCAATCCCGATCGAAGCAGAGCATTGGAAGCGATGCTTGCCGCTGCAAGGATCGACTGTTTCCCGTTCGAAGTTCGTGGAGAACCGACAATCCAACGAATCGAAGCAGGCGTCACACAGGCGCGACAGGTAGATGCCGACGTTGTCATTGGGTTTGGCGGCGGGAGTGTGATTGATTCTGCGAAAGCAATTGCCGGCCTGGTCACAAATTCCGGGGCGATCCTGGAATACCTGGAGGTGATCGGGAAAGGAAAACAGCTGACCGTTCCCTCTCTTCCGTGCGTGGCGATCCCGACGACTGCAGGGACCGGCGCCGAAGTCACTCGAAATTCGGTCCTGGCTTCGCAGGAACACCGGGTGAAAGTGAGCCTGCGCAGTCCTTATTTTTTGCCCCGATTTGCCATTGTTGATCCAAAGCTGACACGCGATTTACCTCCGTCCGTGACCGCATCAACCGGGCTCGATGCACTAACTCAACTGATTGAGCCATACGTCTGTACCCGTTCCAATCCGATTACTGATGGTCTTTGTGTCGAGGGAATGCGCCGAGCAGCTCGTTCGCTCCGGCGGGCATATGAGGCGGGAGAGGATATAACAGCGCGCGAAGATATGTCTCTGGCAAGTCTGTTTGGTGGCTTTGCGCTGGCCAATGCCGGGCTCGGAGCTGTGCACGGATTCGCCGCCCCAATTGGCGGGATGTTTCACGCACCGCACGGTGCCGTCTGCGCCGCGCTGCTCCCGCATGTGATGGAGATCAACATTCGGGCAATCCGGCAGCGCGCAGCCGGCAATCCGGTTCTCGGACGTTATGATTCGATTGCAGCCATCCTGACAGGATCCGGGAAAGCCACTTCGACCGACGCGATTCAGTGGATTACCGAACTCTGCGGAGAATTGAATGTTCCCGGGCTTCGAAATTACGGTATCGCTGAGACAGATATTCCAAGCCTGGTCGAGAAGGCCGCAAAGGCCAGCAGCATGAAAGCAAATCCGATCCTCCTCACGACCGAGGAGTTGGCGGAAGCGTTGCACCGGGCGCTGTAAGCAAAGGGCGGGTCGGCACAATCAACATTTGGCTTCGCAAATGTTGATTATTCACACCGCGACCCTGCGGATCCTGCAATGCGTACGCTTGACCCGGCGAGCGCGCGTTTTTCTGTTGATCCGCTTGGTGATGGCAACGGCGCATTCAGCTCTCAAGTGGAGGTGGTTTGCGTGGCCAATTTGACGAATGACCGGCTCAAACGCTACGCTGTCTACCTTCGGGCGGGATATTTCTTTAGCCGAGCAACTTCGCGAGGATCTCACCAACGATATTTGGATTGGCTTTCCCTTTCGAAAGCTTCATCACCTGTCCTTTAAGGAAATTGATCGCCGCTCCCTTCCCGCTTTTGAAGTCGTCGACTGACCTCGGGTTCGCGGCGATTACCTGACTGCATAGCACCTCGATTGCTCCGATGTCGCTCTCCTGCTTCAAGCCTTTCTCTTCAATGATCGCGGCCGGCGCCTTGCCGGTCGCGAACATTTCCGCAAATACGTCTTTGCCCTGTTTGCTGCTGATGTTTCCCTCGTCAACGACGTCGACCAACTCTTTCAGATAGTTGGCGGGAATAGGGCATTCGGCGATCGATTTGTTTGCGGCACTCAACGCGCTCAACAAGTCATTCAAAACGTAATTCACAATTGCCTTTGGCTTGCGCGCTCCTTTCGCGGCCGATTCAAAATAGGAGGAAAGTCCAAGGTCGTCCGCTAGCACACCTGCGTCGTATTCGCTCACTCCATACTCGCGGACAAAGCGTTCTCTCTTATCCCACGGAAGTTCTGGAACACGGCTGCTAACCTCGTTCATGAAAACGTCTGTCTTCACCGGCAAAAGATCAGGATCAGGAAAATAGCGATAATCGTGCGCCGACTCTTTCGTTCGCATCAGAGAAGTCTGACCAGCGTCGTCGTCCCAGCGACGCGTCTCCTGCTGTAATTTTCCACCTCCATCCAGGACCTCGATTTGGCGATCAATTTCGTACGCCAGAGCCCGGCGGACGCCGCTGATCGAGTTGAGGTTTTTGAGTTCGATCTTCGTGCCAAGTTTTGTCTCCTCATTCCTGCGCACGGAAACGTTACAATCGCAGCGTAACTGCCCTTTCTCCATATCGGCATCGCTGACACGACCGTAGACCAAAGCCTGCTTCAGAGAGGTGAGGTACGCGAAGGCTTCCTCGGGTGATTCAATGTCCGGTTCCGACACGATTTCCATCAAAGGTGTGCCGGCGCGATTGAAATCAATCCCGCTGGTGGTTTCGAAATGAAAGCTCTTCGCAACATCCTCTTCGAGGTGAATCCGCACGAGACGAATCCGCTTATCCGGCTTGCGAATGTTCTTTTGGGCGTCCTTTGGGTAGGCCATGTCGTAGAGCGGAACTTCACCCTGCCGGCAGAGCGGCGCGTCATACTGCGAGATCTGGTAATTTTTGGGCATGTCCGGGTAGAAATAGTTTTTCCGGTCGAACTTGCAGATCGGCGCAATTTCACACTTCAAAATCAAACCGGTGAGGGCCGTCTTCTTGAGCGCCTCGAGGTTCATTGCGGGCAACGCACCTGGGAGCCCCAGGCAAACGGGACAGACATNGACGTTTGGTTCCGCACCGTACTCGACGGCACAACCGCAAAACATTTTGCTGCGGGTGTTCAGCTGGACATGCACTTCCAGCCCGATTGTTGCGACGTAATCACTCTTCATGCGTGCGGCCAATGCGCTTTCATTTCTACAGTCGGCAGGTGCGAGCCGCAAGGAGTTAGCAATAGTGCGCGAAGTTTGAATGTTCAGCACGGAGCAATTGTTACTGCCCCGGCTGGGCTCCGCGAACGAATTGGGGGTTCTCCTTAGTGAAACGGTGCAGAAGCAACTGCGTTACCGCATCGAGCGTTGCGAACACATTGGCGCCGCTATTGGCAACAGCCTCAAAGCTTTGGAATCTCTTCTTTCGATTGTTCAGCAAGTACTCGAGGAAGTTCACCGGCGCCACATTCGAAAGGTCGCGCTTGTTGAATTGCAACACGGTCGGAATCTGTTTCAGGGCGAGACCCTGCTTCTGGAGATTCTCTTCCAGATTCCGAATGCTTCCGACGTTTTCCTCCATCTTCTCCCACTGCGAATCTGCGACGAAGACCACGCCGTCGACATTTCGTAAAACCAGTTGCCGGGTGGAATTATAGATTACCTGCCCAGGTACGGTGTAGAGCTGAAACTTCATTTTAAATCCGTGAAGCATCAGGGCGTTGATCGGAAGAAAATCGAAAAACAGCGTGCGGTCAGCCGCGGTGGCCAGTGAAACCAGATCACCCCGGTGGCTCGGAGAGATGCGCGAATGGATATAAACCAGATTACTGGTCTTCCCGCCGAGCGCAGGCCCATAAAACACGATCTTGAATTGAACCTCTTTGCTGCCGTAGTTAATCGTCGGCATTGGCGTCAATTCGATTTTGCCCCGGACGTCATCGCTTCAAGTTCGTTGAGCACGACTTGGATTTTCTCTCGCACACCCGGTTTGAACGGCCGGTTGTCATGCACAACGCTCAGGCAAAGCTGCCCGCGGACAAATGCACTGAAGTGGCACGCGCCGGCGTAAATCGTAATCCCTTCGAGGGCACCGGTGCTCAGTTCGTTAAAGACCGAGTGGGTCCGCTGGAACAGATCCGGCAGCAGACCGGAGACCAGTTTTTCCTGGTTCGGATCGCCCAGGTTGCCCGCGAGTTTTTGGCCCTCGGTGGTGGTCAAAGCGCACGATTGCAGTCCAGGCAGTTCGGCGACCTTTTTAAGTGTTGTCACCAGATCGAGCCGCTCATCGGTCATGAAGATCGCCTGGAGTTTGTCCGAAGCAGCATTTGCCTGAACGGAGAGCTGTTCGATCTTCCGGGGGGCGGTCTTTCGTTGCGGGCTCGGTCCTGCAGACGGTTGAGCGAACCGTCTCGCATCTTCTTCCGCGGGCCCGGTGAATGGCGTAGCAACCTTCTCCTCAGGATGATCAGACTCCTGATCTTTTCTGATCTCGATCGCGTCCGCCGGTAGATGTGAAAATATTTCCCGCAGCGGAATCGGTATTTCGGCTGTCGGATCGATTCCCGCAAANAGCGGCTTCAAGTCCTCGGGCAAACCTGCGNNAAAAGTCGACGCGGGAACGGCAACGCGNCCATTCGGAAGCTGAGCTTTGATCGTATCCAAAGGTAGCGAAATCTCCGCTTCGGTCTGGGCGAAGGAATGGATTCTGTCCGGGGCAAGATCGTGCGGGAAATCGGCAAGGATCGATTGAAGCCGGACCTTGATCTCGTTTGCGGCGCTCCGCGCAGCCTCGCCCGCTTTCGGTTCGGCACCCGAATCCTGTGCCTCTGGATGAGAGCTTTTTTCCGGGTCCAGAATATCGTCGCGATCGCCGGGCGCCCGTGCCCCATCGCTCGATGCCGCGATTGGGAATGTCACCGGCACGTCGTCCGAAGGTTCTACCGGGCGGGTAAAGATCTCCGGGCAAGAGAGACTTAGGATCGAGAGCGGGAGTGTCGCCTCATTTGTCTCGTGGTGAATGACAGCATCCTCTTCGGCGATCTGAACGGTCCGCGTTAGGCTCGGCGTCTTCGCGGCACGCAAATGCGTCGGCAGTTTATCGTAAAAGGCTCCGATCGATACCGAAAGGTATCGACCCGTCGCAAGTTCAGCCGGTGCATCTTGTGCCGAACCCGCAATCGCGACATGGTCCGTCACTGCCTCTTCTGGAACTGGCTCCGACTCTGTTTCAAGCGGTTGCTCGGGTGGGCCAGGAGGCGCAATTGTCTGGTGTGAGTCTGGTACGGGAGAATCCGGCGAAACCGGTGCAGGTGCGACCGGTTCGGTGACGATCCTTTCGACCGGCTC
>JGI26341J46601_10000735_pt1 | contig 10345 bp, 15 predicted proteins | sample BogFormECP12_OM3_FD_46601 | JGI IMG/M metagenome (IMG submission 46601) | reverse complement strand
TGTATTTGCCCATTGCCAGGATCAGAACCGGAATCGTCAAACCCAGGCCCACCCAAAACTTTACCGAGAGCGATCGGATCTCGTGTTGTTCGTGTTCGTCAACACGGCCAACCGTCTTGGGTTCAAGCGTCATCCCACACTTTGGGCATTGGCCTGGATGGTCTTGTTCTACCTCCGGATGCATCGGACAAGTGTAGATGGTCTTGGTTTCAGACGGCCTTGGTATCATCGGTTCCAGGGTCATGCCGCATTTTGGGCAGTTCCCCGGTTTGTCGGAGACAACTTCCGGATGCATCGGACAGGTGTATTTGGTTCCGTTGCCGGAAGCTTTTGTGTGGCTGCCGCTTTGCTTCTGCCTATTCACGTCTCGACGGTCGCCGTGGACCAATTCAGCTTTCTTCATGATCAACTCCTATTGGTTTGTTTATTACGGCGATCGCGGGTACGCGATCACGCATAAGGGCAATGAAGCTTCAAGGCCGGATAAAAATAGTGGGGTGCGGGAAATGCTGCCACTGGGGTTGATCACTTTTCCCTGACCCAGAGGTTGTAGAAAACGGCACTTATGCAAAGTCAAAGGCAGGCCCGTCGCTTTGGCGAATGCGTCCCGGTAGTCGGAATACATTTTAGAAGCGGACAACGCTTCGAAAAGCTCTTGGTCCTCTCCGATGCTTCCCATCGTGTTCCTTTTTATCGCGGAGCAAAACCATCCAGACCGCAGTCCTGGGTTTTGGCCTGCCATGCTTTGCAACTAATATTAGAGGTCAATGCTTGCTGGAAAGGCTCTTTAACGACGGTTCGGAACCGGGCTTCGGCGATTTTTCCCGTCAACCACTTGCATCGTACTTGCAGGGCGGCCTCCCTGGAACCGTCCGCCAAACATACGCGCACTACAACGCTGCCCAAGGAGGCGCTTTGCGCTTGCGCGGCGACTGCTTCACCTCCTTGACCGGGTGCCGGCGTCGGTAACCGGCAAAGCTTGTCATATTTGGCCCGTGCCGCTTCGTGCCCTTCATTCATAGCCGCCGGGGGGCGGCCGGTTTAATGCATTAATTCTGGACGCTGTATAGCGACTTCGAGGTGCACAGAACGTCTTTGAGTTGATTAATCCGGCGATGCGAGCTGTAGACTTACTGCGTTAGTGATGTTGTGCATGATTCGTGTCATCCTGGTTCCCTTGATCTCCGTCCATTTTCATCCCCATCATCCCCATCATCATACGGCACATGTTCATCTGGGCCTTCATGTTCGCGGCCATCATCGTCTGCATCTGCTCGTGCATCGCCTTGCGCTGCTCGACCAGTTTGGTCAGAACTGCAGCGATTGCATCGACTTTCTTGTCGGCGGGAGCGCCATTCATTTCGGTGATAAGCTTGTCGAGCTCAGCGTCCTGAGCCTTCCAACTGGACATCATCTGTCCCTTGTTCATACCCATCATTTCCATCTGGCTGGAATTCTGTTCGTTCTTCTGATCACCGCCATCCGGCTTAGTTGCGTCTTGGGCTGACACGATCGCGAACGCCAGGGTTGCGGCAATGATCGCCGCTAAAACTTGAGTGGATTTCATGGTCTTTGGTCTTTGGTTTGCAGAATGAGGAAGCCAACCGCACCACCAGAGGGCGAAGTCAAAAAGCATTCGTCCCCCAATCGTTGATCGATTCCTCCTCTTCTTTATTTATAAACGCAGCCCGAACCGGCTACCCTCATGCCAAAAAGTGGGCGCAGAATCATTTACCGTGACCTTGGACTCCGTCCTCCATTTTCATCTGGTCCATTTTCTTCATGCTCTGCATCTGGTCTGGTTTCGTGACCTCGTTTTCTGGGTTAAAGCCGAGATCTCGCAGCAATTCATCGTCAGTGGCGAGGGATGCCAGTGTGCCTGGCGGATTTTCGTACCAACCCGGGTCATCGTAGCTGGTCAGGTTTTCACGAACCTTCACAATGGTGAACATCCCACCCATATCGATATAGTCATGTTTGCCTGGCGCGCCCAACATCGGAATACTGTTGCGCGGGCTTGGCATTCCCATTTCGCCCATGTCGGCCATCCCGTTCTCGCCCATTGTCATGTAACCGGGGAGAAGCGTGCTTACTCTTCTAGTGAGATCGCCTGGACGTACTCCGATGAGATTCGGTGTGTTATGCCCCATCTGATTCATGGTGTGATGGGTCATATGGCAATGCATCGCCCAATCGCCGGGATTGTCGGCAACAAATTCGACCGTTCGCGTTTGACCGACCGCGACCAGGACCGTGTTCCCTGGCTCCTGCACTGACTCTGGGACTTGCAAGCCGTCCATTTCAGTGATCTTCCAGTAAAAGCCATGCAGATGAATCGGATGATGATCCATGGGGCTTAGATTCCCGAACCGGATTCTCACCCGATCACCTTGTTTTGCCACTAACGGCGCAGTCCCTGGAAACGCCCGGCCATTAAACGTGAACACGTTGAAGTCCGTCATTTCTATCGGGCTGGGTCGCATGGTGCCCACATCGATCCTCCACTCGCTCGACATCAGAGCAAAGTCCCTGTCCGGCCTCGGACCGGCAGGTGTTCTTGGGTGAATGATAAACATCCCCATCATCCCAAGGGCTATCTGCGTCATCTCATCGGTGTGAGAGTGGTACATGTAGGTGCCATGCTGCCTGAGCTGAAACTCATATTTATAGGTCTCGCCCGGTTCTATCGTTTTCTGGCTAAGTCCCCCAACCCCATCCATGCCGGAAGGCACAAGCACGCCATGCCAGTGAACACTGGTGTTTTCCGGAAGCTTGTTTGTTACATAAATCCGCAAACGGTCCCCTTCTACCGCCTCGATCGTCGGGCCATGGACCTGGCCATTGAATCCCCAACACCGAGCGCGAAGTCCCGGCGCGAATTCGTGATTCACTTCTTCGGCGATTAGGTGAAAGACTTTCACGCTTCCAACCACTCTGAAAGGTAGCGTCGACCCGTTCGGCGTGATTACCGGGGTATAATCTTTTCCGGGCTCGCCCGGCGGAGATTGCTGCCGGTCTGCCTGTGAATTGCCTATTTCGCTCTCAGCGCCTTCGGACGGTTGCGCGCCAGACTCCGCTCCCGGCGCAGACAGAGTAACCGCACTGAAGGCTGTCACGCCGGCAGCGACGGCCGCATTAGAGAAGAACTTACGACGGGATATCATAGCTTGTTTCGATCTTGTTCAGGATCTAAGGCGTTGACCTGACGATTTGGTTGACTAGGCACCTGCTTTGCGGGGATGGCGTCATCTCTTGATCGATCCATTTGCAACTGGCTGTGATGTGGCTTCAGCCGGTTGGCGAACGTGCAGGTTGCCGCCGACGACTCGTTCGAGCTCCGCTTGAGTAATCCAGTAGTCTCTGACGGCTTCGAGGTACTCGCGTTCGGTGCGCGCCTCGTCTGCTTTTGTCGCAAAGAGCTCAAAATCGCCGATCTGCATCGCGTTATAGTTAAGGAGACTTTCGTTCAGGATTCGGCGCTCGCCGGGTAGAAGCTCGTCTTCGTAGAAATGCGCAATCTCTCTTTTGCTTGTGAGTTCATCCCGCAGTTCTCTTATCCGAGAGCGAACGTCAATTGCCAACGCTTCAAACTTATCCTCTGCTTGCCTTAGAGCCGCTTCGCCTCTGGCAATCCGGGCCTGCCCTTGGTTAAATACCGGTAACTCTATGGCGAACGTCGGGCCGGTTCTGGTTTGCGCGTCTGTTTCCCGTTCGCTTTCGACCCCGAAATCCAAGGCGCCCAGAAGCCGAAAGGACTTTGTTAGCCCGAGGTTCTTCACCTGGCTTGTGACCTGGAGATAGTCCGCCTGTAAGTCCAGGCGCTGGGAAATGGCCAAGCGTTCGAGCCCTCTCATGGGAGGCTCGGCGTTCGGCACCTCGGGTAGTCCACCAGAAATCTGCCAGTTCGTATCCTCTCCCCATAATCCAAGGAGACGATCTAACTTTTCACGGTTTCCCCGGATTTCAGTCTCCGTCGTGGCAACGTCGAGCCGGGAGCGGCTGTAGGTCGCTTGCTGGCGAGCAAGCGCCAAGTCCGAGATATTCCCGGCTTCGTACTGTCGCTGGGCGAGATCCAGTGAAGCTGCGTTTGTATCCACTATCACCTTGAATTGCTTCAAAAGCTGTTGGGACGCTTGCAATGTGTAGAAGGCGCTTTTGACCTGTGCAATCAGTTCGAGCGTGTCATCCGCTACGCGAAGAGCCACAGACGCCAACTGCTCTTTCGCAACCCGTTTTTTGAGCGGAATCATGATGATGCTTAGAAAGTCAATGGCCGCACTATAGTCGATGTAGGTCCCCGAGGGTGGCTTGTCAGGAAATCGTACCGACAAATCAAACCTTGGGTTCGGCAGCGTGGCGGCTTCCAAGAGATCCGCAGCGGAAAGGCCGATTTCCTCAAAAGTCGCCTGCAGCGATCGATTGTTTAAGAGCGCAATCTGAACAGCAGCGTCGATTGTTAATGGCTTGCGGAGAATCTCCCGGACTTCTTGTAGAGCCTGCTCGCGTCCCGCCTGATCTTCTTCGAAGCGTACAACCTTTCCGGTACGTTCCTGGACAGATTGTTGGACACGTTGGAAACCTTCATCTTCCTGACGGGCCATACCCGTCCCAAAGGTTAGGGTGAATATCATGCCAAGGGCGACAAATCTATTCACGGTCATGCCGATGATCATTTGAATTGTTGAACGTTGTTTGTGATTTTTGCTCGTGCTAGGGCATCTTCATGCCAGGCATTTGATTCATTTGTTCCTGTCCCTGGACAGGAGTTGGCGATGGCTGCTCTTGCGCTTTACCGGTTTGCGCGAAAATTTCACGAGTCTTCTTTGTAAGATTGTCGAGTAAAAGGGTATTACGAGGGGGTGGTACGGTGGCTTCCGGCGCCGATGGACTTGCCGGGTTATCCGCGGTTAGCGACGGCGGAGGGACCGACGCACAACCTGCCAGGAAGCCCAGAACAACTAACAGAATAGTAAAGCGATTCATTGCTTGTCGTTGCGATCGGATTCAGAAGCTGGATTTGCGGTCTCTGCCGGCCGAAATTCTGGATGCCTTACCCGGCCGCCGGGCAGGGCGATATAGACCGCGACCCCGGCGCAGAAGATTGCTACGATCAGGGTCAAGGCCGCTAATGGGCAAGCAGATTTCGGCCATTTGATCGGAAGGAGGAGACCGGCTGCGGCGAAGACTGCCAGAATATAGAAAGCATCAATTGTCTTTTCAGCTCGATCCATGTGCTCATCGAGCCAATAAGCCCCGTCGTCATCACTTAAGCCGCGGATTGTCTTGTACGCCCGCTGTCCGCTCACGAAGACCGGGTACGCTGACACCCCTGCCAAAAGCGTGAGACTAAGGGCCGTAATTTGCGCACCTCGGCTCCGGAGGATTAACGAGACGGACAGGGCAAAGGCCCCCAGGATCGCGCCGTAGATCGGCAGATGATTCAGCAGGACATGGATGTATTCAGGTTTCTTGAGAAGATCTAGTTCGGTCATAAGCGAGGATTGAAGTTTTGGATCCAAGGCTTCGGAGGTCTGCGCAGGAACGCTGCCGCAGAACAGAGGTTGAGCATGGATAGCTCGACGCCCTGCCGGCGTGGGCATGAGACCGACCTCAGGCATCCTAGCGACCGGCGAGACTCCGGCTTAATGCATACTCTTGAAGACGGTGTCAGGATCCAGGGATTTCAATTGATCAAAGGCGGTCTGAACTTCCTTCAGAGCCGATTCCACTTCCTGTTGATTCCCTTCATCGGCAGCGCTATGCAGATTGGTTATCGAATTATCCAATTGTTTCAGTCCGGCCATTATCTTCTGGCTTGTGTCCGCGCTCAACATGCTGCTGTGCTGTTTCAACGCTCTAATCGGCGCCCGAATCTTCATGCTCGGCTCGTGGATCCCGTGAAGATTTTTGGATTCGACCGCGCTCTCAAGATTCTGCACCAACTGCTGGATAGTGGACCAGGCCGCCTCGGGCGAACCGGCAGCGGCGTGATCCTGCTGGGCCCACAGCGATGGCACCAGAATCGGTAATCCAACCGTGGCCAGAATCACTAAAATCGACCTCCTGAACGATACAAAAGGCAAGTATTCCATAAACTGAATAAACGCTGTTCAGTCTCGAAACCCTCAATTTTTTTGCAGCTAAAAGCCAAGATTTCTCATTTTCTCGAGGAGAAGCTTTCGAGCACGATAAACCTTCATCTCGACTGCTTTCCCAGTAATTCCAAGCAATTTGCCTGCGTACACATAGGAGTGACCCTCCAAAGCCGTAAGAATGAGGGGACTTTTCACCTCCAGCGGCAATTCGGCGATCGCCTTTTCAAGCGCGCGTATTTTTTCGCGAGCGTATGCTTCGGTGTCTGGGGCCCTCCGAGTCGTCAGCAGGTGATTCTGGATGGCGCCTTGATTTGGTTCCGCGCTCGTTGAAACGGTCTGTACAGATTCGTGAGCGACCCGCCTTCTCGCATGGTCTCTGCAAAGATTCAGTGCAATATGGTAGAGCCAGGTAATGAACTTCGCCTTCGGGCGGTATTTCCCGATGTTAAAGTAGGCTCGCACGAATGTTTCCTGCGTTAGTTGGACCGCATCGGCTTCGTTAGAACAATGCCGAAAAACGAACCGATACAATCCTGCCTCATGTCGGTCTACAAGCTCTTCGAGCGCCTGATCTTGCCCTGCCTGGAGAGCACGAACCAACGGCAGATCCGGATCTTCCGTCGCCATTGTCGCCTACTCGCCGCGATTAATCTTGCTCAAGGCCTCTGCCGTTAGGCTTAGCAATTTTTCGTATTGCTCCGGAGTAAGCGTCCTCCGCATCTCGAAGACATGCTGTAAAGTCGCTTCCTGAAGCTCCCCTTGAGCGCGATGGATCTTTTCGATAGCACCCGAGACCCGGGGCGAATAGGCCTGATCTTCTTTAATCACCCGAGCCAGTTCATCGTTCGCGCTTTGGATCTGGCTCAAGAGTTCCCGCTTGCGTCGCTCAAATTGTGTTTCGATGGGCCCCAGAGCCTTGTCTTGCTCAGCGGTCAAATTAAGCTGCTTATGGATCCATTCATGGCTGGGGACTTTGTTCGACCGAAGCGGGACCAAAAGCGTGAAAGTGACAAAGCACGCCACGACGGCAACCAAGGCCACAACGACGAGCACCGCGAGCAACTGAAGCGGTCCCTTCATCGAGGCTGGGTTAATAACGTCGAAGGTAAACCAGGCGCATCGCCCGCGAATACATTTAGACCCAGGGAGCTGTGGGCCTTGCGCACTTCGGTGTCCGCCAACGTTCGTCCAAAGGTTGCACCGATCCCGACCGTGATTGCCAAAGCGAGAGCCCCCCAGTGCGGCCTCAGCAAGATTGAGACCAGACCATCGACCCATCTTTCTCGAGTGGGCGACGATCTGGTCCGAATTGATTTCCAGATGCCAGCTTTGAATGTATTCGGCAGGTTTGGCAAGGCTCGGCTCGCGAGATTTCTTAGCTCTTCATCTAACTGCTCCTCATCCATCTTGACTATTTTAACGCCTGTAGCGTTCGCGTCCCTCGAAAAATCATCCCCCTTGGGACGGCAGCCGATTCAACGGGACCAGCGCGCGCTCGGCGCGGCACCGTCTGCGCTCTGCACCCTCGCTAACGGCGAGCTTTCCGCTCCAAGAGCTTTTTTGCTCCTGACTGGTTCGCTCCGATTGTCGGCAGAAGGCCTAAAATTGCAATCGGAGCCGCGCGCCAAAAATGTTGATGGAACGGAGTGCTGGAGGTCAGCGTCGAACGCGTTGGGCGGGATACGACTTTTGGAAAAATCATTCAGGTCGTCGAACAGGCCGAAAAATCTAAGGCGCCCGTGCAGCGAATTGCAGATCGCCTCGCTGCCGGCCTGGTGTACTTCGCCCTTGGTGCCGCTATTCTAACCTTTATCGTCACGCACAATCTCACCGCGACAATCGCAGTGATCATCGTTGCCGGAGCTTGCGGCGTTGCGGCGGGTACGCCGTTGGCAATACTAGCGGGGATCGGAAGCGCGGCCCGACGCGGGATTATCGTCAAGGGTGGTCTGTACCTGCTGCACTCTTTATCCAGAAGGCGAGCCACCGTCGGAGATTCAGGGGCGCACTGACGAGCGACAGGTAGATGGCCTCACATTTTGGGTGATCGGGACAAGTACGGACCAAGAACAGATTGAACTGCTGCGGCGTTTATAGGACGCGGGAGGAAATTAGTCGTCCAGAATCCGTCCGATGTCGGTTTGAGCAAGGAAGCCTTCGTCATATGGGCACAGGCTTTGAAAAATGACGAGCTGATCACAGCTGATTTTGTTCGATATTTTGGCATCCCGCGCTCAAGAATACCCCAGAAACGCGACGAGCGATTTTAAGGCTTCAGCGGATATAACCAACATAAAAAAAGTACGTAGACTTGCAGCAGTTTGCAGCAGTTTTGCTTCCACTGCCTTCCAGTGTTTTCTACCCGATTAGCGCTTTTCCAAGGCAATACCATGGAAAGTAGTGGAAAAGGGAACCCTGAAACCGGGTTCAAGTCCCCCCGAGCAGAGGAGGAAATCGCGCGCGCCACGATGTGCCACACTTTTGATCGATTTCCCTACAGTTTTTAAAGATCGATTTCGGACGTAAAATTTGCCATTCCTCTGGCAATGAGCAGGAAGGCTTTAAGGCGCTCAGCCGGCAAGGCGTTATCGGTGGACATCTATGAGAGAGGCGATCACCGCTATCATGTGGTCTGGAAAGACGAGACCGGCAANAGGTGCTTCGGCTCGCGCGGGTCCCTGGCGGAAGCCAAGAGTTTCTCACTCTGTTCAGGTACGCCCAGATCCGGCTCCGCGCGCTCCATCGGGATAGAAAGACTGAGGCCGAGCTGGTGATGCGAGACCAAACAAAGCGCGAGCCCGTCGCAACGTTCAGCCCGGAGGAGTTCGCGTCGTTTCTAGGCGCCGTGCGGATCGAATGTCCGCTCTGCCGTTTTGTGGAGGCAGCGTACGAAACAGAGCCTTGATTTGATGAATAACTGGAGTTGCATCACCGACCAAAATTCGCAGTTTGCCATCTGACTTTAGAGAGAAATTCTGGACCTCTGACCGAACGTTTTTGCCTACCCAAAACATCCAGAAATATGCTCCGAGTCGCATTCTATAAAGATGGGACGGCTTCCTTTCAAGAAGCTCCACCTAAGGTTTGCTTTTTGATGTCAGGTCCAGGACAGTTCTATAGAGCAAGCGCCGCACGTAGGTTTCCCAACGATCAAATTTGCTCTCACAGCGCGAGCACAAAGTTTACTAATCAGTCCGCGGCTGCGCTCAAAAGAGCCCCCTTGGAAGTCTCTGCTTCTCGGATTGGCGCCGAAGCGCATAACCGGGACATCCCGTTTTCCATTCCTCGTTCCGTCCGGAATCGTGCTCGCTCATAACGCCAAAACAATAAGCGCAGTGCTCTCATGAAGGGTCAGCCTGGGCCGGCGCATCCAAAACCACATGACCCGTGAGAGCTCTGAGTCACTAGCTTCGACTAAATCAAGCTTTATTAATTCGGGTAACAGAAAGGGAGGTAATTCCTGGTACTTCCAAACTGGCTCCGTGGTGAGACCCCTCCATATTGCCAAGAGCCCGTCCTTTCGAATTTCTGAATTAACGTTCACGGAGTCCTCGCTTGTGCCCGCCTTAGCGGACAAGGTTATAGCGCGGTAGACTCACTCATTGCTCTAAATATGTCTATCCGACCAAGAGCCAATGCCAGCTTGTGGTTAAGCACGATGGGTTCGCCGGCCTTAGCCACGACACTATAAGCTCTAAGCCTCGCGCCAGTGACTGGCCATTGGACGCGGCAAACCTCGCAATCGATCTGTCCTGATCGTAGATTATATACATCATATTGTGCCAGCCCCCATCCGCGGATACAAAACATGGGACTGGGTCTAAATACAGCGCTTGGTTCACAGGATTCGGATCTCCGACTGGAGAAAGATGGGACAGATCTATTGACACCCGACATGCCGTCTCGCTACGATCTTCACAGAAAGCATTCAACCAAAAGCGGTATATCGCCATTGAGATTCTCCGAACAACCGCGAAGCGACGTTACTATATGAAGAATACCCCGAGACTATTGTGTTCGTGGTCTTTGGATGCCGCGACGAAAAGGAATTCACTCGCCTCGATACTCTCCAAAGCTGTTCCCGTTGCGATTGGATTATTGTGTCTGTGTTCCCTCCCCGCTTTTGCGGCTGAGCATCCAAATGAGACCAACCCTCCCTCCATAACCAACCCTCCCTCTCCTCCACCGCCCCCAACAGCACCGATGCCTCCTTCACCCGCTGTCCCCTTTGATCCCGGAATGCATTTGAC
>JGI26341J46601_10000733_pt1 | contig 10346 bp, 8 predicted proteins | sample BogFormECP12_OM3_FD_46601 | JGI IMG/M metagenome (IMG submission 46601) | reverse complement strand
AAGCTGGAGAACATCACGCTGGACGATCTGGGCCGCGCGAAGCGCATCACGATTGATAAGGAAAACACGACGATCGTCGAAGGCGAAGGTTCGACTAAGGACATCCAGGGTCGAGTCAGCCAGATTCGGCGTCAGATCGAGGAGACTACGTCCGACTATGATCGAGAGAAGCTCCAGGAGCGTCTGGCCAAGCTCGCGGGCGGGGTAGCCGTCATTAGTGTTGGTGCTGCAACCGAGACCGAGATGAAAGAGAAAAAGGCTCGTGTTGAAGACGCGTTACACGCTACTCGTGCGGCGGTCGAAGAAGGCATCGTCGCAGGCGGTGGCGTTGCGCTGATTCGTGCGCAGAAAGCACTGGAGAACGTGAAACTGGAGGGTGACGAGAAAACCGGTCTTGAGATCGTTCGCCGTGCTGTTGAATCTCCTCTGCGTCAACTCGCCGACAATGCTGGTCAGGAAGGCGCATTAATCGTGCAGGAAGTCAAGGCGCGTTCCGGAAACGAAGGTTACAACGTTGCCACCGGCGAATACGTCGACCTGGTCAAGGCAGGCGTTGTCGATCCCACAAAGGTGACCCGCTATGCGCTCCAGAACGCGGCTTCGATCTCCGGTCTGTTGCTTACCACCGAGGCGCTCGTGTGCGAGCTCCCGGAAAAAGAAAAAGCGGCTCCAGCCGGCGGCCCGGGTGGAATGGGCGGCATGGGTGGAATGGACTACTAACTAAGCTGATTCCAGAGTATAACTTAATCCGAACAGACCCGTCCGGCAGCCGCCGGGCGGGTCTTTTTTTTCAACCCGAAAACCGAAGATAAGAGGGTAAACCGCAGATTTCGCAGATAACTGAAACCGAGGAGGTTGGTGTTATCCGTTGAAAGAATGCATCCGGAACAAAATTGTGTTGGCAGAGACCGTCTTACGTTTTCCCTCTAATCTGCGAAATCTGCGGAATCTGCGGTTCCAACTTCGGAATTTAGGTTCAAACCAGTCTAGACCACGCTTCAATCCTTCGCAAAGGACGCGCCGAATCGGGAATGGCTCTTTACTCAACTTCGAAACGATTGCCGGCATGACGAACGTCTATTGCTTCTGCCACGTAAATCGCTTCTTCCGCGACGTTTTCGATAGCGTAGGCGATACGTTCGACGCTCTGTGAGATCGCGATGAGATTAATAATGCACCTGGATCGCATCATCTGCTCCTCGACAAGACTGGTAAATTCGTCGTCCAGGGCACGAGCCTTTTCGGCCAACGGTTCCATTTCGGAACGCACTTTCGCGGATCTTGCGCTATCAAAATTGGCGAACGCGTCAAGAGCCTCGGCCAAAGATTTTTCCAAGGCGTCAAAAACTGGCTGCAACCGGCTCGCCTCCGTCAGAGTTGGTTCCTCGAGCAGTTTCCGCACTCGACGAGCTATCACCACCGTCTGATCTGAGATCCTTTCGAGGTGAGTTCCCAGTTTGATCGTCGCCAGCACCCGACGCAGATCGAACGTCATCGGCTGGAAACGTAGCAATATCGATGTACCCTCTTTGTCGACCGTCTTCTCAAGCAGATCGACCTCTTCGTCGTCTGCGATAACTGCTGCACAATGATCGTCATCTCGATGCAGGAACCCGCTCTTCGCGTTAGAAAGACTACGTCGAACCAGTGCGCCCATCAGTAAAATGTTTGCAGTAAGCCCTTCCAATGCGGCATCAAAACCAGGCAGCAAGTGTCGTCCTGAACCGTTAGCCATAATCTTCAGAGTCATCGTAAGCGCGGCTTCATACCTTGGCAATCTCCAAAAGACGAATGCGGCCGTGATTTAGCCCGGCTCGGTTTCCTTAATCCATTCGCGGAAATGGTGAATTTGGTCCCTTGTACCGACAACCAACAGCCAATCCGCAATTTCCAAAATCTGGAACGGTCCGGGGAACAGCATCCGATAGTCCCCCCGCGCCACACCGACTATCTGAACCCCAGTATGTCTTGGGATCTCGAGTTCGGCCAAAGCATTGCCCACGAGACGGCTTCCTTCAGGCACTTCAATAGATTCAAGCCGGATCTCATCCAACAGGTCGGCTTGTTCGGTTCGGTTCGGAGCGGAATTGAAAAATGCGCGAACATTAGGGATTTGGGTCACGGTTCCAAGCACGAGAAGCACGTCTCCCGGGAATAACTCGCTGTCTGGGCCCGGACTTGGTACCGGATAACCTTGTCGCTCGACGCCAACCACAGAGCACCCGAATTGGCTGCGCAGAGAGAGGTCGCCGAGACTTTTGCCGAACCATGCCTCCGAGTCAGGCACTCGGATCTCACTCAGACTAAGGTCCCATTCCTGATGGTCCTTCAACCAGTCTTCGTGGCTTCTTTTCCGCCTTTCTTCCGGTGAAAGGATTGCTTCAGCGAGTTCGGATGCGATCCGATGTTGCACAGACTTCAGGCGTTGACCGAAAAAAAGAGCGTACACCGCTGCTGTTCCCAGTATCGCTCCGAAAAATGAAGCAGGAGCGCCAATCACCGGCGTCAGAAGCCAGATCCAGACGAAAAGCAAGAATCCAGCGATCAACTCCAGGCAGACCACGAGAACTGGACGCTGCGCACGGAACTCAGTTTCAAATGCGATCTCGACCAGTCCCTTTAGAAACTCGGCGAACCTGCGCCAGACACCGAGCAACGGTCCAGTAGCCGCGACGCCGATAATGGCCCAAAAAAGGTGGTCCCTCCAGCGACCGNCATTTGNCGGGAAGAGGCGGCTCCATTGAGAAAAGAGAAACGGAGCGACGACCAGAATGCCAGATGCTAAAGTCAGGCTGATCAATAACGGCGGAAGGCTTTCCCTGGCGAGTCCAAAAGCGCGGCTGCGCCGTTGATGCTCACCGACGGAGGACAGGAATTCATGGTAAAGTTTTAGCAGATCATAGAAGAATTTCGGCTGACATTTTAGCCAAACATCGCTGATNCTGCCGGAATGCCGGATGAGTACAGGTGAAACCAGTGCGGTGAAGAGAGCGATCCCGACCGCGATAGGATAATAGTCGGACGAAAGCATGCCGGCAGAGACGCCTAACTGAGCAATGATAAAGGCGAACTCACCAACCGGCGTCACCATAAGCCCGGCCCGAAATGCATCCCGGTCAGAAGTCCCAGTGATCAATAGCGAGGTGCTCACAGCAAAGGTTCGTACGACGATCGCGATCAACCCAAGAGATAAAATCAGCACCCCGTTCTTCAAGAGTATAGCCGGATCGAGCAGCATCCCGATCGAGACAAAAAAAACTGCGATGAAGACATCCCGCATTCCCTGCATCGCTCGTTCGACGGTCGGACGTTGAGGTGTTTCGGCGATAATCGCCCCAAGCAAAAAGGCGCCCAGCGCGAGCGAATAGCCGGTCTTCACCGCAATGACGGCGATCCCTAAAACCAACCCTGCGACTGTAATGGTGAGCAGATCAGTGCCGGCTTGGTTCAAGCGATGCAAGACTCTCGGAAGCAGGAGTAGACCGACAACGACCACGACCGTGACGAAGACAAGTAAAACGCCAAGAATCTTGCCAATGTTCACGTCAGGGCCTCTGTGCAATTGTGCGACCGAGGAAATAAACGTCAGGACCACCACTGCGACCAGGTCCTCCANGACTGTGATACTCATCGCCAGATTTCCGGCCCGCTGGTGTATCAATCCGGTCTCCGGTAAAATCTTTCCAATAATGGCTGAACTTGATGCGACCAACATCCCCCCCACAAAAAGGCTCTCTGATGAGCCCACCCCCAAGAACGGGCAAATCGAACGGACGATATTAAAGACCAGCGCGCCGCCGAGAGCTACCGCCAGGATGATACCGATCCCCATCCGCCGCAGTTTGGCGACGCTTAGATCGAGTCCGATGGAAAACATCAGGAATACCAGACCTAGCTGCGATAATGTCTCTATCCGCTTTTCATCGACGACGATAGAGAAGGGAGGGGTGTGCGGGCCGACTAAAAGCCCGGCCAGCATGAAGCCGACAACACTCGAAAGTCCAATCTTCTGGCACAAAAAGCCAGCGATTCCGGCGCAGAACGTTACCACTGCCAAGTCTTGGACGAAATCCAGTTCACCCATGCATGGTTAAATTAGACGCGGATCCCGAAGTTGCCTTCGTTCTATTTGAAGTAAAGCGTCTTGCTCCCGACATCGATTATGCCACTTCGCTCAAAGAAGAAATCGGCGCCAATAAGTCCGCCGAATTGGAATCTGAGGTCGTCGGGACCTTCTGGTAGACCTGTCACACCGACCAGCGCAGGGCCGAGAGAATATTTCCCCAAATCAAACTCAGGCGCGATCGTAACACCGACTGGGCGTTCTTTGGAGTGAATCCCTTTTGCGTTGACTGTTGTACCAATTACCGGGATGCCATTCTGCCTGGCCACCTGCGACGGAACCAGGGTCGCAAATCCCCCTGTATCAACGACGAAGCTGTACCGGTTGTGCCCGATTCTACCTTCCACCTCAAGCGCACCCGAATGCGTGATACGCATCGGGACGGCATTATACCGGCCTTTCTTCGCAATTTTAATGATCGATTGCGCATCCTTACCCGGGTCAACGAGATAAATGCGTTGGTTCCGGCAATCGATCACTGCATTATACCGCTGAAGGATATCGAGGCCGATGATCCCATCCATAGGGACGGGATGACCCGAACCACGGAGCTTGGCCCGAAAATCACGAAGATCGATCAATGCAACCGGACCAGAGCCAAGATTATCGGGTCCGACAAAAAGACTGTCGACAACCGCCACCGGAACAATGCGGTTGTTCACCTCGATCTGCTTGGGCACCCGCACAACGCGACTGCTTTTCGATAATCCCAAAAGCTTCGCCTTATTGGAATCCACAATGCTCAGCGCAGCGCCCGTATCGACCGCAAACCAAGCAGGCCGATTGTTGACGCGAACAGAAACAAAGAGATGGTTACCGGTGCTACGACTCAGAGTGATCCCGGAGGTCGGTGGTTCTTGTTCGCTCGCCTTTACACTAGGAAAAGCGGCGGATGCAGAGTAGATTATCCAACTAACCGCAAAAATTAGGAGCTTATCAAATTGTTGCATGGTTCAGACATGAATATTACACGATCGGCGGCGCTTTGGTGGTTAGTTTTTCTCGCCGCAGGTTTTTACCTTGGTTGTACACAACCGGCTTTTGCGCAAAGTCAACCTGGATGGGGTGAAATTTGGCAGCAGCGGATGACGATCGGCCAAGCCCAACTGGATGACGCGTTCAAACTTGCGGAATCCGGAAGAGTAAACGAAGCGCTCGCGGTCATCGACCAGGTCATTGCCACGGATCCCAACAATTGGCGATCGTACTTCTTAAAGTCGGCGGTTCTCGTCCTCGCAAGGCGTGGTGTTGAAGCTCTCAAGCAGATTGATACCAGCATTAATCTCGCGCGCAAAGGCAATGTCTCCCCCGGTCTTCTAGCAGAACTCTACGAGAGCAAAGCACGGAGTTGTATGGACTACGGCCGTTACGACGAGGCGAAAAAGTCCCTTGAGCAAGCGGTTCGTCTACAGCCGGATGATCCAACTACGTTAAATGATTTGGCGTGGATGCTTGCGACCTCAAAGGATAACCGAGTCAGAGACGGCCGGCGAGCAGTAGCGATCGCGATGAAGGCCTGTAAGCTCAGCAGTTGGAAAAATGCGTTCTCAATCGACACGTTGGCCGCAGCAGCCGCCGCGATGGGTAATTTTGCAGACGCGGTCAAATACCAACAGCTGGCAATCTCAATGCTCGGGCCGGACGATCGGAAGACGGAGCTGTCGGGTATGGAGCAGAGGTTGCAGCAATATTCGAGCGGCCGGGCGTTTACGAGCATATAGGTCGCACCGATATTCATCGAATATCGGTCGGAAACCGCGCGTAAATCCCTTCGGGATCGTTGAGTGCCCGTAAGTCTCTGAACTCGTTCGCCAGCTCATTGACGCATTGGCCGACGGGATCCAGCTTGGCCACAGGAGGCCGAGGGGTTGTTTTGAAGAACTCCTTTAACTTGTCGCTCAGATCCTTTCGTTCTGGGAATTCGGTGATCGCCGGGTGATCCCCGAGGTGTCCGAGATTCGCGGCGTATGCGATAGCGGAACNGAGCCCGCCCACCTCGTCCACCAATTTTAATTTTGCCGCCTCGCTGCCGGACCAGACCCGCCCTTGAGCAATTTCGTTNACCTGGGCGACCGGAATATGTCGCCCTTCAGAGACTCTCTCCAGGAACTGGTCATAAAACTTATCTACACTCTTTTGCAAGATCGCTAAATCGGCGTCCGACTTCTGTTTGATCGGGTCAAACAACGTTGCCAACGGGATCGTAGTCGTGACGGAGTCGGTCGTGATTCCATTATCGTTGGCGATCTTCTCAAAATTTATGACTAGCCCGAAAACACCGATACTGCCCGTGATCGTGGTGGGCTCGGCAAAGACACGGTTGGACGCGGTTGAGATGTAATAACCGCCGGATGCCGCGTAGCCACCCATTGACACGACTACCGGTTTTACCGCCTGCGCAGCTCTCAATTCGCGATAAATCTCTTCCGAGGCAAACCCGCTTCCACCCGGGCTGTTGACACGAAGGACAATGGCCTTCACGTCGGGGTCGAACCGAAACTTTCGGATGGCCCGCGCGTATCGTTCGCCTCCGACGTCTTCCGCTCCTCCTTCACCATCGACGATTTCGCCTTCAGCATAGACGACCGCGATTTTTGATCCAGTGTCAGACTTTACCCTGGGATTTCGCTCCAGCGCTCCCAGGTAAGAAGAAACCGTTACCTGCCGAAATGTATTGTGCTGTTGATCTTCCCCGTATTGCTTCTTGAGCCGATCCATAATCTCAGACAGAGAAACCAGCTCTGTGCCCAACTTGCTTTTGACCGCCAATTCTCCGTCGATCAGCCCGTTTTGATTAACAAGCTGTTCGAACGATCCAGGCGGAAGGCCACGCGCCTCTTCGATCTTAGCGGTGACTTCGCTCCAGATGTCTCCGAACAGCTTCTCCAGTTGCTCCCGATTTTCCGGGCTCATGTTTTCGCGAATGTACGGTTCGACGTACGATTTGTATTTCCCGACTCGGAAGACCTGGACGCCGATTCCAAACTTCTTAAGCGCTCCCGCGTAGTAGAGCGGAAAAGTGGAAGGTCCCCGCAAAATAAACTCAGCCTGAGGATCCACAAAAAGCTGATCCGCAACCGACTCAAGGTAATAGGCTGGCGCAAACGGAAACTGGAGATACGCGTAAACCGGTTTGTGGGATTGTTTGAATTTCTCCAAGGCTTCCCGGACCTCCTTCAGGGCCGGATATTTCGATGCATAGTTGCTGATCGGCAAAAGATTCCCGGTGATAAAGATGCCCTTGATCTTATCGTCTTTCGCTGCCAGGCTGATCGCCCGCAAGACGTCGCGCAAAGTGACTTGGGTTTCTTGTTGATTTTCGGATAAGCCTGCCAGCAGTTGGGCCAGATCGACCTCCTGCGGTGCATCCATGATCGGTACGGCCAAATCAAGGACCAGTAGCGAGTTGCTGGCCACTGTCGGACCTTTTCCCGAAGCGCTGACCAGCGCGATCACTGCAATACATCCACCTACTCCCGCAGCGATCAGAAAAAGAATCGCAAAAAGGGCACCGAAAAAGGAACCAAANAAAGTTTTCATGCGTTCAATAAGGTTTTGAGTTTGGAGTTTTGGGTTTTGAGTGGTGGGATGGTACGGGCTCGAAACGGTCTCACCCAAAACCCAAAACGCAAAACCNACATGTCTTTGAGAGTTTGGCTACTCACANCCGCTTTAATGTGCCTNAGCACTCTGGCGGATGGCAAATTGNCTCAAGAACAGCACGAAATCCATCGACTCTCTCCGCCAGAAAAACCGGAAGTTGCAACGGAGNTGATTAACGTAGTTGAAGCGTTCATTGCAGCGGGTGAAAAAGATGATCCAGCCGCTCGGGCCAGGTATCTGGCGCCTAGCGTCCTCTACTACGGACACGCGAGGACACGGGCACAGGCAATGAGGGCAATCACCTCCCTCTACCGACGTTGGCCAGAGCGCAAGTTTGATCCAGTGGAAGCGATCGACCTGTTCGAAATCCCAAAACTTCGCGGCGTATTTAAGGTGACCGCCGTTTATGGATTTAAATTCGACAACTTGGATGAACACCTAACCGGCAAATCCAAGCTGACCTGCGTCGTAGAGCACGATGGCCAGGGCAGCCGCATCATTGGAGTGGACGAAAAACTGATCCGCGATAGCACCCAATATCGAAGAGACTAGCGCTCTATTCGACGTTCGTCGTCGGCAACGCCTGCCATGAAACCCCTATGACGTCCCGCTCGAGACTTAAGCGACTTGTAATCTGTTCGATTTGAGGGTCGTTTCGATCAGCCGCTGTCAGCGTCGCTTTGATCACCGTGTGCTTGTCTTCATTTCCTACCGCGCTTTCGACCTCCTGCAGGATGAGCGGAGAACTGGTGATCAGTTGGATCAATAGGGTGCGCACCCTGCTCTCTTGGCGGCCTCGGCACACTAGCTGTATGCTGTATTGAATCGCGTGTTCAGTCTTATTTTTTGAGTGGCGGCCTACCCAGTCGGCCAGAGGGCGCAGAAAAATGTTGATGATAAGGACAAAAATNGTTCCGAGAAAAGCAGCCGCATAAAATCCGCTCCCCGCAAGCACTCCGACNGCTGCACTGCACCAAATGGTTGAAGCGGTGTTTAATCCGTGCACCGTGAGCCCGGTACGCATCAGAACGCCGGCGCCGAGGAAACCGACTCCGGAAATCACCTGCGCGGCTATCCGCGTCCCCTCCTCCCGTATGCCGGTCAGCGCCGCCAGCAGGACGAAGAGTGCCGCGCCAATCGATACAAGCGAATAAGTACGCAATCCGGCTGTCCGCTGTCGCCATTGGCGTTCGGCGCCAATTAAAGCGCCAAGCAAAAGGGCGCTTCCTAATCGAATCAAAAGCTCCAGCCAGGTAAAATGTGGACCGGCCATATGGAAGTTGAATGCGACCAGCTCAAAAATTCAATCTTATCCTATTCGATTCTGGACGGTGTTCCCCATTGGCGATACGAAGAGTTATCGATCGAACAAATCAACATCAATCTGGCAAAGAGCAGGACCCCGCCCTGAAGCGAGTCGACGCGCAACTTAAACGGATCGCGCCTCAGCTCTCTCAAATTCGGCGGCATCTTCATGAGCGCCCTGAGCTAAGCGGGCAAGAGTTCGCTACCACAGCTTATTTGAGCAAACGGCTTACCGCCGCACAAATTCCTCATCAGGTTGCTCCAGGAAAGCGCGGTATCATCACGGACATCGTCAAGTCNCCGGATGCGGGAGCGCCGGTCGTAGCTATTCGGGCTGATATCGATGCCCTCCCAATTCAGGAAGAGAATCAGGTCCCGTACAGTTCAAGAAATTCCGGCGTCATGCACGCCTGTGGTCACGATGCGCATACTGCGATCCTGCTCGGGACGACACTCGCCCTTTATCGTGCACGACCGCTGCCGGTGGCTTGGCGAAGTATCTTTCAACCCTCTGAGGAGACAGGCCGCGGCGCAGACGAAATGGTGAGAAATGGAGCCCTCGAAGGCGTCGATGCCGTCATCGCCCTTCACGTTGACCCGAATTTGACGGTCGGACAAGCAGGAGTCACAGCGGGTCCCCGGACAGCGTTTTGTCAAGATTTCACGATCGAAGTACGGGGACGCGGAGGTCATGGTGCGCGTCCACACACCACAGTGGATCCTATTGCGACCGCGGCGCACCTTGTAACATTAATTTATCAAGCAATTCCACGGCAGACGGACGCACGCGACCCGATCGTAGTGACAATCGGAGTGATTAGCGGCGGACACGCGGCGAACGTCATCCCCGAGATGGTTTCGCTGCAAGGAACCATTCGCTCGATGAGTTCTTNGGTNGCAACGCATGCACGTGAAACCNTGCAGCGGCTATGCGCCGGAGTCGCGCAAGCCTTTGGTGCAACGATTTCCGCAACATTCGAGAGCTTGTTACCGGGTCTGGTGAACGATCCGCGCATCGCCACTCTCTTCGCCTCTGTCGGTCGCCGGTTGCTGGGAACAGATAACCTTGTGACCGATCAACAACCAAGCATGGGTAGTGAGGACTTTGCCGATTATCTACCCGTCGTGCCAGGCTGCATGCTAACCCTCGGCGTGAAAGCGATCGGTGGAAGAATTACACCCCTCCATACTTCNACGTTCGATATCGATGAGAACGCCCTTTTAATCGGCGCAAGCCTTTTGACCGCCGCCCTGCTCGATTGGCCAAAGGATCCGGCTCTGGCAGGGATATAGCTTTCCACCCCAGGCTTTAGTC
>JGI26341J46601_10000732_pt1 | contig 10349 bp, 8 predicted proteins | sample BogFormECP12_OM3_FD_46601 | JGI IMG/M metagenome (IMG submission 46601) | reverse complement strand
GCCTGACCGCCCACGACCGCCAAGTCGGTGTCGAAGAATCGCCGCAGGCCGGCGCATAGCAGCCGCTCGGGCGCCCATGCCAATGCCCGTGTCATCCGGGGTCGAATAGGCGTCCCGTCGGCTTGTAGGGCGCGCAGCCCGTCGCGGTGGCCGGTGATGAACAGGTCCAGCAGATCGCGCCTGCGGCCAAGCGATCGGATGTCGCCGCCGGCGCTGTAGAGCGCACCGGCAAACGCCGGCAGCCCGGCACCATGGGTCTTTTGATACGCCTCGGGATCGGCTACGACCCGCGCCGGCAAGCCTGCGTTACAGAACATTTCGGCGATAGCACGCGTCCGTGGCACGATTACGCCGTTGCTCTCGCCGAACAGCAGCGGGATCCGCGCGTTCCAGATGTAACGCACCACGGCACCGTCCCGCTGACCGCCCGCGTTGACCATCCCCGTCAATACCCGCTCACTGCCTAGGGCCGCCACCATGTCCGACGATCCCGCTAAATTGTTGCCCAGAAACAGAACTGACGGGATGGATGGCGCAGCGGCGAGCAGGGGCAGCACTGAGGGGACCTGGTTGCGGCGAACGATAACGACGGCCAGGCGGTAATCGTGCCCGGGTTTGATCCGCTCGACGACAGGTACATGTGTCACGCTGCGCCGGCCGGTTCTCCACTCCTGCAGAACAACACCGTGTTCTCGTAGCGCGGCTAGCCGCCGACCACGGGCCAGCAGCGTCGCGTCGACACCGCCGCAGACCAAACGGGCGGCGTTGAAGCTGCCGATGACTCCCGCACCGACGACAAGGACCTTCATGGCCGCCACTCACGTGCGCTAGGTGTCATGGCAGTGGTTGTGACGCCGGTCTGTTTCGCGTTCGCNGCCGATCACGACACCCGCCACCACGCGTCGAAGGTTGTCGGCACGGCGCCCACCAAATTCTCGGTTTCGGCCAGAAACCGTGCGCGCGATTCTCCGGAGATGACGTGGTAGGCGACCGAGCCGCGTCGCGATACCATCCGCAGAATCCGGCACATGACCTCGGCGTACGATTCGGCGGCCGCGGCCCCGTCCCACTCATAGATTCCCCGGTAGACCTCGTTTTGGTCCGCTGTCAGCCACAGTTTGGAGACAAAGCCCGGGAATCCCGCGAAAAGCGTCGTGTTCAAGATGCTTTCGCGCTCGAAAAGTCGATGCGTGCGGCCATGGATGGCCCGCAGGCGGAATTCGATCACCAACAGCGCCGGCGCGCCGGTTCGACGCTGCCCGGCGACGGTTTCGCGGAACACATCGGCGCGGGCTCCATCGCCGAAGGTCAGCCGACCACCCACATGCCGGCGGGGCTGGTGCAGCCGGCCGGTGAGCAGCAGATACCAAAACCGCATTGCCGATCGGAGCTCGGCGACGACGACTTCGGGCAGCGAGACGCGCCGGGGGGCCGGCTTGGAGGCAGGCATCCTCAACCTTCCGCCACCTTCCGCCACGGGTTCATCGGCGGTCTGCGACGCTGTCCCGCCGCCTGCACTGGCTCCGGGGCCGGACGACGGGGCGATGGTGCGACGGAGGGTCATCGCGCATCCTGGACGATCGCCGCGCGGCGGTTTACCGACGTCGTGGGTGACAGCCTGGGGACGAACCAGTCACGGGCGAGTTCGGCCACCTTCTCCAACGCTCCTGGTTCGCTGAACACGTGGGTTGCGCCGGGCACGACCGCCAGAGCGGTCTGGCATGTCATCACCGATCGCGCGAGCCGATTCAGTTTCAGCACGTGGTGGTCGCCGCCGCCGACTATCAGCAGCGTCGGCGCGCGCACCGCGGCAAGGGCGGCGCCGGCCAGGTCGGGCCGGCCCCCGCGTGACACGACCGCAGAGATGTCCACTCGGGGGTCGGCGGCGGCCCGCAGCGCGGCGCCGGCGCCGGTGCTGGCCCCGAAGTAGCCGATCCGCAAACCGGCGGCATCGTCTTGCCGGGCGAGCCAGCCGGTGACCTCGACCAGCCGATGTGCCAGCAAGTCGATGTCAAAGACACGGGCGCGGTCCATTTCCTCCTGCAGGGTGAGCAGGTCGAACAGCAACGTGCCCAGCCCGGCGCGGTGCAGCACGCTGGCCACGTAGCGGTTGCGGGGGCTGTGGCGGCTGCTGCCGCTACCGTGGGCGAACACCACCATCCCGATCGGGTTCTCCGGAATGGTCAGGTGCCCGGCGAGTTCGGTCCGCCCGGCGACCACGCGCACCTCTTCGTCGCGCAGTGGCGGGTCCCCGGCCGGTGGGGGCTGCGGGTCGGGCACCTCTTCGGTGGCGCCGCGCAGCAGGCGGGCCACTTCGTCATCGGAGGTCTGCCCGAAATTGCCATACCAGGCGCCTACCGCCCACAGAAACTGCGGGGTCTGCAGGCAGATCACCTCATCGGCAAATCCGGCCAGTGCGGGCAGCGTCTCCTGGGCTGCCACCGGCACGGCCAGCACCACCCGCGCCGCTCCGTGCGCGCGGGCGACCCGGCAGGCCGCGCGGGCGGTGGCGCCGGTGGCGATCCCGTCATCGACGATCACCGCGGTACGCCCCTGCAATGGGATTCGTGGGTGACCGTCGCGGAACCGCTGCACGCGCCGTTGCAACTCGGCGCGTTCGCGGGTCTCCACGCGCGACATCTCCGCCGCGGTCAGGTGCGCGTCGGCCACGACGTCGTCGTTGAGCACCCGAACACCGTCTTCGCCGATGGCGCCGAACGCCAACTCGGGTTGATACGGCACACCCAGCTTGCGCACCACGATCACATCCAGCGGTGCCTCCAACGTCCTGGCCACCTCGAACGCGACCGGGACACCGCCGCGCGGCAGACCCAGCACGACGATCTGCGCACCACGCAGTGTCTCCAAACGCATGCCCAATTGCCGCCCGGCATCACGACGATCCCAATACCGCATCGCTGACCTCCTCGCAGACCCCTTCAGACTCGCCGCCTACCCCGACGGGCGGCAGGTCCGCAAGTCGCCGGAACGTGAGCCTTTTGTCCTCAATGAGCCGGACGACCGTCACGCCCTTGGGCGCTCGCGGCGCGCCGATGTCACCGGATGGCGCCGTGCTCCTGCACATAGCGCACCACGTCGGCCAGCGTGCGCAGGGACGCATAGTCGGTTTCGGGGATGTCTACGCCGAGCCGTTTGTGTATGCCGAGCAGAAAGTTCAACCAGTCCATCGAGTCGAGGTCGACCTGGTCGCGGAGCAGGGCGTCATCGCGGATGTCGTCGGGCTCGACTTCCGGCGCGATGGTGGTCAGCACGGACAGGACCGCCCCGCGGACATTGTTTTCGGTCATCAGCGTCACTTCTCCAGGATGTCGGGCTGTTGAAGCAGCTCATCGACCGTGGCGAGGAACAGGGCGCCGCGGTGGCCGTCGCTGGCCCGGTGATCCGCGGACAGGGTCGCCTGCACGGTGGTCATGACCCGGATTCCGCCGTCGACGACGCGGACGCGTTCGGCAGGTTTGCCGAACCCGACCAATGCCACCTGCGGGGGATAAATCACCCCGAACACCGAGTCGACGCCTTGGTCGCCCAGGTTGGTGACGGTGATCGACGGATCGGACATCTCCGAACTGCGCAGGCTGCCGGCGCGGGCTCGGGCGACGAGATCGGTGAGGTCGTTCATCAGCTGGTCGAGCTTCTTGTTGGCCACGTCGTGGATCGCCGGCGCGACCAGCCCGCCGCCGCGCAGCGAGATCGCCACGCCGACGTGCACGCCCTCGGCCGGCACGAAGCCGTCATCGCGCCAGAATCCGTTGAATTCGGCGAACCGGGCGGCGGCGAGCGCGACGGCCTTCAGCTGGAGGACCGCGGGCAGTAGCCGCTCGGTGATCGACCGCTGCGCGTTGCGCTCCGTCAGCCAGGACTGCGCCTTTTCCAACGGAATCTCGTGAGCGAGGTAGTAGTGCGGAATCTCGCGCTTCGACCGGCTCATCGCCGCGGCGATCGAGCGGCGCATCTGGGCGGCGCGGTCGGCGACAGTGGGCTTTGCCGTTGACGCCGAGGCCTTTTCGACGTCGGCGATCGTGACGGCACCCTGCGGGCCGGTGCCGGTTACCTCGCCGATGTCGACGCCGAGTTTGTCGGCGAGGCGGCGTGCGGCGGGCGACACGAACGGGCGATGACGCGGCCGGGCCGCGCGACGCTCGACGTTGTCTGCCGGAGCCGCGACGGCCGGCACCGGCTGGGGCGCCGGGGAAGGCGCCACTGCGGCGGCGGGCGTGGGCGGGGATCCGGGGGTTTCCCCGGGTGCCAGCAGCATGGCCATCACGGTTCCGACCTGGATGGTTTGGCCGATGGGGACGAGGAGCTCGTGCACGGTTCCCTCATGCCAGCATTCGACCTCGACGGCCGCCTTGGTGGTTTCCACCACGGCGACCACCTGGCCGCGGCTGACGGTGTCCCCCGGCTTGACCAGCCATTCGTTGAGGGTGCCCTCGTCCATGTCGGAGCCGAGCGACGGCATCTTGAACTCGATCATCGCTACCGCCCGAGAACGGTTTTCGCGGCGGTGACGATCTTGTCCACTTGAGGCAGTGCGGCCTCTTCGAGATGTTTGGCATACGGTATCGGGACTTCGGCGCTGCACACCCGGGCGATCGGCGCGTCGAGCTCGTAGAAGCCCTCCTCGGCGATGCATGCGCTGATCTCGGCTGCCAGGCTGCCGGTGCGCCACGCTTCGTCGACCACCACCGCCCGGTGGGTCTTGCGCACCGACTCGAGGACGGTGTCGGTGTCCAGGGGCCGAAGCACACGCAAATCGATCACCTCGCAGCTGATTTCGTTGAGCGCCAGCCGATCGGCCGCGTCCAGGGCCTTCGGCAGCGAACCCCCGTAGGTGACGATCGTGAGGTCGGATCCGTCACGGCGGACCGCCGCTCGGGAGATGTCGGTGGGCCGTAGTGCATCGACGTCGGCCGAGTTGTTGTACAGCTGCACATGCTCGAAGATCAGGACCGGGTCGGGATCGGCCAGCGCCGCGCCGAGCATCCCGTAGGCGTCGGCGACGGTGGCCGGCGCTACCACCTTGATCCCGGGGATATGGGCATACCACCCTTCCAGGCTGTGCGAGTGCTGCGCGGCGAGCTGTCGTCCGGCGCCGGTGGCCATCCGCACGACCAGCGGGACGGAGAACTGACCGCCGGACATGTGTCGCAGCGCGGCAGCGGTATTGACGATCTGGTCGAGGGCCAGCAAGCTGAAGTTGACGGTCATGACCTCGACGATCGGGCGCAGCCCGCCGAGCGCGGCGCCGATCCCGATCCCGACGAAACCGAGCTCCGACAACGGTGTGTCGCGGACCCGTTCCGGGCCGAACTCCTCGAGAAGCCCCTTGGAGGCGGCGTAGGTGCCGCCGTAGCGGCCCACGTCCTCACCCATCAGCACGACCCGCGAGTCGTCACGCAGCGCGTCGCGCATCGCGTCGTGAACCGCGCTGCGGTATGTCGTCTTCATCGAACCGCCGCCGCGCTCGGCGTGAGGACGTCGCGTTCGAGATCCTCGACGCTTTCCCATGTTCCCGCCTCGGCGAACGCGACCGCCTCCTCGACCTCGCGGGCGGCGGCCTGCTCGATCGATGCCAGGTCCTCGTCGGTGAGCACGCCATCCTTGAGGCACTGCGCCGTGAAGAGCTCGATGGGGTCGCGTTTGCGCCACTGCTTCACTTCGGCCTTGTCTCGGTAGAGTTCCGGGTCGAACATCGAGTGTGCCCGGAAGCGGTAGGTGTGGAATTCGATGAAGAACGGCCCACCGGCGTTGCGGATGTGGTCGGCACCCCGTTGGGCCGCATCGCGGCATGCGATGACGTCCATCCCGTCCACCGTGGCGGTGGGCACGTTGTAGGCGGCCGCTTTCGCGGCGAGGTCGGTCTGGGATTGGGCACGGTGCAACGCGGTGCCCATCGCATACAGGTTGTTCTCGCAACAGAACAGCACCGGTAGACGCCACAGTGCGGCCATGTTCAACGACTCGTGAAAAGCGCCCTCGGCAACCGCGCCATCGCCGAAATAGCAGGCGGTCACCCTGTTTCTGTGCAGCATCGCGTCGGCCAGCGCCAATCCCACCGCAAGGGGCAGACCCCCGGCCACGATGGCGTTGCCGCCGTAGAAGCGCATGCCCGCGTCGAAGAGGTGCATCGACCCGCCCCTGCCCCGTGAGCATCCTTGTTCCTTGCCGAACATCTCGGCCATGATGGCGGTCATCGGGACGCCGCGCAGCAGCGCGTGGGCGTGTTCGCGGTAGGTGGCGACCACGGCGTCGTCGGCGGTCAGCGCGCGCAGCGACCCCGCGGCGACGGCTTCTTCGCCGACGTAGAGATGCAGGAAGCCGCGGATTTTGGTTTCCCCGTACAATTCGGCGCAGCGCTCTTCCATCCGGCGCACCCGCACCATGTCCGACAGCAGCTCACGCGCCAGGTCCGGGTCGGTCATGGTGACACCCCCGCTGTGGCCGGGTCCGGCGGTGTCTCGATCGTCGAGGTGTCCCCCTCGGGCAGGCCGAGTTCACGCGCTTTGAGCAGGCGGCGCATGATCTTGCCGCTGCGGGTGTGCGGGAGTGCATCGACGAACTCGATCTCTTTGGGCGCCACCGCTGCCCCGAGCCGCTTTCGGGCGTGGCCCATCAGCTCACGGCGCAGTGTGTCGTCGCCGACGACGCCGTCCTTGAGCGACACGAACGCCTTCACCACCTCGCCGACGGTCGGATCGGGCTTGCCGATGACCGCCGCCTCGGCGACCGCCGGATGATCGGTGAGCGCGCTTTCCACCTCGAACGGCCCGATCAGATGGCCGGAGGATTTGATGACGTCGTCGCCACGGCCGACGAACCAGAAGTAGCCGTCGGCGTCACGTTTGACCAGGTCCCCGGTCAGATAGAGGGCGTCGTAGAAGCAGCCGCGGTAGCGGTCGGGCTGGTGCAGGTATCCCCGGAACATCGATGGCCAACCCGTTTCCAGGGCCAGCTCGCCCTGCGCGTCGGGCGCGGTGAGGACCGATACCGTGCCGTCGTCGTTGCGGCGCACCACATGTGCCTGCACCCCGGGCAGGGGCCGGCCCATCGAGCCGGGCTTGATGTCGAAGGCCGGGGTGTTGGCGATCATGATCCCTCCGGTTTCGGTCTGCCACCAGTTGTCGTGGATGGGCAGCCCCAGCACCTGCTTTCCCCACCACACCGCTTCGGCGTTGAGGGGCTCGCCGACACTGGCGATGAACCGCAGCCGGCCGAACCGGTAACGCGCCGGAAGCTCAGTGCCGGCCTTGATCAGCATCCGGATCGCGGTCGGTGCGGTGTACCAGACGGTCACACCTTCGTTCTGCAGGATCCGGTACCAGCGTTCGGCATCGAACTCAGCTTCGTCGACGATCGAGGTCACCCCATGCAGCAGCGGCGTGATCACCCCGTAGGACATGCCCGTCACCCAGCCGGGATCGGCGGTGCACCAGAAGATGTCGTCGGGATGCAAGTCCAGGGCGTACAAGCCCGTGATGTAGTGCATCGCCACCGCGCCGTGCACGTGCNTGGCGCCCTTCGGTGTTCCGGTCGTGCCGCTGGTGAAGTGAANCAGTGCCGGGTCGTCGGCGGTTGTCGGCTCGACCGGCGCGTCGTCGCCGGCGGCGCTGATCTGCTGCCAGAAGTTCAGCGTNCCCCGCGCATCGTCGCGGGCCACATCGTCGTCGATGACGACGATGTGGCGCACCGATGTCAGCCGATCCCGGATCTTGGCGATCTTGCGCTCGTAGATCGCCGCGGTCGTGACCAGCACGTCGGCCTCGCCGAGGGTGACGCGGGTGGCGATTGGTTCGGGCCCGAACGCCGAAAACAGCGGGCAGACGACGCTGCCGTTGCGTAGCGCACCGAAGATGCTGATGTAGAGCTCCGGGCACCGGCCCATCAGCGTGAACACCCGGTCGCCCTTGGTGATGCCCAGCAAACGCAGCACGCCGGTGAACCGCCGCGCCAGCCGCCTCAGTTCTGCATAGCTGAGATCGTGCGACGACAGCGCGCCGTCCCACCCGTCGGCGATGAACCGCAGCGCCGTCTGCGATGCGTGCGGACCGTCGGCGTGCCGGTCGATCGCCGCGTAGGCGATGTTGCACACGCCGGGGCCCATGCCCTTGCACAGCTCCGGCACATCCGACCAGGCAAAGCTGGCGCAGGTCTCGTCGTAGTGCGCCAAATTCGGCTCAACGCGCAGATCGGAACGGTTTTTACGGATGAGGTTGACGGTCGCAGCCGATCCGTTGGCAGCGTCGGCGGATTTCATCGCGGTCCCTTCGATCCGGTGACAGCCCCATGCTTTCCGCACCCGAAGCCCCCCCAATAGGGACAAAGGTCCTTTGTGCCTGAACAGTCGTCCCCGGCTCGCTGGGGCACTTCGGGCCTGCGGGTACTTGCCGCGGAAGTCAGCGAGGGGTCAACGCTGACGGGCGACGATGACCGGCACCTGCGCGGCATGCACGACCGCGGTGCTCACCGATCCGAGCAGCGCGCCGCCGAATCCTCCGCGGCCGTGGCTGCCGACCACCACCAACTGTGCCGACTTCGACTGCTCGAGCAAATGACGGGCCGGGTGATCGAACACCACTGTCCGGCGCACGGTGACGTCCGGGTAGCGCTCCCGCCACCCGGCCAGGCGCTCCGCCAACGTCTCCTCGGCCGCGGCCTTGATTTCGGACCACTCGACCCCCGGAAAGTGCCGCCAGTCGGCATCGCTCCAGGTGTGCAAGGCGATCAGATCGACGCCCCGCCATGACGCTTCGTCGAACGCTATCGTCGTCGCCAACTCCGACGCCGGCGAGCCGTCGATGCCGACGAGCACGGGTGCGTCCCTGAATCCCTCACGCTGCGGCGCCTCGTCGTGCGTCACCGCGACGGGGCAGTGCGCATGATGGGCCAGAGCCGTGCTTACCGACCCGAGCAGCGCACTCGACAGCGCACCCCGGCCGCGGCACCCGACCACGATCATCTGCGCCTCTTTCGTCAGATCCACCAGGGCCGGCACAACCGACGACCACAAGATTTCGCTGTTGACCCGAAGGCGATCATCGCCCTCGGTGGCGGCACCGACGATGTCGATGGCGTCATCGATGACCTTGCGGGCTTCGTCTTCCTGAAGCCTGGCGAAGTTCTCCGGCAGCGGTGCCGCGGGAATTCCCCATCCCGACCACGCGCCAACGCCGGGATACGCCACGTGAACAACGGTGAGCGCTGCGTTGCGCATCGCGGCCTCGCGTGCGGCCCACTTGACGGCGACTTTCGAGCAGGCCGATCCGTCGACTCCCACGACGATCCCGTTGTGCCGCGGCTGATCGGNCACCGTTCGCCTCCCGTTCTGACCTGGATATCTGCCGTTACCCGGTGACGATATAGACCAACCGCCAGCCGGTGAGGAGGCGTTCGTCCCAACATCACCGCCATAGGTAACCATGGCGATGGTCCTGGCAGGGAAACGCAGCGCCTGCGGCCTGGCGATTCAGACGACATGCCAGTCGGTGGTCTCCGGTGGCATGAGATCGTGCGCCGACGCCACGGATCCAGGCGCCCGCCCGCGGGTCAATCGGCTGCCCTCCTACAGCGTGCGAGTTGCTTTGCCTACGTTGTATACCGCGCGTCAGGTTCCGCGCAGCGGCAAGTCGAAAGGACACGGTGCGTACGGCATCCACAACGGAGACGGGGGCCGCGGGTCTCGGAGGCCGACGGCACCCGGCGGCAATCCTCGTCGACCAGACCCGGACCGCGCCGGCGCTCGGGTTCGGCGACCTTGATGTGTTGCGAGAGCACCTGCATCCGGCCGAATTTCACTGTGGGCAAGAGATTTTCGCCGAAGGCGACCCCGGCGACCGGCTCTATCTGATCTATTCGGGGAGGGTGAGAGTTGGCCGGCGCTGCGCTGGTGGCCGTGACAAGCTGGTCGAGATCGCCGGACCGTCGGAGATCGTCGGGGAACTGGCGGTGTTCGACCCGGGGCCGCGGACTCGCACCGCCACCGCGATGACCGAAGTCCGGGCCGGCTGGCTGGACCGCGAGACGCTGCGGGCTCTCATCGCCGAAAGACCCGAGGTCGCAACGGCGTTGCTGCGGGTGTTGTCGCGGCAGCTGCGCCGCGCCAACGACCAACTGACCGATCTGGTGATTACCGACGTGTCCGGCCGGGTCGCACGCCAACTGCTGCGGTTAGCCCGGCGGTTCGGCACCACTGACGGTAACGCGGTGCGGGTGCTCCACGACCTGACCCAGGAAGAACTCGCCGAACTCGCGGGTGCGTCCCGGCCCACCCTCAATCGAACGCTACGGGACTTTGAAAGCCGCGGCTGGATCCGCGTGGCGAGCAGGCGAGT
>JGI26341J46601_10000729_pt1 | contig 10359 bp, 8 predicted proteins | sample BogFormECP12_OM3_FD_46601 | JGI IMG/M metagenome (IMG submission 46601) | reverse complement strand
TGCAGGCCTCGGTCAAGCAGGCCGTCGACAACATCGCCAGCCCCAGCCTCGACGGCGTCGCCAGCGTGATGAGCGTGATCAAGCCGGGTAAGGACACGCACCCGGTGATCGCGATGGTGAGCAACCGCACGTACGGGCTCAACAGCGACGCCAGCGAAACCATGCAGCCGCAGCCGTTCTCTCTGGTCGGCGACGGCGCCGGGTCGATCTTCAAGATCTTCACCACCGCGGCCGCGCTCGACATGGGGATGGGCATCAACGCCCAGCTCGAGGTGCCCGGATTCTTCCAGGCCAAGGGCATGGGCAGCGGCGGCGCCCCGGGCTGCCCGCGGGAGATGTGGTGCGTGCGCAACGACGGGAGCTACCGCGGCTCCATGAACGTGACGGAGGCGCTGGCGACCTCGCCGAACACCGCGTTCGCCCGGCTGATCCAACAGATCGGCGTGACCCGCTCCGTGGACATGGCCGTCAGGCTCGGCATGCGGTCGTACGCCGATCCCGGCACGGCCCGCGCCTACGACCCCGACAGCAACGAAAGCCTCGCCGACTTCGTGAAACGCCAGAACCTCGGCTCGTTCACGCTCGGGCCCATCGAGATCAACCCCCTCGAGTTGTCCAACGTGGCGGCGACGCTGGCCTCCGGCGGCGTCTGGTGCCCGCCCAACCCGATCGACAAGATCTACGACCGCAAAGGAAACGAGGTCTCCGTCACCACCGAAACCTGCGATCAGGTCGTGCCCGAAGGCCTCGCGAACACGATGGCGAACGCGATGAGCCACGACGCCCTGGGCAACGGCACAGCGGCGGGCTCGGCCGGTGCCGCGGGCTGGAGCCTGCCGGTGTCGGGCAAGACCGGCACCACCGAGGCCCACCGATCCGCGGGCTTCGTCGGATTCACCAACAACTACGCCGCCGCGAGCTACATCTTCTCCGACTCCAGCACGCCGACGGACCTGTGCTCGGGCCCGCTGCGGGAGTGCGGCAGCGGCAACCTGTACGGCGGCAGCGAACCGGCCCGGACCTGGTTCACGGCGATGAAGCCGATCGCCAACGACTTCGGTGACGTGCACCTGCCGCCGACGGACCCACGCTACGTCGACGGGGGCCCGAACTCCCGGGTTCCCAGCGTCAGCGGCCTCACCGTGGACCAGGCCCGCCAGCGCCTCAAGGATGCCGGCTTCCAGGTCGCCGACCAGCCGGCTGCGCTCAACAGCGGCTCCTCCTACGGCACGGTGATCGGCACCTCACCCAGCGGTCAGACCATCCCGGGTTCGATCGTCACGATCAACATCAGCAACGGCATCCCACCGCCGCCACCACCGCCGCCGCCCGGCCTGCCCGGCCTGCCCCCGATCGCCGGCACCACGGTGGTGGAGATCCCGGGGCTGCCGCCGATCACGGTCCCGTTGCTCGCGCCGCCACCGCCGCCGGGCGCGCCGCCGCCCTAGCGGCAACGGGTCGCGCCGGCACGTGTGCGCCCCCGGCAGCCAGTAGGCTGCGTGCATGGCNCCCAACGGCGTCGCACCACCAATCCTGAAGAGAACAGCCGCGGTCACCGCAGGCTCGGCCCTCGCCTGGATCGGCTACGCCTCGGTCATCGAGCGCAACGCGTTCGTCGTGCGGGAGGTCACGATGCCCGTGCTGACGCCGGGCTCGTCGCCGCTGCGGGTGCTGCACATCAGCGACATCCACATGCGTCCCAACCAACGACACAAGCAGGCCTGGTTGCGGGAACTCGCGCGCTGGGAGCCCGACCTGGTCGTCAACACGGGTGACAACCTGGCCCACCCGCGGACGGTGCCCGCGGTGGTGCAGACGCTGGGCGAGCTGCTCAGCCTGCCGGGGTTGTTCGTGTTCGGCAGCAACGACTACTTCGGCCCGCGGCTGAAGAACCCCGCGAACTACCTGACCAACCCGGGTCGTCGGGTGCATGGCCGGCCGCTGCCCTGGCAGGACCTGCGTGCGGCGTTCACCGAACGCGGCTGGCTCGACATGACGCACACCCGGCGCGAGGTCGAGGTCGCGGGCCTGCGGATCGCCGCCGCGGGCGTCGACGATCCGCACATCGGGCGCGACCGCTACGAAACCATCGCCGGACCGGCGAGCCCGGCGGCGAATCTCCGCATGGGCCTGACACATTCGCCGTACCCGCAGGTGCTGGACCGGTTCGCCGCCGACGGTTACCAGCTCGTCCTGGCCGGCCATACCCACGGCGGGCAATTGTGTCTGCCGTTCTACGGTGCGATCGTCACGAACTGCGACCTGGACCGCTCACGTGCCAAAGGGGCGTCGCGGTGGGGTTCGACGATGCAACTGCACGTGTCGGCGGGAATCGGCACGTCGCCGTTCGCGCCGCTTCGGTTCTGCTGCCGACCCGAGGCGACGCTGCTCACGCTGGTGGCAACGCCGACGGGTGGGCGCGAGGCGGGTTCACGCACGACCCAGTCCCATCCGGCAGCTGCCGTGCGGTGAAACAGAAGGCTGCCGTCGCGGTTCACGACCGTCCACGCGACTGGGTGGACAACGCGGTGCGGCTCATCGAGGCTGACGCCCGCCGCAGCGCAGACACCCACCTACTGCGATATCCGCTGCCGGCCGCGTGGTCAGCCGCCGTCGACGTGCAGCTGTACCTGAAGGACGAGACAACGCACATCACCGGCAGCCTCAAACACCGGCTGGCGCGGTCGCTGTTCCTCTACGCGTTGTGCAACGGATGGATCACCGAGGACACCACCGTAGTCGAGGCGTCGTCGGGGTCGACGGCGGTTTCCGAGGCGTATTTCGCGCAGCTGCTCGGGCTGCCGTTCGTCGCGGTGATGCCGGCGTCGACAAGCCACGCCAAGGTGGCATTGATCGAAGCCCAAGGTGGGCGATGCCACTTCGTCGAGGAGGCGGGGCAGGTATATGCCGAGGCCGAGCGCCTGGCCGCCGAAACCGGCGGACACTACCTCGACCAATTCACCAACGCCGAGCGGGCCACCGACTGGCGCGGCAACAACAACATCGCCGAGTCGATCTTCACGCAGATGTGCGAGGAGCAGCATCCGATTCCGGAGTGGATCGTGGTCGGTGCGGGCACCGGCGGAACGAGCGCAACGATCGGCCGCTACATCCGCTACCGCCGCTACGCGACCCGGCTCTGTGTGGTGGATCCGGAGAACTCCGCGTTTTTCCCGTCCTACGTAACCGGCCGTCGCGACGTGCGCACCGGGATCTCGTCACGCATCGAAGGAATCGGACGTCCGCGGGTGGAGCCGTCGTTCCTTCCCGACGTGGTGGACAGGATGGTCGTCGTCCCGGATTCAGCGTCGGTCGCGGCCGCGCGGCACGCCAGCGCGGTGCTGGGCCGCACGGTGGGCCCGTCCACCGGCACCAACCTGTGGGGAGCGTTCGGTCTTCTCGCCGAGATGGTGGCCGACCGCCGCAGCGGTTCGGTGGTCACGCTGCTCGCCGACAGCGGCGACCGCTACGCCGACACCTACTGCGACGACGCCTGGCTCGCGCAGCACGACTTCGACCCGACCTGCGCCGCCGAGGCGCTCTCGGAGTTCGAGAGATCCGGCCGCTGGGCCTGATCCGGCGCGTCGTCGGGCTCCGGACCGCGGTCGGCCGTCAGAAACAGCCACAGTGCCGCCAACCCGAAGAAACCGCCGTACAGCGCGGCCCCCAACCCCGTCATGGTGCTCTACTCCTTCGCGCCCGGCTCAGTCATGCCGGTCAGTGTGGACAACGCCACCGACACCCATTTCCATCCCGAAGCGGATGATCGGCTACGTCCGCAAGCGGGACGCCCACATTGTGACCGGCGACGACGTTGCGATCATGGAGGCGCTCCGTCGCCGGCGGCGGGAACCCGGCGCCAGAGGGGCAGGACTCCCGGCGTGGGGCCCGGCGGCGTTTGGCGCCCCGACCGGCCGGTGCGATACGCTGTCGTGGCTTCACGCGGGGTGTGGCGCAGCTTGGTAGCGCGCTTCGTTCGGGACGAAGAGGCCGTGGGTTCAAATCCCGCCACCCCGACTCGCGTTGCAGCAGGTCAGAGCCACTCGGGGCGATGCCGGCTAGGGACTTTGTCCGGTCGGTCCCCAGTCCGCAGTTGGTCCGCAGTAGCTTGGAGTGCGGCCTGGCGGGCTTGGTCGAGAGCCGCTGACACAAGCTCAAGATCATCCGGGAAAAGGTCTGCGTAGGTGTCCAGCGTCAGCGCAGCCGACTGATGTCCGAGCATGGTTTGAACGGCCTTCGGGTTCGCGCCTCCACTGATCGCGACGAGGCCGCAAGCATCCTGCGCGCCAACGGCGACAAGTTCCGCAACGAGGTTGTCGGGGCTGCGCTCAAGAATTACCGCTCGTCCCGCTCGTCCCTGCCCTCCGGGACGGCAAGTCGTAGGGACGGATAAAACCGCAGGTGAGGTGGCTCGTCCGCCGTCCCGCCCCATGCACCCCCCTTATCGGGGGTGTGGTTATCTCGGGGACGGATACAACGCCAAGATTTTTTCAAAACTCGTCCGGCCACGAGTGCGCCCGGCTAGCGGTCCCGATGGCGATCCCGGCAGAGATTTTCACCCACCTCCTCCCGGCCTAGCGCAACAGAGTGTCAGGTGGTGGCGTAATTCAGACTGGTCATCATCCCGGCTTCTTGGTGATAGGTGTTGTGGCAGTGCATCATCCAGATGCCAGGGTTGTCGGCGATCAGCTGGACGCTGACCGTTCGCATAGGTAGCACGATAGTGGTGTCTTTGCGGGCACCGGAGGTGCCATCGGGTTTGACGATCTGGAAGGTGTGCCCGTGGAGGTGCATCGGGTGCCACATCATCGTGGTGTTAGTGAAGGTGAGGGTCGCTCGTTGTCCCTGCCTGATCTGTAGCGGCTGATTCCTACCGTAGGGTGCCCCGTTAATCGCCCAGTCGTAGCGCATCATCCCGCCGGACAGATTGGCCGACAGGTCAACGTCGGCTTTCCCGGATCGCAGGTCGACGTCCGGTGTGGCGGTGAACATGTCGATGATGCCGACCCGTTTGGTCAGCTCGGGTGGCTGAAAGCCTGGATCAGGTGGGCTGCCCGCAGCGGTGGCCAACAGCGCGCGGGCCAGGGCGTTTTTACCTTCGGCCGACGCGACGAGCGGGAAGACGCCATTTCCGGCGGTGACGATGACGTCGTAGCGTTCGCCCATGCCCATCAACACCGAGTCGACCTCGGTGGGTACCACCGGGTAGCCGTCCGTGTGGGTGACGGTCATGGTGTGGCCGGCCAACGCTACGCGGAAGGCGGTGTCGGAGCCGGCGTTGATGAGCCGAATACGAATCCGTTGTCCCGGTTTGGCGGTGAAGGTAGTAGGCGCGGCAGGGATGCGCCCATTGATGAGGTAGTAGGGGTAGGTGATGTCGCCGGCGTCCCCGCCGAGGAGGCTGCTGGTGCCTACCCCGTTCATCATCGGCATGCCGCCCATGCCCGGCATATGACCCATATGCCGGCCCCGCAGATCGTCGAATAGCTGCTGAGGTGTCTTGCCGATGCCGTCGGTCCAGTCGTCGAGCATGACGATCCATTCCCCGTCATAGTCCCCCGGTTCGCGGGGGTCGTCGACGATCACCGGCAGGTACAAGCCGTAGTCGGCGTCGAGGCCAGTGTGCGGGTGTGCCCAGTAAGTGCCGGGATGCGGGACTGAGAATCGATAGGTGAAGTCTCGGCCAGGGTCGATGTTGGGAGTAGCCGGGTCTGCGCCATCCATGTCGTTGCGCAAGGCGATGCCGTGCCAGTGCACAGAGGTGGGGTGGTCAAGTCGGTTCGTGACGGTGACCGCCACCTCATCTCCGACGTTGGCGCGGACCAGCGGGCCGGGGATGGCGCTGCCGTAGGCCAGCGTGCGGGCATTGGTGCCGCCGAGGTCGATCGTGGCCGGCTGCGGTGTCAAGGTCGCGGTGACGGTGCGGCCAGTGTGGGGCCGTGCCGCCTCGGCAGCGGCGATGGCTTTATCGAGGCTGAGTGTCGGGTTCGTCGAGTAGCTCGATGCCGGGTTCGTCGAGCGACCACAGGCGACGAGCGCGAATCCACCGGCTAACGTACCTGCGACGAACTCCCGCCGGCTTAGACGAACTCGATTCCAGCGTGATTCCGGCATCAGGGCCTCCGCGTCGATACTGCGCTGGGGCGGTGGCAATTCCGGTTCCGGTGCGTGCTCCTAAGAGGTAATCCATTCAGATCACCTGCCTGCCGCACAGTGAAGAGATCTACGGCCGTGGTGTGCTCGGGGCCGTTGTTGTGGGGGAGGTTTGACCGGGTCCCATCATGCCGCCGGGTCCCATCTGCCCGCCCGGTCCCATTTGGCCGCCGTAATAACCGCCATGCCAGCCGTGGTGACCGCCATAGTGCCCACCGGAGGACCAGCCAAGGAAGAACCCGGAAAAGAAGACCACCGCGACGACGAACACGACGCCGGCGATGATGCCTACCCACGCCAAGGCTTGACTCAGCCGACTCGGCCGGTCGTATCCGTCGTCGTACCGAGGTTGCCCCGCCCGTGATTCAGGTGTTTCTGTCATATTTAGAATGATGGCGCTGATATACCCCCCGAGGGTAGGGACTATCGGCCCTACTAAGGGCCGCCGCCCGAGGGCACGCTGACGTTGCCTGTAGTTGCCTACGTAAGCGTCTCGGAGGGATGCGGCGATGATGTACGACGGCTGGATGTGGGGGAACGGCTGGGGCTGGGCCGGCTGGGTTCTGATTTGCGTTGTGATGGTGTTGTTCTGGGCGCTGCTGATCATTGCCATAGTCCTCGCCATCCGTTACCTCGTCGGCTCACGGGACACCAGCGCGGGAACGCCTAGTTACCGGCCCTCACAATCTGGGGAGGACCTGCTCGCTGAACGCTTCGCACGCGGCGAGATCGACGAAGACGAATACCGGCGGCGCATGACAGTCATCCGTGAACACCAGTGACTGCGGGTCCTGCCGGCTAGTCGCAAAACTAAAAGAATTGAGATGAGGCGAACACCAGGCCGACGTAGAGGCCACGTCTACGCTCGGGAGGGATGATCGTGCAGATCGATCGACGTGATTTCCTCAAATGGGGCGGCCTGGCGGTGATGGTGGCCACCGGGGGCGCCGGTGTCGCGGCAGCGGCGTGTTCGCGGGCCGCGCCGCCCTCCCCGCCGAACGGCAAGCCCGACTACACACTGCGGATCGGCACCGGCACCGTGGGGTTGGCGCCTGATCAGATCGTGTCGACCATCGTCTACAACGGCCAGTTCCCCGGTCCGTTGGTGCGGTTCAAAGAGGGCCAGCGGACCTGGGTGGACATCTACAACGACACCGACACTCCCGAGCAGCTGCACTGGCATGGCCAGCAGGTAGGCGTCGACGTCGACGGCGCCGCCGAGGAAGGCACCCCCTACATCCCCGCACACGGCATGCGGCGCATCTCCTTTGTGCCCGGCCCGGCGGGCTTCCGGTTCTATCACACCCATGTCGTTCCGCGCGCCGACCTGTCCCGCGGCCAGTACAGCGGCCTGGTGGGCCCCGTCTACATCGAACCCAAGCAAAACCCGGGCGCCTACGACCAGGAAATCTTCCTGACACTCAAGGAATTCGATCCCACCTTCAGCCGCGGGGGCGACATGGCCAGCGATTTCCTGGCCGGCGAACAGGACCCCGCCCTCAAGGACAAGGGCGAATCGGCAATGAACGCCTCCCTGGCCCACGGCGACCCCCGAGGCTACGAGGTCGGCTACGGGGCGTTCGCCATCAACGGGCACATGCTCGGCCACGGCGATCCGATCCGGGTGCAGACCGGCCAGCGGGTGCTGCTGCACGTCCTCAACGGCAGCGCCACCGAAACCCGCAGCCTCGCCCTGCCTGGGCACACCTTCACCGTGATCGCGCTGGACGGCAACCCAGTGCCCCACCCCGCGTCGGTGCCGGTACTGTGGTTAGGCACAGCCGAACGGATCTCCGCAATCGTGAACATGACCAATCCCGGGGTATGGGTGCTGGGCGATCTGTCCGACGACGACCGCGGGCACGGCATGGGCATCGTGGTGGAATACGCCGGGCGCAGCGGCGATCCACAATGGGCACCGCCCCCGTCGTTCAAATGGGATTACCGTCTGTTCGCGCCACCCAACCCGGGCGCCGCGGCGGCGCCCGATCACACCATCGAGATGCTGATCGAGAAACGCAACGCCGCCGACAACGGCTTCAACGTGTGGACGATCAACGGCACACCGTTCTCCATGGACACCAACAAACCCGTGCTCGAACTGCGACGAAACAAGCGATACCGGCTGCGTTTTCGCAACGCCACCGACGACCTCCACCCCATGCACCTACACCGGCACACCTTCGAAATCACCCAAATCGCCGGCACACCCATCAGCGGCGTGCGCAAGGACGTCGCGATGCTAGGGGGGTACCAGAGCATGGAGGTCGACTTCGTCGCCGACCAGCCCGGCCTGTCGCTGCTGCACTGCCACCAGCAGATCCACATGGACTACGGGCTCATGACGCTGCTGAACACAACCTGACCGCTGATGCGGATGCAGCAGGGGCTAGCGCCGCGCTCTCCTCGTAATGCGTATAGGCGTTCAGCAACCCGCCGAGGACCTCGGCAGTGGTTTCAAACAACGCCTACGCTTTGGGATCGTTGACCCTGTCGACGTCCTCACGGGCGTGTTGGCGCGCCTGATCGAGCATGCCTTTGAGCTTGACCGTATGGTGGCGAGGATCATCCTCGGAGTACTGCTGCCGATCGGCCATAAAACGATTCTCCTCGTCTGTATCGAGCCATTCGTCGCGGCCGCCCCTTGGTTCGCGGTCCTCGGTTCGCCGAACGTACAACTGCATTGTTGTGGCGATGTCTTCGTGCCCCATGACCTTCGCTAGCTCGCGCTGAACTGCCCCACCGACCAGCCCGCCCGCGAATGCGCCACCATGATCGCCGCGCTCGACAGGCTCGTCGAGGGCGCCACTGTCGATCAGCTCGCCGCCGAACACACGAACCGGTCGGCGCGGTCGTAATCCCGTCCCCGACGGCTAGGCCGGGAGGTGTCCCCGGGTGGCCAGGCGGACTGGAAGCGCATGCCCGACGACGCCGATCGCGCCCCCGAGCGTGGGCCAGATCGGCCAGAAGTACCAGGCGCCGGCCGACAGGGCGACCGCCAACCACACGGTGAGCACGATGACGACCATCGCCAGGTATGCGGCCAGGTGGGCGTGCACCGACCGGCGCGCGGCGGCCGTCACGGCGGCCCGGCGGCGCGGATCGTGGCGCCGCAGCGTGTGCACGGGCAGGTCCGCCACCACGGCGCGAAGTTCGGCGGCGGTGTGCGCGGCGAACGCCGCCCGCACCCGCTGCTCGTACTCGTGCATCTCGAGATAACCCTGAGCCAGTCCCTGGCCGAGCAGCGCGGCGGTCTTCTCCCGGTCCCGGTCGCCGGCGCGGACGACGGGCTGCGGTGCGGTCGAAACGGTCATGGTGCGCTCCCCGTGCAATCTAGACAGTGACAAGTTCTCCTGCAACCGATTGTGCACCCGGAACTAGTCAATGTCAAGATCGCGTATCGGCCCTGCTCGCCGTCTCGTTGCTGACGACCGCGTAGAGCCGCCACCGACCCGGCACGCCTTTGAGTTCGTGCTCACCGCTCTCGGCGAACGCGTGGCGTGAACCGGTGACGATCTCGCGCACCGTCGATGAGACCAGCACCTCACTCGGACGAGCGAGTGCCGCGACCCGCGCACCGATGTGGACGGCCATGCCGGCGACATCGGCGCCGCGCACCTCGACCTCGCCCGCGTGAATGCCCACCCGGACCTCAATGCCGAGGGTGCGGACCGCGCCGACGATCGCTTCCGCGCATTCGATCGCGACGCTGGGGCTGGTGAACGTCGCAACGAATCCGTCGCCGGCCGTGTTGACTTCACGGCCGCGGAATCGTTCGAGCTGGTGCCGGACGATGCTGTCGTGGTTGTCGAGCAGGTCGCGCCACCTGTCGTCGCCGAGTAGGGCGGCGCGCGCGGTTGAGCCGACGATGTCGGTGAACACGATCGTGGTGAGCACGCGCTCGGCGTCGAAACCGCCCCGCACACCGGTGATGAACTCCTCGATCTCGTCGAGCATCGGCGCGGTGTCGCCGACCCAGTACAGGACATCGGCACCCGGCAACTCGACGTAGCGGGAGCCGGCGATGTGCTCGGCGAGGTAACGACCGTGCCCGGCCGGGATGAANGTGGAGCTGCTGCGGTGCAGGATCAGCGTGGGCGCGGTGATGCGCGCGAGTGCGTCGCGGACGTCGGCCTCGGCCACGATCTTGGTGACGGCGCGGGCCATGCTCGGCGAGGCTGCGCGGTTGCCGGCGAGATCCCACCA
>JGI26341J46601_10000727_pt1 | contig 10361 bp, 10 predicted proteins | sample BogFormECP12_OM3_FD_46601 | JGI IMG/M metagenome (IMG submission 46601) | reverse complement strand
GTCCCGAACGCCTGTCGCGCTGCATCTTGATCATGGGAAAGATCCGAAGATGGTTGCGCGTTGCATCGAGACCGGGTGGACGTCGGTGATGATTGACGCGTCGGATAAACCGTTTCAGGAAAACCTCGCGTTGACGAAAGAGATCGTGGCAATCGCCGACAAACGCGGTGTCGGTGTCGAAGCTGAACTTGGCGAGATCGGCGGAGTCGAAGAAGAGATCATTGTCGCCGAAGGAAAAGAACGGACAGCGGACGTCGAGCAATCGTTGGTTTTCTGCAACGCAGTGGATCTGGCTGTGTTCGCACCGGCAATCGGTACCGCGCATGGCTATTACAAGCACGAGCCGACGATTGCATGGGATGTTCTGGAAGGAATTCACAAGCAAAACCAGACTCCTCTCGCCCTTCACGGTGGGACAGGCCTCCCGGATGATATTATCCAACGTTGTATCCGGCTCGGCTGCGCGAAGATTAACATTTCTACCAACCTGAAACACGTTTTTATCGATAGCTTTGTTAATTATCACCTGGAGCATTCTGAAGAGTACGAACCGCTCAAACCGCTCGCGGCCCAGGCGGCTGAAATCACTGCGTTGGCGGCAGAAAAGATTCAACAGTTCGGCGGTGCAGGAAAAGCCGGTTCCGTCGGCGACTAACAACGCGACAGCCTATGGATGCCCTGATTTTTGACTGCGACGGTGTGCTGGTTGACACCGAACGAGACGGGCATCGCGTTGCGTTCAATCGCGCTTTTGCCGCGCTCGGCCTTTCATTTGTATGGAGTGTGGAGGAATATGGCGAGTTGCTGAAGATTTCCGGCGGCAAAGAGCGAATGCGTTCCTATTTCGACAGCGCTGGGTGGCCGGTCAAACCGGGCGATCATGATGCGTTCATCAAACGTTTGCACCAACTCAAAACAGATTACTTCATACAGTTGATTGAAACGGCCGAACTCCCGGTCCGCAGCGGAATTAACCGCATCGTCGACGAAGCGTATGCAGCGGGAGCGAAGTTGGCGGTCTGCTCAACTTCCAACGAACGCGCGGTCGTGGGCGTGGTGAGCCGGTTGCTCGGCTCGGAGCGGCACGCGAAGTTCAGCGCGATCTTCGCGGGAGATGTTGTCAGCCGCAAAAAGCCGGACCCCGCAATTTACAACCTGGCGATCGACCGGCTTAAGCTCGACCCCGGACGCTGTCTGGTCGTTGAGGACAGCCACAACGGCCTGCTCGCTGCGATCGGCGCCGGAGTTGCCTGCGCGATTACCACCAGCACCTACACGGTAACGGAAGATTTTAGCAAAGCTGCAGCTGTTTACCCTGAGCTTGGCGATCCACCCGGTCACTACGTTCGTTTGAGCGACCTGCAGCGCCTGTTGCAACCCTGACCCTCATCACGCAGACCTTATGCCATCTATTAGCATGTCCGACGTCGATCGCGCTGTCCGCACGATTGCAGAGACAGCCATTGAAAATGAGCACTATTTCTCCGAACTCGATGGGACGTGTGGTGACGGCGATTTTGGTACATCGCTCGCCACTGGATTTCGCCTGGTGCTCAACAAGTGGGAGACCCTGGATCGTTCTTCGATCGGGACATTCCTCTCGGCGATTGGCATCATCATCACCAGCAACGTCGGAGGCTGTTCCGGGCCGCTTTGGGGCACCGGATTTATCCGGGCCGGTGCGCTCTCACGGGGAAAGCTATCCATTACGCTGAGCGAACTTGGGGCAATGCTACGAAATTCGATTGCCGGCATCCAGGCTCGCGGCGGCGCAAGTCTCGGTGACAAGACGCTGCTCGACGCATTGGAACCGATCGCTGCCGAAATCGAAAAGCAAGCTCAAGATCCTTCGAACCCGTTATTCGCAGCACTGCGCGACGCCGCGGAAAAGGCGACGGCCACGATCGAAGCGACACGTCCATGGATTGCCCGGCGCGGCCGGCAATCGTTCACGGGCGATCGAAGTGCGGGGACGCTGGATCCCGGCATCGTAGCGATCGCGACCATTATGCAGGCACTCGTGCACCGATTTGCTCCTGTCCCATCGTAGTCGAATTGCTCCCAACTGAATCCTGACAACCCAATCAATGAGATCCCCCCATGAAAAAATTCGTTAACGACCCCGCCAATTTCGTGCACGAGATGCTGGAAGGCCTGGCCTTGGCCAACCCGAAGACCTTGAAGTGGATTCCGGAATACAACATCATCTACCGCGCCGACGCGCCAAGTCCGGACAGAGTGTCGGTCATTCAAGGCTCAGGAAGCGGTCACGAACCCGCCCACGTGATGGTCGTCGGCCGTGGGATGCTGGATGCCGCGTGTCCAGGAAACGTCTTTGCCGCGCCGCCAATGGAATACGTGCTCGCGTGCACCAAGCTGATGAATTCTCCGCAAGGAGTGCTTCAATTGATTAACAACTATCAGGGTGACCGGATGTGTTGGGACATGGCTAAAGAGATGGCAGAAGCAGAAGGAATCACGATCGGAACCGTTATCGTGGATGACGACGTCTCTGTGCAGAACAGCACCTACACGATCGGACGGCGCGGCGTGGCGGGAAATTTCTTTGTGATCAAAGCCTGCGGCGCGGCCGCAGACGCCGGACGCTCGCTCGAACAACTCGTAGAACTCGGCAACAAGGTGAACTCGGTCGTCCGCACNATGGGCGTTGCTCTCACCGGNTGCACGCCGCCGGCAAAAGGAAAACCGATTTTCGAACTCACCGACAACGAAATCGAAGTCGGAGTTGGCATCCATGGCGAGCCGGGCCGGCGTCGCGCAAAGATGCAATCCGCCGACGCGATTATCGACGAAGTCTTTGAAGCGGTCGCCGGTGACCTGCCATTCAAGTCCGGTGACAAAGTAGGATTGATGATCAACGGGCTCGGCGGCACGCCAATCAGTGAACTCTACGTTCTCTATCGCCATGCGGCGCTACGCGCGCAGAAACACGGTCTTGATGTCGTACGCAACTACGTGGGCAACTACTGCACCTCGCTTGAGATGGCCGGCATGTCGCTCACTTTGATTCGACTCGATGACGAGCTCGATTCACTGCTCGCCGCCCCAGCGGAGATCCCGCTGCGAATCTTTTAATTCTGTGGTAAATCAACCCAAGTGCCGGCGGTGAAAAGTCTGTACAAAGATGGCGCCTTACGATCGTGATCGAAGGCGCTGATTTTCTAATTGGCGCTGATTAAATAAGCTATTAAATTTGGTTAATGGTCGAACAAGCTTTAACCTCAACCGATGACAAATTGGAAACCCTGTTGGCGAGACATGGCGGCTGTTTTCGGCAGTCGGACGTGGTCGACCTGATGGGGCTCGACGATGCAGCGACACTGGATCGCTGGCGGAAAAATCATCAAATCATTGCCATCCGGAACAACGCGGGCGAATGGCTGTTTCCGACTTGGCAGTTCGCGCGGAAGCAACGCCGAATAATGCTGGGCATTCGCGACTGCCTGGCCGAGCTCACCTTTGAAGAAGAATCCGAGCCGATCCGCTTTTTCCTGAATCCCATGAAGAATCTGGACGGCCACAGCCCATTGGATCGNCTGCGCGCCGGAAAGATCGAAGCTGCAATCATGGCNGCCCGACGGTACAGCCAGGCCTGAGATCGGGCGGGCTCGTCATCATTGGACTCAAGCCAGATGCGATCAATCTCCCGTTTCTCTTTCCTGTTGAGTATTCTCTTCGGAGGCTCTTTTTTAAAAGCTATGGCACAAGCTCAAGATTCCAACTCGGGTAAAACGGTCCGCGTTCGGGTGATCGGTCCTAACGGCGAGCTCACCGGCCCTGTTGAGGTTCCACACGTCATGAAGAGTGACGCAGAATGGCGTAAACAATTGACCCGCGAGCAGTATGAAATCGCCCGCGGCCATGGTACCGAGCCGGCTTACTGCGGCAGGCTCCTTGATAACCACCGCGAAGGCATCTACCACTGCATCTGTTGCGACCTGCCGCTCTTCGCTTCCGATGCGAAGTTCGATTCTGGAACAGGCTGGCCCAGCTTCTTCCAACCTGTCGCGAAGGAAAACCTTGTCCTGAAACCGGACTACAGCTTCGGAATGAGTCGAACCGAGATACTCTGTGCTCGATGCGACGCGCACCTTGGCCACGTCTTCAAAGATGGTCCTCCGCCTACCGGATTACGCTTCTGCCTCAACTCAGACGCGATGATTTTCGTCGACAAAGGGAAAGAAATCCCGGAACAGATCCACCAGGTTGCCGCGGCAAGCTGACGGCATTTTATCTTTTGCTTCTATTCAATAGGATAACTCGAACCCGAAACCTCGAACCCGTCCCCGCTCCCCTGCTACTTCGCGGCTCTTGTCCAAATCTCTGTTCTTCCGAGCAGAGAGATGCCGATAAAACCGCGCACTTTAATCCGATCCGGCCCATCCAGATCCAGAGTGCAGGAATAGGTGCTGCCATTACGCGGGTCGTAAATCGTTCCGTTTTCCCAATGCATATCGCTCTTTTTGACAAATCCCGACATGATTACCAGTCCGATAATTGGTCGCGATCGCTTCGACGGGTCCGGATTGTGGATGTCCCTCTTCGTCATTCCTTGCGGACCCGTTTCCTCTTTCACGGACACGATCCTCGCACTAAGCGTCCCGTGCTCATCGTAGATCTCGAACGTTGCATCAGCGTCCTGCCACAGGCCGGTGGCGGAAGCGGACTCGCCGGCTGCTGCCGTCTTCACATGCGTAAATAGCAAAACAGCTGCAAGCAACTCGAACAGCCTCCATCCGCCGGAAACAAAGAATCGCGTTCGCATCGNTGCGACGTTCCCGTGAGATGTGGCTTCCGGCAACATTAATCTTACTCTCTCATTTCCATATCGCCACGGTCATAGGCGAGGTGTCGNTCGCTCCAAATGCTTTGGTCTGGACAATGATGACAAGCTGCGGCGGGGTGGCAGTAATCGCCGCGCGTATTCCCCCATCCTTGCTTTCGTACCGGTGAAATTTCCCTTTCGGACCGTCAGCATCATCCTTGTAACCCACTCTGAGTGACTGGCAGACTTCCGTTATAATCGCAACGAGACGATCCATGTCTGTCAGATTTGCAACGAATGAGGCCGATTCAGCGAGGCCGGAGTTTCCAAACGTGACGTAGGCCGTTCCCGCCTGGATCTGATAGATCGCATTCCGTTCGTTCGCAGATCTCGGCTGACCATAGGCGGCCGACCATGCCGTTACGGGCTCGCCCAGAAGCAGCTCAACCGGTTGCGGGTGCGGTCTTTCGATTGTTTGTTCGGTCCCTCTTGGCGGAGCGCCATACAAGACAACAACTGCCTCATAGAAAACCACGAGAATCACGATTTTTCTCATTGACCGAATCATAGTCTCTCGGCATCCACGATTGGCGAGCGGAAAGTCGACGGCGCCCGGTCCTCTAAACAATCTCGCTCCATCACTCGGGCAATTTGCTCGGCAACAACCATCTCGACCTACCCCTACAAAAAGGCGATCCTGTCTAACAAGCGTTCTAAAACGCTCCTTTTTGGTGCCTCTGCGAGCGCGCTCTTGGGCTATCGGAGCTGAGGCTTTTTGCTATTTAGCAATGCCGAATCTGGGGATGGAGGGACGCGCTCTTGCGCTATCGGAGCCGAGGCTCCTTCACATTTAGCTTCTAGGTTTGCACTTTCTCGAGGCGGGGTGCAACGCCGGATCGCGCGGGAGCGCGTCCCTACCAGTTGCAACGTTTATTTCGGACAGCAGTATTGACAAAAAACAAAAGCCGGCCCCGCTATACTGCTTCGTAAGCAGGGCCGGATCTCCGCGAAAACGCTCGCTTAAAGATGCATACGTAGAGCCTCGCCTCCTTAACTTGCGGGCTGGCTCAACTTGCTGATCATCTCCTGAGTATGCGCTTCCTGCTTCTGTTTAAAGTTATTCAAGGTCGTTAACTGGTCCGGATTAAGGACGGTCTTAATCTGATTCCACATGGTATTACGCACAGTCGCAAGCTGCGCCTCCGCGGTTGCAAGCGCCGTACTATCATTGGTGATCACTCCGGGCTCGCTGTTTGCCGCAATATCCTGTCGTAATTGCAGCCTCGCCTTCAGCACCCCAGCCAAGGCCGGCCTTACCTGCGGTTTAAGCCCCTCGCGGATCGATTTGATCTGAGTCTTTTGACTGTCCGAAAGGTTCAGCTTACGCCAGACCCAGGCACCGTGCCGATGACGGCCCCACCCGTCATGTTGCTCTTCCTGTCCAGGCGTCGCCGAGGGAGTTGTATCTGCAGTCTGCGCCTGCAGCGAACCGCAAGCAATGACTGCGAGTATTGGAACGAAAAGGTATCTAAATTTCATATACAATCATTGTGACGTTGCAATTTATAACTGGTTACGTTTCCCAATATTTTCCCGCTCGAGTGCTCTATCGGCAGATCCCGGCGATATTGTGTTATTCTGACCGAATCGCCGAATCGGTTCTGCCGGACGTATTGACGGGCGCTGCATCAATTTGGCGAGAGATTGGCAGCTACCTGTCGCGCCTTGTTGAGGGTTATAAGGTCGGAAAGGATGTTCAACGTTTCTTTCGTGATCGCTTCGTTTTCCGCAAGAGCATCTGAGCTCTGTTCGCCAGTATCGGACGAACCGAGCTCAGATGCTCTTGCGGAAAACGAGAGAGTTAGATCGTAGTACCTGTTGCGGTCTTGCGCCCACGATTTGTTCCGATCCCGGTCCATCCGGTTCCGGATGCGCGTTAGTTGGGCTATATCATTTTTTCTATCTTTCTCATTGAGAGAAACGCGATTGTTATTTTTAGCCGTTAACGCAATCTCGGCGAGCAAGTCCTGGAAAAGTGGATTCCGTTTAATTCGTTCTGCTGATCTGCGCCGGAGTTCATCCGAAAACAGAGCTTTACCGTTCTCTACAACATTAAATGAAACTGGTTTGATCTCGTCGCGCGCGAGGCAATGATCCATATTGATTTCTGTTGAGGACCCGGTTTCGGTCAGGGATGGTAAATTTACGTCCGCCGTGACCCCGTTCAACTGGAGCGAGTCGCCGGTGATGCGGTACATCTTTTCAACCGTGACCTTGAGCGCTCCGCCAATGTCTGGACCATCCCCGGACCGATCAATCACATGGTTGAGGTCGATAACTGCCTGTACGGTGCCTTTTCCGAACGTAGTCGAGTCACCCACAACAACGGCGCGCCGATAGTCCTGCATCGCGGCCGAGAATATTTCGCTGGCAGACGCGGTTAGCCGATTATCGAGAACAACAAGCGGGCCGTCGTACAACTTGTTCCCGGAGTGTTCTTGAGGAATGTGCAGATCTCCCGCCGGTTCCCTCAATTGAATGGCAGGTCCACGATTGATAAAGAGCCCAATTATCTTGAGGGCCTCGTCGACGGATCCACCACCATTGTTGCGCAGATCCAGGACCAGCCCTTCAATTCGTTCCTTCTTCAGACGCTTGATCAATGCGGCGACGTCCCGCGACACGCTTGCGCCCGTTGATGGGTTATCCGGTTCTTCATAAAACGATGGCACCGTGATCCAGCCAAGACGCTCATCGCCTCCGGAACGATGCATATCGACGAGCTCCGCACGGGCTGCATCGTCCGTTAATCGAATCTCGTGGCGCACAAGGCGGATGACGCGTGGTATCGATTGATCCTTCGCGTTGGCCGCAACAACGCGAAGACGTACCACGGAACCATTCTTCCCGAGAACCCGCTTCGTGATGTTCTCCAGAGTTGAATTCCTGATATCGATGAACGGTCCGTTCCCCTCCGCAATGCCGACGATACGGTCACCCGGATGCAGTTTACCGCTCACATCCGCGGGGCCGTGTGAAAATATCCGATCGATCGTTGCGTATCCGTTGGATAGACGCAACTCGGCTCCGATCCCCGACATGGTTAGCTGAGTATCGATCTTAAATTCGTCAAGATCGGTGGGACTCAGATACTCTGAGTGCGGGTCATAGGTCTGAGCAACGGCTTCCAGAAAAATGCGCAAAACGTCCGCCGCGTCCTGCGTGTCGATTTGGGTTTGCAAATCGCGATATCGCCGCCGGATCGCGTCGGAATCGCGCTTGGTCCGGGATTCCCCAAGTTTCACCGAGAGCAGCTCGTTCTCGATCCGCTCCTGCCACACACGGTCGGCCTCGGCAGCGTCTGCCGGCCAGTTCTGCTTACTCCGATCGAGCAGAACGGTTCGGTTACTCTTGAAGTCGTAGCTTGCGCGCAATAACCCGTCGATTTGCGCGAGCCGCTCATCAGCCCGGCGCCGGAAGATCGAAAAAATCTCTTTCGCGGGCGCGAGGTTTCCCAGGAGGATATCGTCATTGAGCCCCACGCCATATTTGCCCCGGATCTGATCCACATCCTGATGCGTCAAGAAAAGCTTATCCGGATCAAGAGCGGCAAGATAGGTTTCAAGGACCTGCTTTCCGACGCTCGAATTGAGTTCCTGTTGCGAGTACTGGGATTGCTCAAGGATCTGCGCGACGGCAACCATCAGCGCTCGCAGATCGGCGTCGGTCGGTTGGTCGCTCGCTCCCCGCGCCATGGCAGTGATGAATACAAAACTCGCTGCCAATACGGTGCGAAAGCTTTTCATGCTGGAATGAAAATGAAGATACGCAAAAAATGGGCCGGCGCCTCTCGCTTTCCACTCAGTGCCGCGACAACAACGAATCTGACGAACAGCCGAGACCCGCGGTTACGGAAAGTTTCGGGATGACATCGAAGACCCTCGGAAGAGGTGTCATCCAAAATGCGCGCCCCGGCAACACTCGCCCAAAAGCCTTTCGGGGCAACAGAGTTGCCACATCCCTGCGAGTTTTACCGAAGGCAATAAAAGCCGCGTGCGGGGCCACGCGCTCTGGCCGCGCCCCGCCAGGCCGCCACGTCCCAAACAGAATCGATCTTGGGCAAGCAAATCGTTGAGACGCGGCGGGATAAGGAGATTGGAAACCGCAGAACTTAATTTTGGGACAAAGGAGCGTGAGCGATTTGCTCGACCGCTTGAACCGCATTGATCAAACCATACCCGTCGAATGGGCTGTAGCCGAAGGTCGGGGATCCATTTAATATCGTCCCCGTTGCCGCACCGCTCGGCTTCCCGGCAAACTGAACCGTAAACGTTCCTCCCGACCCCAATTCTTCGGCTTGAGAGCCAGCTCCAGACCCAGGCGCGGTGTAAGAACCTGGGTAAGTTCCGGCAACATCCTGAAACGCCGAAAAACTGAGCGCATCCCCGGACGTAAACGCACCGGAATTGAAAGTCAGCGTGAATTTCGGAGTCGCGGCCGATACGGGGCTGACTTTTACTTGTGCGCTATCGATCCCGATCGTTGTTCCAAATACGAACGAGGCACTAGTCGTGTCAAAGACGAGCCCGGCGGCCGAGCCGTCGATCGTCACGCTTCGAATCGATTGATCGGCTGGCCCGAAATAATTCAGCGTCAGGTAGTCGGGTCCAAAATAGGTTTGCCCCTGCGCGGTGAGGCCAGCGTAACCAGTTCCTATGGCGATAATCCCCTGGGCGACTTCCGGTGTGCTTGTTCTTGGCAGAACACTATTCTCAAGGATCACGCGCACCGTATCGGCGTCCAGTGATCCGGGACCGCCGGCTTTCTGCTCCATCAACGCGACCACACCAGCAACACTTGGCCCCGCAGCGCTCGTCCCGAAGAATGCGTACGGATAGTTGTAATAAGGGGCCCCGAAAAATGTGGTAATGACTCCATCAACACCGGCGACCTCCGGTTTCAACCTTGTTTCAGGAGTTGACCGGCGATTGCCGGCGGCATCGAAGTAAATCGTCACCGGACCTGGACAGGTATAATTCTCGAGCTGCGTCTGGTAGGGCGGCGCCGGCTTCCAATTGAAGTCATAAGCGGCCACCGCGATCGCCGACGCTGCTCCTGGATGCCCGAATAAGGTCGGGACCGGGGGCGGATACGGGTTAAAATAAGGCCCCGTCAGATTACTTTCGCCATCCAGAAAGGTTAAAATTGCGAGCTGATGGTTCGTTGGACCCGGACCAGCCTTGGGATCGGTCTGCGTGGTTTTTGTGATCGCGATCTGATAGGTGGTTCCTAGGAACAGGTTATTGGTTTGTTGGTAAGCTTCCAGGGTCGAGAACGCGTTGGATGTACCGCTTACAGCTGATAGATAATTGCCGTCCTAATCGAATATAAGAAGGTTATAGCTTGCCGTGATGCCGTGGTCCTGGTCAAACAAATCGTCCCATCGTAGAAAAAGCTGGTATGGAGGATAATCAGTTGGCCCAGGTGCGATAACCGTTGTGACCGGTTCGAATCCGCCATTCGGATTCCAGTTGAACCAACCGCCCGCCGTCAACGAAGGGTCGAGGTAATTTGG
>JGI26341J46601_10000725_pt1 | contig 10369 bp, 8 predicted proteins | sample BogFormECP12_OM3_FD_46601 | JGI IMG/M metagenome (IMG submission 46601) | reverse complement strand
GACTACCGGCCGTTCATCATCGCCGACGCCGACACCGGCCACGGCGGCGATCCGCACGTGCGCAACCTGGTCAAGCGGTTCGTCGAAGCGGGCGTGCCGGGCTACCACATCGAGGACCAGCGCCCGGGCACCAAGAAGTGTGGCCATCAGGGCGGCAAGGTTCTGGTGCCGTCGGACGAACAGATCAAGCGGCTCAACACCGCGCGCTTCCAGCTCGACATCATGCGGGTGCCGGGCATCATCGTCGCGCGCACCGATGCCGAGGCGGCCAACCTGCTCGACAGCCGCGCCGACGAGCGCGACCAGCCATTCCTGCTCGGCACCACCAACCTGAAGATCCCGTCCTACAAATCCTGCTTCCTCGCGATGGTGCGGCGTTTCTACAACGCGGGATTCAAGGAACTCAACGGGCATCTGCTTTACGCGCTGCCCGAAGGCGAGTACGCCACCGCAGATGCGTGGTTGGAGCGTCACGGCATCGCGGAGCTGATCACCGTCGCGGCCGCGCACCCCGACCACGAGCAGCACTCGATCGACGCCGTCTTCGACGAGATCGAGTCGAAGTTCGTCGACGCGTGGCAGGACGACGCCAGGCTGATGACCTACGGCGAAGCCGTTGCGGACCTGCTCGAATTCGCCGAGAGCGAAGGCGAAGCGCGCGACATGACCGCCGCCGAATGGCGAGAGTTCGCCGAGCGTGCGCCGCTGTACAACGCCCGCAAAAAGGCGCGGGAGTTGGGGGTCGACCCCGGATGGGACTGCGAACCGGCTAAGACGCCCGAAGGCTATTACCAGATCCGCGGCGGCATCCCGTATGCGATCGCCAAGTCGCTGGCCGCAGCACCGTTCGCCGACATCCTGTGGATGGAGACCAAGACGGCAGATCTCGTCGACGCCCGCCAATTCGCCGACGCGATCCATGCGGTGTTCCCCGACCAGATGCTGGCCTACAACCTCTCGCCGTCGTTCAACTGGGACACCACCGGGATGAGCGACGACGAGATGCGGGCGTTCCCTGCGGAACTCGGCAAGATGGGCTTCGTCTTCAACTTCATCACCTACGGCGGGCACCAGATCGACGGTGTCGCCGCCGAGGAGTTCGCCGCCAACCTCAGGCAGGACGGCATGCTGGCGCTGGCTCGTCTGCAGCGCAAGATGCGTCTGGTCGAGTCTCCTTACCGCACGCCGCAGACCCTGGTCGGCGGGCCGCGCAGCGACGCCGCGCTGGCCGCCTCGTCCGGCCGCACCGCGACGACCAAGGCCATGGGCGAGGGATCCACGCAGCACCAGCATCTCGTGCAGACCGAGGTGCCGAAGAAGTTGCTGGAGGACTGGCTGGCGATGTGGAGCGAGCACTACCAGATCGGCGAGAAGCTGTCCGTGCGGCTACGTCCGCGACGCGCTGGCTCCGACGTGCTCGAACTCGGCATCTACGGCGACGGAGAAGAGCCGCTCGCCAACGCGGTTGTCGATCCGATCAAGGACCGGCACGGACGCAACATCCTCACGGTGCGTGACCAGAACACGTTCGCCGAGAAACTTCGTAAGAAGAGGCTGATGGACGTCATCCACCTGTGGCTGATCCATCGGTTCAAGCCGGAGATCGTGTACTACGTGACACCGACCGAGGACAACATCTATCAGACCGAAAAGATGAAATCGCATGGCATCTTCAGCAACGTGTATCAAGAGGTCGGCGAGATCATCGTCGCCGACGTGAATCATGAGCGCATCGATGAGCTGTTGGCGCCCGATCGCGAGGCGCTGAAGCGGCTGATCGCCAAGGAGGACTAGCCGGAGCCGACCAGCTCCGGATGGAATTTGGCTGCCATTCGGCGCATTCCGTCGTGCCAGTCGACGGTGCTGACGCCGACGACCTCGCGCATTAGGCTGGGGTCGGTGGGGTTGCCGCGCAACGCTTGGTCGCTCTCCTGAAAGACCGGCTCCTTGCCGACCAGCGAGCCGAGGTAGCCGCACCAGTCCTGCAGGCTGACGGTCTGCTCGCCGCACCAGTTGAGCGTGGTCGCCGGGATCGACGCCACCTCAAGCAGTTTCGGGATGGTCGCGACGATGTCGTCCTCGTGGATCGGGTTGTAGCGGGCCGGTCCGCCGGCGGGGACCGGGATCGGGATGCCGCCGAGCATCATCTCCATGTGATAGAACGGCCACCCGCCGTTGTCGCCGTACGGGACGTTGAGACGGGCGATGGTGGTCGGCACGCCAAGCGCGCGGGCCATCGTCCTGGCGACCACCTCGCCGGCGATCTTGGAGATGGAATAGGTTGGGAACAAAGGCTTGTGGTTGTCACCCAAGGCGGCGTGCTCGGTTCGCGGTTCGTCGTCGGGCGGGTCGTAGACGGCACCCGAGGAGCAATGCAGGAACGCTTTTGCGTTGCGGCAGTGGGCCATCAACAGCCCGACCGATTCCGCGTTGGCCGCGAGATCCTTCTCCCAGTTCCCGCTCTTGGCCACCGCCAAGTTGAGGACGTAGTCAAAGTCGGACGGGATGCCGGTGAAGTCCCCCGCGGCCAGGTTGACGGTCTCGCACCGCACCCCCGCCTTCTCCAGGGCCTCACGCGCCGCAGCGTTGGTGAACCGGGCGATACCCCAGACTTCGTTATCGACCGCCAGGGCCTGGGCAATGGGACTGGCAACCTGTCCGGTCGGGCCGGTGATCAGGATCTTCGAACCGCGCATGCGCTGATCGTAGGCCCGGCGTCAGGCACCGATCTGTTCGCACCCGAAGAAACCTCGGGTGAGATGGAACAACGAGGTACACCGATCGGTTTGTTAATGGCATTCGATGAAAACTCACTCCCTAGGAGCAAACGCTATGTCATCTGTCCTCGTCACCGGAGCCAGTCGTGGAATCGGCCGCGCCATCACCGAGGAGTTCGCCCGCCGCGGACACCGCGTGGTAGCCACCGCGCGTGATCCGCGCACGCTGACCGATCTCGACGTCAGTCAACGACTGGCCCTCGACGTCACCGACGACGCGAGTGTGACCGCAGCATTCGCGGCCGCGGGTGATGTCGACATCGTCGTCGTCAACCCCGCCGAGATCTTCTATGCCGCCGTGGAAGCTATACCTCTGCCTGAATTGCAACGGCTGTTCAACCTGAACACCGTCGGCGCGATCCGGGTCGCCCAAGCCGCGCTGCCGCAGATGCGCGCCCGCGGCGACGGCAAGCTGCTGTTCATGTCCAGCGTCGTGGGGCGAATTGTGTTGCCGCCCGGGGCGGCGTATGCGGCCACCAAGTGGGCGCTGGAGGCGCTGGTCGAGGCGCTGGCCATCGAGACTGCACCCCACGGCGTCCAGGCGGCGCTGTTCGAGCCTGGCACCGTGAGCTCCGGCGCTCTCGACGACGTGACCACCTACACGCTGCCCGACGACCCCTACGCCGAATTCCTCAACGGCGGCGGCCCGCGCGCCGGGATGATCACACCTGCGCAGGTAGCGGCCGAGGTCGCCGACGCCGCGGAAAAGCCTGAGTTGCCACTGCGGATTCCGATCGGCGACGCCGCCCGCATGCTGTTAGCGGCGCGACACGCGGCACCCGACGACGTGCCGTTCACCCCGACCGCCGGCTAGGTACGCATCTGGTAGGCGCCGTCGTAGGCCTTGACCTGCTCCCACACTCGGCCGAAGCGGTGCGCATCGGTTATCGGCTTGCGCACCGCTGAGATAGCCCAATCCTGTTGTGCTGTAGTCGAACTCGGCTTCCCATGTAGCGCGACGGCATAGGCTGAGAAGTCGCGGATCTGGACAGCGAAGATCTGATCCACTAGGTCGGCGTCCAGCCCGATGAGGTCAGCTTGTTCGAGAATCAGCTGGCCGTAGACGATTAGCGTGAACAGGTGACCGACGACGAGCAGGAAGTCGAGGTCTTGCATCTGCTCGGCATCCGGAGCGGCGGTGGCCAGCAGCTCCTTGAATGCGCGGGCCTGCTCGTAGAACAGCGCCACATTCGGTATGTCCAGGTGCCTTTCGTAAACCGCTGTCCAGTCGGCGAATTGGACCTTGGATGCGCCCCGGGCCGGACCCTGCGCCCAGAAAAACACGTCATCGGCCGGGTCGTTGCGCGTTCCGATCTCGGGGTAAGCCGCCGGGTTGAACATGTAGTTGGGCATGAACTTCAGGATCTGCGCGACGTTGACGTGCACGGTTCCTTCCAGGCGCGGCAAGGCGCCGATCAGCCGTGCTACTTCGCAGAAGTAGGTGTTCTTCTCGAAGCCTTTGGCGGCCAACACATCCCACAGCAAAGTGACGACAGCCTCGCCCTCGGAGGTGACCTTGGACTTGGTCACCGGGTTGAACAACAGGTATCGACGGTCATCGAGGCTGGCACTGCGGAAGTAGTCGATCGCGCGGTCGCTGAACAGTTTCATCGCGATCAATCTGGCGTACGCCTCGACGAAGCTGGCCCGCACGTGTGGGAAGTCGGTGACCGGGTTGCCGTACAGGATGCGGTTGTTGGCATGCGTGATCGCCTCGTAGAAGGCGTGCTCGCACATCCCAATCGAGCCGCTGCACAGATTGAACTTGCCCACGTTGACGGTGTTGAGCGCGGCCGAGAACGCCTCCGGGCCGGTGCACAGGATGTCCTCCTCGTGCACCGGGTAGTCGTTGAGCCGGAAGTTGCTGACATACATCTGGCCGTGCACGACGTTGCCGATCAGCTCGTAGTTCTGGTGGCCGCTGTCGGCGACGAACCACACGTAACCGTCGGCGCCGTCGACGTCGGTGCGCCGCGAGAACACCGACACCATGCCCGCCACGTTGCCGTTGCCGATGTAGTACTTCTCCCCCGACGCGCGGAAGATGACACCCTCGTCGTCGTCCTGCGCCGGCGTCAGCAGCAAGTCGGTGTTGTAGATGTCGGCTCCGTGCTCGCGCTCGGACAGCCCGAACGCCATCACCCCGCCGGCTTCGAGTTGACTGGCCGCGCGTTCTTTGGCCTTGATGTTGTCGCTCTGCCAGATCGGTCCGAGGCCCAGGATCGTGACCTGCTCGGCATACCAGTAGGACAACCCGTAGAACCCGAAGATCTCGCTGAGCGCGGCGTTGCGCGAGGTGTCCCATCGCTTGTTCGGGTCGCCCCCGCCGTATTCCGACGGGGTGAGGAAGGTCGCGAAGATCCGTTCCTGCTTGATGAAGTCGAGGAAGTCCGACACCCAGGCGGCCTCGAGGTCGTCGCGCAGCAGCTTGGTTTTGCCGCGTTGTTCGAACCAGTCGATCACCGCGCGCAGTTGACGCCGCGTCTCCGGGTCGAAGTGCGACGGTTCGTAGGTGTTCGGATCAAACAGGAGTCCCATGGCTAGGCCTTTCCCCCGCCGCCTTTCGGCGGATGCGGGTCCGGCGTCGAATCTAACGCTAGTCACTCGGGGGATCTCGAGAAGCTAACGATTTGGTGGTCGGGCGGCGTGGGGACGCGCGCCCACCTCGTCGGCCGTGTTCTGGTGTAGGCCTGATGTCGTCATTTGGGCTTTTTGCGGCCCGCGCCGCGCTCGCCACGGTGGCGGGGTCGGCGCTGTTTGCCCTCGGCATGCCATCCGCCCCCGCCGACCCGTCGACCGACGCCCTGGGTTTCGTCGACTCGACCGCGCGGTGCGCGGCGCCGGACACCGCGGTGGTCTTCGGCAGCACGGCGACCTCGCGGGTGGCGGTCTGCGAGACCTCCACCGGTAAATTCGAGTACCGCGGGGTGCGGATCAGCGACGGCGCCAAGCTGGTCGTGCCGGCGTCGGCGTCGAACGACGGCGGATACATCGCCCAGAGCGACGGAATCACCTACACGGTGACAGCCACGTCGCTGGTCGTCAGCGAGGGCAACCAGGAGATCCGCAANGAACCGATGGTGTATTTCCACGGTGCGAAAGCGACTGCAGCGGCGCCGGGTAGCTCAGCGCCGGCCGCGCCACCGCCGTCGGCAAAAGCAACACCGACGACGCCGTTGCCGCCACCGCTGCCCGCCGAAGTGGGCGGCACCCGGCACTAATTCGATTGTTCGGCTCCTCCTCATCGCGCTGCGCGCTCTGCATCGTCGCCGAACTAGTTCGCCGGCGCCGCAGCCGAAATCGATTGGCTCACGGTGTAACTGTCGATCCCTTCGGTGCCCAGTTCGCGGCCGTAGCCGCTGTTCTTGACACCGCCGAACGGGGCAACCGGATCCATGATGTAGCCCTCGTTGACGCCGAAAGTGCCCGACCGTACCCGGGCCGCCACGCCGTACCCTCGGTCGACGTCGGCGGTGAACACCGAGCCGGCCAGCCCATACTCGGAGTCGTTGGCGATCCGGATCGCCTCGTCTTCGTCGCGGTAGGGAATGACAGTCAGCACTGGGCCGAAAATCTCTTCGCGGGCAATCCGCATGTCATTGCTCGCGTCGCTGAACAGCGTCGGCCGCACATACCAGCCGGTGTCCAGACCGTCGGGCATATCCGCGCCGCCGATCACCAGGCGAGCGCCTTCGCTGCGGCCCGCTTCGATGTAGCCGCGAACCCGTTCCTGCTGACGTTTGGCCACCAGCGGGCCGATCTGGGTGTTGGGATCGGCGGGGTCGCCCACCGTCATCGACGACATCCCGGCCGCCAATGCGTCGACGAACTGGTCCTTGCGTGCTTCCGGTACCAGGATCCGGCTCAGCGCGTTGCACACCTGCCCGCTGTTGGCCAGGCTGGCCATCTGAATCGCGGTGGCGGTCGACGATGGGTCGGCATCGTCGAGCACGATGGCCGCCGACTTGCCGCCCAGTTCCAGGCTGACCTGCTTGAGTCCCGCGGCGCAGGCGAGGGCTACCTGGCGGCCGGCCGCGGTTGACCCGGTGAACGAGACCTTGTCGACGCCCGGGTGACCCACCAACAACTCGCCGACCTCGCGACCGCCGGGCACCACGTTCAGCACACCGGGCGGAAGATCGGCCTCAGCGACCAACTCGGCGAGCAACTGCGCGTCGAGCACCGACTCGGGTGCCGGTTTGAGCACCACCGAACATCCCGCCAGCAACGCCGGCACCACCTTGGTGACGGTGAGAAACTGCGGCATGTTCCACGGCACCACCGCGGCGACAACTCCGACCGGTTGCTTCAGAATCCGAATATCCTTGCCGTACAACCCCGGACGCGCCTGCTGCCATTCGTAGTTCTGCGCCATCCCGCAGAACGCCGAGATCATCGTGAGCGGCAGCGCCACCTGTGCCCTTTTCGCGAAGCTGATGGGAGCGCCGATCTCGGCCGAAATCAGCGCCGCCATGTCGGTTCGCCGCTCTTTGTAGATGCCGGCCAGCCGGGTGAGCGCCTCGATCCGTTCGGCGGGCTGCATGCGCGGCCACGGTCCGGTGTCGAACGCCGCCCGCGCGGCGTCGACCGCCCGGTCCACATCGGCAGGGCCCGCGCAGGCCGCGTGACCGATGACCGCCTCGCTGTGCGGCGATACCACCGTGATGACGGCGTCGGACTCCGAGCCGGAAGGGGGTTTAGAAACAGGAGAAGTCCACTTGCCGTCGATGAACAGTTGGTCTCTCTCGTACATCAATGCCTCTCAGGTGTTGCGGCCGCCATTGACACCGAGGATCTGGCCGGTGATGTAGCTGGCCTCCTCGGACACGAAAAACGAACACGCGGCGGCAATATCTTCGGGCTTTCCGACCCGGCGCACCGGTGTGCGGTTGATGTGGTCCTCCACCGAGCCACCCAGGAGATGCCGACTCTCGGCGCTGCGCAGCATCGGTGTGTCTACGAATCCCGGCGGTACGGCGTTGACGGTGATCCCGCTCGGGCCGTATTCGAGGGCAAGCGATTTGGTCAGCCCATTCACCGCGGATTTTGCCGCGACGTAATGGGCCATGAACGGTTGCCCGGAGTGCGTGCTGGACGACGAGATGTTGACGATACGTCCCCAACCTTCCTCGACCATGTCGGGCAGCACGGCCTGGATGGTGTGGAATACGCCGTTCAGGTTGACATCGATCACCTTGGACCATTCCTGAAACGACATGTGCAGAAACTTCTTGAAGCCTTCCACCCCGGCCGCGTTGACTAGCACCAGGATTGGGCCGAACGCTTCGCGGATCGCCGCGACCGCGGCGTCGACCTGGGCGCGGTCGCGGACGTCGGCGACGTGGCCGAAGCCATCGTCGGTCGGCGACAGGTCGATGACGGCGACCCGAAGGCCGTCTTTGCGCAACCGTTGGGCGACCGCGCGGCCAATCCCTGACGCACCGCCGGTCACGACCGCCGTCTTCAAGCCTGCAACCCACCTTCCTGAGCGACCGCCCAAACATGCCTATCACTCCCCGTCGACGCCGGTCAAGTGAAGCGTTAGGGTCCGTTGATGGACAGGCCGCCATTTCGTTTCGCCGTGCAGGCGACCAACGCCACCGGGGGCCGCGAGTGGCACGACACCGTTCGGAGAGTCGAAGACCTCGGCTACTCAACGCTTTTCCTGGCTGATCACTACCTGGGACCGGGCCCCGCGCAGCGCGCCGCGCGCACCCCTCGCCAAGACCTGGCTCCTATCGCGGCGATGGCGGCGGCAGCCGCGGTGAGCCAGACATTGCGCATCGGGTGCCGGGTGTTCTGCATCGACTATCATGCGCCGGCGGTATTGGCCAAGGAGGCGGCGACGCTTGACCTGCTGTCCGACGGTCGGTTGGAGATGGGTATCGGAGCCGGGTGGAGCGACGTCGAGTACACCGCAATGGGTATCGACTTCGAGCCTCCGGGCCGGCGAATCGCCAAGCTTGCCGAGGTCGTCTCGTTCGTCAAGGCGCATTGGCAAGGCGACGAGCTGGACTGGTCAGGCGACTTCGTTCGGGTGCAGGGATATGCCGGGCGGCCCCGTCCGGTGCAACGTCCACATCCCCCGATCATGATCGGCGGGGGCGGCCGCCGCGTCCTTTCGCTGGCCGCCCGGGCGGGCGACATCGTCAGCATTTCCAGCGTGCCGTTTGTGGCGCGCGACGCCGACGGCCTCGATCCGCAGGCAGTCGCCCAACGTCGAATCGGTTTCGTGCGCGAGGCTGCCGGCGAGCGGTTCGGCGGTTTGGAGGTCGAGAGCTCGCCGTACTTCACGCAGATCACCGCCCATCCCGAGGCGGCCCTGGCCGAACTCGCGACGACAACCGGGATAGCAGCCGAATTGCTGCGTGACCATCCCAACGTCCTGGTCGGCTCGGTGGAAAGCGTTGTTGAGACGCTGTGTTCGCGTCGGGAAAAGCTGGGCATCAACTACGTCACGGTCCAGCAGTCCGAGATCGAATCCTTCGCACCGGTGGTAGCCCGGCTGCACGGGCGCTGAACCTTGACCCTCAACCGCATAGGTGGGACTATTTGGGCGATCGCTCAAGGGAACGGGACGGCTCTATGGCAAAGCGGACCAGATACAGCGAGTACCACGACCGGTACCCGAACTATCGGCTCGACCTCACCGACGACGGAATCCTGTTCATGCAGTGCCACACCAACGGCGGCAGCCTGGTGTGGGACTGGCGGGCACACGACCAGATGTCCGACGCGTTCGCCGACATCGCCGGGGATCGCGAGATCAAGGTACTGATCCACACCGGCACCGGCGAGAACTACAACGCCAATTGGGGGCGCATGCCCAACGGCGACCCGGTCGAAAAGCCCGATTACCAGCTCATGCCCGGCACCCGCGGCTTGCACAAGCTCGACGAAAAAGCTTGGTATGCACGGCATTTGATCACCAACGTGCTCGACGTCGACGTTCCGATGATCAGTGCTGTGAACGGCCCGTGCAATATGCACTCCGAGGTGCCGCTGCTGGGCGATATTGTGCTGGCCTCCGAGGACGCCTACTTCCAGGACGCATCACATTTTCCTCGCGGCCAGGTGCCCGGCGACGGTCAGCACGTCATCTGGAGCTTTTTGGCCGGCCACACCCGCGCTCGCTATTTCCTGCTGACCGGGATGAAACTCGGCGCGGCCGAAGCCAAGGAGTGGGGTGTGGTCAACGAGGTGCTGGCAGGAGACCAGTTGCTCGACCGGGCATGGGAATTGGCTCGCGAACTGGTCAAGCGTCCACCGCTGACGCTGCGTTACTCACGCCAGCTGTTTACCAACCCGCTCAAACGGGCCTTCATCGACGAACTCGGCCACGGCCTGGCCCGGGAAACCTACGCGCAGCGGGCCTTCTTCCCGTTCGGCGGTGAGATGGCCCCGCTCGATAGGGCCTGGGATCAGGAGCCTTGGTCGAACGGCGCGCCCGCCCAAGACGATCAGCGCAACGAAGGAGTCCGGTCGTGACGAGTATCCAGCAGCGACTGTCCACCGGCCGCGGCAAGTTCACCACCGACTATCCCGAACTCGGCACCGGCCCGGTCAGCTACGAAGACTCCATCTCCGAGGAA
>JGI26341J46601_10000724_pt1 | contig 10371 bp, 6 predicted proteins | sample BogFormECP12_OM3_FD_46601 | JGI IMG/M metagenome (IMG submission 46601) | reverse complement strand
TGTATGGCGCAGCCAGTGCAGCGTCTAAACGATCTTCCCGGGAGAAATAGGTCGCCCCCGCCAGAGGCTACGCCTATGAAGACCATAGAAAGCACCCCCAAGAGTTTGAATCTTTCCCGAAGCTGTTGCCGCCGGACTGAAACGTATGGTGAATGTCCCTGACTAGTTGCGAGACGTCTCGGGAATCAATTGAGGCGTTTGCCGCCGCTTGTTGCGCGGTTCGCACCCTTTCGGCCGGGGCTGCTCGTGGAAGCGCCGCAGGCGGCCGCCGCGCGGTGGAACGGTATTCACTTGGCAGCGCGGCGCTAAAGATGGTCGGGCCTATGGGTGGTGACCGGAGCCGCGCCCGACAGGTCGCAGGGTCGGTGGTACGCCTTGGTGAATGTGAAGGGAAGTTCGCAGGAGGAAGATGCTCGATGGCTTTGCTGACGCAGGAACTCGCCGATTTTGCCGCCGCGACGCGCTTCGAAAGCCTACCGAGCGAGGTGATTCACGAGAGCAAGCGCGTATTGCTCGATTCCATTGGCTGCGCCTTGGCCGCGGTCGATCATCATAAGGGTGCGATTGGTGTCGCCTTCGGGCAGTTGCTGGGAGGTGACGGGAAAGAGGCGACAATTGTTGGCACGAGACACCAGGCCTCCATTTTCGGCGCGGCCTTCGCGAATTCAGAGCTGATCAACGCGCTCGATTTCGACGCCATCCTTCCGCCCGGGCATGTTACGCCCTACGTGTTGCCGGTCGTGCTGGCAGTCGCCGAAGGAGTTGGGGCATCCGGAAAGGACGTTGTTGTAGCCAACGCCGTGGCCCATGAAATGTCCTTTCGGATGGGCAAGGCGATGGACTACCTCCGTGACACTAAGGACGGCGAGGTCGACCCGCCATCAGTGTTCGGCTATTCNAGCACGATCTTCGGGGCATCCGCGGCGGCCAGTCGTCTGCGCAGACTGCCGGCAGAAACGATCGCAAACGCACTTGGTATCGCCGCCGCAATTTCGCCGGTGAATGCTCATTGGCCGTGGTTCAAACACGTGCCTACCTCGACGATCAAGTATCAATTGGGCGGCCAAGTCACCCAGTCTGCACTTACAGCCAGCTTCATGGCCGAGCTCGGGCATCGCGGCGACCTCCAAATCCTCGATGATCAGGAGTTTGGCTACGCGCGTTTCATTGGCACCAGACGATGGGATGCGGATCGAATAGTCGAAGGTCTGGGGACGAATTGGGGCTTCCCACAGTCAATGGCTTACAAGCCCTATCCTCATTGCCGTGTGATGCACGCCGTCATGGGCGCGATGACGCGCTTACTGGATGAGCAGGCCATCAGGGTCGAGGAGATCGAGGGCATCAAGGTTTGGGTTGAAGGCTTTGTCCAGGAACCCGCCTGGTTGAACCAGCAAATCGACCGGGTCCATGACGCGCAGTTCTCAATCGCTCACGGCGTCTCGTTTGCCGCCCATCGTATCCCGCCCGGCAAGGCATGGCAGGACCCTTCGCTTGTATTTTCTCCGTCGGTCATGGAGCTGATGCGAAAGATCGAGCATGAGGTGCATCCGGACTATGTCAAGCTTCGGACCGCGAATCCGGCCGCGCAGCCGGCGCGGGTCGAGGTACGCGCCCGCGGCCGCATTTTTGTCGGCGAACAACTGTTCCCGAAAGGCGTCAGGTCGCCCGATCCCAGCAGCTATATGACTGACGACGAACTGATCGCGAAGTACCGGACTAACGCTACCGGCGTTTTAGCGGACGTCGTCGCCGAACAATTCGCCGAATCCGTCTTCAATCTTGAAGACGTGGCTGACTTCCGCGCCCTCATGCGGCAGATGGCGGTGGCCGATAACGGCAATTTGGCGCAAGCGGCCGAATAGCCCATGGGTCTGCATGTGTTCGGAGACAACGGATTTCGCTTCGTATGAGGATGACGACTTGGCGCGAAAGGCTACGGATATGCTGAAGTTTGGTATAGCAGCCATTTTGGCGCTCCCGCTCTCTATCCTGCCGGCGATCTCGTCAGCCAGCGCGCAGGGCTGTGAGGTGGCGATTGGCGTAGCGGGTCCGATGTCGGGCGGGGCTGCGGCGTTCGGCCTGAATGAGAAATTGGGCACGGAGTTTCAGGCAGCATTGGCGAACGAGACCGGCGGTCTTCAGGTCGGCGACACGAAGTGTAAGGTCAAAGTCTTGAGCTATGATTCCGCGTACACCTCGGCAGGCGGAGCCGCGGCGGCGAATTACTTCGCCAGTGAAGGAGTTCATGCCGTGCTGGGGCCCGTAGGGGCCCCAGAAGTTGAAGGGTTCAAGTCGGTGGCGAAGCGAAACGGCATTGTCAGCTTCAACATGACCTACGCCAAAGACGCCATGAGTCCCGACTACCCCTTGGTGTTCCATCAGTTGCAGGCGCCGCCGACCTGGGGACCAATTCTAATTAAACGGGCTTTGGATCTGTTCCACTTCAAAACCGTAGTGTTAGTCGGACCGAACGACCAGGGCGGAACGGATGGCACCAAAGCGCTCGCTCAGCTTTACAAGCAGCAGGGGGTCTCCACGACGGAGGAATACTATCAACGTGGAACGACCAATTTTGCCGCGGTCGCCACTCGGATTATGAACGAGAATCCGGACCTGGTGGAACTTGGGACCACGCCGCCCGGTGATCAGTCTCTTCTCGTCAAGCAGCTTCTGGAGGCCGGTTACCAGGGGACATTCGGATCACTCGGCGGGGGCGGCGAAAAGGTACTTCTCGAGGGGGCCAGCGGCGATCCAAAGAATCTCNGGAATGCCTTCTGGTTGAACATTGTCGCACTCGAGCATCCCAGCGTTCCTCAGATGAAAGCTGACTTTGAACTGGTGATGAAAGCTCCGCTGCCGACGTTCCCACATTTCTATGTCGCGCAAACTTCCGCGGAACAGGTCCTCAAGGCCATAAGTCTCGCGGGAACCGACAAGGACGGCGAAAAGATTGCGGATGCACTGCGCAACATGACCCCGGAATCGCGCTACTTCGGCAAAGGCGGCTGGCGGGGCAAGACCCAATACGGCATCAATCAAGAGTTGGCGTTTCCGGTTGGTCTGGGCATCTATCAGGACGGAAAGCGGATTGGTGTCGAGACAGTTCCTATTCCTGCAGAGTGACGGATTGCGGTACTTCCGGGGGACGCCGAAGAAGGCTCTGGCCGGCGTACTTTCCAATGGACGAGGACCGCGCGGATCGCACGGCATCAATCTCGAGAGGGCCGTCGTCGTGGAGTACGCCTCTGAGGCGGGGCCCCGGCAAGTCGGTTGGCGGGCGCACTGAGGGGTCGCACACGCGTTTGGTTTTCCGAGCGCCGGGCTCGAATTCTAGAGCGGTCTAACATTGGGTTGAATCGGAGAGGATTCCCGAACCGACGAGATTTTGATTCAACCTGCTGGCTGGGCGGAGGCCAGCAGGGATGCCGAAGCCGTATTCTCGGGATTTGCGCGACCGTCTGATCGACGCGGTGGAGCGGGGCGGAATGAGCCTGTCGCGCCGCGGCGCGCCGTTACGAGATCAGCGAATCTGTGGCGATCAAGTGGCTGGAACGCTATCGGCGGGAGGGTTCGCGCTAGCCGGTCGGACATGGCGGTCATCGCCGCTCTGCGCTCATNCCGAACCGGGATTTTCTGGGGGCTGCGCGGGCGGAGAAGCCCGACGGAACGCTTCAGGCCCTTTGCGACCGCCTTTGGTCTGAGCGGGGGGTCAAGGCCGACACTTCGATGATGAGCCGTTTCTTTCGCCGGATCGGCCTCACGCTCAAAAATAGCTGCTCGTCGCCCGCGAGCAGGATCGCCCGACATAAGCCGCCATCGGGTGCGCTTGCGAACCTATCAAGGCCGAATCGATCCCTCGCGTCTGGTCTTCATCGACGAGACCTGGGCGAAGACCAACATGACCCGCCTCTATGGCTGGGCGCCGCGCGGCCAGCGGCTGGTCGACAAGGTCCCGCACGGCCCTGCGCAACGACCCTATCGATGCGCCCTGCCTGTTCGACGGGCCCATCAATGGCCAGCGATTCCTCGCTTACGTCGAACAGTTCCTCGCTCGGACGCTGTCGTGATCCTGGACAATCTCGGCTCTCATAAAGGCAAGGCGGTGCGACAAGCCATCCGGGCAGCCGGAGCGCGTCTCGTGTTCCTGCCCAAATACTCGCCCGACCTCAATCCCAAAAGGTCTTCTGTGAAAGGCAGGCGCCCGCACCTACGACGCCATCTCCGACGCCACCGCCAAAATCCTGAAACGATTCCCGCCAAGCGAATGCGCCGCTTACCTCAGGAACGCCAATGCAAACGACTCTGGCGTCTTGGATATGACTTCACCGAGCTTGCGCAGCCACGCGCCGCCACATCTTCCGCAAGCTCACGGAGCTGAGTCGACGATGCCTCGCCCGGCAGATTGTCGGGCAGCTTGCGCGGGCCTCGCGGCCAACGCCACGGTCTGGAAGAGACGCAGGCCGAGGAGAAGACCAGCGCCGAGATCTTGACGCCGGCGCCGGCCAACGGGAAACGCTGATCGCCAGTTCGAGCTGCTCGACGAGAAGCTTGCCCTGTTCCGATAAGGCCGTAGGTCTCGTGGCGCGCCTTGGCGAGCTGCAGTTTCAGCCGTTCGATCTCCAGGCGGCGAACTTTCGCCTCGTTCTGCGCCTCGCGCAGCGCCGCTTCTCTCTGCATCAGCATGCGCGCTGGGCGAGGATCAGCGCATGCGCGCTCGCCAGGAAGAGCGTCCGGCAGACCGTCGGCAGGTTGTTCTCGCCGGCTCGTCACATCGACAACTTGAGCAAGTCTGACAGAAAAACTCGCGCGACATGTCTCTTAAGTCAATCGGCCGCCGCCGTCATCCAGACGCCGTGGGACGCCAGGTTTTCTGCGGCGTTCGCCAGTCGATGCCCGACAAGAGATAGAACAGTTGTGCGGCCGAGATCGTCACGACGCCATCGGCGACAGAGGACCACAGAAACCGCCCGCGCTCCAGTCGCTTCACGAACAGATATGCGCCATCGCCACTCTGCCAGATTAGCTTGACTAGGTCTCTTATGCGCCCCGGGGGGACCCACAAATCGCCGACATGCGGGGCGCTTTGAGCGCTTCTTGCACTCTCAGCGCAAGCGAGCCAAACCCTTGCGGATGTCCGTGTGCTCGGTCCCAGCCCACACCCGCGCGTCACTCGTAGCGGCGCCGCATCCAGCGTTCGAGCGGAGGCCGTCGCTTAGCCAATGTTCATGTAGACCACCTTCTTGTAGAGGAAGCCCTCTACGTGATCGCGTCCGCCTTTCCACCCATAACCGCTCATCTTGTAGCCCCCAAATCCGACGCCCGGATCCAATGGCCCGTAGCAATTGACCCAGATCGTTCCAGCCTTGATGCCTTGAGCCATGCGCAATGCCGTCGACGCGCTCTCGGTCCAGACGCCCCCTGCGAGGCCAAATTCCGTGTCGTTTGCGAGGCGCAGCGCGTCCGCTTCGTCGTTGAACGGGATCACTGAGATGACGGGGCCAAAGATTTCTTCCCGAGCAATCCGCATGTCGTTATGGACGTCGGCGAAGACCGTCGGTTCGACGAAGAACCCGGTGGAAAGGTCGCCGCTCAGTTGCCGCCCGCCACACGCAAGCCTCGCGCCCTCCTCGTTGCCTATCGTTATATAGCCTAGGATGCGCTCCATCTGTTTGCGGGACACTACCGGGCCGATCTGCACTTCGGGGTCTAGGCCGTTGCCGACCTTCAGATTCTTGCTGAACGCCTTGAGGCGATCCACAAACTCTTCCTGAATGCTGCGCTGAACGAACAGTCGCGTCCCGGCGACGCATACCTGACCGCTGTTGCCGAACACGCTCATCGCGGCGCCGGGCACCGCTGCGTCGAGTTTCGCGTCTGCGAACACGATGTCGGGAGACTTTCCGCCGAGTTCGAGCTGTATGCGCTTGAGATTGCTCGTGGAGGCGGTAACAATCTTGCGCCCGGTTTCGACAGAGCCCGTGAACGCGACGCGATCGACGTCAGCGTGCCCCGCCAAGGCAGCGCCGGCGGTATGCCCGTAACCGGTGACGACGTTGACAACGCCATCGGGCAGTCCCGCCTCCTGCAGCAACTCGGCGATCCGAAGGACCGATAGGGACGCGTCTTCCGCCGGTTTCAAAACGGCAGTGCAGCCCGTCGCCAGCACCGGACCGACAATCCACCAGACGCTAACCAACGGACTGTTCCACGGGATGATTCCGCCGACCACGCCGACCGGCGCCTTAAGCGATAGCGTCATAATACGGCCGGGGATCGAGTTGTTCGATGTTTCCGACGCAGCAGCGCTGGTCTGCGACGAATAGAAGAGGACCGTCTGCGAAGCCCACCGCTTGAGCATCATTGTGCGTGTCAGCGGCATTCCCATGTCGAGTGTCTCGATGGCCGCAAGTTCGTCAAAGTTCTTCTCAATGAGGTCGTGGACCCGCAACAGCAATCGCTGCCGGTCGTACGGGGTCCAACGGCTCCACTCGCCCTCGAAAACGCGCCGCGCGGCTTTCACCGCGAGATCGACATCGGCCNGCCCGCCGTCGGCGAGCGTGGCGACTGTTTCGCCGGTCGCAGGATTGACGACGTTGATCTGGCCGCCGGCCGCGGCTTCTTGCCATCGGCCATCGATCAACAAGCGTTTCACTCCGTTGACGAAAGAGGGGCGCTTCAATTCACTTGCAGTTAAAGTCGTCATGTTCGGACCATATGAGATGGTGAAACAACAGCAGTGTTCCAGCAGCGTGATGCCGAGGTAGTGTCCCTATGCGGAGCCCGTGGCGTGCCCGACCCGGTCGAGCCATGCGACCATTCGATGGATTCCCTCTTCGATCGAGACCTTCGGCTCCCAGCCAAGAAGCTTTTTGGCGCGATCGATGCTGTAGCCCTGCTTCTCCTCAGCTGGCATTTTGACTCGGGCAGCGTCGTCGCGATATTCGGGCTTCAGGTCGGACTTGCAGGCTTGGAGCAGGATATCGACGATCCGGTTTTGCGACGTGTCGGAGCCGGAGGCGATGTTCATGCCCTCGCCACTTGCCTCGGATTCCATGGCCATCAGATTGGCGCGTGCGGCGTCGCCGGCATAAACGTAGTCCTGAACCTGTCGGCCCGTGCCCGCGATGACCGGAGACAGGCCAGCGCGGATGCGCTCCCAGGCCTGGACCATCAATGTCACCGCGGAGGCCCGCTTGTGCTGCCGCTCGCCGTACATCGCCGAGTAGCGCATTGCCAGGAAGCCCATGCCGTACTTCTGGTGATACAAGCGGCCGAGTCCCTCACCCATTATCTTCGACGTGCAATAGAGAATGAGGCCGGGCTGCATGCCGCTCCAGCGCAAGGGAGAGTCGTCGCTGTTGGGTTCGTTCCCGATCGCCCCGTAAACACCAACCGACGACGAATAGACGACCTTTTTCACACCCTGATACCTGCTCGCCTCGAGCACGTTCTGCACGCCGCGAACGTTGACGTCTACGCCCATCCAGGGATTCGCCGCCATCGGCGCGCCAAGGAATCCGGCGACGAGAAAGACGCCATCCGCCTCGTCGAAAGGGTCGTAGAGTTCGTTCAGGCGGAGCGCGTCTGCCCGCAGAAAGCTGCAGCGCGGATCGGAGAGAAGAAAATCGATGGCCTCGGTCGACCCCAGCGCGAGATTATCCAGAAGGACGACCTGCCGGGCGGCGCCAGCAAGAAGTTGCTCGCCTATGTGGGAACCGAGCAGGCTTGCGCCACCGACGACAACGTATTTGCCTTCGGAAATCGATGGCATTTGACACTCCTCTCCGGCGCTGGCCGCGATCGGTTGCTTTGAGAGCGCTTCATCGTCACCGACACGGTCGGACGCCGAAGCGCCGTGAGCAGCCTGCGCGACGCGTTTCTATCATGACGACCGCTAATGCCGTAGGAGACGGAGCTGGCAAAGCGGCGATGCCTAGCAATGCTATCGGCGCCACCTATGGCGGCGCGTTCGAACAATCTGAACTCGGAGGAGTGTCGAACTCCTCGTGGACCCACGTTGAGGCGTCGGGCGGCAAAGAACCGGCGCACGCACATCTATTTGTCGCAATCGGACACGATGGTTAGGTGAGCGTGCCTATGCGTCCCCCTGAGGCGCAACCGGCCTTCCTTGCGAGGCGTTCCGACCCAGATTTCGTCGCCGACTTCCGCCCAGAAAGAGGCCATACCCCAGCCGTCGGGGCTCGCCCCGCGGCGATCTTTTCGACGGAAAGGGAATGAGGGTTGATGACCGCGACGGCAATCGGGGGAGACGATACCGCCCGGTTGGCGAACTGGTCCATCAATGTCTCGGGTTCCGTGAGCTGACCGGCGCATAGAGCCGGCCATCACGCGTCTAGGTCAGGTTGTCCAGCAGCACGCCGTTGGCATGAGCAACGTCCGCCTCAACGGGACCAGATCCTCGCGAGACCCTGATGATCTCGTGGTTTGGCCAGCAAGCCAGATAAACGCTCTTGCCGTCGGGCGCCACCCTCTACGCCGTTCGGTCCCGCGCTTTCTGACCCTGGCAAAATGGTCCCGCCGCAATTGGGGGTCCAGTGCCTGATATGACCCAGCTTTTCGCCAGCCTTCGTACGGTCCAATCCCGATGAGTCTCCCGGGTCGAAGAGGCTGCTCGCAACGAAGCCATCTTCTTCGCCGGCCTGCCCGGCGATATCGGTCGGCTACATGCCTTCGGGCACGAGCACCGACCCCACATGCGTGCGAGTTGCAATGGATCCTCACTCGCAACCCGCGCGAGGTCAGTTAGCGGTCCATTTACAGCGCCTTCTCCAACTCCGGCAGCGCCTGGAAAAGGTCGGCGACAAGACCATAGTCGGCGATCTGGAAGATCGGCGCCTCTTCGTCCTTGTTGATGGCGACGATGACCTTCGAGTCCTTCATCCCGGCGAGATGCTGAATCGCGCCCGAGATGCCCACGGCGATGTAGAGTTCGGGGGCGACGACCTTGCCGGTCTGCCCAACCTGCCAATCGTTCGGCGCGTAGCNGGCGTCGACCGCAGCGCGCGAGGCGCCCATCGCCGCACCGAGCTTGTCGGCCACCGGCTCGATATAGGTCTTGAAGTTCTCCGCTTTCTGCATCGCCCGACCGCCGGAGATGATGATCTTGGCCGAGGTCAGCTCCGGCCGGTCGGACTTGGCGAGCGCCTCGCCGACGAACCCTGACACACCGGGATCGCCCGCTGCGGCGATCTGCTCGACCGGCGCGGGGCCGCCCGGGCTCGTCGCGCCGAACGAGGCGGTGCGCACAGTGACCACCACCTTCGGGTCGCTCGACTCGACCGTTTGGATTGCGTTGCCGGCGTAGATCGGACGCTCGAAGGTCTTGGGACCCACGACCTTGGTGATGTCAGAGACCTGCATCACGTCGAGCAGCGCGGCCGCGCGCGGCAAAACGTTCTTCGCGCTCGCTGTCGACGGCGCGACGATCGCGTCGTAGCCTGGAGCGAGCGAAACGAGGAGCGCCGCAGTCGGCTCGGCCAGCGCATGGGCATAGACTGGGTCGTCGGCGACGCGCACCCTAGCGACGCCCGCGAGCGTCGCGGCCGCCTCGGCCGCAGCGCCAACGTTATGGCCTGCCACGAGGACATCGACCGGCTGCCCGATCTCGAGCGCCGCGGTCAGCGCGCGAGCCGTCATGTCGCTCAGGGCGCCGCCGGTGACTTCGGCCAGAAGAAGGGTCGCCATGATCAGATCACTCCCGCTTCGTCATGCAGCTTCGCGACAAGCTCCGCCACCGACTTCACTTTAACGCCCGCCTTGCGGCCACCCGGCTCGGAGGTCTTGAGGACCTTGAGCCGGGGCGCGACGTCGACGCCGTAGTCGCCCGGCGTCTTCTCGTCGATCGGCTTCTTCTTCGCCTTCATGATGTTGGGCAGCGAAGCATAGCGCGGCTCGTTGAGGCGCAGGTCAGTGGTGACGATCGCCGGCATCCTCAGCGAGACCGTCTGCATACCGCCGTCGACCTCGCGCGTTACTTCGACGCGGCCGTCGCCGATGACGACCTTAGAGGCGAAAGTTCCCTGCGCCCATCCGGTCAGCGCCGCCAGCATCTGTCCGGTTTGGTTGCAATCGTCGTCGATCGCCTGCTTGCCCATGATGACGAGGCCGGGCTGTTCGGCGGCGGCAACGCCCCTCAGGATCTTCGCCACCGCGAGCGGCTCGACGATCGCGTCGGTCTTGACGAGGACGCCGCGGTCGGCGCCCATGGCGAGAGCGGTGCGGATTGTCTCGCTCGCCTGGGCGGGGCCGATCGAAACCACGACGACTTCGGTCGCCTTGCCCGCCTCTTTCTGCCGGAGCGCCTCCTCGACGGCGATCTCGTCGAAGGGATTCATCGACATCTTGACG
>JGI26341J46601_10000709_pt1 | contig 10473 bp, 9 predicted proteins | sample BogFormECP12_OM3_FD_46601 | JGI IMG/M metagenome (IMG submission 46601) | reverse complement strand
CCAGCTGCGTGCCGTTTTGGCGGAAATTCCCCGCAGTTTCAAGAGAGCTTCCTGTTAGAAGCTTCCCTGTAGAAGCCCAGAAAACGAAGCCCAGAAGAAGAGAAACTAGAAATCATGCTTTCAGTCAGTAATGTTTCCATGCGCTACGGCGCCAAAATTTTGTTTGATGAAGTCTCGGTGGCATTTACGCCCGGCAAGCGCTATGGCCTCACCGGACCCAACGGCGCGGGTAAATCCACGTTCATGAAGCTGCTCAGCGGCGAACTCGATCCGCAAAAAGGCACAGTGGTTCGTCCGCGAAAGCTCGGCGTCTTGAGCCAAGATCAGTTCGCCTTCGATGCCTACACCGCGGTCGACACGGTCATCATGGGCAACAAACGCCTGTGGGCCGCCATGCAGGAGCGCGACGCGATCTACGAAAAGCACGACATGACCGACGAAGACGGCATGAAACTCGGCGAACTCGAAGGCATCGTCGGCGAAGAAGATGGCTATACCGCTGAGAGCGACGCCGCCATTCTGCTCGATGGCCTGGATATTCCAGAAGATCTCCATGGCCGCAAAATGTCCGAACTGCAGGGCGGCCAAAAAGTTCGCGTTCTGCTGGCGCAAGCCTTATTCGGCCATCCCCAGGCACTACTCCTCGACGAGCCCACGAACAATCTCGACTTGGATTCGATCCACTGGCTGCAGGGATTTCTGAATGCCTACGATGGCGTCGTCATTGCTATCTCGCACGACCGCCATTTTCTCAACAGCATTTGCACCCANATCGCCGACATCGACTACGAGACCATCATCACCTACACCGGCTCCTATGACGAGATGGTGCTTGCCAAAACGCAAGTCCGCTCGCAGATCGAGTCGCAAAACGCCCAGCGCGAAAAGAAAATCTCGCAGTTGAATGAATTCATCGCTCGTTTTGCCGCCGGTACCCGCTCCAGCCAGGTGCAGTCGCGCCGCAAGGAAGTTGAACGACTGCAGGTCACGGAACTCGCCAAGTCGAACATCCAGCGCCCCTACATCAAGTTCGAACAGAAGCGTCCTTCCGGTAAACACATTCTGGAAGTCGAGCACCTAAGCAAGGCCTACGGGGACACGCCGGTGATCCGCGACTTCACCGCCAGCATCACGCGTGGCGAGAGAATCGCGCTCATGGGCCGAAACGGAGCGGGGAAGACCACGCTGGTGAACGCGCTGCTGGCGAATTCGCCCACCACCCCCGAAGCAGAACTGCGCAAGACCAGCGGTTACGATGGACCGTTCGTCGACTCCGGCAAAGTGATCTGGGGTCACGAAGCCTCAATCGGATATTTTGCGCAGGATCATCGCAGCCTGATCGAAGGCGGGACAACGGTTCTGGAGTGGCTGCATCAGTGGAATCCGGCAGCCGTCGGCGAGGAAATCCGCGGCCTTCTCGGGCAGATGCTCTTCCAGCGCGAGGAAGCGACGAAATCCACCAATGTCCTTTCTGGTGGCGAAGCCGCGCGATTGCTCTTTTGCAAACTCATGCTGCAGAAGCCCAACGTCCTCGTACTTGACGAGCCCACGAACCACTTAGATCTGGAAGCCATCAACGCCCTGAACATTTCTCTGCAGCGCTATCAGGGAACGGTATTCCTGGTAACTCACGATCATGATTTGATCGACGAGGTCGCGACCCGCATCTGGCACTTCGAGAGCGACCACAAGATCACTGACTTCAAGGGCACGTACGAGGAATACCAAGCTGCCGTCGCAGTGTAGAAACTCATGTGGGGACAGCCGCCCCCGGCTGCCCGGTCGAGCGAAGCTCGACTGCACCATTTTCGCGGCATGTAAATCATCCAGGTTCTCCACAGATTTCCACAAGGGTTTGCTGTTGCGTTTATGGCCGCTGGTTGCGGATAATGGCGGCGGTGTATGCTTGCGCCGAAATTGAGCGCGAGAGGTTGTGAGAGTCGTGTACAGTCGAGCTGATTTACTTAGAATTCTTCACCTGACTCCGCGCCAGTTGGCGAACTGGGAGCGTGCGGGTCTGATCGCTGCTTCCCCCTCCTATTCTTTCGCCGATCTGCTGACTATCAAGAAGGTCCGCGACTTGTGTGCCATGAGGGTGCGGCCAGCGGTGATCCGGGAATCGCTTGAAGCCATGCAGAAGCAGGCTGCTGGCATGGGAAATCCTCTCGTTGAGGCCGGTGCTTCCTCCACCACCAAGCATCGCGTGGCCTTTCGCCACGAAGGCAAGCTGCTGGAACCGATTGCTGGACAGTTTGTCATGGATTTCGCTACTCGCGAAAAAGTTGTGACCAGCACGCCGATTCCTGCCGCCACGCCGACTCCTCATGAGGACGAAGCTGCCGCATGGTTTGCCCGTGGCATCGCTCTCGAAGAAGATCCTGCCACGCAGACGGAAGCACTCGCTGCTTACCAGAAAGTGCTCGAGTTTCAGCCCACCCACGCCGCCGCGCACATTAACCTGGGAACGCTCTACTACAACCGTCAGGATTTCGCGCTGGCGGAGAAGCACTACCGCGCCGCCTTGCAGGCCGATCCTCGTTACGCTCTCGCGTATTTCGACCTCGGCAACGTTCTCGACGAAACTGGCCGTGTGCAGGAAGGCATTCAGACCTACAAGATGGCGGTCCAGCTCGCTCCAACCTACGCCGACGCCCACTACAATCTCGCTCTCGCCTACGAAAAAGTTCGCGAGCCCCGCAAAGCTCTGAAACACTGGCAAGCCTACATCAGGCTCGACACCTCCGGCCCTTGGTCCGTGCACGCCCGCAATCAGATCCAGCGCATCCTCCAAGCCGACACCTTGAAACTGGTTCATTCCCGCCGTTAGAGACAACGGCGTGAGAACATTTCCGGCAGAGCTAGCCGAATTCCGAACGATCGTCAAAGGGCGCGGCGCCCGTCTCCGGCAGTTGCCATTTACAGAGCTTAAGGCACTTGCGAACCAAGCTGCAGAAAACGTTATGGTTCAATCCCGTAAGGCAACGATCGGAGTCATAGTGTTGTCGTTGCCGAGCGGTGGTATCCAGGTCGTACTTCAGGGATTCTTAGATCACCGTTTCATGCCGGGGAAAAGTGTTGCGTTGGATGGCTTTTATAAATATTGCGATGGAACGGTATCTGAGATGAAGGCGGAAGAATTCTGGCAATTCGATTAATGGAAACGCCCAGTACAGTCCGCCACTGCTTCCAAGTGTCCTCCTTCAGTTACCTCCGGGAGTGCTAAAATTGCCGGTCTAGTCATTCCTCCACCTGAAGGACTTATATGCCCGAAACCCTCCAATCCTCCGTTCCCACGCCCCTGACCACGCTGACCGACGACGAGATTCTCTTCCGTGACAACATTCGCCAGTTCGCCGACGACAAGATTCGTCCGCTGGTCAAGGAGATGGACGAGAAGGGCATCTTCGAAAAAAGCCTTATCCAACAATTCTTCCAACTCGGTCTCATGGGCATCGAGATCCCCGAGCAATATGGTGGCGGCGGCGCCAAGTTTTTCGAAGCTATCCTCGCAGTGGAGGAATTGTCACGCGTCGATGCATCGGCCGGTGTCGTCGTAGATGTTCAAAATACGCTGGTCAACAACGCCCTCTTGCGCTACGGCACTCCTGAACAAAAGAAGCGCTACCTGCCCAAGATGGCGGTCGAGACCGTCGGCGCCTATGCCCTCAGCGAGGCCGGATCCGGCTCCGATGCCTTCGCCCTGCAAACCCGCGCCACGCTCCAAGGCAGCGATTACGTTCTCAACGGCCGCAAGCTCTGGATCACCAATGGCAAAGAGGCTGGACTCTTCATCCTCTTCGCCACCCTCGATCCCGCCGCGGGATACAAAGGCATCACCGCATTCCTGATCGAAAAAGATTTCCCCGGCTTCAGCGTCGGCAAAAAAGAAGACAAGCTCGGTATCCGCGCCTCTTCCACCTGCGAGCTCATTCTTGAAGACTGCCGCGTCTCCAGAGAGAACGTTCTCGGCGAGCCCGGCAAAGGCTATAAGATCGCCATCGAAACCTTAAACGAGGGCCGCATCGGCATCGGCGCCCAGATGATCGGCGTAGCTCGCGGCGCGTGGGAGTTCGCCGCCAAATATGCGCAAGAGCGCAAGCAGTTCGGCAAGCCCCTCTCGGACTTTCAAGGCATCCAGTTCCAGATCGCCCAGATGGCTACCGAGATCGAAGCCGCCCGCCTCATGGTCTACAACGCCGCGCGCATGAAAGATGCTGGCGTGAATTTCGTCAAAGAAGCCGCCATGACCAAGCTCTTCGCCTCGCAGGTCGCCGAGCGCGTCACTTCGCTGGCCATCGAAATCTATGGCGGCTACGGCTTCACCAAAGACTATCCCGTGGAGAAATACTGGCGCGACGCCAAGATCGGCAAGATTTACGAAGGCACTTCCAACATGCAGCTGGCTACCATCGCCAAGCTCGTGTTGGGCGGGAAGTGAGGCCCGTTCGGGCTCGGTAGAGCCGATCGTCCTCTTCTGAAACCCGCGTCCGGTGCTGGTTTCGGTCCGCCGGAGGCGGCCCGTGTCAACAAATCTCCTTGCTCATAATGTGCATCGAGTTGCACTTGCAGCCCCGCCGCTAACCCTCTATCTCCCCACTAACCCATATAGAAATCAGTATCTTCCAGCCGTTCGGGTTGTTGGAAGACAAGCTGCACTCTTCTAAGGTGCCCGCCGTTGTGGGGCAGACCGGAGTGGCGCTTGACGATTCTATTGGGTAACACGGCAGTAATGCCGATCGCGGTTCCGAAGAAGAAGCGAACCCTTCTGCCACTTCTCATCGTTGTGTTCCTTTTTTCTTACGGTCTCATGACCCTGCTCATCGTTGAGCAAAACACCGCCATTCAAGCCCAGAAGAATCTGATTCAGGTTCTGCTTGGTGACAGCACGGAGCTGTGGGCCGCGAAAGCTAAAATCCTTACCGACAGATCGGCTCGCGACCAGGCTCGCAGAAACGCTCAAGCTCTTTCGAACCACGGCCCGTTGACCCGCGGGCAGGCTCCATCGGTTCAATCCCCGTCAACCCAGGCCCCGTCAACCCAGGTTCCATTAAATCAGGCGCCACATCAGCACTCCCAGACCCATGCAGGAAAGGGTGCAAAACCCAATACCCAGGTTCCACCCGTACCCGCTTCGGATCTGACAGATCAGCGTCGAGTTTTGATTACGCTTTAGCCCCCAGGTTTAAGCAGTAACGGATTTCAAGAAACTGCAGAAGGTTAAACGCAATGAAGGCCCTGACCCTAGCCTTGTTGTTAACTACCGTGCTGAGCACGACCTTGTGCACGGCATTCACTGTAACCACCGCTAAGCCAGCCGCCCACTCCGACCGCCGCCTCACCGGGCAGGTCGAGCAACACTCCAAGAGCGGACGCTGGTACTTCGCCGCCACCGGCCATGCCGTGTACTGCTACGGCCCGGTGATGACCTTGCCGCAAGCCAACGGCGATCTGCAGAAAGTAGCCACCTTCTGCCGCGACGGAAGAGCCGTAGTCCCCTTGAAGGAATAGAGAAGCTTCCCGTCCGCTCCAGTCCCGGCACGAATCCCGCCAACTGCTTCCCTCATCAAACGGCAGACACATGCCCGAACTCCCTGAAGTTGAAACCATTGCTCGCGGCCTTGCCAAGCGGGTCACCGGTGATGTCATCGAATTCGTGTGGCTGGGCGAGAAGCCAGAAATTCTCAAGTCTACCGCGTCGAAAATCGCCGCTACGCTAGAGCACAGCCGTATCGTGATCATCCGTCGCGTAGGCAAACACATTGTCTTCGACCTGGCCCGTGTGCCTCGGAGCCTTCCTTCCACGAAAAGCCGAACCAGCAAATCGCCGCGTCCGTTGCCAGACGCTCACCCAAAAATCACCTCGCAATTCATCGTCCACCTCGGCATGACCGGTCGCTTGCAGGTCTCTGAACCGCAATCAGAAATTCTCAAGCACACCCACGCCATTCTGAAGCTTGCCTCGGGAAGGGAATTGCGCTTCATCGATCCCCGCCGCTTCGGCCGCTTGAGCGTCGCCGTAAACGGTGACTTTGACGCCCTCGGCATTGAACCGCTGGACGCCGATCTCGATCGCTTCCTCACTTTGTTTCGTAGCCGCAAGACGCCCATTAAAAGTGCTCTCCTCAATCAAAAACTCCTGCGCGGCGTGGGCAACATTTATGCCGATGAATCTTTGTTCCGCGCCGGAATCCGCCCTCGCCGCCGCGCCTCCACCATCACTCGCGATCAATTTGCCAAACTGCTCACATCCATCAAGGAAGTTCTCCGCGAAGCAATTTCCCTCGGTGGCTCCTCCATTTCCGACTACGTCGATGCCGACGGCGAAGAAGGCTTCTTTCAACTCCAGCACCGCGTCTACGGTCGCGAAGCCGAGCCCTGCCTCATCTGCAAAACTCCCGTCAAACGCATCGTAATCGCCGGCCGCAGCAGCCACTACTGCCCTCACTGTCAGAAGTAACGACTGAATCGCATGCGCTGAAATGCCAATGTGGGGACAGCCGCCCCCGGCTGTCCAGTCGGGCGAAACTCGACGGTCTTTCGCCAAGCCCGCCACGTCACAATTCTGATAACCTCCCACCATGTCCGATTTCTCCATCGGTGTCGATCTCGGCGGCACCAACCTTCGCATCGCAGCCGTCAGTCGCGACGGCCAACTTCTCGAGAAAGTCACACTCGGCACTAAAGTCGCGCTCGGCCCCAAGCATGTCATCGCCGAAATGTGCGATGCTATTCAGCGTCTCTCCGAAAAGTACGCGCCGGCGGGAAAGCTTCTCGGAGCCGGCATCGGCCTCCCCGGTCTCGTCGACATTCAAACCGGAGTAATGCGCAAAGCGGCTAACCTCCCCGGCTTTGAAAACTATCCTGCGGGCGCCGAAATCGAGCGCCGCCTGGGCACCCGCGTAGTGGTTGAAAACGACGCCAAGGTTGCCGCGCTCGGCGAGCAGTGGCTGGGCGCGGCTCGCGGCGTCGCCAATGTCGCGGTGCTGACCCTGGGAACCGGCATCGGCGGCGCAATCATCCTCGACGGAAAAATCTTCCACGGCATGAATGGCATGGCCGGCGAATTCGGCCACGTCACCGTCGAGCCCGAAGGCATTCCCTGTGGCTGCGGCAACCGGGGATGCGCGGAGCGCTACGCCTCCGCCAGCGCAATTGCCCGCATGGTGCGCGAGGCAATCGCCACCGGTGATGCGCCAGCACTGGCCAAAGCCGCATCCTCCGACCCTGAGTTCGGCGCCAAGTCAATTTATAACCTGGCCATCCAGGGCGATGAGCCCGCCCGCCGCATCTTCCGCACCTTCGGCCGCTACCTCGGAATGACGCTCGCCGGCCTGGTCAACGTTCTGAATCTGGAGATGTACGTCCTTGGCGGAGGCGTTGCCAGCGCCTGGGACGCCTACGCCCCAGCCATGTTCGAAGAGCTGCGTACCCGCTCGCTGGTCTACGCTGTCACCGTTCCTGCCGATCCTTCAGCTCAAACCGACAGCCAAGGCCGACGGCAAACTGTGATCACGCGCGCTTTGCTGGGAAGCGATGCGGGGCTGTACGGCGCTGCGCGCTCAGCGGTGCTTGCGAGTTAACCGCCCGCTGTACAGGCTCACCACAACGGTGCCACCGGCTCCTCCACAAACACCGGCGGAGGTCCGCCCCGATTCGACAGCCGGATCACAGCCAGGAACGGCTTAGCTTGCGGATCGTAAGTCACCGTAATGCTTCCGCCCACACCCGGTGGCCCATCGGAACCGCTCCGTCCATCGGAGCCGTTGCTCCCGCTCGATCCGCTCGGCGAGCCCATCCCTCCAGAGCCTCCTTGCCCGCCACGGCCGCCCCTTCCCCCGGATCCTCCGGCCCCTCCATCAGCGCTTACCATCAGCGACCCTCCATGCGGATCCACCAGGTACAGCTTCTGATGTCCCGCGGCGGTTACGCTCACCTGTAGTAGTGGATGGTCCCCTGATCTAAATGCCACTCGAACTTGCACCGGCGGCGCATTCCCTCCCGGTCCTCCATCCTCACCATTCGAGCCGTCGGTCCCGTTCCCGCCGTTCCCACCCGGCGAGGGATTGTTCGGATCCATGGACCCCATGCTGCCACTCGCCCCGTTCATTCCATCCATACCATTCATGCCGCTCGATCCTGGGCTGCCGGAAAAATTCGCCGTGTACTTTTCGTCGTACCGCACTGGGATGTCGAGGTCCGCGCGAATGTCCGGATGGCTGGGCACCGTGATCGTCACGTGCGGAACTTTCCCGTCGCTGACNCTCGGATCACGAGGAAGAGAAACAATGCCCTTCTGGTTGGCGGTCACGATAGTTGCCGTGATCTTAAGGTCCTTCCACATCACCTTTCCCCCGCCTGCTCCCTCCGTCTGCAGCACTTTGCCGTCCGGCTCCGTTACCACCACTACCAGAGGCAGCTTCTCTCCCGGCCCGATCGCCGGCCCTTTCGGCAGGCTAATCTTCATGGATGCGACGGGCGTTTTGTCCAGGTAAACCTTCATTCCCAGATGAACCTGCACCGAGGCGCATCCACTCAGCGCCAGCAGCAGCGGGAAGAACGCCAGGCAAGCCGCCCAAGTTGTTTTCTGCGGAACGGAAGTGCAGCCTTTGGCAAACGCCAGTGACCCGAACTTGCTCATGATCGGACTCCGCTAACCTGTCTCGATGAATCAAACTCGAAGTCAATCAGCATGTTGTGCGCTAAGTGCCATCCGCAGGTAAAGTTTTGTGGAGATTCGTAGATTATTTGTCACAGACGACTCACGGACCGTAGTCGGACTACACTCGAGGTTCTGCAGTGGAAGCACTTGTCTTGACTCGTCCCGCCGCCTTCAAGAATGCCTGATTCTGCTCTCCCGTCCCGATCGTGACACGAATACAATTCGGCGCGCCCCACGGACCCAGCGGTCTCACCGACACGCCTTCATCCAGCAAGCGGTCCGCATAGACAGCCGCATCTTCTCCCAGATCGCAAAACAGAAAATTCCCCGCCGTCGGAACCACTCGATATCCCAGCGCTGACAACCCGTGGCTGAGATCGCGCGACTGAATCGCATTGCTCTCCACCACGCGTTGAATATGATTGTCGTCCTCGAGCGCCGCCAATGCCGCTGCTTGCCCGACCGAAGAAACGGAAAATGTGTTTCTCATGTGTGCGCAATATCCCAGCAACTCCGCCGGCCCCAACCCATACCCAACGCGCAGTCCAGCCAGTCCGTGCGCCTTGGAAAAGGTTCGCAGCACCACCACGCTCGCCCCTTTACGCACATATTCAAGTGAGTTTGAATATGTAATCTTGCGCAGCGCCGCGAAATGCATCGCGAATTCGTAATAAGCCTCATCGAGTACCACCACCACATGGCTCGGAACCTGCGCCAGAAAGCGTTCCACCACCGCCGCTTCCAGCATGGTCCCCGTAGGATTGTTGGGGTTCGCCAGAAAGACTATGCGCGTGTCCGCGTCGATTCGGCTGAGAATTGCCTCCAGATCGAAACTGTCGTCGCGCATCGGCGCTTCGATCAGATGTCCGCCCGCTGCCTGCACCGCCAGCGAGTACACAATGAACGAACGCTCGCTGGTCACCGCGTTCAGCCCTGGCGTGAGCAGCGTCTGGCAAAGCAGGCCCAGCAATGCGGTCGATCCTGCCGTCACCAGCACTTGCTCTGCCGGCAATTCATGATGCGCGGCCAGCTTGGTGCGCAACTGGCTGCAATCGTCGTCAGGATAAAAGTTCGCCGTGTTCAGCGCGCGTCGCATCGCGTTCAAGGNGCTCGCCGAAGGCCCGAAGGGACTCTCGTTGGAATCGAGTTTGATGAGCTGCGGCCGTCGCTCCTTCGCAGCNGGCGCCGCGTTCGGAGCATTCGTCGTCCCCATCTCGCGGGCCGGCTTGGAAACCAGATCGAAGAAACGGCTCATGCGTGCCGCTCATCATGCCACGGAAGGCTTGGTCTGTGCTATCGGTTTATTGCACGCGGTGCGCAAGCGATCTACTTCTTGCACGGTTAATGGGCGGAACCGCCCGGGCGGAACGTCGAGCGTAAGCGGCCCGTAGCGCACGCGCTTGATCTTCTCCACATGGTGTCCCACCTTCTCAAACATGCGCCGGATCTCGCGGTTTCGTCCTTCAATCAATGTCACTTCGTACCAGGGATTGGTAGCCTCTTTGATCAGGCGGATTCCCGCCGGCGCGGTTCGCACCCGCCGTCCGTCTTCCGTTGCAATCGAAACTCCGCCGCGCAGCTTCTCCAGCGATTCCGCGCTCGGTACCCCCGCAACCTTCACCACATATGTTTTCGGAACCTGCGACGCCGCTTTCATCAGCTTGTTCGCCAGCGCGCCGTCGTTGGTCAGCAGCAACAACCCCTCGCTTGCATAATCCAATCGCCCCACGGGATAGACGCGTTTTTTAATTCCGCGAAGCAGTTGCATCACCGTCGGCCGGTTTTCCGGATCGCTCACCGTCGTGACGTAGCCC
>JGI26341J46601_10000707_pt1 | contig 10475 bp, 16 predicted proteins | sample BogFormECP12_OM3_FD_46601 | JGI IMG/M metagenome (IMG submission 46601) | reverse complement strand
ACGGCCTGCGCCGCCACGCGGGCGGCGACTGGGGCGACCTCGATCCGCAGGACATCCAGTCCAACGAGGACGCCTTGAAGCATGGCGGTCGGCTGTTCTCGGCCTACGGCCAGGGCGCCCGCCGCTTCTGGATCATCACCGAAGCCGACCGCTCGGCGACGACGATCCTGCTGCCCGAAGATTATTAACCCGCACCCGGAAAGGAATCCACCATGGACGCCATCGCCACCGAGACCATCGAGCAGGACGGCCAGACTTACCGCCTCGCCATCTATCCCGACCCGGACGCCTCCAACCCGCTCGAAGACTGGAGCGAAATGGGCAGGCTCCTGAGCCTGAACCGCCGGCATGGGAATTTCGACCCTGCCGGCGTCGAGGACGCCCTAGAGAACAACCCCGACGCCGTGAAGTTGAGCTACTTCGAGCACGGCCAGTGCCTGTGGTCGGTCGCCGGGGAATTGCCCGCCACCGCCCGCTGCCGGTTCGATTCGGTCAGCTTCGCCGGCGTCTGGCTGCCCGACTCTGAGACGCTGGCCTCCGCCAGGAACTACGGCGGACGGACGCGCCAGCTCTTCATGCGTCAGCGCGCCCGCCAGGCGTGCGACGCCTATACGCAATGGTGCAACGGCGACGTGTACGGCTACGAGGTCGAGCGCGTCACCACCTGCGCCCATTGCGGCGAAGATAGCAAAGAACCGCTCGATAGCTGCTGGGGATTCTTCGGCCTGGATTACTGCCTGGGCGAAGCCAAGTCCATCGTCGAGGCACGAAAGAGTAAAGCCGCATAGAAGCAACCGGGGCAGACTCCGGCCTGCCCCCCATGTTCATGGAGGATTTATGACTGACACGACATACACGCCAGCGCCCTGGGTTTACACGCTAGACGCCAGAGGCGTTTGCAGAATTCATGGCGGAGACAATGCGAAAGCCCCTATTCGCATAGGCGAAGTCACAGCGGCTACGCAGAAACAAGCCGAAGCCAACGCCAGGCTGATCGTAGCTGCCCCCGCCCAGGCGCTGATTCTCGACCTGGTTCAGCAAGGCTTGATGACGCTCCAGGAAGGCGAAGCCGAATTCGACGGCGTGATGTACTGGTTCGATGCCCGCCAACCGGACTGGTGCGCGGGCGTGGTGGCCGCCATCGGCTGGGATGCCGCCCGTGCCGCCATCGCCGAGGCAAAGGCCGCCTAGCGCCAACGGGAGGCAACCGGGGCAGGGGAGGGGGCAACCCCTCCCCATCCCGAGCCTGGAGAGCCGGGACAATAGCAGCCATCCACCAGAGAAAGGAATTTGCTTATGACCGAATTAGAGAACGAATTGCTAGAGGCTCTTATCGACCTGCTCGGCGACAAGCCGGACATTCAAAACGGCCAGTGCATCCGCTGCGGGCGCGACTACCGAGCCTACCCGGAGGACGAGGGCGAAAACTGCCCTTCCGATGATTGCCCGGCGTACAAAGCCCATGCCGTCATCGCCAAGGCAAAAGCCGCATAACCGAAGCCGGGCAGGGGGAACCCTGCCCGGCTTCCCGCCTGCAAGCCGCAAGTGGAAAACCGCCACACCCGGCGGGCGCTCGCTGCGCTCGCTTACCAGGTAGGTAAAAGGTTTCTGGCCACCCGCCCCGCGATCCTTCGACGGGGCGCAAGCGTCCGGGCTTGACCGGATGGCTATCAAAAGGATTGTGATGGAGACATGAGCTACCCACACATTGGATAACGCTTACTCCCGACCTTCTGAAGTTTCCCGTTCATTTGCCTCTTTGTGACTTCTATTACCCATGTGGGATTCTGGCAATCTGACGGAGCTTTCAGGTTTGTGGGCTGTGGGTTCAAAGCCTTTGTTGTTATTTCTTCGATAAGTTCTAATTTATTGTTGTTCCATCTATAGGTTTCCGCTGTGCGTGAGAGCCCAGCACAGCAAGAATTTGAAGAAAGAACTACTCTATTAGCCTTATCTATCTCTACATTGGTTAGGCCGGAAAGGTAGGAGTTAAATTTAAATATTTTTGATTGAGGATCAAAAATCCAAAAGGCATCGCTGACATTGCCGCTGGCGTAGGAACCTGAGTGAATTACTATGTCTTGGTAGCCATCGAAATTGACATCTTGGAAATTGTCATTATCCAAGTCGCTGTCAGGAAGGCCGCCGTCAGGCAACTCTAGTTTCTGTATCACCTTTCCCGTGCTAGCCTCAACGATCTCCACCGAATCCAGAATGGTCGAATATTCAGAATAGGGTTCGCCCTCTTTAGTGTGATAGCGTAACAACCGGAGGGGCGCACTGGGACTCACATGAAACCTAAGTTCCTTCGTTTGCTCGCCCTCTTGAGCCTTTGCAGACGACGCGACAACACAATTACCAACAATTAGCAGACCGCAAACTGCTATCTGGATTAGCAGCAATCGTCTCCGCATTTCCCTCATCGTTTTACCGTGAGCGTCTTCTGCGGTCCTACGCATCATACCGTGATATTCCACGGCAGCAGTTCCTTCTTCAGTTACACTGACCCCCTCAATGTCTTCAAGGGATTTGAGTCGATTTATAATTTTTTTCTGCTCTGCCACTGCATTATCCTTTCTGCCGTCCCTCCGCTTTCTCAGCTATTGCCCAGCAGGTAAGCCATGCGGATCACCGCTCCGTCATCATGCGATGCCGGAGACTGGCACGGCACCGCCTGGAAGTCAACGTAATGAGCGGGATCATCTTCCCCGTCGGCAACTCCCGCAACCAGGCGAGCCAATGGAGCCGGAGCAGGGGAGGGGGGGCTTACTCCTCCTCCGGCTCCCAATCCGTCACCTCGATCCGCGAGATAAACGGCTCGCTACCCCCCACGCCGTCCGCCGCCGCGTGGCTCCCCGCCAAGGTGATTTCCCGCGCCTTGCAGCGGCACCAGGCCGGCGACTGGGGCGACGTCGCGCCCTGCACCGCCCGCCATTCCCGCCGCATCGGCTGCCTTGTCCCGGTCTGCCAGCAGTGGTCTCCTTCCGCTGCGTTGACTCCACCCCGCCCGCGTCCGCGTCGTCAGCCTGCCTGGCCTGTCCGACGGCGAGGACATCGAGCAATGGATCGCCCATCGCCGCCTGGCAGGCAAAGTCGACGCCGAAATCCTCGCCGAGCTGCGCAGGCTGATCGATCCCTCCCGATGAAAGCCTGCCACCCCGCCGCATCGGCTGCCTGGTTCCGGTCAGCCCGTGGCATTCTCCTTCGCATGTCGAGTCCGCCCCCGACCGGGGCCTTGATTGGACGGCACTTTTGAACCCGCCGCCACCCCGGTCAAGCTGCCAAGGCCGCTTTCCGCAAGCGGAAGCCTTCGGCCTTTCGCTTGACCGTCGCCCAAGTGCTGGTGGCTATGGCGGGTTCCTTGGTCGTGCCGTCAAGGCCGCCGATGGTCGGAGGCCGGAAACTCACAAGCGAAGGAGAACCACCATGCCACACCTGCACAACCCCCGCGCCGCCGCGACGAGGCATCAGCCGCCGATGGACGCCCTCGACCCCGACGCCTTCCTCATCGACGACGAGTTCGACGATTACCTCGACCGCCACGTCCTAGCGATCCGCGAATCGCTGGCCGACTTCCGCAACCTCTAGGACGGGAGCCGGCCATGACCAAACGCAAACCTTATTACGCCACTCAACACCTCGATGGCACGGAGGACATTATCACCATCTACACCCCCGAAGGCAGGCCCATGTTTCAAGTCGACTTCTGGGATGAAAGCTATTGGGAACCCGACGATCCCTCGAAGCCGTTAGCCGACCAGATAAAGGCCGATGCCGCCTTGATCGTCGACGCTCTGAACGCCTATCGCGGGAAACCGGCCAAACGGCTTATGAACGCCGCCCCGAAACTGCTGGCGGCCTGCCGGATGGTCGTTGACCGCTGGGAACGCGGCGACCTCGCCGAGGCCGCCCGGGCGTGCAGCGCCGCCATCGCCGAGGCGACGGCAGGGAGGCGGCCATGAAAATACTTGTCTGCGGAGGCCGCGATTACGCCAACGCTTCCGCTCTGAATCAAGCACTCGATGCGATTCACCGCGAGAAGCACGTAACCCGGCTTATCCACGGCGCGGCACGCGGCGCCGATGTCCTGGCAGCGGCGTGGGCAGCCAGCCGTGGCATTCCCGCCCATGCCTTTCCCGCTGACTGGGCGAGGCACGGCAAAGCGGCTGGATTCAGGCGCAACGAAGCGATGCTCCGCGAAGGCAGGCCGGAGCTGGTGGTTGCGTTCCCCGGCGGCAAGGGAACGGCGCACATGGTCAAGATCGCCAAGGCCACAGGCGTTCCCGTAAAGCAGCTAATTGTCACATCATCACCGGAAAGGAATCCGCTATGACCCAGACATTCAAAGAACTCTCCGAAGACGCCTTCGACGCGCTCTATCCGCTGGTTCCGAACCAGCTCAACCCGGGCGCCGGCTGGGCGCTGGACGAGGAGCGCGGCTGCCTGTTCGAGACCTACGGCGACGAACTGGACTTCGTGAGGCGACAGCACCCGCGCACCATCTGGACGCTGCTCGACGGCGATGATGGCGACCAATACCTGGTGAGCGGCTATCACCTGGTCAACCGCATCGGTTACCTGATCAGCACGGTTCCGGTACCGGAATGCGTCACCATCCAGGCGCGCATCCCGATGCAGACAGAAGGGGCTGCCGACGCCGCCGCATCCGCATCCGCCGAAGCGTGAGGGAGGCGGCGATGACGCGCAACACTCTCAGCGCCGAACACCACGCCATCGCCCGCTGCCTCTCGGCTCGGGGGTACCGCGTGGTTATCGGCTACGGCAAAGGCGGCTTCTGGGTGAGGAACCCGGACATGACGAAGCCGCCCTTCGTGGACGGCAACAGTTTCATTGCCTTCAGGGCGGCGAAGCTGCTATTCCTGCCGGGAGAACGCCCATGACCCCCGACCACGACGACATCCTCGACAGCCTGTTCCACGGCTGCGCCTGGGCGGCTTACCTCGACCAGGCCGCCGAGGAGCGCGGCTGGCCGTCCTGCGAGGGCACCCGCCGCCGCGCCTTCGATTACTTCGAGCAGGCCCTCCGCGAAAAGAACCGGAGGAGGACGCGGAATAGTCCCATCGAACCAGCCCATGAATCAGCGGCTTAGACGATTACTTTGCGGCTGGTGGTTCAATGTTGGGCCTCTTATTGACTTCCCGCCCGATCACCGCTCGATCTCGGTGATGGTGATCCGCCGGATGAAGACCGCCGCCCGCCGCATCGGCTGCCTTGTCCCGGTCTGCCAGCAGTGGTCTCCTTCCGCTGCGTTGACTCCACCCCGCCGCGGCCTTCCTTCGGCGACCCTACAGCCGCATCCGGGCCGGTCAAGCTGCCAAGGCCGCTTTCCGCAAGCGGAAGCCTTCGGCCTTTCGCTTGACCGTCGCTGCCGCTCCCGTCTTGGCGGCTGTGGCCGGGTCGCTTCGTAAGGCCCCGGTTGGCGGGGTTGGAAACTCGAAGCGAAGGAGAACCACATGACTGACAGCACGCGGAATGCAACCGAAGGCCGAGTGGTACACTGCAAGCGGAAGCCGTTCGATGTCTATATCGGGCGGCCAAGCAAGTGGGGCAACCCATTCGTCATCGGCAAGGATGGCACTCGGGATGAGGTGATCGAGAAGTACGAGGCATGGCTGCGGACCCAGCCCGCCTTGCTGGCGGCGCTGCCCGAGCTGCGGGGCAAGACGCTCGGCTGCTGGTGCGCCCCCCAGGCTTGCCACGGCGACGTGCTGGCGCGGCTGGCAGAGGCGCAGGAACGGTAATGCCCGCGATGGCTACGAAGACGCCCTGGCCGAGAATGACCGCCGGAGCGGGCTCAGCTTCCCGCCCCGGCGGCCGCCCGTGCCGCCTTCACCGGCGTGAAGGCGATGGAGCGGATCACCGGCTCTTTGTTGCCGACGAACTCCATTCCCGGCGGCAGCTCGTGAATCCACGGCGTCAGATGCCCCATGATCAGGCTCCACACCCGCCGCAGGCGGAGGCCCTCGATGACGACCAGGAACACGCCGTCATCCCCGGCGACCCGCAGGCGGATGACGTTGCCGGTGAAGCCGGGGGCCGAGGGGAGGAACATGCTGCCGTCCGGGCAGGCGCTGGCGAGGTCGGCATAGTTGAAGCCGCATTCCGACCCGTCCTTGAGGATGACGGTCAGCGAGGGCAGGGTCTTGTTGCCCGCCCAGCCATAGGCTTTGTAATCGGCGCTCGCGTCGTCGAAGAACTCCGGCCCGCCGCCCGGATTCCCGTCATCCGCCTTGGGCGGCGCGGCCTCGGGCTGCTGCTGCCGCTCCTGCCGGGACTTCTCCCGCCGGACCGCTTCCTCGATGCTGAACGTCCGGGGCAGGTCGATGACCTTGTCCCCCGTCTCATCGCTCATGGCCGCTGCTCCTTTCCTGCGGGCGTGGCCGCAGCCGGTCTGCGTGCGTCGTCGGCGTCGGCTCGCGGGGCGGCGTCGGCGGATGCCGCCGCAGCGCATCCGCGTCGGCCCGGCAGCGGGCAAGCTGCGCCTGCCTCCTCCGCCTCCGCTCCCGCCACTGCTGGTACTGCTGGAAGGGATTCCACCCCGGCGCCGGCTGCGGCGGCGCCGATGGGTTGAGGAGATCGTGGGCCGCCAGCTTGAGCGATGACCGCTGGATCGCCGCCCGCAGCCCTTCCTTGTCGTCGGTAAACGTCAACGCCTTGACCCGTGCCCGGCTGGCGTCCACGTATTCCTGCTGGCTGTTGGCGGCGGCGAAGCTCTGCGAGGAGACGCCGGAGATGGAGAGCTTGACTGTTTTCGACTGAGAGCCGTGCGACGTTTCGATGCCGTGCTTGAAATGCCCGAAATCCTTGGACACCAGCCAACCATTCTCCAGGCGGATGCCCTTGGCGGTGAATCCGGCGATCTTATAGGCTGAGCCGTTGCGGATCTGGTGTCCGTCCAGCGTCATGCCGTTGGCCGTAAACCTCAGAATTTCCCCCTCGCTGAAATGCACGGTTTCCTTTTTGTACGCCTGGAACGCCGCCGGTTGATCGAAGGGGATCAGGGACGGCCCCTCCAGGCCGACCATGACCCGCGAGCCGGGCTGATGCCCCTTGGCCCGGCGGAAGAACTGGACCATATCGACGCGGCCCGGGCGAAAATTCCGGGCATCGCCTTTCTCGGCCTCGCTCAGGTCGGCGCTGACCCAGCGCGTGAATTCATGATCCTGCTTGCCGATCATGCCCTGCTGCCGCAGCATGTGGCGGATCGCGTCCACCACGCGCTGCCCCTCGCTATGGGTAGGGGACGACAGGAGGATTTCATTCCATTTCAGGCCGCCCTTGAGGGCATCGACATAGGCCGAGGCCATCGCCCGGTAGCGTTCGTCGGCATCCTTGATCTCATGGACCCAGCCGAGTTTCTTGTCGAGGATATCGAACGCCTCCAGCACCTTGTCCTGAAACAGCAGCGTGACCGCCTGCTTATGGTGCCGGTTCTTCTGCCGCTTGATCTCGGTGATGCGCAGCGGGGCGATGCCGCCATACTGTTGCAGCGTCCGCATGAACGCCCCGGCGGTCACGCTGGAATGCTGGCGGGAATCCCCTAAAAATATCAGCCGGATATCCTTGTCCCTGGCGACGGAGAACAGGCGGTAGGAATCCCGCAGGCCCATCATCGACGTTTCATCGACGACGACCGTGCCGCCCCTGGCGGCGTCCTGCATCTTCTCGGAAAGCAGGAATTTCGCCAGGGATTCCGCCTGCCCGAACCCGTCGGCCTGGAGCACGCCGACCGCAGGCGTGGTCGTCGCCAGGTAGGTGACTGACTGACCGGCCAGCCTCATGCCCCGGTCATAGACCGAAAGCATGGTGCTCTTGCCGACGCCCGCCGCCGAATCGACCAGTTGCACGCGGTCGCAGGAGGAGAGTAGCGACGTGACCGCGTTCCACTGCTCATCGTCGAGGATGCCGCGCTCCAATCCCGCCGCCACGCCGACCGCTGCGACGCAGCCACGTCCCGCCTTGGCATGGTTGACGACGAACCGCTCCATCCCGTATGCCTCTTTAGTCGTCGCCATCAACCTTCCGTCCTTCTCGGCCAGCATGACGCCCTGGGCGGCCATCTCGGCCCGCGCCCGGTCGGGCGAGACGTCGCCCAGGCCGTGCAGCAGGGCGACCCGCACCAGTTCCCTTTCGCTGACCACGGCTTCGCGGTAGAAGCAGTGCTGCACCGCATAGGCGACCGCTTCCTTGGCCGTGATCTCCCGGCCCGGCTCGATCTCGCGGCGATAAACCGCCGCCAGGGCATCGCGTTCGGCGTCGGTCAGTTGGGCGTCCCAGGCAATGCGCAGCTCAGCCGGGGTGAGTTCCTTCTGTTTCTTGCTCCGCGTCTTCGCCCCCAGCTCCGCCTTGGCCTTGGAATCGTTGATGCCCCGCCGCCTGGCTTCTGCCTCGATTTCACGCTTGCGCTTGGAGAATGTGTCGATCATCGCCTGGGTGATCCCGGCGACCTCCCATTTCTTGCCGCCCTGCCGGTCGATGGCAAACCCGAGCTTTTGCAGGTTGCCGGCATAGCGGGCATCGAACAGGGCGGAGTAATACTCGCCGTCCCGCTTGAGGTTGCCGAACTGCCCGGCGAGGATGCGGCCATCGTCCCGGCGCGATGCGTTGAAGCACAGGAGATGTGTATGGTCGTCCATGTCGGGCGCATGCCCTGGCACCGGTCGGGCGGTCGAGTGATGGAACGCCGCGAAGGCCAGATTGCCGGTCGTGATATCGTGGTCGGCCCCGTCCCGCCGCTCACGGCACTGCATATCCGCCTCGACTTGCGACATCATGAAGTTGAGCGCGTCGTCGCGCGCCCAATCGAGCAGCCTGGCATCGTCCTCGCCGGCGAATGCCCGCAGGATGCTCGCCGACTTATTCAGCGACACCGTAAAATCGTAGCCGACCCGGCGCTGGCCGTTGGTGCGAGCCGTCAGCGGCCGGTCCTCGACCGGATGCCGGTTGTCCACCATCCGGTCGAAGGCATCCTTCGTCACCTTGCCGGTCAGGCCCAAGACATCCGTGGCCAGCTTCCCGCCCCAATTCCCGACCGTCTCCTGCCCCTGGGAATAGTAATCGGCGACGGCGTAGTATTTCTTAGCGTCCGTCTCCGAGGTGACTTCCTGGATGGTTAACACTCAACGGCCTCCCTACCCGACACCACAAGATGTAGAAATCATATGACCGGAAATCACAAGATCAAGGGGTAAGCGCATAACAAAATGGCCACAGACCTCTCCCCTTAACTTCGTTAAGGCCAAATTCCACGGTGGAAACGCTTCCGCGCAAACCCCCGTCAGCCCGGCGCCTTAGCCAGTCGGCTAACCCAGGAAAGCGTTTAACGATGCCGCAGCGGTGAGGAGCTTAATGCCCGGCGGTTTGACGGCGGCGGGATTCTCGGCTATGGCTATGGCCAGAGAGAGAGGGTACGCCATGCCATACCTGTACTGTGCGGCACATGGCCGGGACCATGAAAACCGCATCATCGGGCAGCAGGAGGATTACCGGCAGGAGGGCGAAAGCGTCCTGATCGTGCATGGCACGCTGACCGGCGGCGCGCAATGCTGCGACAAGTGCAACGCCACCCTGCGCCGTGGCGACGCCGCCACCACCCTCTCCGCCTTCTCCCGGCACGTCGTCCGTGGCATGGGGGACTATGATTTCGCCTACGAGCGGCGGTATTTCGACATGGCGAAGGCCACGGCGGCGGTGTACGGCACCCCCTGGCCGGGCGTGACGCGGCGGCGCCCGCCCGGACATTCCGGCTATTGAAGCAATATCTTGTAGAAAATGAAGCCGTACAGCGAGCAGAACGCCGCGATCATGAGCAAGGCGAGCAGGATGCCGATGAGGGCAGCGAGCAGCGGCAGCTTCCGCGAGAGATGCTCCCAGCCGAAGAACGTCGCCCAGGCGAGGGCGAATGCCGGGTAGAACGCCGCGTCGTGGCGAGGCACCAGCGAACCGAAGCCGCTGAAGTAGACCAGGGAAAACAGCAGCGACAGCACGAGCAGGAGGCCAAAAGCATCGCCCTGGCGGCGCCGGCGGTAACGACCGATGAAAATCGGCTCTTCGCCGTAATCGTAGAGATAGCTCCGGGGAATCCACCGGCCTCGATAGGTGCAGTGTCCCTCGCCCATGTGCATTGCCCTTCACTTCTACGCATTGTCAGATTATGGTTATAGCATACGCTGCCCGCAATGGCCACGCCTTCCCGAACGCGGCGGTCTCCGGTGCTATCGGCCCTTCATCGACGAGGAAACCCGGCTGGTCTGCTCATGGAGCATCGGGCTTGGCCACCTGCTCGACCTCACCGAGGCGACGGCGTGGTGAAGCCGTAGGCCATGGCGCCGGTCAGCAGAGCACCAGCTTTCCGCAGGCGGTGCTGTTAGAGCGTGTTATGAACTGTAGTCCCGTATTTCCCGGAGTTTTTGGCATGAAGGCGGCCCGAAATCGCCCCGCCGAGGTCCCGAAGC
>JGI26341J46601_10000701_pt1 | contig 10502 bp, 8 predicted proteins | sample BogFormECP12_OM3_FD_46601 | JGI IMG/M metagenome (IMG submission 46601) | reverse complement strand
TCAGCTCGTAGTCGATTTTGTAGACGGTCTTGCACCGCTCGACGAGCATACAGTGCAGTATTTATGCGGATCGCGATGCTAGAGCATCTGGGTCAAAACCAGGTGAGCCGGTTTCAGGCTTTTGGGGATGCCCTAAGTTGTTGGAATTAAATGGTCGGGACGGGCAGATTTGAACTGCCGACCCCTCGCACCCCAAGCGAGAAAAGACCAGATAGAGCCACGGGGCGCGGAATCAAGGGCTTACGCGATGTTTCTTCCGAGTTGAAATTCTAAAGCAGGGGCACAATCATCGCAAGAATAATGTCGGCATCGGCCCTTTTGCTGCTGATGCTAGACTTTCCCCACGATGAAGCGCGACTTGGACCTCATACGTGAAATTATGCTGCACATTGAAAGCGGCGAAGAGTACGACGGCACGCGTGAGTTTTACTACACCGCGCCCGAAGAGATGGGCTTAACGGGCTGCTCGCCTGAGCAATTTGTTTATCACTGCAAATTACTCATTGAGGACGGCTACATTGATGGTGCGGCGACTGTGTTGGGCCAAGTAGTCGTGAGGGGACTCACGTCAGACGGCCATGACTTCCTTGATGACATCCGTGACCCCGGCGTGTGGAAGTCAGTTAAGACCCGGCTTGGCACTCTTCCTGGAGTAGCAATCAGCATTGTTGCCGAGCTTGCCAAATCAGAGATCAAGAAGCATCTTGGTTTGCCTTAGTGGTGGGGTAAACTCAGGACATGCGGACCGCAGCTCAACAGACAATCGCTAGGCTTTTGGACAAACTGGACAAGAGCAACCAGACCCAAGGCTCACGCAGCAACGAGAGTCGGCAGATTCGCAGCGAGCTTCGGAGACTCGGACACCGGGGCGGCCTTCGCAACCGCCAACAGTAACCGCTGCACAGATGCTCTCCGAATGACACGAGGGTCAAGCCGCAACCAACTTGGGTGCCTCAAATAGCGCAGACTCAAACGTCTCCCAAGCAGCAAAGCGCAATTGCTTGGCTTCTAGCCTTTTCGTTTGGGCGCACTCCGATGACAGGTTCAAGGCTTTGAGCAGTTCGGCTTGATCTGTAATCGGAGGAACCGGCATCGGCAGCCCGGCAACTTCCTTGCTGTTGATTGAGGCTAGATTTGTAGTTCGCTTCGCTTTTGAGCGGAAATATGCTTGTCCGTGACTGCTGTTGACTATTGATACGACGAACTCCGGCAACAGTTGCGACTGGTCCAAACGAACCCTGAGCACGTGATTTTGGTGAACGCAGTCCTTGATTTCATCTCGCCAGATTGCACACCGTCCAACCAAATCGGGGCTGTTGCCTTCGCAAAGCAACACGTCCCCGCTCTCAAGACGTAGCTTTGGCATTTCCTCATCGGGGACATTGATGTATTTGATCTCCCGGAGGTCAAGAAAACCGCGCTGCACATTTGCGACACGCAGATATGGACGGGCATGAGTTGAAGGCCGATTTGCCGGGCATTTCTGAATTCCGTAACTCACCTTTCCAACTTGCCCGAGTGGAATTGGGGGCCAAGGTCCCGAAGCAAATTGCTGTGGCGTGATGTCGCCCAAGACTCCTGAATGGCTCCAACGGTCAATGTCTTTGAAAGCCGCGATGAAAATGGGCCGGTTAGGGAGCTGGGGCTGAGGAGCCACACCCAATGCAGACTCAAACGCTTGCCTCCCCTCGCTCTCTATGGAATCGGCTTCGCTCTCCAGTTGTTTGGCCTGTTCCAACGCAGCGGAATAGCTCGTTAGGAGCTTGTCCTGTTCAAGCAAAGAGGGCAGAGGCACAGAGAGCGACAGAAAGTTCTCCGGCGTGATTCGTTTGCGTCCGCTAGTCCCCGATGCTTTCCTCTTCAAGTCAGTACGAAAGTGAGCGGCTTGCAGCAAATGCCGGAGATAGAGAGGACGCATTTTGTCATGCTCGGGAACGAAAACTGGATACTCACTGGTAACGACGGCTTTTTGAATGTCGTCCGGTATGATGCCGATTGCGCCGTTGCGCGCATCAATTTTTGAGAACACAAGATCACCGGGATATGCGGCGAACATCGCGCCCTTAAATGCTCGGTCACGCTCTCGCTTAAGCACGGCTCCGGAAAACTTGACCGTAATCGGCTGCCATCCGTCCAGCTTTCCTTTTATCGTGACAGATTCTTTCCGCTGCTCAAGCACTTCGCTGAGAAGGGCGGATGGAAACTGACTTTTTCTGCTGTCCCCGCCAGTCGTATCAATCCATCGTTCAATGTCCCTCCACTGCCGGATTACGCAGCGGAGGGGAGGGGAAAATTTGGAGTTTCCTCCGGCTTTGCGCCTTTGCTGACCCACGCCTCAAAATCACGATACGCATTCAGTAAAGCCGGGAGATCGTTGGGAACATGGTCTCCGGTTTCCCCTGTGGTAGTAATGCCGACACTCTTCGGGGCAGCGATAAAAACGGGATAGTTGCACAGTTCGCGCACGCGCGCCCACAGAGCGGCGTTTTGCGCAACATCAATTGCTCGGTACTTGGCCTTCAGTTCGGACAGCAAATCGCTGCTTACTTTCTGGGCCGCCGAGAGCGCGGCGTTTGCTTGCTGCTTCAACGTGGCGGCTGGCTTCTTGTTCTTGTCGGAGACCTCTTCGGTCCATAGCGGTTTTCCTTGCACGGTTGGACCAATGCTTCGTGGGTAGCTTGGCTCCGCTCCGTGCTCCCAAGCGGGCAAAGTGCGGCTCACGCCGAGCTTGTTCAATTTGGCGAGCAGTTTAGCTGTCTTCTCGCTGTCTCCACTCACGATGCGTGAATCATATTTCGCGTGCAGCTCATCCCGTTGTTTATTGAACCTGGAGTCAAGGTCGGAATGCGCTTGAGTCCATGCGGCTTCCCAAGCGGAGCCATAACGCTTTTTGCAACGTCTGACGTACTCCGCGTCCGTGGGTACGCGCGTCTCTTCGCTCCCACCCACCTTTTGATCTGCGCCTACGTTCGCTCCGAAAGGCGGATTCGTAAAGACAAGATCAAACCTCCCCGCAAAGATGCCGTTTAAGTCAAGCAGGCCGTCGTGATAGTGAATGCCGCCGTGACCGTCACCGTGCATAATCATGTTCATCTTTGCGGTGCGCGCGGCTCGTGGCTCGGCATCCGTCCCGAAGATGCACTCCCACGCCAAGCGGCCAACCCGCGTATCGGCGGGCTTGTTCTCGTCGTCACTAGGTAATAGTTCTTGGTTCAAGCGAGAGAACGCTTCCGCAATCTGCCGTTCCTCGTCTTCTTGCGGCAGGTTAAGCGCCTCAATTCGTGCGCGCTCGTTGTCTTTTCTTTGCTGGATTTCTGCCGTGATTTGATCTCGGACATGCTCAAACGCGCGAATCAAGAAACCGCCAGAACCCGAAGCGGGGTCACAAATTAGTTCCTTCTCGCGCGGGTTAAGCAACTCCACCATGAAGTTGACGATGGGGCGCGGCGTGAAGTACTGCCCAAGTTCGCCACGGAACGTGGTGCCAAGGAATTTCTCAAAGGCAAGCCCCTTGATGTCATCCCCGGTTTTTGAAAGATCAAATCGCTCAAGCAATTTCACGATCCGGCGAAAGGTGTCTTCCGATATGTCAAGTTTGTCTGTTTCTGCAAAAAGCTCGTCAGCACGGTAATAATCTTTGGTGGAATCAAAGAGGCCATCGTGTACCGAGACTTCGTTCTTCAACGCAGCCTTTTTGCGAAGGTCCAGAAATTCGGTAGTGAACGTCCCATGCAAGCCGGACCGCTCCACGTACATCTTGATGAACAGGATTTTGGAGATCGTGTCAAAAGCACGTCCGGGGTCCATCTTGTGAACGTCACGCAAAATGCAGTGGCAATCAAACAGCAAGTCCTGAAATTCCTTGCGATTGAAGGTGCGGAGCTTCTCCCGAATTTCCTTTAGGCGCTTTGCATTGCCCCAATCTGATGCCTTGGGAATCTCATTGATTGCGACAAATTCACCCGGCAACCCCGGCACGAGCTTGAACGGCGTTGTGTGCCGTACATTCGTAGCAACGAAAAACTCGCACGCGGTTGCGCGCGCGTAAGACTCGCCCTGGTAATAGTCGCGCTCTTGAATCTGTATTGTGTCGGTCTTGCATTCAATGACCAACACAGGGGTGCGATTGTCCTGCTTATCGGCGGCGGATTCCCAGACAACAATGTCGGCGCGCGGACTTTTGTGGCCGTGCTGCGTGCGGCGCTCTTGGTCCATTTGCTCCAGCGTGTACCCGTAGTCTTGCACCAGAGTACGAACGAACCTCTGGCGGACCACTTCTTCAGGTTTGGCAGTCTTGTCCCTCCATTCCTTGCGAAGCGGAATCCAAATCCAATTGTCTTGCTCATGCAATGAATCGGCATCGGTTGGAAACGGCGTCGCGGGTGTGTGGCTCGGTTTTCTTGACTTAGGCATAGCTGGCGCTCTCCGAAAGAGCAAGCATAACGGTTGGGTGGGGGAACTGCACTGTGACGAACTGGATTCCGGCTTCCTCAAACCGGCACAGTTTCCGGCTTTGGCATGGGTACCCGTTTCGGAACCTGGAGGCGCAACGCAGACGGCTGCTCAGCGCGTGTCCCTTTTCGGAGGAACGCTATTCCGGCATTTGCGCTGTCTGCAGGCAGGGCTATGAGTGATTGCGTCAGCACGACGCCCGCCCGGCCCGGTCTGAAAAAACCTTCCGCAAACACACCGTTTAATTCCGAATTCTCCAGTCACAGCTTGCGCGAATTGCAGCCACATGGCCGCTAGGAGATGCGGCGGCTTGAAGACGATACGTTCATCATAATTGGGCGTCCAAGCCAAGGACGGGACAGTCGGATGCTCAGATAAACGCGAGTTGATTTCCTCCCGCAGAGCACAACGAGCGGCCATCAAAACCCCGCCGTCATCCGCGAATCGGATCATTGCAGCCTTAGAAAACCTAGAATGCCCTAACATTTGATCTCTTGTTCGCCTTGAAGTCGTAAGGACATAGCTCACGGAGCTGTGCCCGTCCTTCGTTTTCTCCCACCGGATTATCTTTTTGAGGGCGGCGATTCTGCGGTTTTGGATGTTGTCCCACAAATCAAACAGGACGCGCATGTCCTCAATTTCAGACTGCCACTTCTTCAGCGATGCACCACCGCTCACGATGCCATCGTGGGCAACCCGGTCTTCGGTGCCGTAGCTACTGAAGAGTGCTCCATACTCGTTCGCAAATCTCTTAATGCCGTCCTCTGTGGGGTCTAGCCTCGCAAATTCGGCGAAGACTTCTTTCGGCGGTTCGGTCTGTCGGAACCCTTTCCCCGGCTCTAATCGTGGGACCAAGTGCGGCTTCTTGTCCATGATTCCCTTAGCCCATTGATACCCGGCTTCGCTCACCTTCCAGCGAAAGATAAAAGGGTCCGTGTTAATTGGCGTTTTCATATGGATTTCTTAAGTGTCACACTTATATCAGAATAACCGTCTTGCATCAAGATATCCGTGACCGATAAAGTTAATAGCAAGACTCGGCGGAAGGGATTGGACGCGAGGTCAGAACTAAACCGTGGCCCTAGCCGAAGAAATGGAGTTGACATGAACACCGCAGTGGATGAACTGATGCAGCATTGCAGGCAGATTGGTTTGCGGAGATCAAGCCTGATGAGGCGGTTTTACCGTTTTCATCGGTACAACCCCGCGCTCCTGGACTTTCTGCTCCAAGAGCTAGTGACGCTCAAACAGAACAATTGGCCCACCACATCCTTTGAGATGCTCTGGCATCACGCTCGGTGGGTTCTCACCTACTTTAACCGCGTGCCCGGCGAAACCTTCAGCGTGTGCCAAAATCTGATGCCGCATTACAGCCGCTTAGCAATCATTCTTTTTCCAGAGTTCAACGGCTTTTACAGATTGAAGCACGCCCAAGCGGATGCAGACTTCGGCATTCGCATAGCTCCCGGCAAACGCGCGGAAGGGTTACGCCGCTTAGAGTGGGTTGACGGCACACCGATTGAGTGCGGCTGGAGGCCGTCAGTACCTTACGTCATTCCCGTTAATCCCGTGCCTCGCCGCCCTCCGGTGAAAAGGGCGGCCCTTGTCGGAGGTGACCAATGAGCGCCTTCCTAGACATAGCTCTTGATTGCATCCGGCGCGGTTGGTACGTTCACCCGCTGAAGCCGGGCGGTAAGATTCCGGTCACGAAGCACGGCAAGAATGACGCGACACTAGATGCAGCTCAAGTCCGCGAGTGGTGGACAAGCAATCCTAACTGCAACGTGGGCATCTCATGCGGGCATAGCGGTCTGTGCGTTTTGGACGCGGACCACGGCCTCCAGAGTGAGGAAGACTTCATAGCTTGGCGAGACCGCAACGGCTTGCCGGTCACCTATGCCGTGCGCTCAGGCCGCCGTGATGCGTTTGGTGTCCAGAGTTATTACTTGGGGAACCTGCCGGACGGACGTTTTGAGTTGGACGGTGTACGAGGTGACATCAAAAGCGCGGGCGGCTTGGTACTTGCGGCGGGTGACATTCATCCTGTGACCGGCAAAGCATACTACGTGCTTGTGGAAGCGCCGCTCACGTCCGTCCCGGCCATCGTTGACCAATCCCGCATTCGGGCGAAGACCTCAACCGCGCTGGACGGCGGGGAGATCACGGAAAACCGCAATCTTGCCATGACAAGCATTCTCGGAAAGATGCGGGACGCCGGGCTTTCCGATGATCTGCTCCGAGACTATGCAATCCGCACCAATGAAGCCCGCATGAAACCGCCGCTTGATGAGGAAGAGTTAGACGGCATCATTCGCAATGCTTGCAAGTGGCCTATTCCCGCGCCGGAACCAATCGTAGTCATAGGCACTTCCAAAGACAATGAAGAGCCGGTCCCCGCCGAGCTACCTGAGCGCGCGCGCCCCGTATATCCCATTGCCGCTTGGGAGGGTACGGTTGTTGCTGAGTTTGCCAAGCTCTGTGCGGATGACAACAATATCCCGCACAAAATGTACGCGGAGGCTTTCCGCTGTGCCCTTGGCGCGGTAGTGGGTGACCGCATCTCATGCCACGGCGTTGAAGGTGCTTTGCCGCGTTCGTACACGGTAATCGTGGCTCCGAAGGGCAAAGGCAAAGGAAGCGCGATTCGCAGAGCCGTCAAATTCTTTAGTCAGCCTTGGTATGGCACACGGACAACGCCGGGGTTGACCATTCAGGGAGACGCATCGGGCTTGCTGTCGGGCGAGCGCGACTTTGTTTGGAAGCCGAAGGGAATAGGCGCATGGGTTGCCGCCGCGTCTAGCGTGCCTGGCATGGCGCGATTAACAAAAGATGCGGAGTCCACGATCAAGAACAAGCCGCATCTGACTTGGGGCAGCACATTGCCCCGCATTCTGAGTGTGCATGAGGAAATGAAGACTCTTCTCAGCGCACTCTTCATAGAAGGCGGCGTGGGCAGCGGCCTTGAGGGCGTCGTGTGTCAGCTTTGGGATGACGTGACCTTCCACGGCACGGCCACAGGAACGCGGGACGCGGCATACGGCGAGATGATGTTTTCGCTGTTGGCCGGAGTGACGGAGCAGGATTGGTTTGACCTGCTCAGTCGCGGTAACGCGGTAGGCAGTGGGCTTATGTCGCGGTTCAACATGATCGGCACTGAAGGCGGTTTTGAAAACGTGAGCCGGATGCAGCCGCCTGACTTCACGGCCCTGCAAGGTACGTTCTTGCCGCGTGTCATGCAACTGGAGGACGCACACACGCGTGTGGTGCCAACTGAGGCGGCGGACAAGATCATCAGCGAATGGGCGGACAACCTGCCGGAAGGCTCTGAGCGCATGAACGTACACGCATGGCGGAGTGCCTTGTTGCTGGCGTGGCTTCGGCACGAGGAGTCCATCAGCGCAAAGACGGCGGAGGACGCAGTGCGCTTAGGTGAGTATCAGGTTGCGTCCCATGATTATTACCGCACCAAGTCTGCCGACACCGCCAACGCGCGCGTGCAAGCCCGGCTCTTGCGCATCCTGGAAATGAAAGGCCCTCTTTGCAAGCGGGACCTGCAACGGTACACGCACGCTCACCGGGACGGCACGGAGCTGTGGAATCGCGCTCTTGATGGGCTGCTGAGAGACAAGGCGGTTGGAAGACGGGAGGATGGGGCGTACTACCGGGCGGAATAGCGTGTCACCATGTCGCCAGCCGTCTCTATTTCCATACGTTTCTTTATTTCAAAGTAAGTAAGTATAAGAGAATAAAGGGACTAGCAAAAGCAGCCAGATACGGACCGCTGGCGACACGGCGGCAATGGTGACGCCGGGGGGAGTCAAAATCTTGAACGCGTCCTTCAAAGAGAGCGCCGCAATCCTTTTTGCCGCATAAACGAGAAAATTCCGATTTTGGAAATTTGTTGTTTACGTAGGAAAAAGGTCGGCAGAGGGCTATTTAGGAACGGTGCTTAAGATTTTGACCCACCCCCATCTTCACTTCCTTGTCTTTTCCCGTTCGCTTCGTCTTTGGCCTTGTGCGTGTTTTCATCCAGCCACTTTTCCAGAGCCTCCGCTTTCTGAGGGAAGCCAAAGCCGCGAAAGAGTGGTACCACCGTCCCGATGGTTACTGTTCCCGAGAGTGTGAGAAGTTCTGAAATGATCTCATCCGGGTAATTGGGCGCGAGATTGCCATCAGCCCGAAAACGCATTCCAAGTTGCTCCAACCCCGAATGCGTGTAGCCGTTAAGCGCCGCCCATTGGTCCGCAAATGATTGCAACCATCCTCCCGCACCATAGGCCTCATCAAGTTGCTTCACTAACTCGCGGAATTTTGGAAACGGCTCATCGCCGCGCTGACTGATGGCCTCAACTTGAATGTCTGATGCAAGTTGGTTGACCCACATGCCGCGCAATGCAGTCTCCAGTTGTGAGCGCATCAAAGCCAGCGCAGAACCTTTTAGATCGGCTTTGACGAGCGTCAAGATCGCGCTGTGATGTTCAAGCTGAATGGCAACATAGGCGAGTACGAGGTTATTCCGCGCACTTGCGGGGAATGCCGTTCCCGACATTTCCTGCCAAACCGCTTGGTAAGCACCCTCGCCGTACTTGAGTGCATCTTCCAGAGTTCGCTTCACCATTCAGATTCCTTTCTGAGTTTTCTTCCATTGCGGGGGAATTCGGCTTCATCCCTGTGATAGCAGACTCACCCGCTCATGCACGGCCTGTAGGTCCGCCGTTGTCATGTTGGCATATCTCCGTGTCATCTCAAGCGTGCTGTGCCCGAGCACCTTTTGCAAATGGAATACGCTCCCACCGCGCCTGATATAGTTCACCGCGAATGTGTGCCGGAATGAGTGGAGGGTGCGCGCGGGCGGCTGGAATCCGAGCCGGTCACAGTGATTTTTCACGGCGCGCAACATCACCCTTCTTCCGGCTTTCGTTTCGTTCCGCGTCGCCAGCAAGAAGTTGTCCGGCTTGCGGTGAAAATCGGAGATGTAGCGGAACAGTGCCCGGCGTAGCTCAAAGGAAAATGGCACAACGCGCTGCTTGCGGCCCTTGCCGTCCAGCGTGAGCAGGAGATTATCAAAGTCAATTTCCCGTACCCGAATGCTCAATGCTTCGCTCACCCGGCAGCCGGTATCAAGCAGGAAAAGAATCAGCAAATGCAGCCGCCGTTGCCAAAAAACCTTGGCCTTCGGCTTCCAATTCACAAGGCGAGTAACCTGAGCCGTGGTGAACGTGGGCAGTATTAGTTGAGGCTCTTTCAATTGCGGGATGCGGAGGTGCTTGCACGCGGGACTGCATTTGACTTCAGCGCCCGCAGTGCTCCAGTGCAGATAAGCATTGATGGCGCGAATGGCCGAATTGCAGCCTGTGGCTTTCAGGCCCTTTTCACGCATTCGTAGCACAGCGCCTTTCAGTTCGTCTTCTGCGGGCGATTCCGTGCGAAGCCACTTGAGGCTGTGCTTGTACCACTCCAGCGTGGCGGGTGAAACGTTCGTGAGGTATTGCCGTTCGCGGATAAACTGCTCAAATTTTGGCAACATCGGTTTCCTCCAAGGCGAGTAGTCATCTTGCGGAGGAAAACCGCGTAAGTTGTTGATTGGTCGGGACGGGCAGATTTGAACTGCCGACCCCTCGCACCCCAAGCGAGTGCTCTACCAGGCTGAGCCACGTCCCGACTGAGGAGGGTTCACTTCCGGACATCCGGAGGGGTTCTGGGGCCAGAAATAGTCTATCACTGATGGATGGCGCCCCAGGCCGATGGCTGAAGGGCCGCAACTTCACCCTTCAGCCACGCTCCGGCACTTGTGTGCGGAGCCCCATCTCCCGACTTAACAAAGGGGTTAATATCAAAAAGTGGGGTTGCATTTCCACGGTCGAGTAGGACACAATTCCAAGTAGTTGAGAGACACGGACCTCCCGGATTCTGCCGGGTCTCGGCGGCAAAAAATCTGCAGTTTTGTTGCGTATGTTTGGCGTGGGGTGCTCATTGCCATGAAGGGTATTTGTTTGTTTTTGGTCCTTGGCATTTTTGCCGTGGGCTGCGTCGGGCAAACCGCATCGGCA
>JGI26341J46601_10000688_pt1 | contig 10550 bp, 9 predicted proteins | sample BogFormECP12_OM3_FD_46601 | JGI IMG/M metagenome (IMG submission 46601) | reverse complement strand
CCGTCTTCGAACAAATCGGTCGATCGTCTGGCAAGGGTATGGGCGGCACGGTGGATATTTGAGTTGTCGCGCTGGTAGAAATCCGAAACAGAGTTAATGACGCTGTTTGGTTTTTGAGTTGTGGCAGCGTTATCCAACCAGATGATTGGGTGGCCGTTGACGCGCTGGTTTAGGGCCGGGAAATCGCGACGAAGGGCCTCCACGTCGAAAACCGACAGGACGGGAAGCGTCGCGCGATTTGAAGCCGCGGAAGGAGTAGCCCCTTGGCGGGTTTGAATAAAGTAGAATTCGGGACTCTCGCTCAGTTCGATGCCGGGAAGTGCCTCGGTCGGCGATCCCAATTTCGCAGTCGTGTAAACTCCATTTAGCTTGCCGTTAACGAGCGGTTCCCCGAATGCGTGCGATTTTCCTGAGCGCGGATCGTGTCCGCCGGAGGGTGCGATGTCCTCCGGTTGTTTGGATTCCGGTTCCAGCGAGGCGTGTACCGGCGGATGACCCGATGCGGTTGCCAAGGGATATCCATGCGCAAGCCCACTGTCGACACCAGTATTGCCTGGGCTCTCCGCAAAAGTGGGCAATCCGCTAGTCGGCACCGAAGGGACGCCCGCAATCGCCGCCGGGATGCCCGTTGCGGGAAGAGCAGGAATTGGCACCGCGTCGGAATGGTCTGCGTAGATCTCCTTTACAAGGCGAGTGATCAGCTCGGTGTCAGTCGATTCACCCATTGCATGGAAGAGTCCAGGCTCAAGCCGTCGGATAGACATACTCGTGGTAGAAGTTCACCGACACGTTGTCGAGGCGCGCAATGGCATCGTCGGTCAAAACCGCGGTCGAGAAATACCGTGTCACAAGATGCGCAGCGATCGAATATTCGTCTGTTCCCATGTACCGAACAGAAAGGCCGGGTTCCACTTCTCCGGTTACGCCCGTCTTTTGCAGTCCTACCACGCCTTGCTGAGATTCGCCGACACGCAGCAGCAGAATGCTGGTTCGACCCTCGGCATCGATTGAAAGCTTGTCGGTGGGAATCATCGGGATCCCGCGCCAGGTAACAAACTGCGATCCGAAGATGCTCACCGTGGCGGGCGGTACACCGCGTCNGGTGGCTTCACGACCAAATGCCGCGACTGCCTTNGGATGGGCNAGAAAGAACGCCGGCTTTTTCCAGACCAACGTCAGCAACTCGTCGATATCGTCGGGTGTGGGCGTGCCCTTGCGAGCGTTGATGCGCTGACCGGGTGTAACTTCGTTCAGCAATCCGAATTTTGGGTGATTGAGTATTTCCCATTCTTCCCGTTCTTTGACCGCTTCGACGACGAGTCGAACTTGTTCGCGTAGCTGGTCGATCCGGTTGCTGTAGAGATCCGTCACACGCGTGTGCGTGTGCAAAATCGTCTGGATCGTACTAAGGTGGTATTCTCTCGGGTTCTCCTCGTAATCGGCGAACGTTGCCGGTAACTGTGGTTCACCTGTGTCGACAGTTAGAACGTCGATCTTCTGTTCCGCGCCATCCTGGATTTTCAGGACCCGGTTCACACGATAGACACCTCCATCGACCTCCACCCACGGCAAAAGCTTGTGGACCCAGCGAGGGGTGATGGATTGGAACTGTGGAACGGTTACGGTGGCGGTTGCCAGATTACGCGCGGCGCTTGCGCTTAAGCTCAGTTGGGATGGATTGCTGTTAGGTTCGCTCATGATCTTTTTCTATTTTCCCGTTGTGTGAATGTTTTCTCTTGAGCAAGTCCGTGTGCCGTGATTGCTGTTGCTCTGTCCATCTCTCTGGGCTGTCGCGTCCATTATTGGACGCCTGCAGTGGACTTGAGTTGATCCGCAGGCAGCAAAGCGTCGCGTACGGAGACCTTCTTAGGGATCAGTTTGAGGCTAAAAAAAGTATCTGCGATCCGTTGTTGGTCGGCCAGCACACTTGCGTCGAGAGGCTTGTAGATGTGCTGATAATGGCGGAGGGCTAACTCGATCACATCCGGATCCAGACCCTGAAGCGGAGAGAGTGCCGCAGCGGCTCCCTTGTAATTTTGCCGGATCCATTGACCGGTCTTGCCCAGCTCATCCAACGTAGCAACCACCACATCGGGGTTTTTCTCGGCAAATTCGCGAGCGCTGAGAAAAAACTGGTATCGATTCACAATCCCTTTCGCGTCGGTAAGAACCCGAGCCCCCAGCTGCCTTTGAGCCGCGACAAAGAACGGATCCCAAATCGCCCATGCATCGATCGCGCCGCGCTGAAACGCTGCTCGAGCGTCGGCTGGCGCGAGGTAAATCGGCTGGAAATCCGTGTACGCCAGACCGGCTCTTTGAAGGGCGCTTACCACCAGCCAATGGACGTCGGAGCCCTTGTTGAACGCAACCTTTTTTCCTTTCAGGTCTGCAATTTCATGTATCGGTGAGTCTTGGCTGACGAGAATCCCTTCGGCTTCCGGAGTCGGAAGTTCGTATGCCGTGTAGACGAAGTTCGCGCCGGCAGCCAGCGCAAATATCGGAGGAACCTCTCCTACGTAACCGAAATCCACCGAACCGACATTGAGCCCTTCGAGCAACTGCGGACCCGCGGTGAATTCGAGCCAGGTTACTTCGACATCGAGCGTGCGGAGCCTCTTGTCGAGATCGCCTCGTGCTTTCAGCAGCACGAGCGTACTGGCTGCCTTTTGATAGCCGATGTGAAACTGTCTCNGAGCGCCGGCGACGTCTGAGAGGGAAATCGTCGTGACTAGCGTGAGCAGCAGGAGGGCGTGGTTGTAGGGGCGTGTTCTTTGCCTGGGACGATGTTGCACGACGTGGTCCATTTTCTAGTGGCTCGATTGATGATCTATATTGGCGTGATAGACATTAAAGTCACTCATAATCAATCGAAATATTGCGGATATTCCAATTCGCTCAAAACAATCGCCTCTCCATCCATGCAGATGGGCTGGACCGTAGCGCAGTCGCTATCTGGTCGAACACTGGGAGCTCGTAAGAATCCCCGTCGCGGTTCCGGGCGACAGTACCGTCACACTGCCCCAGATCAAAAGAGCCACTCCAACAACCGGCACAAGTGCTCGGCCCCATCGAGAAGTCTTCTCAATCGCCATAACCGCCGTCAATGCCAGCATCCCGGTGAGATGCGCAACACCCACCGAAGACATGACCAGCATCAGCGCCCAGCAGCAACCGAGACAATAGAGTCCGTGGCGGACACCAAGATCCCACGCCGCTCTGAGCCCACGGCCGGTAATGCTGCGCCAGAAAGCCGAACGGGTGACGACAGACTCGTAGGCACTGTTCTTTAAGTCCGCTGAAATTGAAACGCGCCCGCGAGAAGGAGCGCGATTCCGGTGAACCACGAAGAATGCTGGATCAGCCAGGGCCAGGAATCGACCAGGCGATGCAGCCAATAATCGCCGAGGAAAGTCAGCAGCGCGAATACCGACCAAACCGTCAGATAGGCAGCGATGAACAACAGAAGGAGTGGCTGCCAACGCTGCACGTTTTGTTCTCGCTTAACTTTGGCGAACAATTGAATGAGTGGAAGACTGGCCGGCAACATCATTGCAATCGTCATCACCAGCCACGCCACTGTCCACCAGCTTGGTTGGCTTGCCGTCCCCGCTGCGATAAGGCGCCATTTCTGCGCTCAGAACGTCTTCGATCTTGATTGTGCCTTGCGCCTCGCGGTCCTCGGCATAGACTAATCCTTTGTTGGGTTGGAAAGAATTGCGTTATCCCAAATCCGGCGCACTACAGCGTTGGGGCGACCTCTCGGAATTCCAGCGAGCGCAAAGCCCGCCGGGCCTTCAAGATGGCGGATGAGGCGCCGCGCCGGCACAGTCCGATAAGGAACAGTGAGAATCCAATCATGCATGCAACAAAAGGCTTTGCATCGGGGAGAATAGCTCCAGGGTGGGAGCAAATTGTGGGCGAAGACCTAACCCGCATTTCTCACGGCCCCGTGAGAAATGCGCACGGACTGCCGATCCGCCATTGGCGGATCGGGGCTAGCCGCGAAGGCTTTCGCCCCGGCAAGCAGCTTGCAACGGGTGACCTTCTCACAAGTTGAAAAAATTGTGAGAAGGTCAGGCTAAGCTTTCGGTTTCCCCAGATTAAATCGGAAAAAAAAGCTTGCCGAAGACAGAAATTCCACTAAAGAAGTAAAGTATACGAGCAGGAGTTAAGAGTAATGTCCGCGTAAACAGTTTAGCTATAAATCTGCTCTACGAAACGGCGCGAACATCCTAACTGAACCAGAATCGCCTTCGGTACGAGGNGCCTCGCNAACGCAGCCANATCTGCCGAAGACGCGGCACCCCGTGGACAGCGCATGTTTGCGCGCGTGAAGAGGTAGCCATAAAGATTATAAAATAAGTCGGCTTTAGAAAGAAATTCCCATGAACTCTTGGTTTGAAGATAACTCCCGTTCCATTGGAGGGACGCCTCTGGTTCGTTTGAACCGGCTGGGGGNCGGATCCTCAGCGCCGATCTTAGCGAAAATTGAAGCGCGCAACCCATCTTTTTCCGTCAAGTGCCGGATCGGCGCAGCAATGGTTTGGGATGCAGAGCGGCGGGGTGTGCTTGGCGCGGGCAAGGAGATCGTCGAGCCGACCAGCGGAAACACGGGAATTGCGTTGGCGTTTGTGGCGGCGGCGCGCGGAATTCCGCTTACGCTGACGATGCCGGAAACGATGAGTCTTGAGCGGAGGAAGCTTTTGGTGGCGTACGGGGCGAAATTAATCCTGACCGAGGGTGCGAAGGGGATGAGTGGCGCGGTGGCTGCAGCTGAAGAGATCGCCGGCTCTGACCCCGATCGCTACTTTTTACCGCAGCAGTTCAACAACCCCGCCAATCCCGCAATCCATGAGACGACAACAGGGCCCGAGATTTGGGAACAGACAGCAGGTGCGATTGACATCCTGATTTCCGGAGTGGGCACCGGCGGAACTATTACGGGGGTGTCTTCCTACATCAAGAAAAAGCAGGGCAAAACCATTGTTTCGGTGGCGGTCGAACCTGCGGCAAGTCCGGTATTGACGCAACAGCGAACCGGCTTGCCGCTCAAGCCAGGTCCTCACAAGATTCAGGGAATTGGTGCGGGCTTCATTCCCAAGGTGTTGGATCTCTCGCTGGTGGATCAGGTGGAGCAGGTGACCAACGAGGAGGCCTTCGAATACGCTCGCCGTTTGACCCGGGAGGAAGGAATTCTCTCAGGGATTTCAAGTGGCGCGGCCGTGGCCGTTGCCGTCCGGTTGGCGAAGCNATCGGAAAACCAGGGAAAGACGATCGTGGTGGTTCTCCCTGACTCCGGGGAACGTTATCTTACGACCCCGCTCTTCGAGCCCGACTCCCGGACTTAAGNTGAGTTGGGCAAGACAGGCTATCGGGCAACATGGCCACTCAGGAAGCAACATCAGCGTGGGCGCTGGACCNGATTGTCGGNGANNTGCGNGCGGCTCGGGGTTTGGCACAGGGAGGAGGCTTGCAGGAGCGAGGCCCACTTGAGTTGCCTTCCCGCCAAGCTCTCGCGGGGATTGTGGAAGGTTTGCGGGCAGCGCTTTTTCCCATTCATTTTGCTCCGCCTGATCTCGCAGAGGAGGCTGTCGACTATTTTGTGGGGCGTACCCTGGACGCTACCTTCCATGCGCTGCTGGAACAGGTGCGCCGGGAATTGCTGCTCACTTGGGGCCAATTTCGCAGCGCCGAAGAAGACCTCGAGGAGCGCGCTACGCGCATTGTCTGGGAATTCAGTAGCGGATTGTCCGACGNGCGCAGGCTCCTGGAAAGCGATGTTCGCGCGGCCTATCAGGGGGATCCGGCTGCTANGTCGCTGGACGAAGCGCTCATCTGCTATCCTGGCATCCTTGCGATCATCCACTACCGGTTCGCCCATTCTCTTCACGCACTCGGCGTACCTCTTTTGGCACGCATCATTGCCGAGTTGGCTCATTCGGCGACAGGGATCGACATCCACCCAGGAGCTGAGATAGGGGGCAGCTTTTTCATCGACCACGGAACCGGTGTGGTGATTGGAGAGACCACCGTCATTGGCCAACGTGTGCGCATTTACCAGGCGGTGACTTTGGGAGCGAAAAGCTTTCACGCCAACGAGCGCGGCGTATTGGTCAAGGGCGAGCTTCGGCACCCTATCGTAGAAGACGACGTCGTGATTTATGCAGGGGCTACGATTCTAGGTCGCATTGTCATCGGNGGCGGTTCGGTTATCGGCGGCAACGTGTGGCTGACCGACAGNGTGCCGCCGGGAAGCAGGATCACCCAGGCCCAGGTCCGCAGCGAGGTCTTCGAACGCGGGTCCGGAATTTAGAAGAAATTCTTGCCGCCTCAACGATTCTTCGTTCCATTCATTACCCAGCCAAGCAACGTTTCGCGAAGGGCAATAAAATCCGACGAACTTCGGTCGCGGGGCCTAGGAAGAGTAGTCCGATTCTCCGCTATGATCCGCCCCTCCTCCATCACCAAGACTCGATCGGCAAGCGCCGCTGCTTCCTCGACATCGTGAGTCACCAATACCCCAGTGAATTTTTCGCAAAGCCAGATTTCTTCGATCAGTTTCTGCATTTCCAGGCGCGTGAGGGCATCGAGCGCACCCAAAGGCTCATCAAGCAATAGAACGGACGCCTTGCTAGCCAACGCTCTGGCCAATGCGACGCGCTGACGTTGGCCGCCCGAAAGTACCGCCGGCCAGTCCTTCACCCGCTGCTCCAGACCAACGAACTGCAACGCTCGCGTAGCCTCGTTCCATCTATCGGGATTCCGTGACGCCGCCAATGCCACATTCTCCAGCACCGTCTGCCAAGGCAGCAGGGCCGCATCCTGAAACATCAACCGCGCTTCGCGATTAGGCCCTCGCAAAGGCGTTCCTCCTATTCGAATTGAACCTTCGGTCTCCGACTCGAGGCCAACAAGTAAACGCAGCAAAGTCGATTTACCGCAACCGCTGCGCCCGACAATGGCGACTAGCTCCCCCGGAGCGATCTTCAGATTGACACAGTCCAACACCACCTTGGCGCCGAATCGTTTTCCAACATTTTCCAGCTCGACTGCAGGAGTCTGACGGTTGGCTATTTTCGTTATTTGTATGGATTCTTCGAGTGCAATCATGGGAGACTCCAATCATCTATAGACAGGGTTCCAGCGCAGCAGCCACCGCTCAAGAAGCCGCGTTAAACTGTCCGCTAATTTCCCTAGCAGCGCGTAAAGCATGATCCCGAGCAGAACGACGTCGGTCTGAAGGAAATCACGGGCGTTCATGGTCATAAAACCGATGCCGTTATCAGATGCGATCGTTTCCGCAACGATCAAGGTTAACCACATAACTCCAAGGGCGTAGCGCAGGCCGACGAGAATGGAAGGCAGGGCACCTGGGAGAATTATTTTTTGAAACAGACTGAACGGACCAAGTCCGTAGACTCGGCCCATTTCAATTAGCCTGGGATCGACTGATCGGATGCCGTGGAGCGTGTTGATATAAATCGGAAAGAAGACACCGGTCACAATCAGGAAGAGTTTCGCTGATTCCCCTATGCCGAACCAGAGTATTACCAAAGGAATCATCGCAAGGTGTGGAACGTTGCGAAACATTTGTACCGACGAATCGAAAAGAGAACGTGCCCAATTTGATAAGCCATTAAGCAAGCCAAACAAGAATCCCAGCGATCCACCGATGACGAGGCCAATGCTTGCCCGTTGGAAGCTCTCCGCCAGATGCAGCGGCAACTCTCCCGTTTTGGTGAGACGGATCCCCGACTCGAGGACCGCCAGCGGAGAGGGAAGAACCCTGGGGGAAATCGCGCCGACCTGTGATAGGAGTTGCCAACTCGTCAATAGAAGAATTGGGAGAACCCAGGGGAGGATAAAGGAATACCATGGCTGCCTCATATCTTTTAAAATCGGAGGTAATTAATTTAGCGGCCTATGAAGCGGCCGGAGCCTGGCCCGGCGCGAATTCGTTCGCCACAACTTCGCCGGTCATTGGTGCGGAAAAATTCGATTTGTTTTTGTTTGGAACCTCGGGTTGAACCGGCAATCGAGGGAAGAGCAGTTCCGCGACTTGGTAGGCCTCTTCCAGGTGGGGATATCCCGACAGAATAAACGTATCGATACCCAACTGCTGATACTCCAGAAGCCTGGAGGCGACGCTGACCGCGCTCCCGACAAGGGCAGTGCCTGCGCCACCTCGAACCAGACCCACGCCAGCCCAGAGATTCGGGCTGATCTCCAGCGCTTCTCGCGTGCGCCGCCCGTTGTTCCTTTTCTGGAGTTCGAGCATACGGCGTTGTCCCGTCGAATCTTGTCGCGCCAGAGTTGCCTGCGCAGTCTCAACGGTTTGGTCCGTCAAATAACTGATCAGACGATCGGCATCCTTCCAAGCTTCATCCTCGGTTTCGCGGACAATCACATGAAGCCGGATACCAAACCGTAATTTGCGCCCGTGCCGAATTGCCGAATTGCGCACCACGGCAATCTTTTCCGCCACTTGCGACGGCGGTTCGCCCCATGTCAGATAGTAGTCCACGTGCCGCGCGGCTATCTCGATACCCGCGGCGGATGAACCGCCGAAATAGAGCGGCGGATACGGTCTTTGAACCCCTTTGAAGATCGCCCTCGCGCCTTGAACCTTGAGATGTTTTCCTTCAAAATTGACTTCCCCTCGGTCCGCGAGGATCGAACGCCAGATGTGAAGAAATTCGTCGGTTATTTCGTACCGATTGTTGTGTTCCTCAAAGACACCGTCCCCGGCCAGTTCGACCGGATCGCCGCCGGTCACGACGTTGATCAGAATCCGGCCGTTACTCAGCCGGTCGAAAGTGGCAGCCATACGGGCAGCCAGCGTCGGTGAGATTAATCCCGGTCGAACCGCAACCAAGAAGCGCATCTGANTTGTCTCACCAATTAGAGATGATGCGGTAACCCACGCATCTTCGCAGGAACGGCCGGTTGGCANCAGTGCTCCGTAATACCCCAGAGAATCCACCGCCGTCGCAATCTGGCGAAGGTAATCATAGTCGAGCGGACGACCCCCGGTCGGTGTGCCGAGGTATCGGCCATCGCCGTGAGTCGGAATAAACCAGAATAGTTTCATTGTCTCACGATTGCTTCGTCTGGAAGNCGGCATCACCGGTGCGGAAGGAACAAGTTGAAGGCTTTTGAGGACNCGCTGGAAATTACGTCTACTAAACTGATATGGTCAACAGCGAAGTAGAGTTGGCCTGTNACTAATAAGCACTTGAGCCCGGCGCCATTTTAGCGCCTGGTTTTCGAAGTGAAAGATGCAGGACAGGCTTGNANCCATGTTCTACTGAGGGCGTGAGCAATCCAAGGCGGGAGGAGAGTCCGGTCGATAAGGCGAGGGAATTTAACCATATCATAATGATATGGATTTGTCTTCACTCTGTGCCGCGATTATGTTCGAGCAATGCTAAACAGGGTTTCTGCGGACCGGGATTTTAACTTTGACGCTGCGGTGATCGGGGCAGGCTTTTCCGGGATGCTCACAGCTGTGCATCTTGTCCGCATGTCGGGCGGAACGGTCTCGGTGGCGCTAATCGAGAAAAAACAACGGTTTGCTCGTGGCGTGGCGTACGCCACTGAAGACTTGGACCATCTGCTAAACGTCCCGGCCGGAAAGATGGGCGCCTACGCACAGGATCCCGAACATTTCTTGCGCTGGTGTCACGAGCAGCCTGACAGTTGCCGCGCGGCTGGCATCCAGAACGTTTTGNCCAGTTCCTTTGTTCCANGAAAGCTTTACGGCGATTACCTTGAAGAGCTCCTCGAGAATACGCGCCGCCGATGGCCANGCCTGCGGCTCCTTCAAGAAGAGGCGGCCGACTTGAGGTTAAGACCTAACGGCCAATTTATTGTCGAGTTTGTCGGAGGACGGACCCTGAATGCCGCCAAAGTGGTACTGGCGCTCGGTAATTTTCCTCCCGGCGATCCAGAGCTTCGGGATCAACGCTTCCATAACTGGCGGGCTGTCATCGATGCCCTGCGGCCATCCACGCAGAAGATCTGGCAACGATGGGATTGGGTGGAGCGACGCAAGTTCTTGCGCCACCTGCGCGCCTATTGGGAATCCCATCGCCACCGTGCCTCTCCTGAGGCCCTGGCCATCAAAAAGAATTTGGAAACTCGCGGGCGCCTTGCCTGTTACCGTGGCCGTNTTCTGAGCATAATCGAAAATGCCGCGGGCTTAGAGGTTGAGTTCGTTGAGTTTCGTCGGTGCGAACCAAAGCGCTTGCAGGTGAGTTACGTCGTGAACTGCACCGGACCAGAGTGCAACTACCACAAGCTAAAGGACCCATTGGCGCTGCAGTTGTTTTTATGCGGTTTGATTGCACCTGATCCGTTGTTTTTGGGTATCGACGTTGGTGTGGGTGGCATCATTTACAATGTACACGGAGAGCGGGTTCCAAATCTGTACACGCTGGGCAGTCCGCAAAAAGGACGTTTGTTGGAGACCACCGCTGTCCCGGAATTGCGTGTCCAATCGGAGGACCTCGCCAAGCGTCTTTGGCGTGAAATCCGCCGACCGGAGCTAG
>JGI26341J46601_10000685_pt1 | contig 10557 bp, 10 predicted proteins | sample BogFormECP12_OM3_FD_46601 | JGI IMG/M metagenome (IMG submission 46601) | reverse complement strand
TCATCGTTTAATTCCTTGTCCGCCAACTTGATCTTTCTCTCGAGAAGTTGGCGTTCGAGTTCGATCTTGCTCTGACGGCGGTCGCGGTCGCTCCGTTGCGGATACTCACGGTTCCGTGAGCGCCATGATGGCGAACGCGGTCGCCGCGTCACGCATGAACTTGCCGCGGTTTTCTCGCGGATCACGCTGCTTGTTGAGGTAATTCGCTGGCCAAGCCCCCTCTTTCTGGTTGGCAACGAGCCAGCGAATGGCCTTTTGCAACTTCGGGTTGTCCGCCGCAACTCCCGCAGCTTTTAACACCAGCACGACCAGTCCCGTGGCGTAGCCGTCGCTGACCACCCCTGTCGGGTAAACGCCGTGCGACTTCCATTTATTTGCATTTAACATACTCAATAGACTGCCCCGCGACCGGTTCCTTCCCAATGCCGGCAGGCTCCAGCCCCCATCAGCCTCCTGGATATTCAGCAGTTCCTCGATCAGCTTCTGCTTGTCTTCGTCGGTCAGAACGCCCGGCAGTTTGCAGGTCGCCCAGAGTCCCAACACGCGATGGTGCAGCGGCTGGCTCACGTACTGTGTCTTGAGGTATCCCTTCAGAGCGGACAGTTTCGACTGGAGTTCGGCCTGCTCGTAGTAGCTCTTGCCGGCCGACCCCACCGCGACCGCCGCGAGAGCGGCGCCGTAGTATTCTCCGTCCTTCTCCCACGGGTTGAGCCCCTGATCGAGCCAGAGCCAGGCGCCGTTCTCCTGCTGCTGTTCCCAGAGGTTGCCGAGCGCCTTCCTGGTAACCGCGCTCAAGACACCTTTTGCGCGTCGAACGTCGTGGTTGACCAGAATCAGGGCGTTCAGTACCGACTCGGTCCCCAGAGATTCCAGCTCCTTGTCCGAGTAAAACGCTCGGAAAGGCTCCTTGCCGGACTCACTACCCGCTTCGATCTTCTCCCAGTTCTCCACTCGCTTCTTGAAGTTGTCGATCAAACCTGTCTCGATGACGCCCGACGCCGTTTCGCCGAGTTGCTTACCCAGGGCTGGAAGAGCCAGAGCGATTGGCGTGGACGTGTGACAGGAAGCGCAAGCTGTTCCCTGGCCTCGGGCCGCCCCGGACCACTTGAGCCACCACTCGGCGCGACCGTCAAGGTAGTTCGCCGCCGCCTGCGGACTCCAGGGGGGCCCAGCAATTTCTTCATTACCGGCTTCGCCCGCTGCCAGAGTTACAAACAGGAGGAACCCTGGAATCACGATGGCGGGACCATGGTATCTTTCCATTTTTCCACTACCTTCCTATTTTCGTATCCCCATTCTCCTGCCACTTGCTTTGTTCGTGTTGCGTGCTGACCACTGAGCGTCCTTGACGATGATAACATCGGCGACCACCCTGTACCACGCGCGATGCAAGGATGAAAGGCGGTTGCTCTGCACGCAAGTGCTTTGTAGATCAGGAATGAGAGACCCCCTCTAAAGGAGCGTGGAGTATTTCCAGCGTATCGCCAGTGATTCCTAATGCCTGCTGCGCATAGCGAATGTCTTTAGCGGTTTTGCCGCCGACATTGGCACGATAACTTATATAAACTTGTATATGGTTACATTCCACTTCTCGTAATTTTAAAAAGAGAGCGGCGGCATCCGGCCCACCGGAATAGGCAACCACAACATCTTTTGATGTATTTGCCATGTTTAACTACAGCGCCCAATCCAGCACGACCTTGCCCGATTGCCCGGAGCGCATGACATCGAATCCCTTCTGGAAATCCTTATAGGAAAAGCGGTGGGTGATAACCGGCGCGATGTCCATCCCGGTCTGCAGCATCGCCGTGAGCTTATACCATGTCTCAAACATCTGGCGGCCATAAATGCCTTTGATGGTGAGTCCCTTGAATACAATGGCATCCCAGTCGATACCGGTTTTATCCGGCTGGATGCCGAGCATGGCGATCTTTCCGCCATGCGCCATGGTCTCGATCATCATGTTGAGCGCCGCCGGATTACCCGACATTTCCAACCCGACATCGAATCCTTCCTGCATATGCAGCTGCTTAATGATGTCGTGTATATTCTCCTTGCCGACATTGACCGCTACAGTCGCGCCTAGCCTTTTTGCCAATCCCAAACGATATTCACTGACATCGGTGATGACGATATGCCTCGGCCCGGCGCGGCGAACCATAGGGATGGCCATGATGCCAATGGGACCTGCGCCGGTAATCAGCACATTCTCACCGATCAGGTCAAACGAAAGCGCCGTATGCGCGGCGTTTCCGAGCGGGTCGAAGATGGAAAAATACTCAAGCGGTATATCGTTGCTGCACGGCCAGATATTGACTGCCGGAACGGCGACATATTCGGCGAACGCGCCATTGCGGTTGACGCCCACACCCTGCGTATGCGCGCATAAATGCCGACGCCCGGCCAGGCAATTGCGGCAGTGGCCACACACAATATGCCCTTCGGCGCTGACCAGATCTCCCTCTTTGAGGCCGCTGACATTGCTGCCGACAGCCGCAATCGTGCCTACAAATTCATGGCCGATGACCGTGGGCACCTTGATGGTTTTCCTGGCCCATTTGTCCCAGTTGTAGATATGGACGTCCGTGCCGCAAATGCCGGTTTTTAACACTTTAATCATGACGTCGTTGATGCCAAGCGCCGGCTCCGGCACATCTTTCAGCCAAATCCCTTCCGAAGCTTCCGATTTCACTAATGTTTTCATTAACTTATCCGATTTTGGTTGGCATGGNAGAAAACCGCTCCACCTTATCAAGAACGGATGGCTCCTGCGAGGATGCTGTCGTACAGCGGCGCGTCGAGTGCGGCGTAGGCGCGCAGCTCAGGATGATTGAAGTACAGTGGGTCGGCGCATTGGCTAGGGTTGAATCCCTGCCGGACGAGATCGGTCTTCGCATATTTGAAGGTGCCGGTTAACTCGGCCTGCGGACAGAGCCGAAGAAAAAGCGGACACGCGTAGGCGGGCAGCCGCTCGGCGAGATGCCGGTGCAGCGCGGCGAGATCGAGCGCGCCTTCGCAGACGATGGCCGCCATCCCGGCGCGGCCTTCGGTCCCCGGAATCGCGACTCCGTAGACGCTGGCATGCAGTATGCCTTCGAAAGCGCAGAGCTCTTGCGCCACCTCGGAGGTAGCCACGTTCTCGCCCTTCCAGCGAAAGGTGTCGCCGATGCGGTCGACGAAGTAGAAGAAGCCCTTCTCGTCCTGGCGCATCAGGTCGCCGGTCCGTACCCAAGCGTCGCCCGCTGCGAAGACATGGCGCAGGATTCTCTTCTCGGTCTCGGCCGCACTGGTGTAGCCCTCGAACCGGCTGCCGGCGCTCGCCGGATCGTTCTGCACCTTGCCGATCGCCTCGCCGGGCTCGTTGACGCCGCAGCGAATACAGAAACCGTTCTCGTTGCGGGTAGGCTCGCCTTTGTCGAAGTCGAAGGCGACCAGCGCAGGCGCGAAGCGGTGCGCCAGATAGGGGGGAATGTGGCCGATGGCTCCGGGCTTGCCCTGCACGTTGAACAGCGAGAGGCCTCCCTCCGTGGCAGCGTAAAACTCGAGGATCTGCGGGATGCGGAAGCGCTGCTGGAACGCCTCCCACACGCTGGCCGCGAGGCCGTTGCCACAAGCGAGCCGAAGGCGGTGCGCGGTCTCGTTCTCCGCATAGAGGCGGTGCAGCAGGTAGCGGCAAAGCTCGCCGATGTACTGAAACGCGGTGCACTCCCAGCGGATGATGTCGCTCCAGAACTGGCTCGCCGAGAACCTCTCGCGCACGACCAGCGAGCCGCCAGCAGCCAGCATCGCGCCCGGAGCCAGCACACCACCAACGCTGTGATACATGGGCAGGCAGTTGTACAACCGATCGCTCTGCTGAGCGTCCATCATGCCCGCGAACCACAGCCCCCACTGCATCACGCGCGCGTGGCTCACGTTGACGGCCTTGGGCATTCCCGTGCTGCCCGACGTGAAGATGCAAAGCGCGCGGTCGTCGATGGTGATCTCGCGCAACTCCCCGGATTCGAGTGGCGCGGCCGCGAGGCTTTCGATCTTCTCGTCGATGCTGCGCCATCCGCCGTGAATCCACACCTGCGGCGGCGCGGCGAGGTGCGGCAGGGCCGTGTCGAGCGCACCGGCGAGCTCCGCGGCGACGATGAGGTGTTTAGCCGAAGCAGCTTGAATGCAGTGCGCGAGGGACTGCCCGGCGAGGTTGGTGTTGAGCAGTGCGACGACTCCGCCAACGCGGGTGACACCCAGCCAGATAGCCAGATACTCGGGGCGGTTGGGCATCAACAGGCCGACCACATCGCCCTTCGCCACGCCCTGTGCGAGCGCCCAGCGGGCGTACCGCCGCGCGCGCCCGGCGAGTTCGAGGTAGGTGAAGCACTCGCGGTCGGAGAGCAGCGCGGGCCTGTCGCCCAGCCGGTGGCCCAACTCGTCGACGACTGCGGGCAGCACGCGCTCGCGCTGGCGGGGTATGGGCGCCGTCAACTCGAGCGCCCGCAGCCAAGCCCGGGATACGGACGCGCCTGGCCTAGCAGCTCTTTGAACGGTTTCGCTGGGTGCTGCGCTCATGCCGTATTCCCCGCGTCGACAGTGATGACCGTGCCGGTGATGTTCCTGGCGCCGTCGCTGAGCAGATACTCGACAGCGGCGGCGACGTCCTCCACCTCGACCAGCCGGCGCAATGCGCTGCGCCGCGCGATCTGCTCGCGATGCTCCTCGGTCAGTCCCTTGGTCATCTCGGTATCGACAAAGCCCGGCGCTACCGCGTTCACGGTGACGCCGGTCCGGCCGACTTCGCGGGCCAGCGAGCGGGTAAAGCCGATCATCGACGCTTTGGTGGCGCCGTAAACGGAGAGCCCGCTATATCCAGTAAAGGCAACGATCGAGGCCAGATTGACGATGCGGCCGCCGGCGCCGTCGGCCATCATCGAACGCAAGACATATTTGCTCAACAGGATCGGCGATACCACATTGAGCCGCACCACCTGCTCGATCTGCGTAGCGCTGGTGAGCGCCAGTGTGCCGTCGATGCTCATGCCCGCGTTGTTCACCAGCGCGTAGACGGGCCCAAGGTCTTTACGGAGTTGCTTGACTAGTGCAGCCATGCCGTCGGTCTCAGCCAGATCGTATGCAGCGAAGCCAATGGAGCCAGTGCCGCTACTCGCGGCCTCATCGATGGCCTCGCGCAACTCGGGGCTCTCTTTGCGCGCGAGAGCCATCACACTGTAGCCGGTTTTAGCTAAGCAGCGAACGATGCCCAGTCCGATGCCTCGGCTTCCGCCGGTCACGATGACGTTACCCATGACGGCGTACCAGCTTTCCTGTCTGCGAGATGGCTAACGCGGCAACAAAGCTGATCGCCGCCGGCACCTTGTGCGGCGCCAGCGACTCACGACAGAACTGCTTGATGGTCTGCTGCAATTCGCGCGCGTGTTCACCCTCGGGAGTAGACGGGTCCTTGAGAAGCACATCGGCTACCACTAGCGCGCCGGTAATCGGATTCTTCTTCGTCTTGACCAGTGACAGCCGCACCTGAGGATGGCGGTTGAGCACCGCTTCGACTTCCTCGGGATGTACTTTGAGCCCGCCAACGTTGATCACGCCGTCGCGCCGGCCCTGGAAGTGATAGCGGCCATCGCGCAGCTCGAGCACGTCGCCGGTGTCGACAAAGCCCTCCGGGTCTTTCAGTACGGGCGGATTCTCGCCGAGATAGCGTTCGGCGGTGCGGCTGGAGCGCATGCGCAGCGTTGCGTCCACCACCTTCAAGTCGACACCTGAAGTGCCGGTCAGCACACTGGCTGGGAATCCTGACAGCGCGTCGCGGACATCGAAGGCCACGCCGGCTTCCGTGGTGGCAAAGGCGTGGCTGATCTCGGCGTCCGGATAGAAGGAGCGCAGGCTGTTGAGGATGGCCTGATCGGCGATCTCGCCCGAGAGCCGGATGTAACGTGGCGCAATGCGGTCGGCTTCGGGGCTCATAAGCGCCCGCCGCCAGTGTGATGGAGTGCCGGAGATGTGCGTTACGCCGGCTTCTCCGGCACGCTGCAGGAACTTCGCCACCGGCTCCTGCGGCCCGGTAAGCAACAGCGACGAACGCGTCAGCACGGCGCGAAGGTAGATTTGCAAGCCGCCGTAGCGGCGAATGTCGTAAAACGTGCCCCAGATCACTTCGGTATGCGACTCGCTGGCGCCAATGGCTCCCGCCAAGCTGGCCAGCGTGTGCAGCACCATCTTGGGCCGGCCGGTGGTGCCCGAGGTGAGCAGAATCCACTCGGTGGGCAGACGCTCTTGGCTGGCATGAACGCGCGGGACCAGCGCCGGCGTACATATGGCATGTTGCGCCGCGCCGATGGAGGCGCCGCTGAGAAAACTGCCGTCGGAGACCACCGCATCCACCTCGGCGTAACGCATCACGTAGGGCAGATGCTCGAGAGCGAGGTCGGGCGGATAGAGAGTCATGCGCCGCGCCAGTCCATCGAACTCGATCAGCGCAAGCGCCGCGAGGAATTGGTCAGCCGAGGCGATCAGCACCGAGCGTCCGCGCAGATTCTCAACGCCGGACGCAATCGCCGACCCCTGGAGCAGATCGCCAAGGGCGGTGCGATGTTCGGCGCCGATCAAATAGCCAGGCGGCGGCGTCCCGCCAACATTGATCGCATCCCGCAGGCTAGGGAAGCTATTCCACGGCGTTCTCATAGAAGCGTATAAACTCTCCCAGATTCGCAGGGAAGGGAGCGTCGTCGTTCTCGCTGAACGGGTCCACGCCCAGCACGGTTTCCAGGCGGCTCACAATGATGGCGAAACACAGCGAGTCCAAGCCCAAGTCCAGCACCGGCAATTCATTGTAAGCAGTCCAGGCGGAAACAGACCCGAAAGCCGCAGTTGCAGCCGCAGTACGCGGGCGCGTTCTTGCTGCGATACGCGGCACGGCAGTGACCCGGACTGTAGCGCCAGGAACCACCACGTAGAACGTAATTATAATCGCTTGATTGTTCATCTGCATCGGTGTGATCGGCTGCAGTGTATGTACGCTTCGCGTCGCGGCACCACTCCCAGACGTTGCCGTGAACGTCGTACAGCCCCCACGAGTTCGCGGGGAACGAGCCGACATCCGTGGTCTCTTTTCGACATTTCCCCTTTGGAGAGTCGTTGAACGAGTAATTCCCGTCGTAGTTCGCGAGATCGGTGTTGATCACGTTACCGAAGTGGTATTCCGTCGTGGTTCCGGCCCGGCAGGCATATTCCCACTCCGCTTCCGACGGCAGCCGGACAGTGACCCGCCCCGTGAGAAGACCACTAACCTTCGTACAGAACTCGCTACACTCGTGCCACGTCACGGATTCGACCGGCCGGTTCGCACCTTTGAAGTGACTCGGGTCGGTGCCCATGACCGCCTTCCACTGTGCTTGCGTGACCGGGTAGATGCCCATGTAGAATCCCTTCGTCAGCGTCACCTTGTGAATCGGCTGCTCGTCATTGTGGACCGTCCCGCCCATGCGGAACGAACCGGCTGGACACCACGCAAACGTCATGACCACATCGGCGGGTAGCTTGAGTTCAACCTTCTCGCCCGCATCCCGCAGGCTCAGGAAGCTATTGCACGGCGTTCTCATAGAAGTGTATAAACTCTCCCAGATTCACGGGGAAGGGAGCGTCTTCGTTCTCGCTGAATGGGTCCACGCCCAGCACGGTTTCCAGGCGGGTCACAATAATGGCGAAAGACAGCGAGTCCAAGCCCAAGTCCATCAGCGGCAATTCATCGGACAGCGGCCCGAGCCGCTTGTCCTGCTCATGCGCGACCTGCTTGAACTGGTCGAGAATCTCCGATCGAACGCTCATGCACGAGTTCTCCACTGGCAGTGTTCTTGGCTAGCTTGGCACGCGTATTTCCTCGCCCGGCGATTCAGAGCGTGTTGAGAAAGCCCTCATTCGAGCCTCTTCGCGAGCCGTCGGGCCATCAGATGGAACATCGCTAACTTGACCCACGCCTCGCTACATACTTGGCGGGCCGGCCGCCCGGCTTGGGGGTCGGGATGAAGCGCTGGACATGGGCCCAATGGTCGTTGCTTAGTAACTATCCGAAAACGGGGTATAATCCCCGTAAAATCCAGGACTTGAGAGCGTTTTCGGATAGTTACTTAGGTCACTGGGTAGGGTTTGCGAGTATCCATGCCCGGTCATCGGTGCGACAACCGGGCCGGCTTTCTCAACATGCTCTCAGGCGGCAAGCAGTTCCGCTTCTGGCCGGACAATCCGCTCGATCAGAGTGCGAAGAAGGGTTACTCCCTCGAAGAGATCCGCATCCGGCTTGGGCGGCGTCAGCGCAATCTCAGCAGCCAATGCCTTGAAGAGCCCTTCGGTGTGCTCGATGTCGCAGACACCATGGACATCGGTGTACTCCAGCTCCGTCGAGCCCTGTCCTGCGGCTAAGTAGGCCAGGTAAGACATAAACTTTTGAATGAAGCCCTCGAAGAAGCCCATCGTCAACACCGACTTGACCGGCGAGAGCTTGCCCATGAACTGGCGTACCTTGGTCAGGTCGTCGTGCACTGCCAAGAAGTCTTTATCGGTGGGGAAGGCGTTGGCCGCGATCGCGAACTTGCGCAGCATCAGTGGATGGCAGTCGTGCACTTCCTCGTACAGGTTTTCCAGCAGGATGGGCCGCGATTCCTCCGCCTTGGCGGCGATGACCGCGGCCGTCATCCAGTAGATGAAATTGCCTTCGAGCACCGAGGTGTATCTTGCAATGATCCCACGACGCTCTTCGCTGGTAACCTGTTTCGGGTCGGGCAGCGAATCAATGAGCTCGTCGATGATTGCGGTCACCTTGTCTTCAATCAATGCAACGGGGGATGCGAGCAGACATTCAGGCGATGATGGCACGGTACGTCCTCCGTAAGAAAGTGGGATTACGACTCTAATTGAGTCTACCAGCGACAATGTTGTCGGTTCGCTTCGAGATAACCCTGTGGGGCACACTCGCAAGAGATTATGTGCGCTCGCGAGCAGACACTCAAGCGTGCGTTGAAAAAAAGCAACACGCGGGGTGCACGAGGGCACATTCGCTGCAGAAATGTCCGCTTTTGTCACCATCAGAAATGTCCTCCCTCGAGGACATGTTGGCAACTATAGTGGACCCCAAAAGGTGGACCACTCAGGCCACCTGCATTTGTTAGAGCTTTTCCCCTTTCAGCCCCCGTGAATCCCGGCCCGATGGACCTCGCCAGGGGTCCGGTAATCGAGTGACTGATGGGGACGCTCCTCATCGTAGAACCAGAAGTAGGACCTCAGCCCAGACTCTAGCTCTGGTGCGCGTTCATAGTCATTGATGTATATGTCTTCGTATTTCACGCTCCTCCACAGTCGCTCCACGAACACGTTGTCCAACGCACGCCCCCGACCGTCCCGGCTCACCGCGATCCCGGCCTCCTCCAAGCGGCTGGTGTAATCCCGCGCCGTGAACTGCGAACCCTGGTCGGTGTTGAAGATCTCTGGCCGGCCCATCGACAGCGCCTCGTCGAGGGCTTCCAGGCAGAACTGCCCCTCCAGCGTGTTCGACAGCCGCCACGAGAGCACGTACCGGCTGAACCAGTCGATCACCGCCGTTAGGTACATGAAACCATGCCTCATCGGAACATACGTGATGTCCGAACTCCAGACCTCGTTGACGTGGGTCAGCACCCGATCGCGGAGCAAGTAGGGGTAGACCCGTGCGTCTGGCGCCGCCACAGTGGTCCGCGGCTTGGGGAAGATCGCGTCCAGGCCCATCAATGCCATGAGCCGCTGGACCCGCTTGCGATTGACCGTCTCCCCGGAACGCTCCAAAGAAGCCGTCATCCGCCGGCTGCCGTAGAACGGGGTCCTCAAGAACTGCTGGTCGATCAACCGCATCAAGCGCAGGTTCTCCTCCGACTCGGTGGCCGGCGAGAGGTAGTAGCTCGATCGGTTCAGACCCATGAGTTCGCATTGTCTACGGATGCTCAGATGACTATTCGATGGTTCGATCAGGGGCCGCTTGAGGTCAACCGAAGCGGGCAGATTTTTTTTTCAACCACTCGACCTCCATCTTGAGCCGGCCGATCTGCTCGTAAAGCTCGGCCTGGATCGCCTGGCTCTCGTCGTGGTCGTGGCGGCGGCCGTCGCGGAACAGCGATTCGATGCCGTCCAGGAGTTGCTTCTTCCATTTGCTGATCTGGACGGAGTGGACCTGGAAAGTTCCTGACAGCTCGGCGAGGGTCCTGGTCTGCTTGGCGGCCTCCAGAGCGACCCGAGCCTTGAAGGCTGCCGAATGTCGCTTCTTTGTGACTGTCATGACGCTCCTCGGAATGGAACAGTGATCTCTGATCAGTTTAACATCCCGAGTGGTCCAGTTTTAGGGGTCCACCTCAGTTTCAGGGCACGACGGTCCCGCCGCTGTCGGTGAGTTACAGCGGGTTCGTGAACGGCGACTCTCCCGCGAGCCTGGTCACGAAGCCGACGGTCGCGACTCCAGCCACGCCACTCAGCCCGGCAGGTTACTATCCCATCGTGGCGGGAGGCGCCAGTTCCCCGAACTACGCGATCAATTAT
>JGI26341J46601_10000682_pt1 | contig 10570 bp, 11 predicted proteins | sample BogFormECP12_OM3_FD_46601 | JGI IMG/M metagenome (IMG submission 46601) | reverse complement strand
AAACCCAAACGTCTGGTGCGGCGACCGGCGAGAGTACCTAAGCCATGGCCGCTCCCCTCGCCACCACAGTGATCGCGCCTTCCCGAAAGAAAAACGGCGCCGTGGAATGGATCATGCCCATCGCGGCTGTGGGCTTGATCTTCGTGATGCTGGTACCGCTGCCCAGCATCCTGCTCGACCTCTTGCTGGCCATGAGTATGACGGTCAGCGTGCTGGTTCTGCTCTCGGCCATCCAGATCCTGCGCCCCTCGCAGTTCTCCGTATTTCCCAGCCTGCTGTTGTTGCTCACGTTGTTCCGCCTGTCGCTGAACCTGGCCTCGAGCCGGAGGATTCTGTTGCACGGCAACGAAGGCGCCTCGGCGGCGGGACATGTGATCGAGGCCTTCGGCCAGTTCGTGGTGGGTGGCAACTATGTCGTGGGATTCGTTCTGTTCATGGCCCTGATCGCCATCCAGTATCTGGTGGTAGCACACGGGGCGGTACGCACGGCGGAGGTAACCGCGCGCTTCACCCTCGACGCGATGCCCGGCAAACAGATGGCGATCGATGCCGACCTGAATGCCGGACTGATCAACGAGGCACAGGCTCGCGCGCGGCGCGAACAGATTGCACATGATGCTGAATTCTACGGCGCCATGGACGGCGCCGCCCGCTTCAACCAGCGGGATGCGATCGCGACCATCCTCATTACTGCCATCAACATTATTGCCGGATTCCTGATCGGCGTCTTCCAGCTCGACATTCCTTTCCGCGAGGCGCTGAAAACCTACACCGTGCTCACCGTGGGAGACGGCCTGGTAACCATGATTCCCTCGCTGCTGGTTTCGATGGCAGGCGGCATTGTGGTCACACGCGCCACCTCCGATGCCACGCTCTCCGTGGATGTGGGACGGCAGGTGCTGTCGCGGCGTCGTCCTTTATTGATTGCCGCGGGCGTAATGCTGGGACTCGCGGCCATTCCGGGTTTGCCGAAGTTTTCTTTTTTCCTGCTGGCTGCGGGCACAGCTTTTCTGGCCTGGCGAGCCCCGAAGTTGGGCGAGGAGCCGGCGGCAGCGGCGGCCGCGCTGGCGGCGGGGGCTGAGAAGAAACCAGTCAAGGACTCGGTCGAAGATCTGCTGAAGCTCGACGAACTCAGCCTCGAGGTCGGCTACGGGCTGGTGTCTCTCGTCGATTCAAACCAGGGAGGCCAGCTTCTGGCACGGGTCCGCGCCCTGCGCCAGAATCTGGCGCAACAACTTGGATTCATCGTTCCGCCCATCCACATCACCGACAACGTACGCCTCAAGGCGAAGGAATACACCATCGCGTTGCGCGGCGTGGAAGTCGCGCGCTGGGAGCTTTACCAGGACAACTTGTTGGCCATCAGTTCGGAAGGCTCTCCCCGGCCGCTGCCGGGAGTCGCAACCAAAGAGCCAGCCTTCGGCGCGGCCGCTGTCTGGATTCCTCCGGCCCTGCAGAACCAGGCGCTGGCTTCCGGCTACGCGGTGGTGGATCAGACCTCGGTGCTGGCGACACATCTGGCGGAGGTGGTGAAACAACACGCGTACGAGTTGCTGACCCGGCAGGAGAGCAAGCGGCTGCTTGATCGGCTGGCGGAAAGCCATCCTAAACTAGTCGAGGAACTGGTTCCAAAGATCCTCAGCCTGGGCGAAGTGCAGAAGGCCTTGCAGCAGCTGTTGCGCGAGCAGGTCTCGATACGCGATCTCGCGACCATTCTCGAAACCTTGCTGGACCTGGCGCCCATCAACAAAAACCCGGTGCTGCTGGTTGAGTCGGCGCGGCAGGCGCTGGGGCGGGCGCTGGTGCGTCCGCTGCTTTCGGAAAACGGAAGCCTGCGCGTGGTCACGCTCGATCGCGCGCTGGAAGAAGAGCTAGGCCGCGCCTTCGGCGCGCCCGCGCCGCCAGGGACAAGTACAACCGCCCTGCAGCCTCCGTTTGCCCGCCGCATTCTCGACGGCCTGCGCCGTCTGGCAGGAGAGCAGGTGGCCCTGGCGAGTCCAGTGCTGCTCTGCGCCACGCCGGCACGCTATCACCTGAAGCGGTTGCTCGAACCTTTCCTGCCCAAGGTGGTGGTTCTTTCGCCCATGGAGGTGCCTCCCGTGATCGAAATTCAATCGCTGGGGGTTTTGCATTGAGAAGGTTTTAACAGCGCTCCTTGGAATTCATCAGAAGGGAAGAAGCAACCGCGGAAACGAGAAGCCATATGAACAAGAACACCGCCGAAGCCTACACCAGCTGGCAGGAGAAAGAGGAGCGTGAACGCATCCTGCTAGAACAGTTGCCGCAAGTGCGCTACCTGGCGCGCCGCATCCATGAACGCTTGCCCCGGCACGTGCCTCTCGAAGATCTCGTGCATGCCGGAGTGATTGGCCTGATCGATGCGCTCAATAAATTCGACCGCTCCAAGCACGTGCAATTCGGCTCGTATGCCAAGTTCCGCATCCGAGGCGCAATTCTGGACAGCCTGCGCGAGATGGACTGGGGTCCGCGCGAATTGCGGCGCAAGGCGCGCCGTGTCGAAGAAGCGCAGCGCAAGCTGAGTATGGAGTTGAGCCGGGCTCCCACCGAGGTGGAAATCGCGGCGGAGTTGAAGCTGGATCTGCGCGAGTTCCAGCAGTTGCTCACCGAGCTGGATGGCCTGGAGATCGGCAGCCTGCACCTGGAGTCTCCCTGGGACGGCAAGGAAGAGGATATGTGCGACTATCTGCCCAGCGCTCCGGAGGACACGCCTTTTTTCCGTTGCATGCGTTCGGAGATGAAGGAGCTGCTGGCGCGGGTGATTGCGGAGCTGCCGGAAAAAGAGCAGCAGGTGCTGGCGCTCTATTACTTCGAGGAACTCACCATGAAGGAAGTGGGATCGGTTCTGGGCATTGGCGAGTCGCGCGTGTCGCAGATCCACTCCTTGGCTGTGGTGCGGTTGCGGTCGCGGCTGGATGAACTGATGAGCTCCGCGAAGCCAGCAACCCGGGCGGCCGGGGCCGGTGCGTTCTAAGGTAAGAAGGGGGAAAGAAATAAGAGAGGACAAAGGCATGCAGAATGAACTGAACCAGGAACAAATCGACGCCATGGTGCGGGCAGCCCGCAGCGGCGGACGCGCCGACGCGGGCGCGGCGAAGGAACCGATCATTGAGCCCTGGGACGTACGCCGCGCCGGGCAGATTGGCCGACACCAGCTGCAGGCGATCACGCAGCTGCACGAAGGTTTTGCCCGCAGCCTGACCCAGGCGCTGGGAACTTATCTGCGGGTGATTTTTACGGCTACGCTGGTTTCCGCCGAACACCTTTCCTATCGCGAGTTCACCGAGCGCATCCCAGAGATCACCTATCTGGCGGCCTGCAAACTGGAGCCCATGGGAATCCATGGGGCGCTGCAACTGGACCTGAAGGTGGCCTTCCCCATCGTCGATTTACTGCTGGGCGGCGAGGGCAAGGCGGTGACGGCGCCGCGCGAGATCACCGAGATCGAACAGCAGATTGTGGAGAGCGTTGCCCGCATCGTGTGTCGCGAGCTGGGTGCGGCCTGGCGAGCGGTCGAGCTGGAAGTTGGATTTGAGAAGCGGATGGAAGTTGGCGACGCCCAGCGGCTCATGTCTCCCGACGAGAAAGTCCTCTCGCTAAGCTTTGAGGTCGCTGTGCTCGAAGTACGCGGGGGGTTGAATCTCGCGGTCCCGGTATCTCTCTCGCACGCCTTGCTGCGCAAGATTTCTGTGGATTGGAGCGATAGCCGTCCGCGAGGACCGGCGGGATGGCGCGAGCGGCTGGAGCGCCGGCTCATGGAGTGTCGCTTCCCGGTGGAGTTGGGGGTGGACGGACTGACCGCGTCGGTGGGGCAACTATCTCAAATGGAGCCCGGCACACTGCTGCCGCTAGGGAAGAGCGCCGCCCNGCCTGCATCTTTAATTGTGGCGGGGGTTGAGATGTACGGTGCCGCCGCAGCCCGTGTGGGGAACCTGCGCGCCGCCCAGGTGATCGAATTGTCGGAGATTAAGCAGGAGGAGAAGCGATGACCGAAGCCCCCGCACCCGCGCTCGATCCCAGGATTGGAGAATATGTCCAGATCTGGGCCGACAGCTTTTCCCAGGTCGTCGGCCAGGTTGCCGGTTCGCCGATCCCGTGTGTGGTGCGGTCGGAAGCGCCTGCCAGAGTTCCACCCGCCGAGCTTCCTCCCGGCGATCTTGCACCCGGCGAACTTCCACCCAGCGACCTTGCCGAGCCCGCAGGCGAAGACGGTCTATGGGCGCTCGTGACCTCCTCGGGAGCGTTGCGCGGGGAGATGAGCCTGCGTCTGTCCTCGCCCACTGTGTTGCGTCTGGCGCAAACCTTTATGAGCGAGCCCCTGGCGCCGGAAGCCGCGCTCACGCAGGACCACCGCGAGGCGGTCGAGGAACTTCTCCGCCAGATTTCCGGCTTTGTTGCAACGGCCGCGAAGCCGCGCTGGGGCGAGTTGCAATTACACGTGGAGCTGGCTGCGGCCGGACCGTCGTGGCCGCTGGCGGAGATGCTGTGGCTGCAGGCGGGAGCCGAAGCAGCCGCAGCCAGCGGGATGGCGAATGGGATGGAGCTGGAATTCCGCTTCAGCGCTGCGCTCGTGGCCGAGTTGCGGGCGGAAAGAGTCGAAGCGGGCATCGCTTCTTCTGCTTCGGCTCCGGTAGCGGCTGCAGCCGCCGATCCCGGGCCGGGCGCGGGCGCACTTGATTTGCTGATGGACGTGCAATTAGGCGTGAGCATGCGCTTCGGGTCCCGACAACTGCTGCTCCGCGAAGTCCTCGAGCTCAGTCCGGGAGCGGTGGTCGAACTGGATCGCCGGGTGCAGGAGCCGGTGGACCTCCTGCTGGATGGCAAACTGGTGGCCCGGGGAGAAGTTGTGATCATCGACGGCAACTATGGCCTGCGGGTGACGGATGTCTCTCCGCTTACCGCTGAGGTGGGCCGGCAGGAGCGATGAAGCTGGCGATAACTATGCTCAGGTGGAAGTTGGCATGGCGTGATTTTCGGCAAAGGGTCGCCGCAAAATGCGGAAGCTGTGGCTGTATTCAATCCCGCGGCCCGTGGCAGCGCGTAAGCCGGCGGACGCAGGGTGTGCGCATGCGCGGAGTCTGGTACTGCGGCGCCGGATGTCTGGAACGGGCGCTCTCCCAGATTCTTACCCGAAGTGCCGTTTCCCGCGTGGATGGGTTCGCTCCGCACCGGATTCCGCTAGGACTGATTCTGCTGTCGCGGCAGCAACTCACGGCTGAGCAACTTCGAGCCGCACTGGAACTGCAGCGGGAGGGCGGCAAAGGGAAGATTGGCGAGTGTCTGCGGCAGCTGGGATTCGTGAGCGAACTGCAGATCACGGCGGCCCTGGCCCGCCAATGGGCATGTCCGCTCCTGAGAACCGGCGCCGGACCCATGCAAGCGAGCCAGCGGACTCGCATTCCGCTGCTGCTGCTCGAGTCCTTTCAGATGATTCCTGTAGACTTTGTAGCGGCGACTGGCGCTCTGCTGGTCGCCTTCAGCGAGGGGATCGACCACACGGTGCTCTACGCCATCGAGCAAATGCTGGGCTATCGCACCGAAGCCTGCTTTATTTGCCCGAGCACGTTGCGGGAAGGCTTGCGCGCCCTGGCGCAACGACGCNAAGACCGCGACGTGGTTTTCGAGCGGATCGAGACCGCCGAAGAGTCCGCCAGCATCGCCGCCAGCTACGCTGCCAAAGTGGGAGCCGAGGAGGTCCGGCTGGCACAGTGTGGGCGGCACATCTGGATCCGTCTGGAGCGGCGGAAGCGGGAAGCGGTGAGCCTGATTTTGGTGAGCCCAGGGTTGCTGCATTCGGCGTTGCGCGCGCCTCGGGAGAGAGTCTCCAGCCTGCCGGCATAATCCCCTTCGTGAGTGGCGCCATCACGCTAAAGTCCCCTCGGAGGCTGCCGATAACCTTCTAAGACAAGCACTCTCGCTCCGAAAAAAGCGGACACCGGAAAGGATCAGCGGACCCATGGCCAACATGCAAGTTCTCATCGTGGACGATTCCTCGGTAATGCGAAAGATCGTGGAGCGGTCTCTGCGCCAGGCGGGCCTCGACATCGCTCGCGTCTTTGAAGCGGGCAACGGCGCAGAGGCTTTGGCGGTGTTGCGCGACGCGAAGGTGGACATCATTCTCTGCGACATCAACATGCCGGTGATGGATGGGCTGGAGTTTGTGAAGCAATTGCCGGGCGTGGAAAATGCCAAGGGAGTTCCGGTGGTGATGATCACGACCGAAGGCAGCGAAGGGCACGTGGTGCAAGCCCTGTCAGCCGGAGCGCGGGGCTACCTGCGCAAGCCGTTTACCGCCGATCAGGTCAAAGAGCACATCCTTCCGGTATTGGCGGGGAAATCTTGAATTCGCTCAAATCGAATTCGAAGCCAGATCACCAAGGCTGGCAATCCCTCCTGGAACTCTCGGCCCAGGAGGTCTTCGAACTGATGCTCGGGAGCCACTTGGTGGTCGCGCCTGAGCCCCTTAGCGAAGGCGGGCTGGATATGACCGCGATGGTTGGGCTCGCCGGCATGCTGTGCGGTGTGTTGACGGTCCGGTGTTCATCTGGCTCCGGGACGCGGATGGCGTCGAAGATGCTTGGAGTGGATTCGGAGAAAGCAGTTCCGGAAGTGTGGGATGCGCTAGGAGAAATCTGCAATATGGTCGCCGGCAACTTCAAGAACAAGATTTCCGGAATGGGCGACGGTTGTATGTTGTCGGTTCCCACGGTGATTACCGGCGGGGACTACAACTGTCGCTCCTTGGGCCATGCCGACACCTTAACCGTCAGTTTCTTGTTTGAAGAGAAGCCCGTGATCGCTGCGCTTGAGATCCACGGATAGCCGCACTAGTTTCGCGCCACCGGCTAAACGTCGGAAGATTTTGCCGAGCTCGACACGGGCACTCGGCAAGATCTCATCCACCTTTCGGTCCAAGCTTAGAATCCTCTTTGCCTCTCTGGCTCGCGATGCTTTCTTTCTGGACACTTAGACTCCAAACAACAAGACCCCACCCCTCTCCCCGGTGGAACGCCGCGTGCTTCTCAGACCATGGAACAACTCCATGGACAGCGGATATTACGCAGCGTGCGCCGGACTTGCGGCGCAGACCCAAGCTCTCGAATTAGTCGCGCATAATCTCGCCAACCTTACCACCACCGGATACCGCGGCGAACAGGCGACGTTTCGTTCGCTGCTGACGGGGAAGACCGCGGTTGGCGCCAATGCTCTCAACGCGGCCGTGAACGACTTTGGCGTTCTGAGTGGCAGCCGTCTCGATCTGACCTCGGGCAGCCTTATTCCTACGGGAAGTCCACTGGATGTAGCGGTGGCCGGCAACGGATTTATTACTACGCAGTCGGCGCACGGGGTTTTGTACAGCCGGGACGGGAGCTTCCATCTGACATCCACCGGACAACTGGTCACCAGTCAAGGAAACGCGGTGCTGGGGGAATTGGGACCGGTGGTCTTGCCCAGTGGGAATGTGGCCATCAGCGCGGACGGAACGATCTCGGTCGATGGGAATGTGATCGACAAATTGCGCCTGGCGGAGTTTGCGCCGGGAACGAATCTGACTGCATTGGGCAATGCCACGTACAGCGCTCCGGTGGGGAGCGCTTTGATCGCGGCTGATTCAACCGTGCGGCAGGGAATGCTCGAAGCATCGAACGTGAGCGCGACCGAGGGCGTGGTGCAGCTAATCACGCTGCAGCGGAATGCGGAAATGATGTCACGTGCGCTGAGCGCGCTCGACGGGCAGCTCAACCAGATTGCCGTGCAGGACTTGCCCAAAGTGTAACTGCGAAAGCCAGCCTTAGAAGAGTCAGGAGAATCAAGATGATTCGCGCGCTGTATACGGCCGCCAGCGGCATGACCGCCCAGGAACTCAATCTGGACAACATCGCCAACAACCTCTCGAACTCCAGCACCGCGGGCTTTCGCAGCCGGCGGCTGCAGTTTGAAGACCTCATGTATCAGAACCTGGTTATGCCGGGCGCGGCGGCCACCCAGCAGACCACCATGGTCGCAGGACTGCAGGTAGGACTCGGAACCCGCTCGGCCGCATCGGAAGTGATCCAGTTGCAGGGCGACTTCAGCCAGACCGGCAATCCTCTGGACATGACGATCCAGGGGCAAGGTTTTTTTCAGGTGCTGCTCCCCGATGGACAGACCGCGTATACGCGGGCGGGAAGTTTCCATCTCGACGGGCAAGGCAACCTTGTGACACAGGACGGCAATCCAGTACAGCCTTCGATCTCGATTCCCACGGGCGCGACCTCGATCACAGTCGGCTCGGATGGCACGGTCAGCGTGACCCTGGCGGGGCAGACGGCTGCGCAACAAGTCGGCACACTGCAACTGGCGCTGTTCAACAATCCGGGGGGCCTCAACAGCACCGGCAGCAATATGTTTCTGGCTACCACGGCGTCGGGAGATCCCATCGTGGGAACCCCTGGAGGCAGCGAAGGGCTGGGCACGGTGGTGCAGGGCATGCTGGAGCAGTCGAATGTAAGCGTGGTGGATGAATTTGTAAACATGATCGTGGCTCAGCGTTCTTATGAAGCCAGTTCACGGGTGGTGAATGCGGCGGACCAGATGCTGCAGACCATCAATAATCTCGGACGCTAGTTGGGTTGAGGAGTGGGAGCGATGAGGTGGCTGGCCATGGCATTGATTAGCGTTGCGTGCGCGGCGGCGCCTCTAAACTGTCGAGCCGAGTCCGAGTGTGCTCCCGCATCGGTTCGATCCAGCGTGGAGGTCGAAGGGGAACAACTCACGCTGGCGGAGTTACTCGAGCCCGATACCTGTTCGTGGTGGCGTGGGTTGGCCACGCGGATGAGTCTCGGTGCCGTCCCTCGTGCTGGGAGTGAACGGGTGTTCGACGGTCGCGAAATCCGGAGGCTGCTGAGCACCCTGGAAAACAGAATCTCGTCTTCTGCTGGCGGAGGGCGAAGAGTTCCCGAGCAGGTCGTCCCCGAACATATCGTTCCCGAGCGAATCGTGGTCCGGCGCGCAGGCCTGAGCAAGACTTGTGCGGACATTGCCGAATTCGTTCGTTCCGAAAGCCCTAGCCTGCTGAATTGTGCCGCAGCACCCAGCGTCCCCAAGGACGCGCCTCTTGAACTCTTGAGAACCAGCTGGAACTCCCCTTTGCAGCGCACCGAATACGCGTTGCGCTGCGTCCGGGCGGACGATTGTGTTCCCTTCCTGGTTTGGGCGGGCGAAAGGAAGACTTCGGCAATCCTCGCCACGACCGCTGTCTCGAAGCCGCCAGATCCGTCGAACGCGAACGAAGGCAGGATGGCGCGGCTGGTGAAGCCGGGTCAAACCGCGATCCTTTCTTGGGAGCATGCGGGTATTCGCGTTGTTTTGCCCGTGACTTGCCTGGAAGCCGGTGGCTTCGGCCAGTTTGTGAGAGTGCGATTCCAGAATGCCAGCCGGACTCTGCGGGCGGTAGTGGTGGGAGCAGCGATGCTGCGGGCCAACCTATGAAGACGGGAATCATAATCAGAAAAATCGGAAACGCGATCACTGCCGGTTTTGTAGCGATCACGCTGCTCGTCTCCGCAGCCGAGGCCAAGCCCAAGAACAAGAATGCCGCCCAGAAACGCGATGCCTTGGCGGACTATGTTCAGCGCATGTCGGCGGCAGCGCCGCCCGCTTCTGCGAGCACGCCGGGCAGTCTGTGGATCGACAATGGCCGGCTGGCAAATATGGTGGCCGACTACAAGGCTTCGCGAGTGGGCGATCTGGTGACCATCAGCATCAATCAGAATCTTTCCTCGACCAGCACCGGGAATGTCGCCACCAATCGCAGTTTCTCGGCGAGTTCAGGGATCACCGCTCTCGGCGCGCATATCAAGACCAGCGGCGTCCAGAACCTGTTCTCGCCGACCTCTTCGCAAGTTCTGGCCGGCAAGGCGCAGGCCACATCGACGACCGCGCTGACCACGACCCTCACCGGCCGGGTGGCTGCGGTTTTGCCGGCGGGAACGCTGGTGGTGGAGGCGGAGCGGCAGATCATGATGAACGACCAGAAAGAGACGGTGATCCTGCGCGGCATGGTCCGTCCCGGGGATCTTGATGCCACCAACACGGTTGCTTCGAACAGTGTCGGCGATCTTGAAGTTGAGGTCAAAGGCAAAGGCGTCGTCAGCGAAGGCACGCGTGCGCCGAATCCAGTGATGAAGTGGATTTTGCGGGTAGTGGGTTTCTAGGAGAGCCTCATGGGCCCAGCGAAACTTCGATCCGGATGGTGTGGACTCGCGGTGGCGCTCCTGTCGGCAGCTTGGGTTACCGCCCAGAGCGCGGATCATAAGGTGTTGATTCGCGATGTGGCCAGCGTGGAGGGCATCCGGGAGAACTCGCTGATTGGCTACGGGCTGGTGGTGGGGCTGAAGGGTACAGGAGATAAGCAACAGACGTACTTCACGATTCAGACGCTGGCCAGCATTCTGCAGCGGATGGGTGTCGAGATTCCTCCGAGCGTGGTGCAATCGACGGTGCAAGTGAAGAACGTGGCCGCAGTGTTCGTTACCGCGAAGCTGCCCCCATTTTCGCGGCCCGGCATGCC
>JGI26341J46601_10000675_pt1 | contig 10636 bp, 5 predicted proteins | sample BogFormECP12_OM3_FD_46601 | JGI IMG/M metagenome (IMG submission 46601) | reverse complement strand
TATCCCTTCTTCATTCCGGGCGTTTCCGGCCATCGGTCGCCGCATCCGCCGCTGGGATTTGCGTGGCTGGAAGATCCCAACACGGGAGAGAAAGTCACAAAGGACGGTAAGAAGATCGATCTCGACGGCGGATTGCCACGGCACCTGGTCCTGGACGGAACGATTGTCAAAGAATATCAGACACGGTGGGACTTCACGAAGGACTTCGTGAAGCTGGATAAGCAAGGACAGCTTCAGCCAGGCGGGGGCCTGGATGCCTTCAGACTTCCGGAAGAGGGCACTCCGGTCGAGCTTGCTGCCATGAAGCAACACGCCACACGGACGACTCCCAGTTCGCAACCCAACGGCCAACCCGGAAATTTCATCCTGAACGGATTGCCGCCGGCCCCGGGCGCGCCATATGCGGATCCTTCCGTGACGGATTTTGGCAATGCCAACATCCACAAGCGCCGATATCAGGCGGCGGTTATCCAGCTGAACGTTGTCCTGAACAAGCCAGGATGGCATTTTCCGCAGCAGCGGATGATCTCGCTTTGGCAAGACGTAGCAGATACCATCGGTGGAAAGCGGCCGCCGCAGCCATTGTTCTTCCGCTCCAACACCCAGGATACGATTCAGTTCTGGCACACGAACCTTGTGCCCAATTACTATGAACTCGACGACTTCCAGGTGCGCACGCCCACGGATATCATCGGCGAGCATATTCACCTGGTGAAGTTCGATGTCACCGCGTCGGACGGTGCGTCTAACGGTTACAATTATGAGAGCGGCACGTTCAGTCCCGAAGAGGTGCGTGAACGGATCTTTGCCATCAACCAGGAAAAAGGCCTGTATGCGTTTGATCCCGGCACGGGCTACGTCAACAAGAGTGCCCCGCAGGAAATACTTGTGGTGAAAAAGGTCAAAGATTACTACCCGTCACCCGGAAGCAAGGTCAATGTGGAGGGCGTGACTCCCGTCGTGACGAAAAATGACAAGCCTGCGGAGCAGTCGGTGTTCGGAAAACCGCCGGGAGGCTACGATGAGTGGGATGGCGCGCAGACCACTGTCGAACTTTGGGCTGTCGACCCGCTCCTGAATAACGAAGGTGTGGACCGAACGCTCCGGACCGTATTTACGCACGACCACTTCAGCCCCTCGACCCATCAACAGGCGGGGCTATACGCTGGCCTCGTTGTCGAGCCGGAGGATTCCTTGTGGTACCTCCCCAATGGGGATCGAATGAACACTCGGTCGGATGGCGGTCCCACAAGTTGGAAGGGGTATGTCGTGCCGAAAGATCCCAAAGACAGTTATCGCGAATTCATGCTGGAGTTTCAGGATTTGCAGCTCGCCTACTCCAAGCAGAGCCGTACCAAACCTTCTTCCGAGATATTTGATCCACATAATACGCCAAGCGCATCGGCAGCGTTCGATCTGAGCCAGGCCCATTCGATACCGGATTTAAAGGCCGGTTCTTTCGCGGACATTTACAGGCCTGCACTCAATAGCGGCACGCTTCCACTTGGGGGGTCGGGTCCCGACCAACAGTTGGTTCCCGGATTCCCGACGTTGTTCCTGGAGTTTGGAGTTCCGCTTTCCGCGAAGGCCAAGGTAACCGTAGTCAAAAAGGACGAGGAATGGACCATCACGGAAGCAATCGGCGAAAAAAATGCTGGAGCGCAGTACGTCGTGCGAGCCTTCACACAACAAGTCAACGTAGGCGGGGTCAACACAAACCCAATAAAGCAAATGCTCGTTTATACACCCGATGTCAGCCCGGGCTGGTCTGACCAGAAGTTCGCTCTGAACGCTCCATCGGATAGCAATAACGGGTCCAACGGTCCGGTTGTTTCCAACGGGCCTCCCTTCCCGCAGTTGGTGAGCCAGACGGAGATCGGCACTTATTCGCTCAATTACCGGAATGAGCCGGTCCCCTATCGGCTTGCCGAAGTCGATAATGCACCGCCGGAACAGAGCGACCCTGCCCTCGCGTTTACGTCGACTCCGAGGGTCAATCCCAATGTCGATCTCAATATCCAGCCTGACGGGAAAGTTGCAGGGTACCCGACAGAACCGCTCGTGCCGAATGCCCAGCCCGATGACCCGTACACGCCGCTCCTCGAAGCTTACGCGAACGACAAGGTTCAGGTTCGCACGTTGGTTGGAGCGCATACTGAGGTTCACGCGTTTGAAATCCATGGGGTAAAATGGTTGCTCGAACCTACCTATCGAAACTCAGGCTACCGCAACGCCCAGCTGATGGGGCTTTCGGAGCACTTCGAAATGTTGTTTGATTTGCCGGCGGCGACTTTCAATCATAGCGATCTAAACGGCATACCTTCGTTTGCGGATTATTTTTACTCGGCAAGTTCGGACATCGTCGGCCTGAGCAACGGACTTTGGGGAATCATGCGTGCGTATGGCAGCGTTACACAAGTTACCAAGGAGCTCCCTGAGAAACTCCAGCCGCTACCAAACAACCCGCAGCCAGCATCGCCGGGAAACGTCGATCTGTTTGAAAAGGGATACAGCGAAGCGAAAAAGAATACCCGCGAGTTCGATGTCACAGCGGTGACCGCGGCGGCTGCGCTTCCAAATGGAAAACTCGTGTACAATGGTCGGGCCGCGGCGGCTGAGCTTTCAAGCGGTGACGCATTGCTGTTCGTCCGAACCTCCGACCTTGATAATAACGGAAAACTCAAGGAAGGCGTTCCAATCGAACCTTTGATTCTTAGAGCTGCCGCCGGCGATTGGATAAAAGTTACCCTCCGCAACGGCTTCGACCCTAATAGCGCTGCTCAGAGCCCTGTGTTCGAACAGACGAATTTCCTCCCTTACGGTACCCCGTTCAACGGTGCATCGCTGAGTCAGGTTCCTATTAAGACTTCCTCCAACGTCGGTCTCCACCCTCAACTGGTCGGTTACGATCCCGTTAACGCCAACGGTCTCATTGTGGGCTTCAATCCGCGCGATAAACTGGTAGCCCCAGGGACTTCGCAGGACTTCTACTGGTACGCTGGAGACGTCAGGAGTGACGAAACTGGGAAGAAGGTCGAGGATGCCAGGCCGATCGAGTTTGGGGCGACCAACTTGGTGGGAGCCGATCAGCTGATTCAGCCTCAATTTGGGATGGTCGGCGCTTTGATTATCGAACCGGAGGGATCCACCTGGGTCGAAGATATCAATACTCGTGCCGCAGCGACCGTGACCAAGCGCGACCAGACGACCTTCCGGGAATTCGTTGTTATCGACCAGAATATGGTCGGCAACTCTGGCGGCCCCGACACCCCTCTACGCTCTCTCAATGGGATAACACAGAGTGCCGTCGGTGCGATCAACTTTCGCTCGGAACCGTTTAACGTGGTTCGAGGCTTCAGTCCGAGCGAAAACGTGCAGCCACCTTTGGGATACGCCGAGGCGTTCTCCAATCAGCTCCTCAAAGACATCCTCGGCAGACCGGCGGCTGACCCGCAAACACCCGTATTTGTGGCTCCGGCCGGCTCACCCGTTCGCTTCCGATTATTGGTACCGAGCACGAGTACGAGCAACGCGATCGGCGCTGCACCAGTTTTCATTGTCCATGGCCACAACTGGCAGGAAGAACCTTACACGCATGGTTCAACAAAAATCGGAAATAATCCATTGTCTGAACATTTTGGAGCTATTCAAGCTGGCCCCAACCAGAAGTTCGATCTGCTATTTGATAGCGCCGGAGGATCGGACAAAGTTCCAGGGGACTACCTTTACGATACGTACCAGACTGGTGGGAGCCGGGGCACCTGGGGGCTGTTCAGAGTGACNAAAGACAAAGTTGCGATCGAGAAGGCTCAGTTAATAGGAGGCACCTTGGTGGCGCGCGGCTCGATCCAGGCCGCGACAGCGAACGGCGCGGGTCAGTTGCCCAAACGACTGCAAGCATTCGCTGCCGATGCCTTGCATGGTGCATTCGCACTCGGCAACGCTGATGTTACGTCCGATGGTAAATGGTCATTGCAGGTCAGCACTGATCTGAAGGCGCCGGCAACAATTCAAGTGACTGAAGTCGGCGAAAACGGGGAAACTGGAGCTACGGCCGTCGCGCAAATTGACGAACCGCGACCTGCTTTGACGAGTAGCTCGAGGTAGGAGAAGATTTCTTGGAAACTACATTAAAGATAATCTGTGGAATCGGTATAATCTGAGGTTTACTTTTGGTCTGCGGTTTTTAGGCTAGCGCCTGTGTGGGAAATCGGAATTCTGAATGGCATTTCGCCGTTGGAATGGAAAGCGGATGGTGAATGGAGGAATCCGGCGGTGACTTCGAGGCAAGTCACAGACGTCGAAACAGATTTCGTGGCGGATCCGTTCATGATTTGCAGCAAGGGAGTTTGGTACCTTTTCTTCGAAGCGTTTCGGAAAGACAGGTGCCAAGGCGAGATTGGGCTGGCTGTAAGCACCGATCTCCTTGGCTGGCAGTACCAGCAGATCATACTCCGCGAATCATTCCATCTCTCCTATCCGTACGTTTTCGAGTGGGAGGGAAGCAATTACATGATTCCTGAGACACTTGGAGCTGATGAGATCCGGCTCTACAAAAGTTACGATTTTCCGCGCGACTGGCGCCTTCTCTGCTCACTGATCCCGGGCCGGCATGCCGATCCTTCGATTTTCCGTTACGAAGACAGATGGTGGATGTTTACCTGTGATACTCCCTATGCACACCGGTCTCTTCGTCTCTACGGCGCGGCCCGCCTGGAAGGACCATGGGAAGAGCATCCGCACAGTCCCATTGTCGAAAACGATGCCAGATTTTCCCGGCCGGCAGGCCGCATCGTTGCCTACGACGGCCGGCTGATCCGCTTTGCGCAAGATTGCTCGAAGCAATACGGTAGCCAAGTTTGGGCATTCGAAATAACGTATCTCGATCGGGCCAGCTACAGTGAACGACTAGCTTCAGCCATACCGATCATTGGNCCTGGAATCCAAGGNCCTTGGCGGACNAGTCGNATGCATCATATCGATGCTCACGCTAATTCTGCCGGCGGTTGGATCGCCAGCGTCGATGGTTGGCCGGCCCAAGGAGACGGCGNCGATTGAATGAACTCATTCAGAGCCTTTGGATTGGCCGAAAGCTCTCAGCAATGGAACGGCTCTCGATCGCGTCGTTTNTTGCCAACGGTCACGAATACCATCTCTACGTTTACGACAAGATTGAGAATGCTCCGCAAGGANCCGTGCTCAAAGCGGCCGACGAGATTCTGCCGGAATCGATGATTTTNCAGTACAGAAACCACCCCAGCCACGCAGGGTTTTCGAATTTCTTTCGTTATAAGCTCCTGCTCAGCAAAGGTGGATGGTGGGCCGATACCGACGTTGTCTGTTTGCAGCCTTTCGCGTTCGGGGATCCGTACGTATTTGCGTCTGAACGAGTTGGCGGGCAGGAGGTCCCGACGACTGCGGTGCTCAAGACGCCACCCGGAAGCGAGATCATGGAATTTAACTGGGGAGTATGCCAGTCCTGTCCCGATCCGTCCGATGTCGTCTGGGGCGAGTTCGGGCCCCAGCTCATGCAGCGAGCGATCGCGAAATTTGGACTGCGAAATTTGATCAAAGAGGCGCGCGTTTTTTGTCCGCTCGCCTATGATGAATGGGAGAAGGCGCTTTCGTCCGAGGACACGAGCTCTGTCGACGAAAATACTCATAGCATCCATCTTTGGAACGAGATGTGGCGCCGCGGCGGTCGCGACAAGGAAGCTTCTTACGCCGCGAATACCCTCTACGAACGGCTCAAGGCAACTTTTTTGTCGCAATGCTAAAACTGATTGTGGCGCCGAAATCCGCGTTGGGAGCATATATCAGCCGTGAATTTTTCTTCATTATCGAAATTCTCGAACGCCGCTTTGGCTGGAGGCACCTCGAAACCTGGGAATTGGCGGATGACAGCCGTCCACTGCAGACGCTTTTTCTTGATCGATTGGGAAGTATCCCGGAGGTAATTCTATTTTGGGAGCAGTATGAGGTCTTTACATCGCGTTCGAAGGGACTTAAACAGCTGGGCATCCAAACCGGTATTTGGGCTGATGACGTCCATTCGTTCAATGAAGCGACGCACCTCAGCCGGGTGGCGCCATTCTTCTTGGCAGACAAGGTTTTAGCCCCTTATGCTAACCGGTTTGAGGAATTCTATCCGTGTATTAAAAAAGGCGCCGACGTCATCTGGGTGCCTCACTCAGCATCCGCGGATTTTGTAGTCCCGCTCAACGAAAAGCCTGAGCGCGCGGTATTTCTTAGCGGAGCGATGACTATCCACTATCCCCTGCGGCGCCAGATGAAGGCCTTGTACGAGGAAAACAGCCTGCCGATCGTTTTTTTTGATCATCCCGGCTATCATTGCGGATTCGACCACGAATCAGATGAAAGAGTTGGCAAGGGTTACGCAAAAAAAATCGCCAAGTATCTTGCCGCAATCGCTGACGGCGCGATCTACGGTTATCTCGTGGCAAAGTTTTTTGAGATCCCCGCAACTGGCGCTCTTTTGCTCGGAGAGGAAAAAATGAAGGGTGCGCTTCAGGTGCTCGGATTTCGCGATGGCGTGCATTACCTCTCGGTTGGTCCGGAGAATCTGAAGCCGCGCATTGAAGAAGCATTGGACCCAAGGAATCGCAAAGAGATCGACGAGATCCGGCGGCAAGGTCAGAAGCTCGTACTGGACCGCCATTTGGCAGGGCATAGGGCAAAACAGATTGACGATGTGTTCGGATGACCTGGGAACCAACACACACAAAACGGTTTCACCGCGAGGAAATGTCCACACTGTATACCATGCCGAGGTTCCTGGCGCCAAGAACCCGATCTTTTTACCGACAGCGAGTCCCAAAGACGATCTGGCAGACCATGAAGACAAACGCTGTTCCGCCAAAAATGAGAGAATGGGCGGACACCTGGATAAAGCTGAATCCCGAATATCACTATAACTTCGTCGATGACGACGGAATGCGAAAGTTTATCAGGTTTAGTTTCCCTGATTACCTGCAGGCTTTCGAGAAAATGAAGCATGGCGCCTCAAAAGCTGATCTGTGGCGATATTTGGTTATGTTCAAGTACGGTGGGGTCTATGCCGACATCGACTGCAGCTGTGTCAATCCTCTTAAGGAGTGGATCGATCCTGACGCGGCCTATGTGACGCAATTGGGAGTTAATAAAGACGTTTGCCAATGGTTAATTATCAGTATTCCTGGGAACCCTATTTTTTTGAGGGCGGCAGAGAGAGCGCTGGACAACTTTCTGAACGATAGGAGGAGAGCAGAATATAGCGGATTTGAACTTCATATGAGCAATTTGCAGCTCCGCGAGCCGGAAACTCGAATCAAAATCGAACACCACGTTCTAAGCTTGGCGGGACCTCCGATCCTGCAAGAGGCTGTGGAGGATTGCTTCAAGAATCAAACGTGTCCGGAAATATTCAATCATACGCAGGTGGTATGTACTTCTGGGGAGACTTCGTGCAACTTCAAAGGAAATGTGAAGCACGATTATGGGAATAAGAACTACTTAGAGGAACTTAAGCAGTTGCACGTGCCTCACTACTGATAGCTTGGCCAGGAAAGCCATGCGGGATGGCTGGTGACGTACGCTGGCCGATCTGTGGAACAGCATCGCCGAGAAGTTAGCCTGCATCGCTCGCAAATCCTTAGAGATTTGTGAGCGATGCAGGCTCTTTTGGTTCTCCTTGCGCTTAGTACCAGTCTAAAATGGGCATCGTTTAATATCATGGCTTGAATTTCTGGCCATACGTATTGTTCCATGAATTCACTCGCCGTGCCGCTCATTCGGTCTAATGGTACTCACTTGAACACAGATTTCAACCGACCGGGGTAGAACTCCCCTCCAAACACTCCCTGCTGCTCACTGACCACCTCATCTTGAAAGATCAAGGTGGCAGAGGCCAAGGAGTCTTGGGACCCACTTTTGACCGCATACCCGACAATCGTTGGTGTTGCATATGTCGTCGGTATTGTATTTGTCCAAGCAGGCCATCAGGTTCATGCTCTCTTCTCGCATCTGCTGCGGGACCACTATGTTTTGACCTTTTCGCTCGTTTTTCTTTTTCGTGTCTTTTCATACTTAGCGATCACAGTCTCCTTGCTACNCGAACTTCGTGGTCGGACTGGTTCCTTAATTTTACATTAAGTTCCACAGGTGGCTCAGCATCATTCGCTCCACTTTCTTTTCTTCTGATTGTTTTATACCGGGAACGAAGGCCATCAATTTGGAGGCCCCGTTTCAGATCCTCCCATACTTCTTGATATTCCAAATTAATTTGAGACCATTTTGTTTTTGCAACGGACATTTCGCCAAGCTCCTTTTTCCAATTCGCCGTTGCGACGACAATAGCAACGAGTGTCGACAGTGCCGACAGGGCTTTCCAGAGCCAATCCACAGTCTGCCAAATGGTCCAAGACGCGACTGTTGAACTCGTGCAGACTGCGAGAAAAACATCGGTCATCTTCATTCGTCGGTAATACTTCTTCCACATCTTATCCCAGTATGTAGCGTTCAGCTCGGCCGTAAGCAATGAGTCCCAAAGAAGCAATTTTAACTGATCAACCTGATCATCCATTTTGAACCTTTCCTGACCCTACAAGTCTAGCGAAAGGAGAATTACAATAAAGAAAAAATCACTGTAACCTATTACCTGATGTAGTTATTGGCGAACGGCTTCTGCAGTACGTTCGACTGGATCCGGCGGCCGCCCATCTGCGTCAACATAAGGCATAAGGGAAGGGTACAAGGTCTGCGCCCCGAAGGGGCAAAAGAGCCCAGGGTTTCAACCCCATAAGCGCTAACTTGTTGTAGCTATTATAGCTTCATCTAAATTCTCGCCCTGCCCGGCAACAGCAGGGTCGAGGTCGAGGATTCTCTTGGGTCGGAGCGAAAATATCAAAGATCGAGAACCCTCAGCCGCCCTGCCAATCCCCACTTTGGCCTCACCGGAAGTGTAAACCCCTCAGCAGAGGATTAGCACAACAAGTTAGCGCTTATGCGGGTCAAAACCCTGGGCTTCTGGTCCCCTTTCAGGGAAGAGATTTGCACGGCTTTCTTATATTGACGCGCATGGGCGGCCGCCGGACGTGATGTTTGCGGGTCAGGCGTTCGTCGAAGGTCTTCTCTGGCCATCTTCTCCGCTTATCGCCTTCCTCACGTCCGGCTGGACCGGAAGGTAGAGAAACGAATATCGTGTGAAAACGTCGTAGTGCTTCGCGATTGCCAAGAGATAGTCGTCGATGATCTCTTTTTTGTAATGCATTCTGGAGAGATAAGCTTCCGGGCGGTGCTTCCAGGTATTGATTTTTTTCGGATCGCCGCAGTTTGTTAGGTAATCGGCGACAACCACATCCCAATCGTGCATATGCCGAATGTACGATTTTGAGAAAAAACGCTGCACTTTCCTGTTAGTGTCCATCCCGCGGCGGGTTTGCTTGTAGGCATTCTCCATAGCTCGGCATAAATACTCTTTGCTCTTCAAGCCAGTTTCGGCATTTACATGATAAATTTCTTCGAGATACCATAGTGAACTGCCATCGATTTGCAGCGGCCTGCCGGGATTCGCGCAAATATAGCCCTCGTCCACCACCGAAGCTCTGAAAGCAGAGTACGGCCAGAAAGACGTCTCGCCATTGTCAGGTATACGCAGATTATCGTGGTCCATGAAGAGGAGCCTAACGGTCCACTCACCGGCTTCGAATGAACTCTTGAGCCCGAGATTTCGNCCAACAAAGGATTCACCGAGGGAGTAGGCGCCCAGGGCGAGAATTGTGCCCCAATACCTACCGAGCTCGGCGGTGGTCAAGGCATGAAAGCGATCGGCTCGATTTCTGTTCTCTGGAATCGCAAACGCTGCACGAAGATATTGGGCGTGATTTCTATAGGTTGTTGGAGCGATGTAGACACCTAATACCTCATCCAACAGAGCATCGGCGAAATGCTGAGCTTCTTGTTTTGTGTAGCTCGCTCGTTTCAAGCCTCTTATAAAGTATTCATCAGCGCCTGTCGGTGCGAGATAAGTTGCGAGTCTGTCGATCCGGCAGGAGCTCGTCTGGGTAAGAATCCCCTGACAGGGCAGCGCATGGGCTATAAAACGGCCGGTTAAACCGAACTCGCCTGGTACCTCGGCGAGTTCATCGCCGTACAGGAGGTCGAAGTCGGACACGCATCGCTCCATGTGCTCGCGCATATTTTTGTAAGAATCGCCAAAGACGTCAGGATCGGTGAAGTAATCGATGAGGTGAACCTCTTCGTCCTTGAACGGAACAGTTCGGAAGGTCGCTAGCGCGAGCAATTTTGAAACTGGTGCATCTGTTCCGTGAACGGACCGGTAAATGTCGGAAAGCACTGCGGCCTGAGTAGATTCCCAGCGCAGGCTCGCCGTGGAGGACCCGCCCTGGAGACGATGCGAGGGGGGCAACGGTTCACCGTTACGGTCTGTGAAGGAGGCGGTCAGAGGGTAGGCAGCCTGCAACCCGGTGCGCTTGATCTCGAACTCCAAGGGGCTGCCCGGCGGTTTAACCACACACACGATCGTCCCATTCGGATTCTCGACCATGGAATTTATTTCCGGAGACGTTCTTTCGCACGCCCAGTAAACACGCGCGGAGTCGGCGAGCAGTCGGAAGAT
>JGI26341J46601_10000674_pt1 | contig 10662 bp, 10 predicted proteins | sample BogFormECP12_OM3_FD_46601 | JGI IMG/M metagenome (IMG submission 46601) | reverse complement strand
GGATCTTTAATGACCGCTTTTGCCGCCATCAGCAGAAGCGCCGCGACTGCGAATCCAACCAGGGGCGAGAGCAGCAGCGACTTGCCGATGTTGGCGGCTTGTCCCCAGTCCACGCCCGAGGTGCCGGTTTTGCCCGCCATCAGTTGGTTGGCAATGCCCACGCCGATGACCGAACCGATCAGCGTGTGGGAACTGGAGGCGGGCAGGCCGAAGTACCACGTGCCCAGATTCCACAGGATGGCCGAGACCAGCAGCGCGAACACCATGGCAAATCCAGCCTTGCTGCCCACCTGCAAAATCAATTCCACGGGCAGCAGTGAGACGATGCTGAATGCCACCAGCCCGGAGGAAACCATGACTCCGGCAAAGTTCCAGAAGCCCGACCAGACCACCGCGACGTGCGGCTCCAGGGAATGGGTGTAAATCACGGTCGCCACCGCGTTGGCCGTGTCGTGGAACCCGTTCACAAACTCAAAGGCCAGCGCCACGAACAGGGCAATCCCGAGCAGGACGAAGGGCATCACCGATTCGTTGTGAATCGTGGAGAGGTCGCGTAGCAGGTGCGATCCCGCATAGGCGAAGCCGATGATCAGGACGACGCCGAAAACAATCATGCCAATCGCTCCGGGAGAAGAGCGGCGGAGCTTTTGGTCAAGGACAGTGGACGGAGCAGCCATAGTTATCCTTTGTGATAGCTAAGAATTCTGAATTCAGAACCCGCTGGAATTGGGGAACTATAGTGAAGGAATGTTACGGGCGTGTTAAAACAAGACCTGGGTAGTGTCCTAATTAGGACACTACCCAGACCTGGTAGTGGCTGGATTTCGCGTCGCCAGAGTATTCACCGCCTATTTCTTGACCGCGACCGCGAGGCCGTCGCGAATCGGCAGAATCGTGGTGTAGAAATCCTTGGCGTCGTAGAGTTTGCGATTGAACTCGAGGATGGCCTTGGTGCTCGCGTCGGTGGGATTGTTTTCCGCGACGCGCCCGCTCCAAAGCACATTGTCGGTGATGAACAGTCCGCCCTTGCGCAGGCGCGGCGCGACCAGCCGCAGCACGCGAGGATAGTCTTCCTTGTCGACGTCGTTGAAAATAATGTCGAACTCCTGCTTCTGCTCGGAGAGGAATTCGAGCGCGTCGCCGGTGTGCAGCGTGATGCGATTCGAGACTCCGGCGCGCTTGAAGTAGTCGCGGGCGCGCTCGGCATTCTTGGCGTCGCCGTCGGTATAAATGACGCGGCCTTTGTCGCCGACCGCCTGCGCCCACCAGATGGTCGAATAGCCGATGGCCGACCCAAGTTCAACAACCGTGCGGGCGTTGATCATCAAAGCCAGTTGCTGCAGGACGCGTGCCACGGCCGGGCCCACGATGGGCACGTCGTGCGCCGTGGCATAGTCTTCCATCTCGGCCAGCACCTCGTCGCGCTTGGGCAGCATGGAGTAGAGGTAATCATCGACCGGCCCCGCGGTGATGAAGTTGTAATGCCGCCAACTGGCGCGATCGTCTTTTTTCTTGCTTGGAGTCACAGTCTTTCCTTTCGAACTCGCACTGGTTTTCAACCGCCGGTCGTTCATTACATGATCGTAACGCCCGGCTTCATTTCCAGGACTTCGACACCGGGGACTAGCTTCCGCAAAGCACCTGGAGTGCCCGTCAGCACCGGGAATGTTCCGAAGTGCATGGGGATTACTGTCTTCGGCTGCAGCAGATTGACGGCGTAAGCGGCTTCGCGTGGTCCCATGGTGAACAGATCGCCCATGGGCAGCATGACGATTTCTGGCGCGTATAGCTCACGGATAATCGCCATATCTCCGAAAACGTTGGTGTCGCCCGCATGGTAGATCTTCACCCCGTTCGCAAACTCGACGACGTAGCCGCAGGCCTCGCCGCCATAGATGACCTCGTCGCCGTCCTGAATGCCACATGAGTGATCGGCGTGGACCATGGTCACTTTGATATCGCCGACAGTTTGCGTTCCCCCTTTGTTCATAGGAGAAATCTGTTTGGCGCCCTTTTTCGCGAGCCACAGGCAGAGTTCGTAAATCCCCACTACAACCGGGTTGTGCTGTTTGACGAGTTCGACCGCATCGCCGATGTGGTCGCCGTGACCGTGAGTGCAGAGCAGGATGTCGGCCTTTTTCACCTTCTTGTCGGCCTCGGGGCACATGGGATTGCCCATGATCCATGGATCGATGATGACGGTCTTCCCGCCCGGAGTCTCGATGCGGAACGCCGAGTGGCCCAGCCACGTGAGTTTGATGCCTTTCAGATTCATGATGCCGATCGCTCCTGGCTGGCTTCCAGCGTTCAGTCAAAATGCTGTCTCTTTTTCCATTCGCCAGCTTCCTAGTTTAATATGAAACGCCATGGCAGAACTCAAGGTGCTGATTCCGCGGCAGGACATTGCCAAGCGCGTGGCCGAGCTGGGCGAGCAGATCACGAAAGACTTCGCCGGCCAGTCGGTCATCTTTGTCGGCGTGCTCAAGGGCGCGGCGATTTTCCTGGCCGATCTGACCCGGCAAGTGAATCTCGACTCTACCTTTGACTTCATCGGGGTCTCGAGTTACGGCAATCGCCCCAGCCCAGCCAACGAATTGAAGAGCGGCTGGGATTCGACCGGCGAGGTCCGGCTGCTCAAAGACGTGGATCAATCCATTAAGGACAAGAACATTATCCTTGTGGAAGACATCCTGGATACGGGCCTGACGATGACCTATTTGAAAAAAATGCTGCTGGCGCGTCAGCCCAAGTCTCTAAAAGTGGCGGCGCTGCTCGACAAGCCGTCGCGACGTAAGCTTCCGCTGGAGGGCGATTACGTCGGGTTCAAGATTCCCGATGAATTTGTCGTCGGCTTCGGCCTCGACTACGCTGAGAAGTATCGCAATCTCGCTGACATTTGCGTCGTGCCCAGAGAATAGCGACCAGAGACGCGGAACGCGGCTGCTATCATACGAACAATGGGTTCTGTCCTTTCCAAGCCGGATCGCTTGCCGGTCGAGTCTTTGCTGCTGGACGTCGCTGACGTGCTAGCCACCTCGCTCGACCTGGACACGACTGTGCGCCGGGTGGCCGAGGTCGTCCGTAAAGTCATCGATTACGAGATCTTCGCGATTCTTTTGCTCAACGAAAAAACGCAGGAACTGCGTTTCCGCTTTCAGGTGGGCTATCCGCCGGAATTTGCCGAGCGCAGCCGGATCAAGGTTGGCGAGGGAGTCACTGGGCAGGCGGCGCAGTCGCGGCAGGCGGTTCTAATTGACGATGTGACCAAGGATCCGCGCTACATCGAGGCCGTACCGAATGTGCGTTCGGAACTGGCTATCCCCCTGATGACCAAGAACCGGGTCATCGGCGTCATCGACATCGAGGCGCGCGAACCCGGCTGCTTCACCGAGGAGCATGTGAATGTGTTGACGCTGGTGGCTTCGCGCATGGCAGCGGGGATTGAAAATGCTCAGCTCTACACGCGGACGACCAGGCAGGCGCGGATTCTGCTGCTGCTCAACGAAATTGCGCGCGAACTGACTTCCATCCTGAACCTGGACGAGTTGCTGGGCCGGATCGCTGAACTGGTGCGGCGGCTGATTGACTACCAGATGTTCAGCATCCTGTTGCTCGATCCTTCCGGCGAAAAACTGCAGCACCGCTTTTCTCTGCGCTTCAACGAGAACATTCATCTGAAGCATGAGATCCCGCTGGGGCGAGGACTGGTCGGGGCCGCAGCTGAGAGCAAGCAGGCTGTCTTAGTGCCTGACGTCTCGAAAGATCCGCGTTACATTCAGACCAATCCAGAAACGCGATCCGAGCTCGCAGTGCCGTTGATCTACAAAGGCAAGGTGATTGGCGTGCTCGATCTGGAGCACACGCGGCGCGGATTCTTCACCGAAGAGCACCAGCGCACCATGACCACACTGGCCGCGCAAATTGCGATTGCCCTGGAAAACGCCCGCCTGTATGAAGAGATCGAGCGGCAGGAGCGGCGGCTGGAGCGCGATCTGGCCCTGGCCCGCGAGTTACAGGGACGACTGCTGCCGCAAACCAGTCCCAAGGTCGCTCACCTGGAAGTCGCGGCGAAGTTCGTGCCCGCCCGCGCCATCGGCGGCGATTTATATGACTTCATTCCTTACTCGATGTCGCGCCTGGGCATCGCGATTGGCGACGTCAGCGGAAAAGGCGCGCCGGCGGCCATCTACGCCGCACTGGTGAGCGGAATCATTCGGTCCCATGCTCCGATTGAACCCGGGTCTGCGGAAATGCTCTCGGCGGTGAATCTGTCGCTGGCCGAACGCCGCATCGAGGCGCAGTTTGTCTCCATCATTTACGCGGTCTGGGACGATGAGCACCGCACGCTGACGGTGGCGAACTCCGGACTTCCTCGGCCCATTTTTGTGCACAATGGCAAGAATGAAGTGATCGAAGCGACCGGCTTGCCCCTCGGTCTGTTCGACGAAGCCGACTACGATGAATTCAAGTTTCGCATGAAGCCCGGCGACATGTTCGTGTTCTTCAGCGACGGCATTCTCGACGCGCGCAACCGCAAGGGCGAATTGTTCGGACGCGGACGCGTCGAAACAATCATCTCGGAGTGCTCGGAAAAATCAGCGAACTGTGTCGTGGATTCGCTCTTCAAGGCCGCGGCCGAACACTCGGCGGGCGTGGAAACCTTCGATGACCAGACCGTCGTGGCCATCCGCGTGACCGGCAGCGCGCACACTCCCCACAAAAAGAAATGACTTCGCGTAGCCAGAACCCAGCCGCGCGTCCGCCAGGATTTATCTATCGTGAGACGAAGCGCGGCATTTTGCGCCGGGACGGACCGTCGATCCTGCACTGCGAAGGCGTATCCCTGCAGGCGTTGGCCGAGCAGTACGGTACGCCTCTCTACGCTTATTCTGCAGCGATGATCCGCGAGCGCTACGAGGCATTCGATGCGGCGTTTCGCGACCAGCCTCACACTATCTGCTACTCGGTAAAAGCGAATTCGAATCTGACCCTGCTGCGCCTGCTGGCCAAAAAGGGTTGCGGATTCGACGTGGTTTCCGGAGGAGAACTGGAACGCGTGCTGGCCGCGGACCGCAAGGCTGCAAAGAAAGTCGTGTTTTCGGGCGTGGGCAAGACACGCGAAGAACTTATCGCGGCGTTGAAGGCCGGCATCCTGCTGTTCAACGTGGAGAGCGAGTCGGAATTATGGGCGCTGGCGGAATGCGCCGGCCGCCTACGAAAAACTGCGCCGTTGGCGCTGCGGGTGAATCCTGATGTCGCCGCCGTAACTCATCCCTACATTTCCACGGGCCTGCGCAAGCACAAGTTCGGCGTGCCCATCGGCGAAGCACGCAGGCTTTACGCCAAAGCGTCGGGCACGCGTTACCTCAAGATTCGCGGAGTGAGCGTTCATATTGGCTCGCAGATCTCGGATGTGGCCCCTTTCGGCGAGGCCATGGAGCGCGTGGCGGAGCTGGTCCGCGAACTGCGCAGAGATGGCCACCGCATCGACTACATCGACGCCGGTGGAGGGCTGGGGATTGCCTACGAGAAGGCGAACGGGCTCGAGTTTTCCGCCACCGTGGCAGCGTATGCCCGGGCTCTAGCCTCACCGTTGCGAGAACTGGACGTGAGTCTGCTGCTGGAGCCCGGACGCTCGATCGTCGGTCCCGCGGGCGTTTTGATCACGTCGGTGATCTACCGCAAGGAAAATGACGGCAGGCGTTTTCTGGTGGTCGATGCCGCGATGAACGACTTGATCCGGCCGGCGCTTTATGGCGCTTATCACGAGATCGTTCCAGTAACCCTGCATGCGGGCTCGGCGGCCAACGCCGAAGTTCCGAAATGCGAGGTAACCGACATCGTCGGTCCGGTGTGCGAGACCGGAGATTTTTTCGCGCGCGACCGCGAACTGCCCACTGTGGCCGAAGGAGACCGGCTTGCGATTCTCGATGCGGGCGCTTACGGAATGGTGCTCGCGTCGAACTACAACACACGTCCGCGGCCGGCGGAGGTGCTGGTTACGGGCAGGTCGGCGAAAGTGATCCGGCGACGCGAGAAAGTGGCTGACCTGTTGCGCGCTGAATTGTGATGGTTGATTCGCCGAACCTCAAGCTGAGCCTCAAGCCTCTGGCTCAGATCTGCCGCTCTCCCCACTTCAGCTTGGTGCGCAGCACTTGAAAAAAGTCCGCTCCGGTGCGAAAGAGCTTCACCTGGTGCTCGGAGCGGCGGCAGCGGACGCGGTCGCCGTCGCACAAATCCAGCCCGGGCTGTCCGTCCAGGCTCAAGTAGGCGAGGTCCTCTTCGCTGCGCAGCAGAATTTCAATCTCCACGGAATCCGGAACGACCAGCGGTCGATGGGTCAGGGAATGGGGCGCGACTGGCGTGATCACCAGGGCATTGACCGTGGGCATGAGCACGGGTCCGCCGGCGGAGAGAGAGTAGGCCGTCGAGCCGGTCGGCGTGGCCACGATCATGCCGTCCGCCCGATAGCTCGAAACGAATACTTTGTCGATGTAGAGGTCGTAGGTGTTGAGGCGGGCGAGCGCGGTCTTGTTAACCACCGCGTCATTGAAGACCAGGTAACTGCTGCGAACCGTGTCTGCGCGCAACAGCTGGACCTGCATCAGCGAGCGCTGCTCAACCGCCGCGCGCCCCTGTGCAATCGCTTCTAGCATTGGATACAGCGATTGCATGGGCACTTCCGTCAGAAATCCGAGCGACCCCAGGTTGACGCCCAGCAGCGGCGCATCGACCACGGCCGTGGCTCTTGCCGCGGACAGCAACGTTCCATCTCCGCCAAGGACGATGACGAGATCGAGCGAATGCGCCGCCATTTTTGTTCGGGGCACGACCTCCTGCCCAGACGTGTACGCCGCGGTCTCCTCATCGATGATGACTTTGTAGCCGTGCTCGACGAGCCAGATGAAAAGTCCGGGAAGAATCTGCGCGACTGCGGGACGATCGGGCCGCGAAATGACGGCTGCGGTTTTCTGGGAGGACGCTTGCGGGCTGGCCATGGGCAAAAAGAGATTGTACAGAAATTCAAGGACTTAACCACAGAGGAACCAGAGGCGCACAGAGAACTAAAATCTGCCGTAGAGCAGGAACTCGCGATTACCTTCGGCGCCGAGGATCGGCGACTCGATCACGTCCGTCTGCACCGCGCCCAGACTTCGCAGCGCGGTTCTGACTTTTTCGACGGCTGCGAGTTGTGCGGCCTCGTCGCGGACAATGCCACCCTTCCCCACATGTTCCCTGCCCGCTTCGAATTGAGGTTTCACCAGCACGACGATTTGTCGTCCATGGCGCTCATCAGGCGAAGCCGGAAACGCGGCGCCGATCACGGCGGGAAGAACCAGAGTCGCGGAGATGAAGGAAACGTCCATCACGGCCAGATGCACAGAAATTCCGACAGCCTCGCTTGTTAAATAGCGCGCGTTGGTTTTTTCAAGCAGCCGGACCCGCGCATCCTGACGAAGGCGGAAGTCCATTTGTCCGTAGCCGGTGTCGACGGCGATGACTTGCGCCGCATCGTGCTGAAGCAGACAATCGGTAAACCCTCCCGTGGATGCGCCCACGTCAAGACCGACTTTGCCTGCTACGGCGATGTTCCAGTGTTCAAGGGCAAGCTCCAACTTCAGCCCGCCACGGCTGACGTATTTGAGATCTTCGCCGAGCAATCGGATGACGCATTCCGCCGAAACTTGTGCGCCCGCTTTCTCGACTTTCTGATCGTCCACCAGCACCTTACCCGCAAGAATTAGAGCATGAGCCCGCTCGCGCGAGGCGGCCAGAGCACGATCCACAAGAAGTTTGTCAAGTCGAATTTTCAAGAAGTTATTTCGCCGCGAGTTCTACCACGAAAGTGCCAGCACTCGGTCCAGTGCAAAGTGTTGAAGCGCCTCTCAGTTGAATCACTTACGAAGGTACTGAGGCCCTTTTCCACAGCATTTTGCACGAACGTGTTGAAAACTTCGGCGCGCAGAATGCTCATTCATAATTCAAACATCGACTGCAAAGACAAAAGCCGCCCTGCACGAGGGCGGCTTGCAATGTTCGCTGGTTGCAGAACTATCCTGCAACTTCTTCCAGCAGTTTCTGATCGATGTCGAAGTTCGAGTGCACGTTCTGCACATCGTCGTGTTCTTCGAGCGCTTCCATAAGCCGGATCATGGTGTTAGCCGCTGCGCCTTCCACTTTGATATAGTTCTGCGGAATCATGGCGACGCTGGCGGATATAGGTTCGATGCCCGCTTTTTTCACCGCTTCCAGAACGGCTTCGTACGCAGAAGTAGGCGTCAGGATTTCCCAGTTCTCGCCATCGTCACTCAGGTCTTCGCCGCCATGTTCGAGAACGATGTTCATCAAGTCGTCCTCTTTCGCCGCGGTCTTGGCAACGAGGATGTCGCCTTTCTTGTGGAACATCCACGAAACGGCCCCCGCTTCGGCCATGTTGCCGCCGTTTTTGCCAAAGACGTGACGAATTTCGCTCACCGTGCGGTTACGATTGTCGGTGTTGATGTCGAGCAGAACCGCGACGCCGCCAGGCCCATAGCCTTCGAGCGAGAATTCTTCGTAGGTGGCGCCGGGCAGTTCGCCCGTCCCGCGCTGGATGGCCCGCTTGATGTTGTCGGCGGGCATATTCTCGGCCTTGGCGGCAAGGATGGCGCCGCGCAGGCGTGGGTTGGAATCAGGATCGCCGCCGCCGTTCTTCGCGGCAATGCTGATTTCCTTGATGAGACGGGTGAAAATCTTGCCGCGCTTGGCGTCGAGCGCGCCCTTCTTATGCTTAATTGTGGCCCATTTTGAGTGGCCGGACATGGTTAGACCTCGTGTCTAAAATCCTTCTTTAAAGAGCTATGGATGGCGCAGGATTCGCCTTCAGAGGAGATCACAGAATTGCCTCGATTCGTATGCAGGCGAACTAGGATTATAGCATGACCCGCCGCAGCGCTCACGTCTTCGGCAGCTTGGGCGTAGCAGGCGGCTTTGGCACAGCGGGCGGCGTGGGTGGCTTGATCTTGTAATCGGGCGGGATCTGAAACACCGACGGAGGATGTTCCGCGGTTAACGTGGGTTTGCAGTAAGTCGTCAGCTCGCCCGCGGGCGTGGTGACTTTGGTTAGCACCGGAGTCTTCAACTTCACGCTCGTCCACAATTCGGTTACGCTCGGCGGTTTTGGCAGCGTGGGCGCAGCCGGCGGCGCTGGGGCTCCCGGCGGCTTGGGAGCTTCCGGGGCACCGGGCATCTTCACGCCCGGCATCTTTACCCCAGGCATCTTCATAGCTGGCATCTTCATAGCTGGCGTCTTTGCAGCGGGCATTGCAGGTAACGGCGGCTTGGGAGGCGACGGCGGTGTGGGCAAAGTGAAGCGCTTGCCCTCGACCTCGTGTCCATCGATCATCGACTTGCCCAGATCCTGAACTTGCACAGACGGAGGATGTGGCACAGCCGGAGTTCCTGGCGCACTCGGGGCACCCGGGGTCGGAGGGGTTCCGGGCGGAGTCATCGGGATAATGCTCGCTTCTTTCTTCAGGTGATCGAGCACGATGGTCTGCTGCGCGGCTGGATCGGAGATCACGCTGGTCTGGGGCGTATCGATACGCGTCTTGCCGTCACTCGATCGCCACATGCGCGACGCAGACTGGGTTGGCGGGCCTCCCCCGGCAGGCTGCATCTTGGAGGCGCACTCGGAACATGACGGCGGCGTAGGCGGCGGTGTTGGGAGATTCTGGCCCACAGCGGCCACATTCTAGCACGCCTGCACCGTAGTTCATCGGCGGTTCGAAACCTTCTGAGTGCTACTTAGTGCTATTGACTGGGGAAAGCCATCGCCCCTAACATGCCATGCAACGCTGCGGGTCGTGTATTCGTTTATGATTGGCCAGCTCGTGGGGCATTATCGGGTCCTCGAAAAGATCGGCGCCGGAGCAATGGGCGAAGTCTTTCGCGCGCGGGACGAAAGGCTGGGGCGCGACGTGGCGCTGAAGTTTATCCGCCCCGCTTCCAGCGACAATCCTGACCACCGGCACCGTTTCGAGCAGGAAGCGCGCGCCGCCGCCGCGCTGAACCATCCCAACATTCTCGCCATCTACGACGTCGGTTTTGAAGGCACGGTGCCTTACATCGTCTCGGAACTGCTCGAGGGCAGGGACCTGCGGGCGCGCCTGGGTGCAGGCCCCATCCCCATGCGTGAGGCCATGGATTATGCCCTGCAGATCGCAGAGGGCATTACCGCCGCGCATGACCGGCTCATTGTTCATCGCGACCTGAAACCGGAAAACCTGTTTCTCACCAAGGACGGGCGCATCAAGATTCTGGATTTCGGTGTGGCCAAGCTCCAGGCTCCTCTGGTGCAGGCCCCATCCCCATGCGTGAAGCCGTGGACTACGCGCTGCAGATCGCACAGGGCATTACCGCTGCGCATGACCGGCTCATTGTTCATCGCGACCTGAAGCCGGAAAACCTGTTTCTCACCAAGGACGGGCGCATCAAGATTCTGGATTTCGGTGTGGCCAAGCTCCAGGCTCCTCTGGAAGGCAATCGCTCCATTGACAGCATGACCACGGTGACCAAGCATGGCACCATGATCGGCACGGTCGCCTACATGTCTCCCGAGCAACTGCGCGGGAAGCCGGTGGACCACCGCAGCGACATCTTCAGCTTCGGGGCGATTCTCTA
>JGI26341J46601_10000671_pt1 | contig 10665 bp, 12 predicted proteins | sample BogFormECP12_OM3_FD_46601 | JGI IMG/M metagenome (IMG submission 46601) | reverse complement strand
AGAAGCGAGAAACGCTCGGTGGCGAAGCGGGGCCGCTGGAGCGACGGGGGTGCTATGCGCCGAGCAGCGATTGTACAGTTTTTCGTGGAAACTACTGATTAGGAGATCATCTACGGGGTCGCCGGCCTGCGGTACGACGACTCGCTGTGGGTGCCTTTGAACGAAGCGAAACGTATCCTGATAGAGCGCGTCGCAAACATCGAAGAGTGTGAGTCCATACCCGCCGCGCCCATGCTCGTCTCTGCGGAAGAGATCGTCGAATCCTATGACTCGCTCGCCGGGGAAAGAAATCCTCGATGCAAGGCCGGGCTCGGCTTCCACCAAAAAGTCCGGTTCGAAAGCTTCAACGAATCCATCGAGAAGCTGCTTAGCATTTGGTCCGCGAAAAGGATGGTCGTTGTAGCGCTTCGGCGTCCGCCTGAACAGTGGAATGATGAAATTGAAGATCCCACCCCAGAGGCATGTGTTGACTTCGATTGCGCGCTTGAGGGCCGCGCGGTCGTTTGGCTTGATGACAAAGCCAAATCGCAGCGGTCTTACCCGAATTGTCGCATTGATCGCCTCGGGGCTCATTAGGGACCTCGCAGAGGAGGTTACAAACCGCAAACTAAGACAAGCTACTCATTGAATCAACGGAATACCGCTTGAAGGCTCATGCAAATCATCCGGAAAGAATGAGTGCAACCTACCCTGGAAGATTACACCTTTTCCTTGCCTCTTTCCCCCGGCCGGTTATAGGCCGGATAAAACCGGCTATCGCGCATCGTCAGGTTCCCGGTACTGGCACTGGCGGCATAGTGGCCGGAGCAGGAATTTTGGCCCCGACTTCAGCCGCCCGCCGTGTGAAAACGGACCACCATCCAGCCGGTGTCTTTTGCTCCTTCTGGAGGCGAGCGGCCACGGCCAGTGGATTGAGCAACAGGATATGCGCGATGGCGCGGACGCCGTCGGGGGCAATCAGGATGAAGCCCAGCCGTTCCAGCACCCTCATATGATCCGCCCAGGTCCGGCTTGACCGTTTCTGGTTGATGCAGTTGGACGCATAAGCAATGTCCGCTTCATCCGTAATCGAAATAATATGGTTGTCCCTGGCACGACTCCACAACTCCAAGTAAGCCAGCCGAGCATCCCCCTCGCCCTTCGCGGCCAGCTCTTTAACAAGAATCATGATGAGTGGCAGCAACCTCGGAATGGTGGCGAAGCCTTTGTTTTTCTTGTCTTTACGATCCCAGATCCATGAAGCGGCCTCCGGCCAAAGCCGGTCCCGCAGCTCGCGTTGCTTGCGGTCGGTGCTGTTTTCGCTGGGCAAGGCTAGAATCCCCCTGTACTACTAACCTGGAAAGTCTTGTTTTTTGAGCAAGATTGTCAAACTGGGCAAGACTGAAGGGCGCGTAATCGCTTCGTATTGCGTAATCGATCCAGTCTTCCAGTTTGGTTGCGGCCGATAGGCCGCGCTGGGCAAGTAACTGAAGGAAAAGTGCCCTCGGCCCGCTCGCCGCACCGTCGCGGACAATCCCATTGGCATTGGGCGTCCGTCTGGGCGACGAAGACCGGGGGTTGTTGTCCGGTTCCGCATTGGACTTGCGACCCGCGACATTCTCATTTTACGACACAAACCCTTTTTTCTCAAGAGTTTATGTAACGCCGATCCCAGATTTAGAGGCTATAGTTTTCGTGGCTTCCGAAAGCGAATGGGCGACTTCTCGCGGAATCCGCTTCTCAAACGGCGATTCTACGCCGCGCATTCGGGCAACCGCAAGGACTTAGGGCAGCTCCGTGCTCCATATGTACTCGCCGTGGACAACGTGCCCCAGCGTGCCCCAAGTGCCCATGTGGGGGGTATGGGGGGGAAGGGCTGTCCTTAGCCTCGTTGATTCACCACGCCGCAGGTCCGGACCAGCCGCCTGCCTACGCCGAACGACCCGTCGCCCGAAGGGCTTTTGGCCGCAGGGTGAATCTCCGGCTTCGCGCAGGCAGGCCGTAAAACTAGGTCTCGCCGTTCCCACCGCCGAGCTTCCGGCGATAGTTAAAGAACGTCGCCCGGCACCCTCCCCCTTGCTCCATGAACGCCTTGACCCGTGCCGCGGTGCTGCCGTGGGCGGCGCTGGCCAGCAGCTCGGCGGCGAGCCGCTCCCGCTTGTTCTCAGCCTCGGCCGCCAAGACGTCGGTCCAGTCCATGCCGGCGGCCTTGAGCTCCCGGGCCCGCACGTAATGCCGCATCGACGGCTCGCGCACCCGGTGCAGATTTTTGGCAAACCACTCATAGATCTCCCGGTCGTCGAACCACGTCCCGGCCTTGCGGTGCACCTCGGCCGCGCCGGGCTGGAACAGCAGCACATGCCCGCGGTCCTGGAGCGCCGCCACGTTCTTGTTGAGCGTCTTCCAGTCGTTGGAGATGATGACGACCCGGCTTTTGGTAGTGAACTCCCGCGGGATGCCCTGCCGCTCCAGGCTGCGCGCGTCGGAATGCCAGGCCACGGATTTCTCCTCCTCGGTCTGACACAGGCATTTCAATAACCGCACGCCGCTTCTGTCCGCATAGAGGGCATCGACATCATCAATCACCACGAACTGGTCGCGGTGCTTGTAGAGCCTGACATACATCCCGAACGGGGTGGCGTTGCCCTCGATCCAGCACGCCTTGCCGTTCAGGACTGCCCGCACCGAGCGGCTCTTGGCCAGGCCGCCGGAACCCACCAGGATCAGCAGGTTGAAATGCCCCCGCGCAAAGGCGCCCAGATACTCCTCCAGCCGGTCATAGCTCGACAAATGGAGCACTTTGTGGGGTTGTCCGCGGCGGCGTTTTTGGGTGGCAGGCATGGCAACTCCAACGCAATCTGGTTTGATTTAGATTCTTAGACTTACCGCACCGAAACGCTTGCCGCCAGTCCATTTTTGCTGTCTCATTTGTCTAAATTCTTGTCCGCCGGTTCTGGACTTTAGACTGGTTTCCCGGACGGCGCTCACGTCCCAACCCCTTGCGCCCCCTGGGCTTAACCACTTTCCCCGCCAGCATCTCTTGCGTTTCCCACGGGGGCATGGTAAGGAACATAATCTGCTTTATGTTCCCTCCTTTCGTCGAGTATTCGCCCATGTTTAGACTGTCATCTGCCACGCCCCTTGTCCGGTCTGAGAGTTGCAGAATTATTTGTCCATTTTCTGCATCATTATTTGTCACCAAGCCCCTGCTAAAACTGCGTGAAGGAATCGCCTATGGATAATCTGCTGACCGTCGCCTTCGAGGCCCACAACGCCGAGAAGAACCATCACCGCCGCTACCAACTCACCGTCGGCCGCGACCTGCTCGATGACTGGACCGTTGCCATCCGCTATGGCCGCACCGGCCAGGGCGGCCAGGAGAAGCGGTTCGCTTCTCCAAAACCAGAAGAAATGCGGGCGGTCATCCGCGACCGGCTGCGCCGCCGCCTGTCCGCGCCCAAGCGGATCGGCTGCCCCTACCGCCTGACCGCATTAAGCTCCGCACCCGGCTTTGACGCCTCGTCCTGGTTGCCCGGCGAGGTCATGGCAAGGTTCTTCCTGACAACGACTTAAGCCAGAATGGTGACACTCAGCGAGCAAGAAATGGTGACATCCAGCGAGAAAGATAACAACCTCCCGGCCCTGCCGCCGGCTACAGACACACCATCCCTGGCCCGCCCTCCCCTCGTCCCCGAGCGCAGCGACTTCTTTGAGGGCGACGCCCCGGCCGCCGACAAGGTCCAAGCCTTTCTGGCCCGCGCCCTGGAAGCGACGGGCAGCGATGCCCCGACCACGGCCTCAGCCCTGGTACCCTGGATCTGCGACGCGCTGCTGTCGAACCACTCCGTCAAAGCCTACGGCCGCGACCTCGTGGACTTCGTCCGCCACATGCAGGCCCAGGGCATGACGCCCCTGGACGTCACCGCCGACCACGTCAAGCTCTACAAGCGCGCCCTGCTTGAGGGCGGCATGACGTCGGCCACCGTGGCCAGGCGGCTCTCGGTCCTGCGCGGCACGTACAAGCAACTGGCGGCCAAGGGGCTGGTCTCCTGGGAGACGGCCCAGGACATCGCCGCCGTCAAAGCCCCCGGCGTCCAGAAGAACGCCACGCCCTCGCTGACGCAGAAGCAGGCGATCGCCCTCTTGCAGGCGATCCCCACCGACAGCTTGCAGGGGATGCGCGACCTGGCGCTGATGAGCGTGTTCTTCCTGACCGGCTGCCGGGTGTCGGCGGTGACGGGAGCTTGCGTCGGCCATCTGGAGACCGACGGCGTCGAGCACTACCTGAACGTCACCGAGAAGCGCAACAAGAAGCGGCGGAAGATCCTGCTCGACGCGGCGCGTCCGGTCCTGGCCTATGTGGCGCAAGCCGGCATCAGGGATGACCGGGAGGGCCCCCTCTTCCGCCCGCTGCGTCCCGACGGCCTGGGTCTGGCGCGGCGGCACCTCGACCGCAAGACGCCCTGGCGCATGGTCAAGAAATATTGCGAAGCGGCCGGGATCGACCCGTCGCGGCTGGGCAGCCGCGGCATCGGCATCCATAGCTTACGCAAGACCGCCATCAACGACGCCATCCGCAACGGGGCGACGATGCACGAAGTGCGTGAATTCGCCGGCCACGCCGACATCCGCACCACCGAACTCTACTTCATCCGCAAGGAAGAGGACGCCGAAGTCGCCGCCCGCCGCATCCAAATCCGCCTCACGGGGCGCAAGGGCGAGTGAGCCCCAGGCGGAGATAGGCAAAACCCGCATTTTGACATTTTGCCCAGGAAACACCCATTACAGAAGCGTTCGCGTCTCTACACACTTTCCCCTATCCAGACACCAGAAACGTTTTCTACGACGTTCTAATGAGATGAACTTTTCTCGACGTCCTCCGTATATCTGCACTTTCCCAGAAAACCCACAGGTGAACAGGCGCCCGTTGACGAAATCTCGCCACCTCACTTGCGTGGCCGGAAATTACCTCAGCCTGGGTCCGTCCGGTAGGAGACTTGGAAATTACTCTTCCGAACTCTCAGGGCAATCAGAGTTTCCGTTCGGTCGAAGGCAAACGGTCCAACGGGCGGGCGGTTTACCTCGGCGATCCTCGCCTGGCCCTGCTGGGCCGCTCACCTGTCGGCGTCCAAAAATCGGCGCTCACGACGCCTTGCCCAATCGCCGCAGGTTCTGTGTTTTCTGGGAAAGTGCAGGTATATGGGAGAAAATGATTAACATTCAGCAATGCACGCACTGATCCGGCTAGACGGGAACCGACTGTCGAGAGCTGACTGACTTGGCAAATGCGGCGGCTGTGATAAGATAAACTAGATATAGACCGCAAAGGAACGCATATGAATACAGCCACGACTCAAGCCGGCGAAAACGAGGTCACCATCCTCGCGCGCATCCTGGGCAACGAACGCGGACAGCTTCCCATCCAGCTCGCCCGTTACATCCTGGATTTGGGATTCAGCGAGCGGGACAAGGCCCGCATGCACGACTTGGCCGTGCGCAATCAGGACGATGCCCTGACTCCCGCCGAGAAGGAGGAGCTGTTCGCCTTCGGCAAGGCCGGCGACCTGCTTGCCATCCTCAAATCCAAGGCCCGCCGCACGCTCGGCGTCAAACCCAAGAAACGCATCACCTCCTGAGCCAGCATGGAAGCGTCGCTCGTCCGGCAAGTATGGCAGCGGGCACATGGCCGCTGCGAATATTGCCAATTGTCCCAAGAGTTCGACGAAAGACCTTTCGAGATCGACCACATCATCTCCAGGAAACACCAGGGGCCTACCGTCGTCGGCAACCTCGCCCTCAGTTGCTTCCGCTGCAACTCATTCAAAGGTTCGGATATCAGCGGGCGAGATCCGAAGACGCGTAAGATTACAGGGCTGTTTAACCCGCGCCGTCACAAGTGGGCACGGCATTTTCGCTGGCAAGGGGCCTATCTGATCGGTCGCACTCCGGTCGGCCGCGTCACCGTCGCCCTGCTCCACATCAACGACGATTACCGCGTCGAACTGCGCGAAGGGCTGATCGACGAAGGCGTCTTTCCCCCTGCATGATGGCCACGGCGACATCCGCCCAACCGAGCTCTACTTCATCCGCAAGGAGGAAGACGCCGAGGTGGCCGCCCGGCGCATCCAGATCCGACTGACAGGTTCCAGAGGCCAATGAGTCGGTCAAAAGCTGACGAACATGGACGATGGCAACGATTCCAGATACCACATCGCGAGCGTCCCCCCCGGAGTTAGTCGGACACTCGTCCCGGGACCAGTCCGTGGGACTCCGTGGTGTCTGTAATTGCCCGCTGCCCAAGAGAGACGCCGGATTCCCTGTAAGTGTCAGCACCTCCGCCTTTCATTTCCAGACACCACAACGGGGGAGTCTCCCCAGGTTCGCCTGAGACTGGTCCAACGACGGGGGCGAGATGCCCCGTGGTGTCTGTAATGCTTGAACTGAAAGGCCTCCCGTGCTATCGGTCCGTGCATGGCCTTCATCGTCCTGCGCCGGTCACGGAATACGCAAAGCTACTACCTCGTCGAGAGTTACCGCGACGGGCAGGGCAGGACGCGCAAGCGCACGCTCTGCTATCTCGGCCGCGAGCAGGACGGCACGGACACGCTGGGGAGTGCCCTCGCGCACTGGCAGAAAGCGCGGGAGCAGTCGAAGCGGGAACTCCGCGTCGCGAGGGGCGAGCGCCAGCAGGTGCTCCGCCGCCGGCTGGCGGCCGTCAAGGCGCGGATCGCCGTCATCTCGAAGCACCTGCGGCGCGCAGAAGCGGCGGAAGGCGAGCGCCGGAGGCGCGAGCAGCAGGCCGATGAGGCGCCGCACTGGCAGGCCATCGAGCGGCTGCGCCGCCACCCGACGGAAGAAAATGCCAAGGCCGCCAAGCGCGCGTTCCTGTCCCTGGTGAAACGCCACCACCCCGACCAAGGCGGCAGCCATCACACCTTCCTGCGGCTCAAGGACACCTATGACCAAGCGCTCGTAGCCTGGCGGCGCGCCGGGTAGGACAGCGCCTCCTCGACGCCTACGCCTGCGGCATCACGATCACGGCCTTGCAAACGCAGAGGGGTGATCCCGACCGACCGGGTGAAGCCGGCATTCGACAAGGTCAATGCCTCGAACCAGCAGAAGCTGGAGAACGAGGATGCCGCGATCCGTGCCCAGGACCAGGCGCGCGTCTGCGCGATCACTCAAAGAATCGGCGCGCTCGGCCACCTTACCGCACTGATTTCGCACTGATTTCGAGGTAACGCCCATCAGACCGACGATCGCCATCCAAGATCACCTTTCGGAAAGCCGGCTTCGGTCGATCAGACCGACGCGCGCAGCGACTGTGGCCTGGAAAGGGGAAGTGACGGACACGGGGGCTGGCGAGAGGGGCTGATCGTCAGGGATTTGATCTGGGTCTACGGACGCAGCCCGGATTTACTCTGCGAGTCCTCGGAGCCGTCCCGCCCGACGGCGGCCCGGCGGCGGTGCTCCCCGACAGCCGGCCGTACTTCTCCGCCCACGCGGAGAACGCCTCCAGCGCGGGCATCAGGGTCCCGCCCAGATCCGTCAGGCGGTACTCCACCCGCGGCGGCACCTCGGCGTACACCTGGCGGTGGACCAGCCCCGACCGCTCCAGCTCGCGCAGCCGCTTCGTCAACTCCTTCTGCGTGATCGGCCCGGTCACCGGTACAGCGGAAACGAGTCGCCGAACATCGGCCGGCCGCTCCTGGATTGCTCTTGAGTTGCCTCGTCCTGGATGACGTCCCAATGCTCGACGAGGACCCCGTCCTCGATCCGCAGGATGTCTGCCGCGACCCAGTTCACGGGCGCCCCGAACCCGGAGAAGCGACCATGCACCATGACGAGGTCGTCGTCCGCTACGATCATGCCCGGTTCGTATTCCAGCGTCGGCGGCAGGCTCTTGATCAGGTCGAACAGCCCCTCCCGGCCGGGTGCGATATGCGCACTGTGCTGGATATAGTCGGGCGACCAGAATCGTTCAGCCGCTGCATAGTCCCGCTTGTTAAATAACGTGTCGAACGCCTCGAGCACCAGTGCCTTATTCCTCTCCTGCATCGTCTGACTCATAACGCTCCCTCCTCGTCGCCTCGCGCATGCCACCCCGGAGTGTTCGTCTCGGAAGTACCCGCACCTGAACTCACCCCCTAGAGCTTTGACCCACCATCTACCGGAATGCTCGCACCGGTGATCCAGCGCGCGCCGTCGGAGGCCAGAAACGCAATCACGTCCGCCACATCCGACGGCTGCCCGATGCGCTTCAGCGCCTGCATGGCGAGAGTGGAGCCGCGGCCCGCCTCGGTCTTCGTGAAATTGGACATGTCCGTTTCGATCACTCCCGGAGCGACGGCATTGACGCGGATGCCGCGCGGCCCGAGCATCGCAGCCCAGTGCTTGACCAACGTTTCCAGCGCCCCTTTCGTGGCTGCGTAGGCAGGGAGTGACGGCGCGCCCGGTTGCCCAGGATTGCCGGGTGCAGCACGAGCAGCCAGGGAGGAGACGACGATAATGCTCGATCCCTCGCGGAAGAGCGGCAGCAGCTCCTTCACGAGAAAGAACGGACTGCGGACATTCGTGGCGAACAGGTTGTCGAAATCTTCGATCGTGTGTTCCTCGANCGCGGCGGCCTTCGAGACGCCGGCATTGGACACGAAGATGTCCAGCCGCTGGCCGACGATCGCGCGAACCTGCTTTGCGAGCGCGGCGGCCCCTTCCGGCATCGAGAGATCCGCCTGCGCTGCATTCGCAGATCCACCTGCCGCGCGAATTCCGGCTACAAGTGCGTCCGCCTCCGCTGCTGCGCGGCCGTAGTGAACGATGAGGTGTGCCCCCACCGTGGCAAGGGCTTCAGCCGTGGCGCGACCGATGCCGCGCGAGGCTCCCGTGACAAGCGCCGTTTTGTTGACAAGGCTAGCCATGACGGCATCTCCATGAATTAATGTTGGGCCAACCATCGCGTGATGTTCTCGACCGTATCGCCGTAGAAAGTCCTGTAGAGTTCTCGGGCGACGAAACCGATATGCGGCGTGGCAAGGACGTTATCCAGCGACCGGAAGGGGTGATCCGCCGGCAAAGGCTCGATGTCGAACACGTCGAGCGCCACGCCAGCAATGCGGCGGTCACGCAAGACCTCGATGAGCGCCGGCTCGTCAACGATCGGGCCACGCGAGGTATTGATGAGCCTGGCCGATGGCTTCATGGCCTGCAGCTCGGCCGCTCCGACCAGGCCCTTCGTCCTTTGGCTCAGNACNAGGTGNATCGTCAGGATGTCAGCGCCGCGGAAGAGTTCCTCCTTGGAGACGAGCCGCGATCCGCATGCTTGTGCCTTGTCGGGCGTGAGGTTCTGACTCCAGGCGATTACTTCCATGCCGAACGCGAGGCCGATTCGCGCAACCTCCGAGCCGATGTTGCCGAGGCCGAGAACGCCGAGCGTCTTGCCGTGGAGACTGTCGCCCACCGTGAGCTGCCAGCCGCCGGCGCGCAAATGTGCGTTTTCCAATGCGACTTGACGCGCGCTCGCAAGGATGAGAGCCCAGGTCATCTCGATGGTGGAGCGTGCATCGTATCCCGTATGGGTTACGACGATACCTCGCTCGACCGCGGCCTCCACATCGATGGCCGCGTTGCGAGGACCGGTCGAGGCGATGAGCTTCAGTCGCGGCAACTGCTCGATGACTGACCGTGGCAGCGGTGTGCGCTCGCGCATGACGCAGACCACGTCGAACGGCAGGAGGCGCTCGACGACTTTGTCGGGATCGGACAAGTGGTCATTGAAAACCATGATCTCGGCGCGCCCGGCGAGTGGCGACCAGTCGGCCATCTCCAGCGCCACGTATTGATAATCGTCCAGGATGGCGATGCGGATCATTGCCGTCACACTCCTTGCAGCAGGGGCCAGCCTGATTCGCCGACTTCCATCCGTACGAGCTTGGCGTCCTGGATGCCACTTTGGTGGGGAATCAGAAAGCCGCCATCGGTTGTTACATAGAGCGCCTTCTCGTCGCCGGGCGCTCTTCCAAAGGCGCAGGCCGTGCTCCCGACCATACCCTGTTCGGGGCCTGCCAATGTGGTGCGAGCGCCTGAAGGGTCGAGGCGAACCAAGGTGTGTTCGGGATGCGTGGTGATATAGAGCGAACCGGACATTCCGAACGCGAAGTCGTCGGCACAAAGACGCCCTGCCACAATTTCGATAGCGCCGGCGGAGCCATCCGGTTGGATCGGCACGCGGACCAATAGTCTGCGTCCCGAGACGCTGATCCACGCCCAGCCCTGGCGCATCTTGATCCCGTTCGACCCCGGATAATTGGGCACGATCGGCCTGAGTCGATCACCCTCAAGCCACACGTTCCAGCGGCCAGGTTGGGCAAGATCGATCGCGAGGATATGGCCGGAGGAACTCTCGCAGGCCAAAAGCGTGCGCCCATTCGGATGCATCGTGCAGCCGTTCATGAAGGTGGCGTCCGGAAGTTCGCACCATTGCCGGACGGCGCCGGTCCGCTCGACTCGCCAGATAAACCCAGGCCCCTCATACAGCGTGCCACTGGTCATCCAAAGCACGCCGCCGGCATCAATCGCAAGTGCCATGGGCGGCGCCGGAACCTCCGCGAATGTGGTCGTCGCGCCTGTCGCCGGATCGTAGCGATCGACGCGATTGTGCGAATAGACGGTGACGAATACTGCACCCTC
>JGI26341J46601_10000668_pt1 | contig 10687 bp, 18 predicted proteins | sample BogFormECP12_OM3_FD_46601 | JGI IMG/M metagenome (IMG submission 46601) | reverse complement strand
TTGGCTTTCTTGATGTCAAAGTCTTTACCGTTGTGGGCAACTACCGCGTCGTAGTCTTGTGCTAAGACATCGTGAAGGCTTCTGACAAGAGAGCGTTCATCTAGGTGTCTACGACTAATGCATTGAACTTGTTGACCTGACACTTTGTGGGCAAAGCTAAGTAACTCCCATTCTTTCTTGAACTCGATTACGTTCTGGTCGTACTTCCCCCAGGTATAGGAGACATTGGGTGTAGTCTCGATGTCGAAGAATAGGATCTTCTTACCCCTGGTCATACTAGCTCTCTCTGGTCAGTCCAGAAGGTAGTTGTTAATCCAGAGAACTTAGGGAAGACTATAGTTACAAGTCTAGCTTTGTTTGGGTTAATTGGCCCAGACAACACCGCTTGGTACGCTCCTATGCTAATTAGTACGTCACACAACGCCCCCTCATAATTAAAATACAGGTCTCCATCGAGGTTCAATGAAGGCGCATTGTCTAAGCAGAATCTCATGTACTTAGAATTAAACCGAACTTTAGCGCCTACTTTAAGTCTTTTGAATTTGTCTTGTGTCACTTTCCGCCTCCAATAGTCATACTAGCTCAGTCGCATCGGTGTAAAACCGGTCTTCTAACCCTGGAAACTTAGGGAATGTCACGGAAACTTGTCTTGAATTGTTATGACCGAATTCATCCCGTAAGACTGCTTTGTAGTCTCCCAACGATATCAACACAAAACACAATGCTGACTCGTGGTTAAACCCTTTGTAACTGACATTGAACTGATAGGCCTTGTCTAGTAAGAACTTACAATACTCAGAGTTAAACCGGACTTTGGCTCCTGCTTTAAGTCTCTTGAACTTAGCTTGGGTCATTGGTTAGGCTCCATATCAGTTAGATCGCCTTCTTTTATAACGAAGAATCCATCTGTTTGTTTCACGATATAGAAGTATTCATCTTCTGACTCAAGCATGTTTCTTAAGTCTTCTCGCGTTAATATCTGAACTACCATTCCTTGCTTGTATTCTTTCACTTTCCACCTCCAAAAAACACTTGGTAAAGACTCCGACGCTCACGGAGTAAACTGAACCGGGATTCGAACTCATAACTCACAGTCTTAAGAGTCTCGAGGTCATTCGCCTCTACTTCGAAGAACAACTCCGGACTCCCCGTGATCGAGTACAAGCTTAGCACGGTTGACTTATACGTGTAAACAGAAAAGGTCTTCTCCAACGCGTTAGGTCTACCGAACATAATGCTAAACGAGTCAATCGTAGTCTCAAGGTCATTGACTACGATGTTATTCTCGAGTCTGTCCACAGTATTCCCTTTGTCATTGACTTTAACGGTCAACTCATGGGTGTTCTCTCGGAGCCTGAAGACATCTACGTTAGGAGCCTTCCAGAACCAGTCAGTCGAGATAGCTGCATCGATGTCGACCTGGCCGTCGTTGGCTAGTACATAGTCTTCGATGTCTTTCCAACTGGCTTCGAGGACGTAGTACTTCTTTTCAATTTCTCTGTTAGACTTGTTCATTTTCCCGCCTTGTCGAACTTGACTAGTAGTATAGCACAGTTCGCAATGATGTGTCCGAGATGGGAGACTCCAGAGTCTTCTGCTAGTTTTTCTCCGGACTTATAGGCTAATAGGTGGCGTTCTAACGCGTTAAGGAAGTCTACGCGCTCCATGTCGACGTCTCGCCACTGTTCGGGACCATACTTCTTAGCTCCGTATTCCATCGCCTTGATACCTTCAATAACCGCTTCATAGGGAAGCAGGTTGGGGCGAATCTTACTGGCTTTCTTGGTGTACTCGTCATTGGTATTGGGTTTAGTACGGCTGCACATTATATGCCCATCTTCTCCACAATCTCTACACCGAGACCCTGCTACAACAGTAACTCCAGAAGTCTCTTTTTTAGACTTATCCATAAGAGCCCCTATCCTGCTTACACCATCGTGTATACTCTTGGCGTACTCGTCATTGATACCGGGTCTAGTACTACTGCACATTTTATGCCCATCTTCTTTACAACAGTATGTACAAAAACCTGTAGAACCGTGCTTAACACAAACAGGTATCACTTCGCCTCCTCATCATACTTTAACAGATACTTGAGGATCTTGGTAGCGGATTCTATAGTATTCCGTCCTACCAGCCTGCGGTTGCAGTAGTAGCACAACAATCCACGGACCTTGCCGGTTTTGTGGTTATGGTCGACATGTAACGAGTTCTTAAAGTTAGACTGGTGTTTCTTGCAGATCGCACACGAGTGATTTTGTGTTATTAATTGGTGTGCATACCACAACACTCCAATACCATACTTAGTCTGAAGATACTTATCCCTGGCGTTGATAAATACTTTGGACGACTCTTTCGATTTCTTCAAGGCTCTTTCCTCCACCCATGAAGTCTTTGTTCATCTCGATCAACCAAGTCCTGGTGAATGACAACTCAAAACCACGATCCCGAAGAGCATTACAAACACTAACCAAAGTATGGTGTCGATTACCCACTCGGACTCTACCAAGCTTGGAATTAATATGGAAATCGCTGAATACACTAACCATATTATTATTGGACTGCATAGTGCCAGTAGAACTAGGGATTCTTGTAACTGGACGTTGGTACTTAGCATGGACTAAGCTGACCCCTGGCGTGGACTCAACCAGTGTTTTCCGTGCTCCAGTTTTCGCATGGACAGTTCCGGGTAGTCGGAATAAATGGAGGTGGGTATAAATTCCCAGATCTGCGTATGGGATGTGTCCTTTAACCCAGGACTTGTCTTGTTCTGGTAGTATATGGGTAGGACTCGAATCCCTCTGTATACTAATGTGAAACCCACGATTGCCAGTAAACCACACGTCGTAACTAACGCCCATTCCATCTAGTACTCCTTTTGTCTTACTCAAAGTTTCTTTTGAGTCGAGGTCGATCCAGAGTCTTTCGCTCCAGACACTACCTTTAAAACCCGCCGTAGTTCCCGCCGTGATAATACCCTTGGCCGAATCCTCAGTAATCTGGTAGAGACTCGTGAAGCCTTCCAGAGTACTAGTCTCACCAATATTAACGATAGTAGGAGCACTACCGTAATCGGGACGGCTAGACCACACAACACAATTATAGTTAGTTCCGTGGTCACTCACAGCCCCCCCGACAACTTAGTTACTCCGTATTGCCGTACGTAGTCACTGGGTGCATACAACAACGTCAGGATTTCTTTACGTACAGAGTTCGATGCTGATTCGTCTACGTCTACTGCCGCGGGCTGGGTAATCAAGGGACACTTGTACCACTTTACTTTAACAGACGTGAACAATAACTGTATAGTCTGCGGGGCGGTTGTACCCTGGAGACTTGGGTCACACTTAACCCGTACTAGACTGTCTGCGAATTTCAGTTTCACAGCTTCTTCACCGCGCATCCAAGCTTCGTCATGAATGAAGGCTTGGTAGTCCTTGAGTTTCATGCCTACCCGAGCGGCAATGTGTTCATCGAGTTTAGTCACACTTGTCAGTAACTCTAGTGCTCGGGTTATTAGATTGCCGGGCACTTGGCCCGACAACCCCTCAGCATACGCCCGATGAGACATCATAGTACCGGACTCTAGAACGTACCGCTTGCCCAGGTACTGCGAGATGATGAAGCTCATGCTTGCTGAGAACATGGAAATTGTGTCGACTCGGTGCCCTAGCCCGTTGACAGTCTCGATTACTTTCTCCCCGTCTGTAACACTCCCACCAGGAGAGTTCAAAGTCAGATACACGGGACTAAAGAACCCAGCTGTTCGGTCTGCTTCGATTAACTGAGCTTGCAATCTAGCCGCCGTTTCCCCATTAATGGCTGTTGACAAACTTACTGTGTTGCTCGAGCTAAGCGTAATCGTTCGTATACCCTGGTCAGGTACATTGGCTGCTACACCTGCTAATGCTACTGCTCCTAGTAATGCTAACGTTAACGGTTTCATTCGTCTCCTTTAAGTCCAGCTAGTGTCTGGAACGTTTTTGTTTCCGCTTTGATTTTGACCGACAATTGCAAGTCTTGGTTAACTTCTTCCAGCGCTTCTTCATAGATTTCTTTGAGCCTGTGTACTTGATCACTTGGTACCTGGTTGGACGTAGAATCGTGGCAGTCAAGTAGGACAGGCTTAATGCCAATGCCTCTCTCCGCGCACTTCTTGTATATCTTAGTGACCCATAGTATAAGTACGTCATGTGCACTAGATTGTATAAATCGATTGCCCAGGTCTTTGTACTCCGGATCAGGGACTTGAATGATTCTACCAATGACATTCCTAAGATACCCTTCATTTCGGTTTAGTTCTCGAAGCCGGTCGTTAAACCGTTGAACCTTCCTGAACTTCTGCCAATACCGTTTGACGTACGTCCTAGCTTCATCTAGTGTAGTAGGAAATCCTTGCCGTGTCAAGTTCTTTGAAACGGTGAATTCAGTGCCTGTGTATTGTACAGCTAGTTGGATGACCTTAGCTATACCGCGCTGTTTGGAGAATCTCTCTTTAACTGTCTTAGTTATAGGCACATTAGGGTTATAGCCGGAGTGTAGCTCTCGGTCATGGGGGAAGAGTTCTAACGCGAGGTCGAGGTAGATGTCTCCGAGTCCTTGACCGAATACTTTAGTAAGGCTTGGATCGTCTGAATAATGAGCAGTGATCGTAGGTTCAATAGCTGATAAATCAGCATGAACCCCGATATACCCTGGGTCACATTTAAGGTGTTTTAGGAGCCTGTGTTCGTTAAAAGGAGCGTTAAGAAGATAAGGCTTGAAACCAGACAACCGATAGGAGACAGTTCCACAGATGTTAAATCCAGGATGAAGTCGACTGTCAGCAATACTACTGTTAAGGTAAGCATTACCGAAGCTAGTGACAATTGTGTTAGAGGACTCATACTTCAGGTATCCCTCGAGTGCTTTGCGGATTCTAGGATCTGTGACATTTCGTAGAGCCTGCGTAATTGAATCTGCAGACGTACTAGCTGATCCACCTGGAGTTCGTTCAGAAACTTCGAGTCCAAGGACGTCAAAGAACAACTCCCGTTTATGACTGTCAGAGTTCCAGTTAAACCGCTCCCATTGCTCGGGATGGTTTCGGTAAAATACTTTGTTATATTCTCGCTGATATTCAGTGATCTTACGATCCGCCCAGGCTTCTTCAAGACTTGTTACCTCTTCTTTCAACAGTCGGTTAGTGCGGGCCTTAGCTGCCTCGGACTCTTTAGTTAGTCTGTCTACAGCCTTCTGAAGTCCTGGTCTGTCTACTAGAATGCCCTCTTGGGTGTTACGCTCTAGCAGTTGGTTGTACTCCATCATGAGGTCCATTGCCCACTGGTAGTTGTTGAATTTAAACCACTTATTCAGTTTGTTATATAATTGAAAAGTAGACTGAGCATCCAAGCAAGCATACTTAGCGAGACTATCGACAGATGCAAGATAGTGTTCACCTTTTTTGAGACTTCCGCCTTTCGCTTCGACTTCACGCTTTAGCTCCGTTTCATTCGTTTCCGTCCACCCGAGGACTTCTTTTTGGGCATCTTTGAGACCATACGGACGGGGTCCCGAAGGAGCAGAACAGAGATGCCAACCGATACGAGTATCGAAGATCCAATTAGACTGAATAGAAAAATACTGGTCAATAAAACGTTTGTCATAAGTAAAGTTATGTCCTATTAGAAGATGTTCTTTCAGAAAACTCGAAAGCAACTCCTTCAACTCTTTGTTTACAACTTCTACAAATTCCCCTAAAATAAATTGAGTTATCGGAATATAAAGTGATTTTAGATTTATTGAAAAGGAAATTCCCAGAAGATGCGTATCCTTTGCAGTTTCCGTGTCGCAAGCTACCGGACCTGTCCAATCCTTGATTAGTGAGAGGAATTCTTGACTTGTCGTTATTGTCTTCCATTCCACCGGTCCTCCAAGGGTAACAGGCTGGGGTGTACGCGCCACTCACACACAATCCCATTTAATTGGCCAGAACCTGTTGATACTACTCGTTAGCTGCGCGGTCGGTCTGAATCCACTCAGACGCTACGACTCGAACTTTGTAGAATCCCTTACCCGCTTTAGAAGTTCCGCTTCCATCGTGAGTAACTGCAACGTTTGCGCCTTTAGGAACGTTGTTGAGCTCGTCAGCCAAGACCTTGCTTCCGCCGATTGCGACAGTTCCTTCATCAGTCTCAATGAGAAACTTAGTTTCGGTAAGATTTTGTTTCATTCCATTCTTACGAGTGATCTCACGGGTCTTGGTATAACTGCCTTTGTATGTACCAATGAGTTTGTCACCTTCACCGAAGTAAGCCGACTTTGGACCTGCTTTTTCACTCAGTGGCGTGAACTGGTAGAACTTCACGATAGGATCGAAGTTCTGTCCTGTTCCTCCGCTACGGGACTTAAGCTTGGACTCGTCGATACTAGTCAAAGCTTGTTTGGTTTTAGCTGCAAAGTTACCTGCGTTCATTATTTAACTCCATTCATTAGTTTTAATACCTCTGTTAGTTTCGAGAGCTGCTCAGTCAACGAGGCTTGTTGATTAAGCAGTTTGGTTACATCTTTTTCTGAAATCTCTGGAAGAATTCTCTCCTGAACTCTCATCCAGAAGTCCTTAGCTGTCTGTAACAGCTTACCCTGGTATTCGAGGTCTGGCAATACTTTAATTACTACCACGTCACTTTTGTCATCACCATCCCACGAACCGTAGTAACACACTGTATCACCTGAAATCATCAACTGCTGCTGAATCTGTGGAATGTAGTAGTCAGGTACTTTACCCTTTAAAGCTTTACTGTGTGCTTCTTTACCAGGGCACTTTATTTCGATAATGCACTGATTCTGATCATTACGTCCGTCATAACTAGCTCTCAGAAATGGATAGTCGTCATGCTCGGCTGCACAATCCTCGAAAGTCATACCGAGTTGAGCTTCAAGTTTCTTACGAGCCTTAGGTTCTAGCTCAGTTCCACGACGCATAGCTGCTAATGCGAACTCATTAGGGGGAGTACGTTCTGCTAACCCAGTTTTAGTCAACCAAAGCTCAAACGGAGTCTGCCATGGCGACTCGCCCATGAACACTGGGGCGTCACTGGCACCCAATCCTTTACCCCGCCACTCACGCCATTGTTTAGTACCTTGTTTTAAGCTTACAAGTCTCATGCAACTAATGTATCATGTATAAACCTAGATTGCAACCGCCATTCGTAAATAAAGGGAAAAGAAATAGTTGACTTTCTCTGTTTTCCATGTTATAAAGAGACATCCGCGGGCAGCCGGGGTAGAATACAGTACTGTATACAAAGGGACGCTACCACGCAGTGTATAACAGTTAGACACCAATTCACGATTCATAAACTGCAAACTATGTGTCATTTTTCCCTTGACCACAGCAAGGCGATAGTATACAGTTAATACATGAATCGGAAACAACGCCGAATGGCGGACTCAAACAAGTTTAAGAACAGGATGGAAAAGATGCAAGACAAGCTTAAAGCACTGGTAGACAAGCATGCTCAACTTCGATTAGAACTCGGTAACCTTGAGATTGGTATTTCTCGAGCTAACGAGACTAAGCCTTTTATTTTAAATAAAATCAAAGAAGTTGAGACTCAGTATGAGCAATTGAAAGCTCAGATTGACAAAGCCAACGCGTCTGTAGGAGCTGAGCCTCCAATCCCCGAAGTTGGGTTGACTGAGGACACTAAACGAGAAATGGCCGAAGCACTGAAAGGACAGTCCAATGAAGCTACTGATGCTCCTGCACAGCCTGCTAGCGAAACTCCTGCGACGTAACCTCAAAGCTACTCCTAAGGCGGTTATCTCGGCTCAGATGAATGAACCCCGCCCGTTGCCTATGGGTATGACTGAGTTCGAGGAATGGAGTAACCGGATTATCTCTGGAGCTATGGTCACTGCTACTATCGAAACCCAGAAAGCAACGCTTGCGAGTATGATCATGCACCTCGGTCCAACTGAGGACCACAAACCTGATGCATACTTCATTCACTCACTGCGTAAGCTCGCAGCCAACCAAGTAGCGAACGAGGTCTTTACAGTAATTCGTACACAGGTCAAGGAGCGACTGGCCCAACAAGAACAAGCCTCTAAGGCTGCTGAAGCGACACCGGGACTAAGAGCAGTGCCGAATGGGCCCTTGGAAGACTAAGGAACTAAAGGAACTATACCTAGAATGGGAACAGCGCCTAAAAGACTCCGGGTTCGAGGACGCAGAGCAGACAGTCGGAAACGACCGAGTGCTCAAGCAGTTCTCCACCAACTTCTCAAGGCAAGAGCCAATGGAGCAGACGTTAGCACGTGGGAGGTACTACGACTTACTCCGACATCAATTGAACTCCGTCAGGTTCAAGAATCCGATACACAAGTACGTGATGCACAGGACTGCCGACGGTGCCAAGAACTCGGAGATACACGCCGAGTTACTAAGCAAGGGCCAGTCGGTGAATATTCACACCGTTTATTTGATTATCCGACGATACGAATACTTATGGGGGGTGCGTAAGTGGACGGCCAAGGAAATGGGACTCAAGAAGCTCCCAAAGCGTCGTACTCGGTCTTGAAGTATGACGGTTATAGCTTGCCCGAACAGTATAAAGCATTGGTATACAGCAAATGGCTTAGAAGTCTCAGGTATGGTAATGAATACTTTAAGTTAATTGATCAAGAGTCTTACTTTAAAGTATATCATCAGTTTATTGAAGTTTTACTAGCACACCATAAGACTATAGTTCGATTGGCAGTGATAACAGACAGCCCAGACACGGTATTAGGATTTAGTGTTATGTGGCCAGGTATCCTGCATTATGTCCATGTTCATGCCGATCAACGTAAGCAAGGGATAGCCAAGACACTTTGCAAAGACTTTAAAACGATTACACACATAACTAACGATGGACTTAAAATTTGGGGTAAGTATCCTGAAGTTAAGTTCAACCCATTCGAGGTAGTATGAGTAAAATACTAGTCCAATTCGCTAACCTGACTAAGCCGTTGTTCTTAAACCGTAGGAACTTTGGTGAGAAACTGAATACAACAATCGATGTAATGCTTGAGTATGACATGAATCGAAAAGAGCTTTATGTTGGATACAACGGCAGAGTCGCGGTGATACCTAGTAGTAACATCGCTAGCTTCGAGCCAGTCAACCCAGCAGACATAGGATACAACGGTAAAGGATTCGTACCGGTTAAAACCCATACACCACAACCTATGGTTGCTGACATCGGGTCAGCCCAAGTATCAACCCCTCATGGTTATGTGTTCGAAGGGCCTGGTAAGGGAAAGACTAACTCAAAATGAGCGACAAACGTAAACCAACGCCCGAGGAGGTCCTAGCCATGCAAGCCCCTAGTACCCGTGCGTTGTTGACTGACAACGTAGACAAGGCCAAGGCTTACTTTAAAGGATTAGACTCTAAGATCTTTGTCACCCAAGAAGACATGGATTCAGGGAAAGTAGCTAAGCCTAAAGAGATGTCTAATCAAGAGGTAATCAACGGTGTGATACACAGACAATACCGAGCCGGTATCCAAGGTAAACCCGGGTATCTAAGTAAGATGTGGAAGCAAGGTAATGCTAAGTCATCTAAAGAATCCAAAGAACGCGCGATAGAAGCCTATATGAACGCACCCGGAGTCACCGCCCCTAACTTTGATTCATTATTTACCAAAGCAAAGAAACGGGCACAAAGTATATTTAGGATTAAACGAACAAAGGACAAAGTATGACCGAACTGAACTTCTTAATCAAGTTACTGCTAGACTCTAATCTAGACACTGACACCAAGAAACTAGTAGCTGACCGTATTCGTGAAGTTGAGAGCATGCTTACACAGCCTATTGGTTATCAAGTGGCTAGTAATATCACTAGACAGTCTGGTGTGACTAATATCCAGGCGCCGAGTATGCAACGAATACTAGAACAAAACCCTGACCTGGCTCCTGTTGCGATGCCCGTGAATACTAAAATCATCCCTCCTAAAGAACAAGAAATCGTGATGCCTAATGGATCCAGTATCAAGGGCCCGAGGAAGTGGTAATGCCTGACTCCACTCCAAAGTATATTAATGTAGCCCAACCTGATCCTGACAAAGAATTCATGCGTACGAAGGGCAGGGCTAAGATAAGTATTGGAAATATCGAGGCACGATTGATTACCATACTTTACAGAGAATCCAGAGCGTTGTTAGCGGAGTCCTTAGAAGGGAAGTTGAAGAAGAGTTCAGCTGAGGATCTTGCTAGGTATGCGAAACTGATTAAGGAATTGAAAGCTGAACAGAAGAAAGAAGAATCAGAGTTCAGTGTGGAACAGTTACAGGGGATTGTTGGGGATAGCGAGAAGACTTAGTGTTTAGCTGTATAAAATCAGTCAGAATCACTCCCAACCGCCTCCCCACCCGCCCCAGGCCCTGAAACCAACCTAGAAAACAAGGCCCAGCACCCCGTAGCGGGCTCTATCGCCTAAGAGATTGGGGGAAGTCAAGGGTATTCCCACCAGTTACCCAGATTGTTTGCAGTGTAAGTACTTGATATCAGGTGCCTGCCAGGGATTCGTAATAATAATGAAAATAGTTGAATAATAGTGCTTGACACAGGGTTCTCAGATTGTTATACTGGAGCAACCAGCCCCCACAAGAACGAAACTAACCTAGGATTGAATCGAGGTTAGGGATTGATTATACTAT
>JGI26341J46601_10000667_pt1 | contig 10691 bp, 11 predicted proteins | sample BogFormECP12_OM3_FD_46601 | JGI IMG/M metagenome (IMG submission 46601) | reverse complement strand
GGGGTCGCGCTCGGCGGTCATTTGGTCACCACCACGGTGCCGGTCATGAACGGGTGGATTGAGCAGATGTAGTCGAACGTGCCCGGGGTGGTGAAGGTGAAGCTGTAGCTCCCGTGGGTGTCGAGGCCGGGGGAATGAAACGAGCCGTCCTTGGCCGCGACGGTGTGTGGTTCCTCGTCGAGGTTGGTCCAGGTGACAGTGGTGCCCACCGGCACGGTGAGGGTCGCCGGGTCGAACTTGAAGTTGTTGATGCTGACCGCGTTGGGGCCCTGCGGTGCGTCAGGCGCCGCGGTCGACGATGTCGCGGCGGACGTGGCCGCCGGCGCGGCGGCGGTGCCGTGCCCCGCCATTCCCGGCGTGGTGCTGGCCTGCGGCCCGAAACTGATGGATGGCGGCGTGTTCTGTGACGGGCTGGATCCTGAGCAACCCGAGACCAGGAGCATGGCAGCCGCGGCCACTGCGGCGCCCGCGGTGACAGCGGGCATTCGATGACGATGCCGGAGCATGACGATGCAAACCTCCCCGATCGATGACGAGCCCGCGGACGCGGGCCGCTCGCCCAGAGATATGACGGCGGGTTACACCACCGACCGGTCCGGTCAGGACGGCTGCGTCGGTTCGATCGGGACGAATACTTCGATGGCGCCGTCGCGTTGCGAACCTCGAGTGTGGGCAACGGTGTCGGCGTGATGGGCAGCTGATGGGACACCACCTGCCCGGTGGGGGAGAAGGACGTCGAGTGGCAGGGGCAGCGCAGCCGATCGTCGGCCCGGTCGAACCACAGCCGGCAGCCCTGATGCGTGCATATGCCCGACACCGCCTCCGAGCGGCCGTCGACCCGTCGAACGAACCCGATGAGCGAACCGTGCTCGAACGGATGCATCGCGGTCGCGAACATCCGCACTCGACGCGACCGCCTGCCAACTGCCCTGGCCCGGTACCATGTCGCCGGCAGCGGAGTTGGTGCTACCCGCGGTGCGACCGCCGCTCGATGGCAGGCGATCGGCGGTCGGGCCGGCGGCCACGCCCGCCGCCGCGGCGGAGGTACCGACGATCACCTGCCGGCGGCTCGCGTGCAACCGCCTCGGCGACGAACCGACGGTTGCACTGCCGTCCATCTGCGCGGCGAGCCGCCGCTGCAGGTCGGTGAGAAACTCCTGGCGTGGGCTATCGCGGCCGTACCGCGCTGCCCGCAGGTCGATCGCGGCCCGGATCTGCGCCGTTTCGAAGTCGTCGGGCCGAAACGGCTGGGGACGCCGGCCACCCAGCAGGTCGTCCACGTACCGCCCTAACGCGCGTGTGTTCATCGCTCATCGCAACGTCTCTCGCCGGCGCGCCGCCAGGGCAATGGCGCGCCACAGCGCGGCCAGCAACACCTCGGCGGCAACATCGTGTTGTGCCATCGCGAGTCCCTGCCTGCCGACGTGGAGAAGTCACGCTGCAGAACGCCGCAGCCCGATCATGAATAGCGCCCCGGGTTACAGTTCCGGACGAGCCGTTGACCGGCTCGTGGGGTGCCCACACCGGCCAGGCGGGCGCACCGATGATCTCGCCCGCGCTCATCTGGGCGACAGCGCGGACCGCGCCGAGCGCTGTTGTCGTAGACCGCGGCGATGTCGGACAGGCTGATCGCGTCGGCGACCAAATCCCGCAGCCGACGGTGCCGCTCGCGGATCTTGGTCTCCGGCACGTCATGGCCGCCAGCGGCCACCCGGTGGCGGACCCGCTGCACAGCTACGTCTTCCGGCACGATCACCGCATGCAGCGCCACGGTGTAGCCCGCGGCGCGCGCCGCGTCGATCAGGCCGAGCTTGGAGGGATGGCAGAACACCGTCTCAACGATGAACGGACGTCTTAGCTCGGCTGGCGGCCAGGACGTCCGCGTAGTGCGTACGAGCCAGGCTTTCATCGATGGCGGCGGCGATCTCGGCGTTAAAGACCACGCCCTCCTCGACGGTTAGGTCAGTGGTAGGCCGATCGCCGGCCAGCGCGGCCTCGACGCGGCGGCGCGAGGCGCTGTGTCGGCTCGAGACCGCGCGCTCGACGCGCGCCCAGTGATCCAGCTGCTGTTTGGCCGAGCGGCTCTGGCGCGCCCTCGGCTGCCGCGCTGTCCATCAGGTCGGCGGCGACCCGGTGTGACGCGGTCGGCGACGTCGGCCATCATTTCTCCCAAGCACGTAGCAATCTGTTACAGATCGTCGCACTGCGCTACGGACTAGGCCGTGTCTCCTAATGGTGACGCGATCGGCGCGACGATGTCGCGTTTTTACCGTGGTGCCGCTCACGCGCTGGCGGCGGCGGTGGTGGCGGCCTGCGCGGCGATGTTTCGATTTGCTCCGCCGGTACGCGTGACCGCGCCGGAGTAACGTCGCGGCCATGCCTTCAGTCCTGATCACCGGTGCGTCGCGGGGAATCGGCAATGCGATCGCCACACTGCTTGCCGCCAACGGGTGGGATGTCATCGCGGGCGTCCGCAGTGAGGAGGACGCGGCCAAGGTGAAGGCCGGGAGCCCGCGCATCGCGCCGGTCATCCTCGACGTGTCAAACTCTGAAAATATTGCGGCGCTTGATGATTCGTTGCCCGAGCGACTCGACGCCGTGGTGAACAACGCCGGTGTGGCGGTGGGCGGCCCAATGGAGGCCGTCACCCCTGACGAATTACGGTGGCAGTTCGAGATCAACGTGATCGGCCAGATAGTGGTGACGCAGGCCGTGCTGCCGCGGCTGCGTCGGTCTCACGGCAGGATCGTGTTCATCTCAAGCGTCACCGGCAAGGTGGCATTCCCGCTGATGGGCCCCTACTGCGCGTCGAAGTTCGCGCTGGAAGCGGCGGCTGACACGCTGCGGATGGAGCTCAAGCTGTGGGACATTCCCGTTGTGATCGTTGAGCCAGCGCAAACCAATACCGACATGTGGCGCACCGCGATCGCCGAGCCAGCGCAAACCAATACCGACATGTGGCGCACCGCCGAGACCGCCGCGCCCATGTCGGCAGAAACGAGGCAGCTCTACGACCGGCACCTGCGGGGCGTGAGGAAGTCGATGCCTATGTGGGAGAAGATGGTGGGACCGGAGAAGGTCGCAAGGGTCGTCGAGGAGGCACTGACCGCGCGTCGGCCGCGGGCGCGTTATGTCGTCGGGGCCGTGCCGAAGTTGCAGCTCGCGTTCGTGACGAATCTGCCTACCGCGGCGCGTGACCGTTTGCTGCGAATCATTTCTCGCCAGCCGAGCCGACTCTGACGGCTTTGTGGGCGAGTTCGTCAAGCGGCGCCGGTGGGCACCCGCGGGCTTCTTCACCGGCGAAACGGTCGGGGCATAGCGACCGCTGTCTCTAGGGCGGTTGTGCGTATTCGCATGACTGATGCGGCAAGAAGGACGCCGCCGAGGAAGCTCAGCGCGTATTTGTCGTAGCGGGTTGCGNTGCCGCGCCATTGCTTGAGCCGGTTGAAACCGCGTTCGATGGTGTTGCGCTGCTTGTAGATTCCGGCGTCGAATGCCGGTGGGCGACCGCCGGCTGGACCCTTGGCCTTACGTCGGGTGATCTGGTCATCGCGCTCGGGAATGGTGTGCTTGATTCTGCGGCGGCGCAGCGCCGCGCGGGTGGAGGGATGTGAGTGGGCCTTGTCGGCGAGTAGCCGGACCTCGCGCGCAGCTTCGCCGCTGTGCTCCGCCCCGAAATAGCCGTCGACCAGCGGCAACAGCTCAGGATTGTCGTGAGCCTGCCCGGCGGTGAGCGAGAGCGGGACCGGGCAGGTCGCGGTGTCGGTCAACGCGTGGATCTTGGTGGTCAACCCGCCGCGCGAGCGCCCGAGCGCATGGTCACCGGGCTCGGCGGCGGGCCGATTCGTGTAATTCGGGTCAGCCCCCTGTGTCCCCGGCGTGGGGCGCACCGGCCGCATGCTGATGCGCCCGCACCACCGTGGAGTCCACCGACAACAACAGCTGCAGGTCCTTGTCGAGCTTGCCGTCGCGCCAATGTGCCCGCACCACGTCAAGAATCCGCTGATAGGTACCGTCGAACGAAAACCGGTGATGGCGTTTCCAAACCGTCTGCCAAGGCCCGAAATCCGCAGGCAGATCCCGCCAAGGCGACCCAGTCCGGAACCGCCATGCGATCCCTTCGAGAATCAGCCGATGATCGGCGAACCGACGACCTCGCTTGCCCACATCCGACGGCATCAGCGGCGCGGCAACAGCCCAGAACTCATCCGATATCACTCCCACACGCGTCATGAGACAGATCGTGACTGCCAACACCCACATCAATGGGAGACACGCCCTAGTCCCCCCACCGCAAGAGGGGCGCTTCGCGGTTACCGCCGGGGAGTCGTCGCGGTCGACAAGGGAATCTGGATTCAGGTCACCGGCTTTCGTCTGCGGCGTCGCATGATCCTCGTCGCCCCCCACACCAGGAGTGCGACAACGACAAGCGCCAACACGGGCACGACGATCGCTAGCGCCACCAGCGTGAGGCTGACGATGTCTTCGATCGTGCTCAGGATCGGGGCGGCCACGCCCGCCGTTGCGACGTTCGCGGCGGGCCGTACAGCGGTCTTGCCGAGATGCACGATGAGGGCGACGACCGCCCCGACCGTGACCGGTACCCACGCACCGGAGCGAGCGAACGCGCCGGGATCGCTGACCGCGACGGTCTGCGCGGCGGTGCCGGAACCAAAGACGATGCCCCCGGCCGTCGGCCGTACGAACGTCTGCACCGCGTCGTTGATGCTGTCGAGCGCCGGAATTTTGTCGGCTACCACCTCTACGGCGAGCAGCACCGCGACAATCGTTAGCACCCAGCCGTTCTCGAGCCACGACCAACCGTGCGGCAGCGCCACCAGGTGGGTGAACCTCGCCAGCAACCCGAGGGTGAGCATCGGGATGTAGGCATTGAGACCGGCCGCGCTGGCCAGGCCGAAGCCGGTCAGCAACTGCTCCATATGCGAAAGGGTAAGCGCTGCGACGAGAATCTTCCGGAAAACGTTCTTGCGCTCAAATGGTCAGCGCGTCAGCGGGCAGATTAGTCGACGGTCATCCCCAGAAGACTGGATCGCCACTGTTGGCTGGCACATCGGATGAAAGGACCTTTCGTTGTCCACGCTCTCCTAATCCCAGCTCCTTGCCGCTTGCACTCCAGGCGGTTCGACGGCACTCACGTCCGTGACTGAGCCAGCGCCGGCTGGAGGTCCGCATTCGAGCGTCGCGCCTGCTCGATGCCTCTCGAACACTCGTTGAACCGCCTCGGGCGTTGCTTACCGGTGCGAGCAGGATGCATCAGGGCTCGGTGAGACGGCCGGAAGCGCAGCTCCGTCATCTCGTCGAGCGCAGCTCGGTGAGATGTGATGCCAGGCTGCGGTTACGGGAAGGTCTGGACGGCGTCGGTCCCCATGATGTACCACCAGGCGTCGATCATGTTCCGAGGGATTGTCGGTCCCACCGCACCTCTGCCCCAGTAGTAGTCGCCGTAGTCACTGACGCCGACAATGGTGCCCCGCACATCGACGTTAGTGATCGGGCCCATCGCCGCCGCCGTCCCGATGTCCGTCGCGTTGGCGGCGTTCAGCCATGACTGGACGATCGTCTGCGGCTCGAAGTCGATGAACAGGATCTTGAAGCCCAGGAAGTTAAGCACGAAGTCCGACACGAAGGGGTGGCTGTCCGCCCCCTCGGTATCGAACGCGAGGACGCTATGGAGGCCATTGAAGGCTTGGCCCCAGCTCAGCCATGGGGACGAGGCATTTGCATCATTTTCGAGCAGGTTGCAGGCGTACATCGGGAGCCATTGAAGTTGGTCGTTGGGATACGGGGCGCCCCACGAGCCGGCGTACGGGACGTCGTAGCCTTGGCTGCCGATCTCCACGGTGGTCGAAGAGGTCGGCACCAGAACGGATGCGCCCGCCGACGTGTTGTACTGGGCCGGGGTCGCACCCGGATACATCTCAGCGAAGCCGTAGGGATCGGCGTCGCCGATGTAGAAGACGATGTTCGCCGTGTTGATGCCCCAGTTGGCGTAGTCGGCGTCCCCGTTGATCCATGGGTTTGCGACGAGCGCACCGGGCGGCGTGGGCTCGATGTAGTCGCCGGGCCAGGACGAGTCGGCGAGCCAGCAGAACCGCTCCGACCCGCCACCGAATGTGTTCATCGCGTTCTGCCAGGCGACGCGGTCCCCGGTCCACGCGCCTGGATCGTTGGGGCTCTCGCACCCGTAGCTGACGGAGTTGTGCGTGTCCGGCGCCGGCCGGGCGGTGACCAGCAGTGAGGTGTCGGCCTGTGCCGACACACCGTTGGCGTCGACCACCGTGACCGATACGTACTCGGTCCGCGCCAATGACTGGGCGGGGATGATCTCGCGCAGGTCTCGAGTCAGCGGCTCGTAGCTCACCGCAGCGCCGCGCTCGGTGGAGGTGTCGGGGTTCGATCCCCCCCACAGGAACGAGTAGGGCGCCGTGCCGCCGGACACTGTTGCACGCGCCTCGACGCGGGAGCCCTCGATGGCACTTGCCGCGACGGTCACCGACGGGACGAACCGAGTGTCGTCGGTGGCCGGAATCAGGCGGACCCGGGAGGTGAGCGGGTGCTCGGTGCCCCGGTCTGGGTGGGTCACCGTCCGCGTGACGGTGACCGCGTACCACGGGATGATGTCACTCGGCCGCCAGTAGGGCGCACCGTTCAATGCGTTGCGCAGGCTCGGCGCCAGGTAGACGAGCCGGACGTCGACCACAACGTCGTCGGTCAGCGAGCACGAGATCCGGTGGCGAATCGCGTCGGCGTCGATGATCGCCACCGATGGGCCGGGCTCGAGCACTCGCGTCGCGTGAATCAAGCGGGTGACCTCCCCGCCGGCGGCGAACGAGATCTGGATCTGGGCGCCTGGGCCGACGAGCGGGTATCCGTCGACGACGAAGCGGTAGCTGACATGGGTGTCGAGCAGCGTTCGCCGTTGCTCCTGCTCCGCACCATCGGCGCCGATGGCGACCGTGGTGAACACCGTGTGCCCGACCATCGGGCGGGCCGAAGCCGGCGTCAGCCCGGCGCTCTCAAGGGCGGCGGCGGCCGACCTCAACGCCAAGTCGTCGGCGAACGGCACGTGCCGGTCGAGCGCTGCGTAGTCGATGCCGGTGACGGCGATCGGGATCTCCGGGTGGTGGTTCGTGGTGGCGTCGGTGAAGCGGGCGACGATGTCCGGGTCCTCGATCGGGACGCTTGGAACGGCGAGGTACTTGTCGCGGTCCACAAACGACGCCTCGCCATCCAGCCATCTCAGCCCATTGGCGGGGATCCTGAGCGCCTCCGCCAGTTGCTGAGCCTCCGACTCCTGGATCCCCGTCGTCGCGACCCGATACACCGGCAGCCGAGTGTCCGCACACTCTCCCATGACTCCCCCGCTCGTTGTTGCAGTGCCGCCTCTGCCATAGAACCGGCCTGTTGTCAACTCTAGCGTCTCCGCCTCCTCGCCTGCCTCCCCTCTTCCATGCGGATGCGGGACCGACATCTCGGCTGGGTTGTGCTTATGGACGAAAGCACAGCCGCCGGGCGAGAGTGCACTATCAGAGATAATGTGCGGGAGTCAGGCCCTGAGCTGACATTCCGGCGTCACCAAGCTCTCAAGGTCACAGCAGTATTTCCGCAGGACGACCAACGAGTTATCAGAGATAATGGGCCAATCTGATAGCCTCCGGGCATGGGAACGGTCCGCCGCTTCACCTCGGCCGGTGACATCACCCTCGGCCGCGCGGCCGACGCCTACCTCGCCACCCTGCGCGGAGCCGAGCAGGCGAACACCCGCCGCGTGTACGGCCGGATCCTGCGCGCCCTGGCCGCCGAGTTCGGCAGTGACACCGCACCGGACAAGATCAGCGCGGAACAACTCGCCGCCTGGTTCAGCGGGCAATGGGCCGACCGGGCACCGTCCACGTGGAACGTCTCCCTTGATGCCATCAGGTCGGCCGCGGCGTACTGGCAGCGGCAGGGCTGGCTTGCCGCCGACTTTTCCCGGATGCTCGCCCGGCGCAAGCCACGGCCGGACCGCGCCCGGGCGTTGTCCCGCAGTGACGTCGAGCGGCTGCTCACCCGCGAGGACATCAGCCTGCGCGAGCGGACCCTATGGCGGATGGCGTACGAGACCGCCGCGAGGTCGGCCGAGCTCCTCGGGCTTGACGTCGAGGACCTGGACCTGCCCAACCGCCGCGCCAAGGTCCGCCGCAAGGGCGGCGCGGTCGACGTTATCGTCTGGCAGACCGGTACGGCCCGGCTCCTGCCTCGCCTGCTGAAGGGCCGGAAGTCCGGCCCGGTGTTCGTCACCGAACGGAAAGCACGGGTGCATCTCGCGGCGGCCGACCTGGACGAGCATGGCCACGCCAGGCTCAGCTACCAGCAGGCAGCGGCGCTATTCTCCAAGGCCTCCGGCGGGGCCACGTTGCACCAGCTCAGGCACAGCGCCCTGACTCACGATGCCGAGGACGGTACCGGGACGCCGATGCTGATGGCACGCTCCGGCCACACCTCTGTCCGGTCGCTGGCCAAGTACGCGCGGGTGTCGGCCGAGGCCCTGGCCCGGCACTAGGCCGAGCGCGACCCGGCGCGGCGCCGGTAAGCTGCGCGGCGGAAGTGGCCCGGGCGTCGGCTCGGGCTACGATTTCCAGCTCAGGGTCGCCGCGCTGTGTCCTGGAGGGTGATCACCCGTCATCCGGGCCGTCACGACGCGGCCATGCTGCTCGCGGAAATCTCCGCGAGCACGGGCCCCGGCGTCGCCTGCCGCGCCACTGCCTCCCGCGCCGGACGCCGGCCGCGGATATTTCCCCGCGAGCTGTCCATCCGGCGCCTGCTCGTTCGTCGCCAGTGTGCACGGCCGCCAGCCGCGGCGGCGATGACCTGAAGGAGAACATCATGTACACCATCACCACCCAGCTTGCGGACTCCCTGCACGGCGAGCGGCTGCGCGAGGCGGACCGTGCCCGGCTCGCCGTCAGCGCCAGGGCGGCCAGCAGGTCCGCCCGCCGCGTCTGCCCGGCGGCGACTCCGGCAGGCCGGATCATCCGGGCAATCCTCCTCCGGCCCGCGGTGTAAGCACACGGCGACATGAAGCACACCTGCCGGAAAATCCGCCAGTACATGCGCGCGGCGCGCGAACAACCGATCATCGGTTACGTCTACGGGAAGCGAGGTTGGGATGAAGTACGTGGTTTTCATCGGCAGTGACGGCCTGCCGGTACCGGAGGCCCTGGCGGTCATGCAGCGGGAACTGCCCGCCTGGATCGAGGAGATGGACGGCCGCGGCGTGCGGTTGCTCGGCCGGGAGCTGGACCTCCCGCAGACGGCGGTGACCGTGCGCGTGCGCGGCGGCGAGACGCTGGTGACCGACGGGCCGTTCGCGGAGACCAAGGAGTTCGTGGCGGGCTTCGACATCTTCGAATGTGCCAACCTCGACGAGGCGATTGAGGCGGCGGCCAAGAGCCCGGTGTCCCGGTATCACCCAATGGAGATCCGGCCGTTCGCAGAGGGGCTGCGGCTGGGTGAGGCGGCGTCTGCGTTCGCCCGGGAGGACGACTCGGCGGGCACCCCGTACCTGCTGACCATGTGGATGGGCGGAACGCCCGCGGCGCCACTGGACGACGAGGCGGTGATGCAGGAAGGCGAAGGCTGGCGACAGGACCTGGAGGCACGCGGCCTCCAGGTCCTGGGAAACGCGCTCGAGGGCCCGGACACGGCCACCACGATCCGCGTCCGTGACGGGCAGACGCTGATCAGCGACGGCCCATTCATCGAGACCAAGGAGTTCATCGCCGGCATCGACGTCGTCCGCTGCGCTGACCGGCAGCATGCGATCGAGCTCGCGGCCGCGCATCCGATCGCCCGGTACCATGCGATCGAGGTGCGCCCGTTCTACAGCGAATGACCACGTCGGCCCGGCGCCACCAGCGCGGTGGATGCGGCCTTCCGCGAGGAGCGGGGCCGCGTCGTGGCCACCCTGATCCGGCGGACCGGCGACTGGGACCTGGCCGAGGAGTGCGCGCAGGAGGGCGTTCACCGAGGCGCTGCGGCGATGGCCGAGATCGAGCAGAACGGCTATTACTCGCCGCCGCTGGGCACGCGAAGACCACGCAAGACGGTTGCATCGCGGAGCGTTTCCTGTCATTCGCGGCGATCGCCGGCGATAGCCCGGATAACGCGGGAACGACCCCCCACAACCAGGGGCCGGAATCAGTCACAGAACATTCCAGGGCGTAGTCGGTGGCGATCTCTGGGCTTCCGGTACGACTGCGGCGCCTCCGGGCAGGTTGCAGAGCAAGCCTGGCCAGCAGACAGATCACCCCTTTCCGGGTGAGTTAGAGAGGCATGCCGCGCCGCCGGTCGCCACACATATCGGATATCGCGTGCCGTGCGACCTCGAGATGTGACCGCTCGCCACGAACCCACGTTGATCGCAGCCGCGAGGTCCCAGATGACCGCGAGTTCCCCGCACGGCACCTTCAGTTAGGCTGAACTCGCGGGCGACCGGGTGATAACCCGCTATCACCCGGTCAAATGTCGGTGCCCGGCGCTACTATCCGGGCCACGCAGGCGGGCTACCGCGCCCATAAGCAATCTGACACGGGACTGTAAGTTAAACGGTGTAACTTCCGAGACGGAGGAGACACCAGATGACTGACGTGACACAGGACCGGAACCAGGCAGGGGCGGAGCTATCGGCG
>JGI26341J46601_10000665_pt1 | contig 10698 bp, 14 predicted proteins | sample BogFormECP12_OM3_FD_46601 | JGI IMG/M metagenome (IMG submission 46601) | reverse complement strand
GACGAAGCGCTGGCGCCCCTTCCACTCGACCCACCCGGACCGCCGCGGGTCACCATCCCTTACCTGACCGAACCCTGGTACTGTTGATCCGAACCCACCAGCGGGCAGTTGGCCTGCTTCTAGTCCCCGGAGAGAGCACGCCCGATCGCACACAAGTGGATCGTGTGTATCAAGCGCAACGGGAAGCACGAGGATCAGCACCGCCACATCGCACTGCGGAAATTTTCCGTCTCGGTCCCGTCACCCGCCAGACCGGACTCCGCATCCTGCTGACCCAATGGCAACAAGGCAATAGATAGAGTCATGCTGGACCGGTGCGCTGTAGTCAAATCACTTGCAGGGCGGCGGTGAGCACGAAGCGCAGTTTCTCGTGTGCGTGGCGCAGCGCATCTTCGACGAATTCGGGTGAGTGCCCTCGGCCGAAGATAAAACCCAGATAACTGGATCCTTCCGGCAGCGGAACCAGCTTCTGGCTGACTTTGGCCGTGATGCGGATCTCCTCGATGCCGACTGTCGCCAGCGCCTCATCCACGCCTTGCGTTTCCTGGTAGAACCCCGCCTGGGGTATTGGGATCATCATGACTCCCGCTGCCGCATTCTCGCGGCGAATCCGCGTCACATCCTGCCCCAGCGCCAGCCGGATCAGCAGTTCTTCTAGAGAAACGTTGTCGTCCACTAGCGGGATGCGGAAATGCAGGGCGCGAGAGCAAAGGCCGCCGATGGGACGTGCCGCCACCTCCATCACCCAAACGCCTTCTCGGTTGATCCGCAGCTCGGCGTGCAAAGGGCCGTGATGTAGGCCCAATGCCTGCACCGCGCGCCCCAGCGTGTGTATCACGTGCTGCTGGGTCTCAGCCGCCAGTCGCGAGGGCGTGACGTAGATGGTCTCCTCGAAGAAGGGGCCGACCAGCGGGTCGGGTTTGTCGAAGATGGCCAGAACGCGCAGCCGCCCGCGGTCCACGATGCCTTCCACCGCAATCTCTGCGCCTTCGACGTAGGATTCCACCTGTATGAAGTGGCTGGTTTCTTCCCTCAGCACGCCCACTTCGGGAGTGCGAAGCAGCGCCCGTATGCGCTCGAAGGCGCGGACAAATTCTTCCGCGGTGTCGGCGCGGATAACGCCGCGGCTGGCCGAGAGTGCCAGCGGTTTGAGCACCCAGGGGGACGGCAGTCCGACCGCGTCTGCAGCCAGCAGGCGCCGGGGGTCCGCATCCACCGGAAAGCGAGAGAAACCAGGCACGTTGAGCCCCGCTTGCCGCAGGCGCTCGCGGGAGCGGTACTTGTCGCGACAGGCGTCGGCGGCTTCCGGAGGATGGGACAATAGGCCCAGCGCGCGGCAGGCTCGTGCTGCGGAGGTCGTCGGCCGGTCGCCGATCGAGACCACCGCGGCTACGGGGTTGGTGCGCGCATATTCCGCGATCCTCTGCGCCCCGGCTTCGGGATCCTCAAAGCGCAGCGGGAGAGCACCGTCCTGCCACGGGTCCTCCAAAACGTGGCAGCGGTCGGTGGCGAAAACCACCGCCAGCCCGACCTTCTCGGCTGCCTCCACGAAAGCCTGCGTCTGGTACCCGGTCGTGGTGCATAAGAGAAGGAGGCGCTGCCTGCTGTCGGTGTCAGTCATGGTGGGTGAGATTTGCTCCCAAGATAGCAAGCCCGACAACTGCCCGCAAATCGCGCGACCCACACCAGAGGCTGGCCCGGAAGTTGTCCCGAAGTCAGCTTGGGGGAGATCTGCCGCTGACCATCGCGCGCTTAATGGAGCCATTTGGAGCTTCGCGGAGCGAGGTCAGAGAAGTTAACTGATTGAAAGAAATGGTAGGCACGAGGAGACTCGAACTCCTGACCTCTACTGTCAATAGACCCAGATTCGGCAGAGAGATTGTGACCCTCGCGCGTGCCAAGGCAGGCTCGACCCAGACCCAATCCCTCCTTGTTCCGCCCTATCATCTCGACGTTGAACTCCCGAGGCTTGTTGCTCGAGACCAAAGAACCTCCTTCACCTTCCGGGAGACATTCAAATCTGTAGGGTCCGGCAAGGATCGCCATCTCCAACCACCGCCTGCTGGCGGTCTCCGACACTTCAGTTGCTTTTCGCTGGAAGGACTATGCGCACCGCAGTCGGCAGCGCACCATGACACTTTCTGCCGATGAGTTCCTGCGTCGCTTCGTGCAGCATGTGTTGCCCAGAGGGTTTCCACGGATCCGTTACTTCGGATGGATGGCCAATCGTAAACGCGGAAAACTGCTTCCTCTCTGCCGGCGCCTGCTTAACCAGCCAATACCTTCGAACTCCGCAACCTCCGACATCCAGCCGGCCCTCTGGAACTGTCCGCTTTGCCATGGACCCATGCACGTCATCGAGCGGCTCTCCGCAGCTCAACTCTTCTTCACTACTGAAAGAGCCGCTACAACCAATGACACTTCCTGATCGCTGTACCAACCTGACCACTGCAGCACGCTGGCCCCGCATGCCTGGTCGACGTGTGCGTGGCCCTGCAAATGAACCCGATCGGTCTCTCCAACAACTGCTTCGCGGGACCGTCTCTGCCGCCACCAGGCCGCGACAGCGCCACCCGATCCCTGCCCCGCCGTTCGTCACAACTCGGCTTCCGGAACCTGTGGCCATAGAAAACCCATAGCTAAAAGCATCTCGGGCCTCATCCCCGGCCCACTTCAAACAACTCTATCGGAAGCGCTCCTGTTCACTCCTGCACGAAACACAAGCTTTCTGCTTCGGAGCGCTTCCGATAGAGTCCTAGGGTTTCTGGACAGTCAGACGAGCGGGTGTTTCGCCGATCATATTATCCTGGCCGGATCGCTTGTGAATTGGCCTATTGACAATTGCCGCCCGACAATGCTTTGTCCCATGCGAACAGGTATGATTCTCCCGCCATGAGTTCGGCAAATCCAATTCGCTACATTTCCGATACCGCCTTGTGGGTAGCGGTGTACCGTGCACAGGAAAGCGAGCGCGCGGATGCTGTCTTCCGCGACCCGTATGCGCGCAGGTTAGCCGGGGATCGCGGCACGCAAATCGCCGCTTCCATGCCATTCGCCCAGCGGCATTCTTGGTCTTACACCGCCCGCACTTGGCTGGTTGATCAAATCATCGAACGCGAAGTGCAGCAAGGCACGGATATGGTCATCAATCTGGCTGCCGGGCTCGATTCCAGGCCGTACCGGATGCAGCTTCCGGCTTTGCTTCGATGGGTCGAGGTCGACCTGCCCGACATGCTGAACTACAAGCAGGAAGTGCTCGCCGCTGAACATCCGGTATGCGCGGTCGAGCGTGTGCCGCTGGATTTAAGGGATACTGCGGCGCGCCGCGCGCTATTTCATCGGCTCGGGGGCGAAGCGAAGCGGGTGCTGATGGTGAGCGAAGGGCTCATCGTTTACTTCGAGGCCGACGGTGCTGCCGAACTGGCCCGCGATCTGTCAGCCCCATCCAGTTTCCGACGCTGGGTTACCGACCTTACATCACCCGCGCTTCTCAAGATGCTTCATAAGGCCATTGGTGGCCCACTCCTTGACGCCGGTTCGCCGCTCAAATTCGCGCCCCAGGAGGGTCCACAATTTTTCGCGAGGTATGGCTGGAAGGTGGTCGAGACGCGTTCACTCTTGCAAACTGCGGCTAAGTTGAAACGGCTGTCATTTGGCATGCGGCTGCTGTCGCTTCTACCCGACCCAGCAGGCCGCAAGCCTGACAAGCCGTGGGGCGGAGTCTGCTTGTTGGAGAACAGCGGGCCAGCGCCCACTGGTTAGCCAGGCGGTTCGCAAAACGAGGGAAGTCACGCATTCATCGTCCCGAAGCGGATTCCGAACGATGCCTCTAAGCAGCACCCTTCGATTGCACCAGTGACCCTTCAACTGGCGTATTTTACAGACTCTAGCTCTTCCTCGATGTCACCGCGTAAAAGGCAACGGCATCCTGCTCAACGTTCTTACTTTCGCACTTCGGGCAACGGATGTCGCTCTTGTCGTGTTCACCAAGGGTGAGAACTAACTCAAATGAGTTCTGGCAGTCTTTGCAAACGTAATCATAAACGGGCATAATCGCCTCCCGGAGAGAGTTGAGCAACAGGTGCCTTTGCGCTACCGCCGCCACGCTCCCGCCTTCCGCATCCGCTGTTTCAGGCAGCAGCATCGGGTCTCATTCCAAATACTTCTGCCTCCGCTCGGAGCCAATCTTCGAGCTCGTGACCGTGTTCGCAGCCCCGTTCCTTATAAAACCGATACGCACGAGCTCGAAGTATATCCTCGGTCAATTCGAGCGAACCCTCGTCGGGCTTCGCGGTTGAGAGACTCGCGGCTGGCTGTGGCATGGCAGACCTCCTGAATCAGTAACGACGTGGTGCAACGTTGAAGAATGAGAAGCCGACTGGAGAAGAAGCGCTCGATGCACCGGCGGTAGGCCAGTACACCTGTGCTCATGGTCTCAGCCCTGTTCGCGCACGTCAAGTCATTGGAGTGCGCCGGTGGCCATTATCGCGTACTGCGCGCGCAAACCGTCACCGACGTGATCGATCGAAATCAACAACGACGTTCTGCTTATTTTCGTTTCGCGAAGAATTCGTCGGCCGCGATCTCAGTCTCTTCGTGACTCTGCTCTTTGACCTGTTGGTTGATTCCCCACTCGTGGCCGAAAGGATCGACGATCTTTCCATAGCGTCCTCCCCAGAACATGTCCTGCACGGGCATGCTTACGCGCGCGCCGGCAGCCACCGCACGCTCGACAACCCCGTCCGCGTTGTCAACCAGGAGGGTGATGCGCACACCCGTTCCCTGGAGCGTCTCCGGTGACTTGCAGGTTCCGCCCTCGCTCGCCGGGAACTCATCGCAGACGAAGAACTTGTGTCCGTCCAAAGTCAGTTCGCCGTGCATGAGCTTCTCGCTGCCCGGTTTGATCATTCGGTGTACTTCTTCGGCGCCAAATACATTTTTGTAGAAATCGAGCGCGGCGGGCCCGTTGCGTACGATCAATTCGGGGATGAATTGGTCCTCTCGATTCATGGTTCCCTCCACTAACGTATAGTCGCTAAATTGATCTCCACTCGCAAATCTATCGGTTTCATGTTACCCCGACATGGGCGGTGATATCACCGGACATCCTAGACGGTGCCCGGTTGTGTCTTTTGCTAGATCGAAGTCCTTAGGCAATAGGAGAGCGCCCACTGGTGCCAGGCCGGACAGCGACGGCACTGGTTCGATGCCGCAGCCGATGCTGAATTACCGCTTTTAGTCGCCACCCGTTCTAACAGATGATCAAATGCGAAGCGCTCTGGTCGTATGTTGGGAATCCCGGCTTACTCGAAGCCGGGAGCTGAATTGCATGGCTGCTACGCCCGCCGACGAGACGCGAAACTCCCCAGAAGTCTGGTTCGAGGAAGTGTGGAACATCCTCCTTCCCGGCTCGGCGGGCTTAATGGAGCCATTTGGAGCCTCGCGAAGCGAGGTGAGAGAAGCTAAGTAATTGAAAGAAATGGTAGGCACGAGGAGACTCGAACTCCTGACCTCTACCGCTGGCGTCATTCAGAATCGCGCTCATAGTTTCCGCCGAGGTCGCTTTGTGAAAGGTGCGCTTGCCGGTAAGCATCTCGTACAGCACAGCCCCGGCCGCGAAGATGTCACTACGCGCGTCGGCGGGTTGTCCGCGCACCTGCTCGGGCGACATGTAGCCAACCGTGCCCAGCACGTGCGCTGGATCGGTTTGCGGCTGATTCGTAACGGTCGGATCGTCGGCGCTTGCGGCCTTGGGGGGTTGGAGTTTGGCCAGTCCGAAGTCCAGAATCTTTACGCGCCCGTCCTTGGTTACGAAGATGTTCTCGGGCTTGAGGTCACGGTGAATAATTCCGGCATCGTGAGCGGCGGCCAGTCCGCGGGCAATATCGACGCCGACATCGATGGCTTCGCGCAGGCGCATGGGGCCATGGCGGATCCGTTCGCGTAGGGTTTCGCCGTGGAGCAATTCCGTGACGATGTAGGGCGAACCCTCGTACTGGCCGACATGGAAGATCGAAACAATGTTGGGATGGTTCAGCGCGGCGGCAGCCTGGGCCTCCTGCTCAAAGCGGCGAAGACGCTCGGGATCGTGTGACCAATACTCGGGAAGAACCTTGATCGCCACGTCGCGTTTCAGCTTAGTGTCGCGGGCGCGGTACACCTCACCCATGTTGCCCGCGCCTAGTGGCGCGACGATCTCATAGGAATCCAGCCGAGTACCAGCGGCTAGTGTCATACGTGGCGAGGATTATACCCCGAGTCACTAATCGTCATGCTGATTAGTCGCTTCCGACTGTGAGGGCGACTCCGGGAACCGGATCTTCATGTCTACCTCGGATAGGTGGTGAGAAATCGCCAACTCGAACGTAATCCGCTTGAGCGACCCGGTTCCTACTAGGGTTCGATAGATACCAACAACCATCTGGCGAAAACGTGCATATTGCGGCCAAAGCGCATATAAATCTCTGAACACCAATCGCAGGTGGGGGCCATGAGTGCGTCATCGACACATTGGATGCGGCGAGCCTTGCGAGTCCTTGCGCTGGCGTTTCTTCTTGCAGTGGTTCTGGGGTCCACATATGAAGAAGTCGGCCGATGGCAGGACAGCCAGCATCTATTCCGGATTGGACGCGCGGTCGATATTGGAGGTCGTAGCCTAGACATAGACTGTGCGGGCTCCGGTAGCCCCGCCGTCATCCTGGAGTCGGGCGGCGGCGGTTACGGCGGTTATGGCTGGCGGATGGTGCAAGCGGAGGTCGCGAAGTTTACCACAGTTTGCTGGTACGACCGCGCCGGAGAGGGGTGGAGCGACCCGATGCCAACCGCACGAAGCAGCGCCACCATCAGTTCACGATTTACAGGAACTGCTGCAGCGCGCCCCGGTTGCCGGTCCCTACGTGCTGGTTGGTCACTCGATCGGGGGAGAGTACGTCCGCATATTTACANCAAAGTTCCCCTCCNAAGTGGCCGGGGTGGTGCTCGTAGATTCTAGCCATCCTGACCAACNCGAGCCACCAATGATGCTTTNGCCGATTACCCGCATGCACAAGCATGTTCGNCAGCTTGCGTGCCTCGCCCTGCCTGTCGTGACAAGATTTGGTGTGATACGTCTGTTCATGCGCAACACCCCGGTCTACGTGCCGCCCGAGTTCAGCTCGCAGCAAGGTGCCGCCGAACGGGCTATGCGCAATCAGCGAGTCCAAGCAGTTGAGACGGAGGCTGCTCAAGGCTGTGCGGCAACTGAAAATGGTGCCGTTCGGCCTGACAAGGGCAGCGGCGATCCGGAGGCCGATGAGGCGGCCAGGAGCGCGGGAACGTTAGGTGATCGCCCACTGATCGTTCTTACCGCCGGGCAGTATTTGAAACCCGACGATCCTGTTGCCGCTAAAGAAATCGCGGAGTTCCACGAAGTCTGGGTAAATCAATTACAACCCGAACTTGCTCGGCCTTTCCACGAATGGGAAACAGATTGTCGTTGAGAATAGCGATCATGGAATTCCGGAACAGGTTCCTGAGTCCGTCGTGGGTGCGGTGCATGAGATTGTGACCGATGTGCGCAACCGCCAAGGTCAATAAGAGCAACCCCGCGAAGGCACTTCCGATAGCTGCTGCGAAGTCCCCAATTGCACACGTAATCCGGCTCAGCGGCCCGGCTCCTGTTAGGGTACGAGATGGCCTGTTATCGCCAATTATGTGAGGCGAACCAGCAGCAGCATGTTTCAATGAGGGGCTGGTCCTCACGGACTGCCCCTCACCGTATTGTTCTACTAGTCCAGCGAGCTCTTGGCACCATTCAGTGCTTCCACACATCCACCCGATCCGGCAGTTCTCTGGCTCGTGCCGCTGACATTACATCCCTGAATGGTAAGTTTCCGAATTGCCGGCTAAGGACTCGGTGCTGTGAGCGTTTTACTTCGGCGCTTGTCCGGGTGGGTTTTCACTAGTCGGAGGCACAATCCCCTTGATTCGCAGATAGGTCACCATGTTCCCATAGTGCTCATCGGTGTGCGCCGTGTTGAGCGAGAACACCGTGAGCTTCGCTATGTCGAAGTTCATGAATTTCACCATCTGGCTGCCTTTTGCATCGGTCATGCTATCGAACGCCTTGTTGCAGTACGCAACGGCGTCCTGGAGTGCGGCAACAAGGTCGGCCTTCGAGGTCTTTGTTTTTTCGATTCCCTTTGCTGGGTTGGATTCGCCGAGGCTTAGCGAGCAGAACATGTACGAAGCGTCGGCCACATGGCCAACGATCTGGCCAAAACTTCGAACCTCCGGTGTCGGTCTGAAGGAGTAGTTTTCGTCCGGCATTTTCTGCGCCGCACCGATGACGGCGTTGCTCACAAACGAGTACAGACCTTTTTCGCTCGCGGTAATCGGGTTCACTGGCGGCGTGGCCTGCACTTGTGACTTCTCCTGCCCGAGTAGAGCACCGGGAACCGCCATCAATGCAGCAAACGCAAAACAGAGTCTTTTGTTCACGAGATACCTCCTGGGAAATCATGCCACAACTCGAAGTGGGAAAGTAGGGAACCTCAGTCGGATAGAGCGTGGTCCCAGACCCGCATTTGATTTGCTTCGATTATCTTGATTTGTCGGGGCGACCGCTGTTCAGTTTTGCATGACGATTAGCCCGAGTCACCTTTCAAACTCGCTCGGGGGGTCGGCCCCTGGAAAGTCATGGTGAAGTGATGTCGCGCAGATAGGTGTTGTGAAATCGCCATCTAGTGTCATGAGTCATTAATTAGTCACATACATTCTTGGGTGGTTTCCGTCTAACATGGCAGGAGCACCGCCATGCAGAGACGACCCCGACTTCCGGTTCCGGTGGTTACCCCCGATCAGCGGAAAGTATTGGAGCAATGGACGCGTCGATCCACGTCCGCTCAGGCGCTGGCCTTGCGCGCGCGGATGGTATTGCGCTTGGCCGATGGCCATAGCAGCACCGCTGTCGCCCAACACTTCCGGGTTCATATTCAAACCGTGAGCAAGTGGCGGGAACGCTTTCGCTCCCGCGGCGTCGACGGACTGCTGGATGAAGCACGTCCCGGCCAGCCCCGCAAAATCACCGACGCGCAAATCGAAGCCGTGATCACCCGCACACTGGAGAACAAGCCCGCCGATGCGACGCATTGGTCCACGCGGTCCATGGCGAAAGCCACCCGCCTGAACCAGACCGCTATCAGCCGCATCTGGCGCGCCTTTGCCCTCCAACCCCACCGCACGGAGAGTTTCAAGCTGAGCCGCGATCCGTTGTTTATCGACAAAGTGCGCGACCTGGTGGGGCTCTATCTGAATCCGCCCGACCGCGCGCTGGTGTTGTGTGTCGATGAAAAGAGCCAGATCCAAGCCCTGGAGCGCACCGCGCCCCTTCTGCCCATGCGCCCGGGACAGGCCGAGCGCCGTGCCCACGATTATCTGCGCCATGGCACCACCACGTTGTTTGCCGCGCTGGATGCCACCACCGGCAAGGTCATTGGGGAACTGCATCGCCGTCACCGCTCCACCGAATTCCGCAAGTTTCTCGACACCATCGAAGTCAACGTGCCGGCGGACTTGGACGTGCACCTGATCATGGACAACTACGGCACCCATAAGACCTCGCCGATTCGACGCTGGCTGCTCCACCGCCCGCGCTTTCATGTCCACTTCACTCCCACCTCCGCCATTTGGCTCAATCTCGTCGAACGCTGGTTTGCCGTCCTCACGGAGAAACAAATCCGGCGCGGCAGCTTCCGCTCCACCCGGGAATTAGAAACCGCCATCCGCACCTTTCTTACACACCACAACTCGCAGCCCAAACCCTTCGTCTGGACAAAATCGGCCGATGATATTCTCGATTCCATCGCCCGCTATTGTCGGCGAATTAATGACTCAGGACACTAGTACGTAACCACGGGAGCCGCTGCCCAGAACCGATCCATCCACATATGTTCCAGCACCACGGAGCCGGTGATGCTCGTGCCTTGGCCGGTGACAGCTGCCGATTATGTTGAGCGCGAGATGCTTCGCATCCACAGTCACCAAAACGGCATCTGGTTATCTTCTAACGAGGAGGAACGCTTTGATCGCTGTAGAACTGCTAGGGCTGACATGGATTGCCCTCCGATTCCCAATCAAAGGCGAAAGGTAGCGTACTGGAAGATGACTAAGGGCCGCATGGAAGCGTTCAGTGATGGGGTGTTTGCCGTCATCATTACGATCATGGTGCTGGAGTTGAAGTCGCCTCAAGGAACAAATCTCGCGGCCCTGAAGCCGATGGTCCCTGTTTGTTCAGCTACGTCCTGAGCTTCGTCTATGTCGGGATTTACTGGAACAATCATCACCACCTGTTGCAGGCAGCGCAACACGTTGCGGGCGCTGTCCTATGGGCAAACTTGCATTTGTTGTTCTGGCTTTCGCTGGTCCCGTTCGCTGCGACGTGGATCGGGGAGAACCCGCTTTCGCCGTGGCCTGTCGCGTTATATGGTGTAGTGCTCTTAATGGCCGGCCTTGCCTACTTCGTGCTGACGAAGGAGCTAATCGCGCATCAAAGAGCAGGTTCGATGCTGGCCATTTCGATCGGGCGCGACCGGAAAGGCGCCCTGTCGATTCTCGCCTATCTGGTCGCCATTCCCTTGGCATTCGTAAGGCCGTGGATCGCATGTGCGTTCTACGTTTTGGTTGCACTGATGTGGCTGATTCCAGACCGACGCATCGAGA
>JGI26341J46601_10000664_pt1 | contig 10707 bp, 6 predicted proteins | sample BogFormECP12_OM3_FD_46601 | JGI IMG/M metagenome (IMG submission 46601) | reverse complement strand
TTTCGGGATTATTTCGGCCACAGCCTGCGATCGCTGGCACGACCAGTGGCATGAAAACCCGTTGAAACCGACGGTGAGGGCCGCGAACGTAGTAATGTATATACATCTGCTGACGTTTCGGTATCGGTGGCTTGCCCGGCCGGTTCAGCGGGCCAACAATTGAGGTATGTCTAGACTAGCCGTCCGATCGGTCCTTATTCTCGTGGGCGTTGCTGCCCAACTCGGTATCGCCGTCCTCGGCTACGGCGGATTTGCAGCCTTCTTCTCCCACGGGGCTCTGATCGCGCTCGCGATCGTACTGTTCGCAATGTCTGTCACAGCGGTCTTCGCCGGCGGAAACCTGAACCCCGGTGTGCGCGAGGATCGCGGCAACCGCTGGGTTCTCGCGGCATTCGTCGTGATCGGATTGCTGGACATGTACCTGCCGGCTTACACAGACCGGAACGAGTTCTGGACGATTGATGGAGATGCAGTTCGGTGGCTTGGTGTTGCTCTTTTCGCTGCCGGGGGCGTCCTTCGGCTCTGGCCGGTGTTTGTGCTCGGCCATCGGTTTAGCGGGCTTGTGGCCATTCAGCCGGGGCACACGCTCGTCACTAGCGGTGTCTACAGTGTCATCCGTCACCCAAGTTATCTCGGGTTGCTCGTCAACTCGCTGGGCTGGGGACTCGCCTTTCGCGCCGGAGTTGGTGTGTTGTTAACGGCACTCATTGTCCTGCCGCTTCTCGCTCGTATCCATGCCGAAGAGCGACTACTGCGCGCGNAGTTCGGCGCCGAGTACGACGCNTACCGCGCCCGAACCTCACGACTGATTCCGGGGATTTATTAATTAGAGCGGAGTCTCTTCCGTTTTCTGCAAATTCTCNGAGCTCAACAGACCGAATCTCACGTCTGTCGGGCACGGATGAACGTGTCCGGGGTGCCNTCCGCCGAATCGACGAAGATGACGTCGCGGGGATCGCGACGCGGCGTATCCACCGAGAAAAAGACCACCGGCCACTCGAGGATCTGGGGGAATGCGTGCACGGTGCCGCGCTTGAAAAATAGAAGGTGTCCCGGCGCGAACTCGCCTCCATTCTCCGGGCTGCCCATCCAGAACATACCCCGGCCTGCGAGGACGTAGAGATACTCGTCGCAGGTAGCGTGATAGTGCGGAGGCGTCTCCTTGTACACGCGGAAGACGCGGGCACTGGCCGCTGTTTCGTATGTGAGGTAGGTGTCAATCAATAACGTGTCGGCGCTAGGAGGGAACGAGGCCGCGATCGCGCCCAAGTCGAAGCGGGCAAAGTCTTTTCCGCCAGCAGCTGGAGCAGGGGCTTTCTCTTTCATAGCGTTATTATAAGCCATTCCTCCCACAGAGCCAAAACGCGCTTGACTGTGAATATCAACGCGACAGACGACCTTTTTGGCGCGGTCCGACCAGTGCTTGGGGACTACGGCGCAGATGTCGGGATCGAGTGCTTCGGCGCGGCTCCGGCGGCTGGATCGATTTTGAACCTCCTCAGGCGAGGTGCGCGTTTCTCTCAGATGGGTTTGTATGGGAAGCCGATTCCGTTTGACCAGGATCAGGTCTGCTCAAACTTCGATCCCGCCCATTCCGGTCTGCGGGTCGAACTCTTCGCCGTAGCGCTCGAAAAAATCGGGCGTGTCGGGCCCTGGATGGCCGATTTCATATCCCGATTTCGGCCGCCGTTTCTCACGGGGCCGTGAGAAATGCGGGCTAGGGGCCGCGTCCCGCGGGCACGAACGAAAGTAGTGATACTGACCACCCGCCCTTTTCTTCAGGAGAACAGATTGTATAGACGCGACTCTTCCAGGTTGTCTCCTACTTCCACTCGAGGGGCGTACCGGAACGCAGGTAATGCACGGCACGTGCAATGTCCCAGTTTGTTAGTCGGAACCCGCCGATGCTTTGCTCGGTATTCATTTGATCGGGGATGCTTGTTCCATGCAGACCGTAGGGCAGTGGCTCTGTGCTGTTTGATTTCGCAAGATTGATCCAGATGATTCCGACCGGATTACGCGGGCCGGCGGCGAGGTATTGTTCTATTGAGAGTCCGGCAGCGGGTGGTGAGGCAGAAGGCTCCGGATTGGCAACGTCGCTGCCGGGCGAGGGCTTTTTGACCAGCTCTGGCCTCAATTCCTGCGAGGTCACGAGCCGCGGGCGCGGTATCGCATCAAGAACCGTCCATGTACCGCGGCCGTGCAGGCCGGGACGCGCGGGAGACAAAGGGAACAGGGCTATTAGCTTTCCTCCTTGATAGATGTCCAATTCCGACAGACCGACGACGGCGGCTGTCACCGGATTATTCGGGTCGGTCGGCGGCTGAAGGGTTCCGTCAAACGCCTTCTCGATCTCAAANGGAATCACGTTAGGAACCTGAAATTCCGCGCCGACTCCCGGCTGGGCCGGGAGTTTCTCGTTTAGAATATGTAGATACGATTCCTGGCAATGAAATCGTTCCGCGACGAACTCCCACGGCGTCCGGTAAATCAGTGTGCGCGCGCTTATTAATTGATCGTATGTCGGATGTTCCGCGTGGGTCGCTGCAGGCGGAGTAGGATGCTTTGCCGAACGCAAATGAGCGCGTGTATGAGTCTGCACGATCGGTTCTGTTTGGACTGCGGGTTCGATGAAACGAAAGTCTTCCTGCCTGAGCTTGTAATGAGTGAAGACGTTTGTGACCGCCGCTCTCGCCTTCGCAATCAGAGAAGGGTCGTCCTTCGCATCTTCATGCGTGCTTTCATAAAGAAGGACAATTCTTGGATAGAGCGTGGATGGTTGGATCGAGATCGGGCCGGGCGAGAACTCCTCACGATCCAGGAAAATCTGAAGCCTGAGCGGATCGAATTCCGCTCCGGCATCGGGGCTGCCGTTTGGATCACGGGATTCTTTTGCTTTGCGTTTCTTGGGCGGTGGAGCGACGGCACTCACCTGGGCGAGCGTCGGTATCTTCAATATTTGGCCCACTCGAATCATGTCGTTCTTCAGACCGTTGAACGCTTTGAGCTGTTCGACCGTCAGACCAAACTTTCGCCCTATTAAGATAAGCGCATCACCCTGCTTCACTTCGTAGGTAGAGGGCCGGATCTCCGGCCCGGGCATTGCGGTCGCCGCCCCAACCGGAGTCGGCGACGGGGTGGGGGTTGGAACGTCGAGGCCCCAATCTTTGTCATCCGATTGTGCGACGCGCCAGGTCCATTTTACGGCGTTTTCCAACCCTGGTTCGATGCGTGCGAGCACGACGGGGTTTCTCGGAATTGTCTGGGCCAATATTCCGATCGCGAACGCGCCCGACAACAAAAGAATCGCCAGAGCCAGAGCAGCACGAGAGTGCATGCTATCTTATACGCTAAACATCGCTCGGTCGCACGCCTCAACCGCGCTGCGGCTCAGTTTGGTAGCTCCTCGTATGCTACTTCTTACTTCACAATCGCGGTCTCGGCTCTGCTTGGCGGTGTGGTAACCTGCGATGGAGTGGGCAACTGCGAGATATCCCAACCTCCTCCGAGCGCTTTGATCAATGCCACGGTTCCCATCATCTCTTCCACGTGAACCGTGACGACTTCTTGCTGGTCCGTGAGCAAGGTCGTCTGGGCCGTGACCACGTTAACGTAGGGATCAATGCCCGTCTGATATCTTCCAAATTCGAGCTTCAGAAACTGCTCGGCCGACTGCTCGGCTTGTCGTTGCTGGATTAACTGTTTCGACAAGATGCGAACCTGCGCGAGGCCATCTTCCACTTGTTGAAACGCCGTGAGCACATTTTGCCGGTAGGCCGCAACATCGGCATTGTAGGTTGCGACGTCCTGGTGGACCGTGGCGTTCCGGAGTCCTGCGTCGAAGACTGTTTCCGAGATCGAAGGTCCAATGGACCAGATGCGGCTGGATGCTCTGAACAAAGTGTTGAACGACGAACTCTGATATCCACGGTCTCCACCGATAGTGACGCTTGGAAAATAGGCCGCATAAGCGATACCGATCTGCGCGTTGGCTGCCGCCATTATACGTTCCGCTGCGGCAACATCAGGTCTCCGCTCAAGGAGTTGTGATGGCACGCCGACCGGAATCGGTGGCGGGGTGCTATCCAGGGGCCTCACCGGAATCGAGAAGTTGGAGGCGACTCTGCCGGTCAGAACCGCGATGGCATGCTCATACTGGGCGCGAGCAACGCCAAGGTTCGTCGAAGCAGCTTCCGCGTTTTGCAGAGTGTTCTCAGCCTCCACAACCGAGATTTGATCGGTAATTCCTGTATCGTATTGGGCGCGGTTGTAATCCAGCGCTTTCTTGTCCGCAACGATCGTGTCGTTGAAGATCTTTTGCAGCGCATCCTGTCCCCGGATTTGGAAGATAAACGTGGCCAGACTGGCCTGTTCGCTCAATTGCTCATTCGCCAGATCCGCAGCGCTGAGCTGTGCAGTGTATTGAGCCGATCGGAGGGCGTTGCGCAATTTCCCCCAAAGATCCGGTTCCCAAGAAACATCCAAAACCGTTAGAATCGAGGTGAGTGGCGGGGCACCCCTGGCCGCCGACCGCGTATAGGAAGCGTTTGCGGTCAGCGTCGGATAGAGCTGAGCATTTGCTTCCGCAATCAAGGCACGTGCTTCCATGAAATTTTGGAAGAATTGCTTGATGTTCTGGTTGTTGACGGCGAGTTGCTCTTCCAGAGCAATTAACTCCGGATCTTTGAATACCTTCCACCAGGGGCCGCGCAGCATCGCGTCCTGAGGCCGCGCCACTTTCCAGCCTTCGGTGTCCTTGAACTGTGTCGGACTCTCTTTGTACGCGGTCGGCAGACTCTCCAAGGTAGCAACTGGCGTCTGATATTTCGGTCCGACCAGGCATCCCGTCAGGAGACAGAGCACCACGCCAAGGCAGGCTCTGACTGTTTTTCGTGAAAAGGCGTCCAGTTGTGCCTCATGACTTCCAGTCTTATACATCGCTCGGAACAGAGTTCTCTCCATGGTGAAACACATCGAGTTTTTTGCCTCGCATTCGCAGCCGGAGCCGGTCAAACGCCAGATAGAGGACCGGTGTGGTATAGAGCGTCAGCAACTGACTCACGATGAGCCCCCCGACAATACTGATCCCAAGCGGTTGCCGGAGCTCGGATCCAGTGCCGGTCCCGAATGCCAGCGGAAGCGCGCCGAACAAAGCGGCCNTGGTCGTCATAAGGATGGGGCGAAAGCGAAGCAAGCATGCTTCAAAAATGGCGTCGGCGGAGCCCTTTCCTTCCTCGCGCTCCACTTGCAAAGCGAAATCGATCATCATGATGGCGTTCTTTTTGACAATGCCGATGAGGAGCACGATCCCGATGATGGAAATCACGTTGAGATCGACGTTGAAGAGCGTTAACGCCAGCATCGCGCCCACGCCCGCCGACGGGAGTGTGGAGATAATTGTCACCGGATGCACCAGGTTTTCGTACAGAATCCCGAGAACGATATAGACGGCGAGCAGCGCCGTCAGGACCAGGATAGGCATGGTGCTCAGCGATTGTTGGTAGGCCTGCAGCGTGCCCGCATAAAAGCCTTGGATCGACGTCGGGGTGCCGAGTCCTCTCTGCATGTCGGCAATTCGTGCGGTGGCATCACTCAAAGACACACCCGGAGCCAGATTGAACGAAATCGTGACCGAGGGAAACAAGCCTGTGTGGTTGATCGTAAGCGGAATCGTGCTGGCGTGACCTGTCGCCACCGCACTAAGCGGAATGTGACCTTTGTTAGAGTTCGCCAGATAGATGTATTTGAGTCCCTCGGGGCTTTGCCAATACTGCGGAGCCACTTCAAGGACGACGTAATATTGGTTCAACTGCGTGTAGATGACCGACACTTCCGATTGACCGAACGCGTTGTAGAGTGCCGAATCCAGCTCCTGCACGGTGAGCCCCAGCTTTGCGGCCGTCACGCGGTCGTATGCCAGCAGCTGATCGCGTCCGCCGTTCTGCTGGTCTGAGTTTACATCCTGGAGACCGGGAAGGTGTTTCATGGCGTTCAGCAGAGTCGGTCCCCACTTGGCGAGATCTTGCGCGTTGTCGGACTGGAGAGTGTATTGGTACAACGCATTACTGGCTCGCCCNCCGATGCGAAGGTCCTGTGAGGCCTGGAGGAATACCGACGCCACCGGCAGACGGTTCAATTTCGGGCGCAATCGATTGATAATCTCGGCCGCCGAAATATTCCGTTCAGACAATGGTTTGAGCGCGATGTAGACAAAACCGGTATTGGTCGCGCCATTCCCGCCCGTGAACACAATGACATTCGCGACCGCTGGATCGCTCTTGATGACATTGCCGATCTGCTGGATCGAATCGTTCATCGCCGGAAAAGAGGAATCCTGAGGACCTTGCACTCCACCCACAATCGCGCCCGTGTCCTGCTGCGGGAAAAAGCCCTTCGGCATTTGGACGACCAGCACCACATTCAGCGCGATGGTCAGGGCGAGCACAACNAGCGTGATCAACGGATTAGCCAATACCCAATCCAGGCTGTGGCGGTACAGCGACAACAACCAGTTAAAAACACGTTCGCTGGCCCGGTAAATACGACCATGTTTTTTCGTGCGCTCGTCTTTCAGAATGTACGCGCACATCATCGGCGTCGTGGTCAGCGAGATGACCATGGAAACGAGGATGGCTGTCGAGAGTGTAACGGCAAACTCCCGAAACAGACGGCCCACTATTCCTCCCATCATCAGAAGGGGGATAAACACTGCAATCAGCGACATGCTGATGGAGAAGACGGTGAAACCGATTTGCTCCGAACCCTTTAGCGCTGCCTGCAATGGAGCCATGCCATCTTCCAGATGGCGTGTGACGTTCTCCATGACGACGATCGCATCGTCCACCACAAACCCGGTCGAAATGGTCAGTGCCATCAACGAGAGGTTATCGATGCTGNATCCGCAAAGGTACATCACAGCACAAGTGCCGACGAGCGACACTGGCACAGCAACAGCGGGAATGAGCGTGGCGCGTGGATTGCGCAGAAAGACGAACACCACCGCGATGACGAGAACGACGGAAATCATGAGCGTCCGCTCCACATCAGTGACCGACGCGCGAATCGTTGTGGTACGATCAAGAACNACCGTCACGTCAATCCCGTTCNGGATGGATGCCTTGACCGATGGCAGTTCCGCCCAGAGCCGATCCACCGTTGCGATGATGTTGGCGCCAGGTTGCCGGAAGATAATCAGTGTCACCGCGCGCTTGCCATTCAAATATCCACCGGCCCGGATGTTCTGTACGGAGTCGGTCACCTGGGCGACGTCCGACAAGCGGACGGCCGCGCCGTTGTTGTAGCCGATGATCAGCGGCTTGTAGTCCGCTGCATGGGAGATCTGATCGTTGGCGAGGATATCCTCCNTCACNGTGCCGTTCGTGATCTGGCCCTTGGCCANGTCCGAGTTCTGCAGGCTCAGCACCGACTGCACNTTCGCCATGTCGAGCCCGTANTTGGCCAATTGCGCGGGGTTGACGTCCACCCGCACTGACGGCAACGCGCCACCTCCGACGTTCACCTGGCCTACTCCCTGGATCTGCGACAGCNTTTGTTGGATTACGGTGGAGGCTGCGTCATACATCCTGGCCGGCCCGTATTTNTCGGACGTCAAACCGAGGATCATAATCGGCGCATCCGCGGGATTGACTTTTCGATAAGTCGGATTCGACGGCAGGTTTGCAGGCAGGTAGGTCCGCGCCGCGTTGATTGCGGCTTCAACGTCTCGCGCCGCGCCATCAATGTTGCGATTGAGGTCAAATTGAATGGTGATCGAGGTGGTGCCGAGCGAACTCGCCGAAGTCATTTCCGTCACGCCGGCGATATGACCGAATTGCCGCTCTAACGGAGTCGCGACAGAGGAAGCCATGATTTCGGCGCTTCCCCCGGGCAAGCTGGCATTGACCGAGATGGTGGGAAAGTCCACCTGCGGCAGGGGCGACACCGGCAAAACCCGGTATGCAAGAATCCCGGCAAATGCGATCCCCACCGTGATCAAGGTCGTCGCCACTGGCCGGCGAATGAACGGGGCTGAGATGTTCATGCCGGCGCCGTCTGGTCTAGCTCGCTACCCGGTTCCGTTCNGGTCGATTTACGCGAGAAGCGGTGTGAGAGATTGTCAAAAAAGATGTAGATGACGGGCGTGGTGTAGAGCGTAAGCACCTGACTGAAGATCAGNCCACCCACCATCGAGATGCCAAGCGGACGCCGTAANTCCGAGCCGATTCCCCCGCCGAAAGCCAGCGGTACACCGGCCAACANAGCAGCCATCGTGGTCATCATGATCGGGCGAAACCGCAGCAGGCAGGCCTGGTACGCAGCCTCTGTCGCGTTCTTTCCCTCCTCCCGCGCGGCCTGAAGCGCGAAGTCAACGATCATGATGCCGTTCTTCTTGACGATACCGAGCAGCAGGACNAGCCCGATAATCGCAACCACACTCAANTCCTGGCGAAAGAGAATCAGCGCGATCAATGCGCCGACGCAGGCCGACGGCAGCGTGGACAAAATGGTGATCGGATGGATGAAGTTTTCATACAAAACGCCGAGCACAATGTAGACGGTGACCAGGGCCGCCAGAATAAGCAGCGGCTCATTCGTCAGCGAGGCTTGAAAGGATGCCGCAGTCCCTTGGAACCCGGCCTGAACGCTCGCGGGCATATGCAGCTCTTTCTGAGCGTTCTCGACCACCGAGATTGCATCTCCAAGCGAGGCGTTCTCTGCGAGATTGAACGAGACAGTGATCGCGGGAAATTGTCCCTGATGGTTGATGGAGAGCGGCTCTGTCGTGTTTTCAAAGTGAGCGAACGCGCTCAGCGGCACTTGAGTGGCGATCGCCGAACTGGTCGAGCCGGCTGAGCCTGCACCGGTGCTTACCACCTTCGCCGATAGCGCATTCGCGGGTGGTGCCAAAGTATTGGCTGCCGGAGTGTACTGCGCAGTACCGGTCAGAGCATTTGAACCGGCGGCAGATGACCCGGAAGCCGCGAACGAGGTGGATGCTCCGGGGCCGCTTGCACCGGAAGAGGCGTTCGACAGAATGTAAATCTGGTTCAGGTTGTCCGGGTCTTGCTTAAAGTGGGGCTCAACCTCCAGCAACACGTGGTACTGGTTCACCTGCGTGTACATGGTATTGATCTGCCTTTGCCCAAAGGCGTCATATAATGTGTTGTCGATGGTCGCCGGCGCGATACCAAGGCGTGATGCGGTGACTCGATCAATCGCGAGTTTGACCGCCAGTCCTCCCGGTTGTTGATCGGTGGCGACCCCCTCCAGTTCCGGCAATTTCTCCAGACGGTCTACGAATCGGTTGGTCCAGTCACTCAGTTCATTCGGGTCAGGGTCTTCAAGCGTGTATTGGAATTGCGCACGACTCACCCGGTCATCCACTGTGATGTTCTGCACCGGAGCCATAAACAGGTGGATTCCCTGAACTTGCTCCAGTTTCGAGTTGAGCCTGCGGATCACGTCGGACGCGCTGATGTTGCGTACTTCGAGCGGCTTTAGATTGATCGACATTCGACCGCTGTTGATGGTCGTGTTCGTGCCGTCCGCACCGATAAACGACGAGAGACTTTCAACTGCCGGATCTTGCAGTATAACCTTCGCAAGCTCCTGTTGCTTTTGCGCCATGGCCTTGGACCCAATTGTCGGCGGCGCCTGCGAAATCCCCTGGATGACGCCGGTGTCTTGCACCGGGAAAAACCCTTTTGGGATAATGATATAGAGGTAAACCGTCAGCATTAGTGTCGCTACGGCGATCAATAGCGTTACTCCCTGGTACCTGAGAACGAACTTCAGCGTCCTTCCGTAAAAGCCGATCATGCCCTCAAAGACACGTTCCGAGGCCCGGTACAACCGTCCCTGCTTCTCCTTCGGATTGTGCCGCACGATCCGCGCGGTCATCATTGGCGTAAGGGTCAGGGAGACCACGGCCGANATGACGATCGTNACGGCGAGTGTCACCGCGAACTCCCGGAAAAGGCGCCCGACTACATCCCCCATAAACAACAGCGGGATCAGCACGGCAATGAGGGAAACTGTGAGCGATACAATCGTGAACCCGATTTGCTCCGCCCCCTTAAGCGCCGCCGCCATNGGTTCCTCCCCCTCTTCGATGAACCGGGTGATGTTCTCGATCATCACGATGGCATCGTCCACCACGAAACCGGTCGAGATCGTCAGCGCCATGAGCGACAGGTTGTCGAGGCTGTATCCAAGGGCGTACATGGCCGCGAAGGTTCCCACCAGGGATAACGGCACCGCCACGCTGGGAATGATGGTGGCCGAAAGACTTCGCAAGAAAAGAAAGATGACCATCACCACCAGGAAGATCGTCAAGAGCAGCTCAAACTCGACATCCGCGACCGATGCATTGATGGCGGTCGTGAGATCGGTAAGCGTTGTGACTTTAATACCAGCCGGCAGGCTGGCCTCGAGCTGTGGCAGCAACTTCTTGATACTGTTGACCACGCTAATCGTGTTGGCTCCCGGTTGGCGTTGCACGTTCAAGATTACCGCCGGGGTCTCATTCATCCACGCTGCCTGCTGGTTATTCTCGACCCCATCCACGATTCGGGCGACGTCGGTCAGCATGACCGGCGCGCCGTTACGGTAGGCGACGACGACCTTCCGATAATCTTTGCTGGTCACCAATTGATCGTTGGCATCGATCTGGAAATCCTGGCGAGGTCCATCGAAATTCCCTTTGGC
>JGI26341J46601_10000663_pt1 | contig 10719 bp, 9 predicted proteins | sample BogFormECP12_OM3_FD_46601 | JGI IMG/M metagenome (IMG submission 46601) | reverse complement strand
CCCGTACGACAGCACGCAGTCGAACTGCAGCCAGTCACGGTCGGGCCGCATCCCGCCGTAACGCAGCAGATTGCGTGCGTCCTGGTGGCTGAACAGGTTCTCGCCGGTCGCCATGGGACCGGGATAGAATTCGGCCAGTGCCGCCTGCAGCGCGAAGTCCAGCGGGTCGCCGGCCTCCTCGTACCAGAAAAGCGGATAGTCGCGCAGCATCTTGGCATAGGCGATGGCGTCCTCCAGCGTCAGGCGTCCGTTCGCGTCCACTGCCAGCTGCGCCTTGCCATCCAGCTCGGCCAGAACGCCTTCGATGCGCGGCCGGTCCTCGGCGATGCCGTTGCCGATCTTCATCTTGACCACGCTGTAGCCGCGATCGAGGTAGCTGCGCATCTCGGCGCGTAACTGTTCGACGCCCTTGCCGGGATAATAATAGCCGCCGGCGGCATAGACGAAGACGTGCGGGTTGGCTTCGCGCCCGTGGCGCTCGGCGAGCAGCCGAAACAGCGGCTTGCCGGCGATCTTCGCCACCGCGTCCCATACGGCCATGTCGATCGTGCCGACCGCCACGGAGCGTTCCCCGTGGCCGCCCGGCTTCTCGTTCTTCATCAGCGTGGCCCAGATCCGATCCGCGTCCAGGTTGTCGCCGGCGTCGTTCAGCAGGCTCGCCGGGGCCGCCTCCATCACCCGCCCGGCAAACCGCTCACGGATAAGGCCACCCTGGCCATAGCGGCCGTTCGAATTGAAACCATAGCCGACGACCCGCCGCCCATCGCACGCCACGTCCGTCACGACGGCCACCAGCGACAGCGTCATTTTCGAGAAGTCGATGTAGGCGTTGGCGATAGAGGAGGCGATCGGCGCGGTCACCTCACGAATGTCAACGATGCGCATGGCGCTTCCTCCGATGATGTGGGCGGTCCTCGCCGCAACTGTTCACAACGACGCCCCGCCGCAAACCACGATTTGCTGGCCCGTGATGCCCCCGGCCTCCGTCGACAGCAGGAACGCCGTCAGCGCCGCGATCTCTTCGGGCTTGATGAAGCGGCCGATCGGCGGCACGCGCGGAGCCACCCCAGCGCGCTCCGGGTCGAGCAGCATCGGGGTTTCGGTGGCACCTGGTGCCACGACATTGACCGTGATCCCGCGCGGCGCCAGCTCGATCGCCCAGGACCGAGCGAGGCTGATCAACGCGGCTTTCGTCGCCGCGTACTGGCTCCGCTGCGCGGCCCCGGCCGCGACACGGCTGCCGATCAGGATGACCCTGCCGCCTGAAGGCATGGTAGGCACGATCGCGTCGGCCAGGAGGCACGCCGCCTCGACATGCAGGCGCCACATCGCAGCGCCGGCGTCCGCATCCAGTTCGCCGAGCGCGCCGACCCGCAGGATGCCGGCGGCGTGAATCACCGCCGTCGGCCGAGCGCTGGCGAAGGCCGCACGGATGTCGTCCCGCCCGGCCCGCGACAGGTCGAGCGCGCAGTGCGCATAGCCTTGCGGCGGACCATCCGGCGCGGTGCGGCTCACGCCGGTGACGGCCCACCCGTCGTCGAGCAGCCGCGTGACGATCGCCGCTCCTATGCCGGAACTGGCTCCGGTAACGACGGCGTGACCCCCGGTCACTGCCTCACCCATGCCTCGTCGATGCGCACGTATTTGATCGCCTGGCGGAAGTAAGTGAAGGCGATGTGCAGCGCCCTGTCCGGCCCCTGCTTGATCGAGGGATAGGAGTATTCGCGGTTGACCTTCTCGCGTGAGTTGTTGGTCATGCAGTAGCCGTCGCCGACCTCCAGATCGCGCCGCTGCGGCCATGTGCGTCCGCCGTCCTCGGAAATCGCGACCGACATGGGCGCGCGCGGGACGCCCCAGAAGGCGGTGCGCCCGCCCTCCTCACTCGGCGGCGCTTCGGGCAAAGCCGCGTCGGGTTCGTCCTCGATATCGTCGTACAGCGAGGCGCGTCGTTCCGTCGCCTGCGCGGCGCTGATGTGGTTGTAGACGAGTGCCAGATGCCCATTCGCGAGCTTCGTGAACTGGATCGAGGAGTTGTTGTTCGGAAGCTCGGTCGGCTCGGGCACGGACCAGGTGCGTCCCCGGTCGGCGGAACGGCTGGCGTAGACGTTGTCCGCCCAGCGGCTGCGAAACAACGCGAGCAAGGTCCCGTCGTGCAGCTGCTCGACGTTCATGTGCACGCAGCCGGTGCTGCCGGGCACCGCGAATTCGCGCCACGACTGTCCGCCGTCCTCGGAGATCCTGACGGCGCTCGTGTCGTGGTCGCCCACCCACTTCCGGCCCGGTGTTCCGTGACAGTAGAAGATCGGCAGCAGTATGTTGTCGTTGTCGAGGACCACCGGTGGCTGGCGGACGAAGACGCCGGAGGTGCCGACCCTGTCGAACAGCGTCTCGATCGGTCCCCAGCTGCGACCGTTGTCGGCGGAGACGCGGCGGCGCACGATCGCCGTGTCCTGGTTGCCCGAGACCTGCGCCGTCCAGATCAGCCAGAGCCGGCCGTCCGGTGCAGGAAACAGGATCGGGTTCTGCTCGGAGCGGGTCGGATCATCGGACAGCTTCTCCGGCGGCGACCATCTTGTCCCGCCCGCGGCAAGCCGGGAGACGTAGACGGAGACGTCCGGGATGCCCTCCTGCGTGCCGCCGAACCAGACGCAGGCGAGGTCGCCGCCCGGCAAGGGCATGATGTTGGCGGCATGATTCTGCACGCAGGGCGACGGCAGAAAGGCTTCCAGGCGCGCGGGATCGGTGGCCGAGGGACGCACGATCGCGGCGTCCGGGCTGCCCAGGCGGTTGTCGGACCCGATGGTCATGTCAGAAGTATCCACGTGCGTTCCTCCGGTCAGTGGGCGAGGGCGGTTGGCTTTTGCCAGCTCAGAGCGCGTTCGAGCGCCATGACGACGATCGGCGTCACGGCCGCGACATACATGTTGTCGATCCCGTACGGGTTGCCGAGCACGTACCAGACGGACGTGAAGACCGCCGCCGCCAACAAGCCCCAGGTGGCGCCCCGTCCGCTGCGGAACAGGGGCAGGTAGAAGCCCATCATCGCGACGATCGAGATCGACAGCCGCAGCGCCCTGGTGAAGAACGACAGTCGCAGGATCTCGGGAACGGCGAACACGAAAATCAGCGGCGCGAGAGCAACCGCCAGCGAGATCAGTCGCGTCGCCCGCAGCTCCGCCTCCGGCGTCGGGTGGTAGCGCGGCTCGTAGAAGTCGCGCATGATCAGCGAGACGATGGCGAGCGCCACCGTGCAGACGCTCACGAATACCGAGGCGACCAGCGCGGTGGTCACGAGTCCCGCCAGCAGGGGATTCATGCCCTGCAAAAACACGGGCAGCGCATAGAGGCTGTCCAGCGACGGATGCAGGAACTTCGCGGCCACGCCGATCAGGGCGAGCGCGATGCCGAGCGGGAAGCACAAGGCGGCGGAGTAGAAGGTCGAGCGCCGCGCGTCATCGGCACTGTGGCACGACGAGATCGCCTGCACGATGAACTGCGTCGAGAAGATCGCGCCGACGGTGCCGACAGTCCACGCGATAATGGTGGATGCGCCGATCGAGCCGTCCCAGGTGAAGTATTTCTCCGGCATGGCAGCCACCATCGGCGCGATGCCGCCTGTCGCGTACAACGCGACGCCGAGGATCAGGGCGACGCCCACGATCTTGAGGGCGGTGTGCAGGACTGTGACATAGGCAACGCCTTTCATGCCGCCGAACACGTAGTAGAAGGTGCTAACCGCGGCGATGATGCACATCGCCACCGGCAGGTTGATCTTCAGCACGGTGGCGATCGCCGCGGCGCCGCTGATGTAGTTGCCGACGTTCACCAGCAGCAGCGCATAGATCATGATCAGCGACACGGTCAGCATGGTCGAGCGCCCAAAGCGCTGCGCGATCGCACCCGAGATCGTGTACTCGCCGGTCTTGTAGAGCGTGCGGACGAAGAACAGCCCGAACAGCAGAAACCCGATCGATGCGCCGAGCACCGACCACGCGGCCGCACTCCCCGCAATGAACGCCTCCTGCGCCGTGCCGACCGTCGATTTGGCGCCGACGAATTCCGACATCAGCAGGACGCCCACGACCGCGGCCGGCAATGCGCGCGACGCGGTCATGAACTGATCGTTGGTCTTGCTGCGCAGTCGGACCGTCAGCCACGACGTGAAAACGATGTAGGCGATCACCATCGCGATAATGATGGCGGTATCGAAGGATCCAAACTCGGCCATGACGTTCCCTCGGTCTTTTTGGGTCTTTTTAGAGTTGCGCGATCTCGGCGTCGCTCAACGCGAGCAGCGGCGGCCGGAGCTTGCGCCACGAAGCATGTCCCGTCTGGCTGGCGATCAGCGCCTTGATCGACGCGATCTGTGCGAATTTCGACACCCGGCCCCGCATCGCGACGACGCGCGCCTGCGCCTCGTCCACGTCCGCCGCGCGCGCCGGATCGGCGTGATGGCGGAAGATGAAGGCGAGGTCCCGTGCGACCAGGTTCGATGTCGCGGTGATACAGCCCGCCCCGCCCTTGCGCAGCAGCGGCAGCATCAGCGGATCTGCGCCTGCGAGCACGGCAAAACCTGGAAACGCCTCGACCAGCGCCACCATGTGGTCAAGCTCGCCGGCGGAGTCCTTCAGCCCCACGAAGACCGCCGGATAGCGCGCCCGCAGCCGCGCGATCACCGGGAAGGTGATCGGAACGGCGGAGAACTGCGGGATGTGATACAGCACGACCTGCAACCGCGCGTCGCCGATGCGCTCGACGATCTCGGCGTAGCTCGCGAACAGGCCGTCGTCGGAAATGCCCTTGTAGTAGAACGGCGGCAGCATCACGACGCGGTTCACGCCGAGCGAGAGCGCGTGGCGCGTCAGTTCGACCGTCTCAGTCAGTGCGGCCACGCCGGTGCCCGGCAGCAGCCGCTCGGCGGGGATGCCGCCGGCGATCGCGGCCTCCAGCAGCGCGCGGCGCTCGGTCGAGGAGAACGAGTTGGCCTCGCCCGTCGTGCCCAGCATCGCGATGCCGTCGCAGCCGTCGTCCAGCAGGCGGCGGCAATGCGCGACGAACGCCGCGTGGTCCGGCGCGAGGTCGTCCGTCACAGGCGTGACGGCGGCGCAATAGACGCCGGTGATCTTCAGGTCGGTCATGTCATCACCTCAGAACGCGGCACGGTAGAGTGCCATGATGTCGTCGCGGCTGATCTCGCGCGGGTTGTTGTCGAGCAGGCGCCGGATCGCATGGGCCTCGGCCGCCATCGTCCCCAGATCGCTCTCCGGAACGCCATGGCGCGACAGGCGCATGTCGATGCCGAGCGATTCGCAGAAGCCGCGCGCTGCCACCCTTATGCCGTCCTCGCCGTGCGCATCCTTGGCACCCAAGGCGTCGAGGACCTGCGCCGTCTTCTCCGCCGTAGCCACCGCGTTGAAGGCAAGCGTGTGCGGGAAGATCAGCGCGCAGGCGAGACCGTGCGGGATGTGGTGCCGCGTGCCGAGCGGATAGGCGACCGCGTGGCCTGCCGTCGTGTTCACCGGCCCGAGACAGAACCCGCCATACAGCGATGCCAGCGAAAGACCGGCGCGAGCCTCCCGGTCGCCGCCATCCCGCACCGCACGGCCGAGAAACCGCCCGACGAGCCGGATGCCTTCCAGTGCATAGAGGTCGATCAGCGGATGCGCCTTGCGGCTTGTGTACGCCTCGGCGCAGTGCGCCAGCGCGTCCACGCCGGTCGCCGCCGTCACCGGCGCAGGCACCGTCATCGTGAGATCCGGATCGACCACGGCGATGTCGGCCTGCATATGCCGGCTCTGCACGGCGAGCTTATTCTGCGTCGCCGGATCGGTCACCAGCGCGCGCGTGCCTGCTTCGCTGCCAGTGCCCGAGGTGGTAGGTACCTGCGCCAGCGCACAGCGCCGGCCGGTCACTTTCTCCGCGCCCGCAACGTCGTGGATCGTCTGGCCGCTGCCCGGCAGCACGGCCGCGAGCTTGGCGAGATCCATCGCACTGCCGCCGCCGAAACCCACCACCAGGTCAGGCTTCGTTGCTTCTGCCAGCGCAAGCAGCGCTTGCAGGTTCGGGATGTCCGGCTCCGGCCGCACCTCGCCGAACACCACCGGCGAACCGGGCAGGCCAAGCAGCCCGACGCGGTCTGCGTTGAACGCGTCGGAAACCACCAGGACGCGCTTGCAGCCGCTGCGGCGCGCGAACGCCCCGACCTCGGTCGCGATGCCAGAGCCGAAATGGATCGAGGCGGGGCGCTGGATCTCGATCGACGTCAGCAGCGCGCTCATGCCGCGGCCGCCTGGCTGGCCGGGGCGGCGAGCCGCTCGGCGTATTCGATCGCCTCGATCAGGCTCTGCGCGTTGGCGAGCCCCTTGCCCGCGATGTCGAACGCAGTGCCGTGATCGACCGATGTCCGCACGATCGGCAGTCCGAGCGTGATGTTGACGCCTGAAAGTTCATTCCACGCGCCTGTGCTCGGGTCGATCTCGAAGCCGAGCAGCTTGACCGGGATGTGTCCCTGGTCGTGGTAGTTGGCGATCACTGCGTCGTACTGGCCCGCGTGCAGCTTGACGAACACCGTGTCGCCCGGCACTGGCCCTACCACATCGCGGCCGGCCTTCGCGGCCTCGGCGATTACCGGCGCCGCCACGTCGATGTCGTGCCGCCCGAACAATCCGCCCTCGCCGGCATGCGGATTCAGCGCCGCCACCGCGATGCGAGCACGGCCGATTCCAAGCCGCGTCAAGGCGTCGTGCGTCAGCGCGATCACGCGGCGCAGGCGGTCCGGCGTCACGCGCTTGGGTACGTCCTCCAGCGCGATGTGCGTGGTGAGGTGGCTCACCCGCATGTTGCCGTGGGCCAGCATCATGCAGGAGCCGGTCACGCCGGTCAGCTCGGCGAGCATCTCGGTGTGGCCGGGGTAGTGATAGCCGGCCTTGTTCAGCGCCTCCTTGTTCAGCGGCGCGGTGACGATGCCGCCGATGCGGCCCGCCTGCGCGAGGCGCACGCCCCGCTCGACGGCCTGGAAGGCGAAGCGGCCGCCGTCGGCCGAGAGCTGGCCAGGCTGGATCGGGTCACCTTCGGGACCTGCCTGAAGCGCGCACAAGGCGGGCCAGTCGGCCTGGTCCTCGGTCGCCTCCGGGATCGCGAGGTCCGGCGCGAAGCGGGTCCGCGCCTGCTCGAGTGCGGCGTTGCTGCCGATCACCACCAGGCGCAGATCGCCCGCTTCGATGCGCGGCCGCAACGCGGCGGCGGCCTTGACGATGATCTCGGGGCCGATGCCGGCCGGGTCGCCCATGGTGATCGCGAGGTGGCGCGGAGCCATCAGCCTGTCCTTTCGACGGTGTGTTGTTCGGAACCGAGATGCGCGCGCAGCAGATCGCGCAGCATGTTGGGCGGCCCGAAGGCGCCGGACTTGGAAACCACAGCGACGCCGTGCCACGGGCCGCCGCACAGCATCGAACGGGGCAGGCCAGGGACGATGCGCCCCTGCACCTCAAGGCTGTCTGCGCCGAGTGCCTGGCAGATGCCGCGCAGCGTCTCGCCGCCTGCAGCCAGCAGCGTGCCGGGCGGATTCAGCTCGCGCAGCAGGCCCCCAATACCCAGGCGGATGCACTCGGCGGCCGCATCGCGCGTCAGGCCGGGCGGCAGATCGAAACTCGCCAACGCCACGCCGTTTTCGTGCAGACGCCGAGCCAGCGGCGCCGCATCGGGGCGGTCGCAATACGGAAGCCTGATCCAGTAAGCGCCGCACGCCGCGAGTTGCGCCGCGGTCGCCCGCTGGTCCGAGCCGAACAGGCCGAGGATCGGGCGCGGCAACGTCGCTCCGTACGCCGCCTCGGCGTCCCCCGGAAGCACGCCATCGGCCAGATCCCCGCGTGCAGTCTCACGGGCCAAAGCCTGTGCGAGTCCGCCGCTGCCGCACCACAGCACCGTCCTGGGCGCTCGCCGCGCCGTCTCGGCCACCGCGCGCAGGTCGTCGTCGGTTTCCGCGTCGAACACGCTGACGCCCGGCGGCAGCTTTTCCCCGAGGTTGCCCGCAAACGCCTCGACACCCAGCGCGCGCAAACCCGCGATAATGTCGCCGCTGACGTCGGACCAGCCGCCCGTCGCGTCGCGTGCGTACTGGCGTCCGCCTCGCGTGGCGCGGCCCTGATAAGGGAAGGCCGGCGCGAGCACGCAGTGCTTCCAGGGACCGGCGCGCAGGAAGGCCGCAATCTCCGCCAGCGTCGGACCGCGCAGCAGGCTGTCGATCTTCTTGTAGGCGATATCGGCGCCGTCCATCAGCCGCGCGAGCCCGGTCGCGAGCGCGGCGGCATCGACAGAACTCAGCTCGCGCGTGCCGCTGTCGAACGCGGCGTTCGCCGGCAGCCGGGACGGGATCGCGCCGTGCCAGAACACCTGGATCGGTCCTGTCAGTCGGACCAGTTCGGCGGCGGTGTCCAGCGCGCCGGTCAGATCGTCCGCCAGCAGCCGCACGGTCGGCGACATTGTCATGGCGCGCCGACGCCGATCGTGCCGGCGGAATCGCGCATTGCCCGCGTCAGCTCGCCCGCAACGCGCAGCACATCGGGCGTGGCCTGCTCGACGAAGGCATCGAGCGGCATCCGATCCGCATCAATCGTCAGGCTCACGCCGGCAACCGGAGCGCCCGCCGCATCCAGAACCGCCGCCGCGACGGTTCGCAGCCCATACGCGTTTTCGCCGTCGGAAACCGCATAGCCTTGCGCGCGCACGCGGCGCAGCCGCTCGAGCAGCGCGTCGAGATCCGTGAGCGTGCGCTCGGACAGCTTGACGCGCTCGGCACTCTCTAGAATGGCGATCTGCCGCGCCTCGGGAAGGAACGCGAGCTGCACATGGCCGAGGGCGGCACCATACGCGCGAATGCGCCGGCCGGGCCGGCGGTCGACGTCGTGCCGCGGCATGTTGCCGTTCACGCGCTCCAGATAGACGACGTCCGGGCCGTCCAGCGTCCCGAGCGAAGCCGCGTCGGCGCGCTCAGGCACCAGTTCGCGCAGCAGGGGCGCCGCATGCGCACGGAGGTCCTGTGACGACAGCGCGAGGAAGCCGAGTTCGAGGCACTTCAGCGTCAGACGGAACCGCTTCGTGCCCGCGACCGGCCGCAGGTAGCCGAGCGAGACGAGCGTGTGGATGAGCCGAAACGACGTTCCGCGATCCAGGCCCGCACGGCTCGCGACCTCGCTGATCGTCTGTTCGGGGGACGACGGGTCGAACGCCCGCAGCACGGCGAATATCTTGGCCGCCGACTGCACGAGATTCTTCGCGTTCTCTGTCATCCCCGTCGGCCCTCCCCGGAGTTCGGAATCCGAACATTTGTTCGTATTACGTCCAAGTTTCGTCGGGACGGCGGCAGAGTCAAGCGTTTTGTTGGCGTTCAGCTCGCTCCGTGATGATGGGCGTCGCTGCGGCAGCCCAATCCCCCACTCGCCCAGCGCTGTGCGACTGCGCCCGCACGCTCGCGGCATAGGGCCTCGTCGGCGTCGAGCCTGCTCTCGAGCGCGGCCCACGTCCCTGCGTTCGTGAGATCCGCGCGCTAGCCCGTCAGCACCAACTCAAGATGTTCGCGTGCCCTCGCAACCATGATTTGCACCGCCAGTTCCGCCGCATCCTGCGGCCGCGACCATCGAGCTTCGTTATCAACGATGGAGATTGTAGCGGCCAGCATCGGCTGTCGTGCAATGTCACGTCCTTTCAATTGCTCGGTGAGACCGGCCTGACCGCTTCCGGCCACATCCCGTCAAACGCTGTCCGGCAATGGAGCGCCCGTTCCAGTCGCTAACGCGCGGCAATCCGCTCTCCAAAGGCGACCAAGCACCGGCGTTTTGAGACGGTCGGAAGGCAGGAGGTAGGCGTGAGAGCGACGTCGATGATGGGCTGAGGTGNCAAGCACGNCCGCCTNCGCCAGTGCCCGGTGCTGCTGGTTTGAAGGGCCTGCCGGCCAAANTGCTGGCCGCGTGTCGAAATCCGGTATCGTCGATCGATAAAGCGTGGGGACAGCGTTGTCTCCACCCTCTTGGGAGATTGACATGCGAGTCATGGTGCTTGTGAAGGCCACAACGGAGTCCGAGGCTGGCGTGATGCCGAGCGCGGACTTACTGACGGCGATGGGCCGCTTCAACGACGAGATCGCCAAGGCCGGCATCCTCGAAGCTGCAGGCGGGCTGAAGCCGAGTTCGCACGGCGTGCGCGTGCGCTTCTCGGGCAGTGCCCGCACTGTCATCGGCGGCCCGTTTGCCGAAACGAAGGAACTCGTCGCCGGCTTATGGATCTGGAACGTCGGCTCGCTCGAGGAAGCCATCGAATGGGTCCGCCGCTGCCCCAACCCGATGATGAGCGAGTCCGATATCGAGATCCGGCTGCTGTTCGGCATGGAGGATTTCGGCGAGGCCCTCACGCCCGAGGCCCGCGCGCTGCACGAAGATGCTCTCGCGTGCGGCAAGGAGCATTGAGTTCCGAGGGCGTCGCCTCGCTCGAGGCGGTCTACCGCCGCGACGGGCGACGCATCTTCGCCACCCTCGTCCGGCTGCTGGGCAGCTTCGAACGGGCGGAGGAAGCCGAACATGACGCGTTCATCGCGGCTGCGGAACAATGGCCGCGCGACGGCGTGCCCGCCAACCCGGTCGCCTGGCTCGTCTCCGTCGGCCGCTTCAAGGCCATCGACCGGCTCCGCCGCGACGCCCGCTTCGCCAGCATCGACGACCACGCCGA
>JGI26341J46601_10000659_pt1 | contig 10733 bp, 11 predicted proteins | sample BogFormECP12_OM3_FD_46601 | JGI IMG/M metagenome (IMG submission 46601) | reverse complement strand
CCGCGACCACCGGCCCACTCGGCGTCAATCTGTTTGTGCCGCAACCCAGCGTCGCCGACGTCTATGCGCTGGACCACTACGCGGAGGCGCTCGATGAGCTTGCCGAGCACTACGGGGTCGAGATCGGCTACCCCCGGTTCGGCGACGACGACGGCTTTCAGCAGAAGCTCGAGGTGGTGGCCGATCTCCGGCCCGAGATGGTGTCGTTCACCTTTGGCGCCCCGTCGCCAGATGTCTTGCGGTGGTTCGGCGCACTGGGGATGCTGCTCTTCATCACCGTGACGTCGGCCTACGAGGCCGGAGTGGCGCTGGCCGCCGGTGCGGACGGCCTGGTTGTCCAGGGCCCGAATGCCGGTGGGCACCGCGGCACCTTCGCGCCGGACATGGACCCTGGAACGGAGTCTCTGCACGAGTTGCTTGCGCGAATCCGCAGCGCCCACGATGTGCCGCTCATCGCAGCCGGCGGACTCGGCAGCACTGAGGATGTGGCCGCCGTAATGAACAGGGGAGCGGTGGCCGCCCAGATCGGCACCGGATTACTGCTGAGCGACGAAGCCGGCACCAACACCGCACACCGCGCCGCACTGCAGCATCCTGAGTTCGTCAAAACCGTTGTCACCCGGGCTTTCTCGGGCCGGTATGCGCGCGGTCTGGAGAACGACTTCACCCGGCTCTTCGACGACATAGCACCGCTGGGCTACCCCGAGGTCAACCAGATGACCTCGCCGATCCGGAAGGCCTCCGTCGCGTTGGAGGATCCGCACGGCACCAACCTATGGGCGGGAACGGCGTATCGGCAGGCTCGCACCGGGCCGGCGAAGGACATCGTCAAAACGCTCGGCGACGTCTAACGCACCGGTCAGATGCGCCGCTCCTCCTCATCGCTTCGCCCTGCGTCGTCGTCGGCGCGCTCACACGTCGGGCGTGCGCTGTGCCCACGGCTTGGCCATTTCCAGCTGGCTGGCCACCCGGAGTAGGACGTCCTCGCGGCCATACGCGGCCGCCAGCTGCACCCCGACCGGCAGCCCGGCCTCCGTCCACTCGACGGGCACGTTGATCGCGGGCTGGCCGCTCATGTTGAACTGCGGGGTGAACGGAATGAATTGGCCTGAGCGTTCCATGGCGTCCATCGGGTGAGCGGGGTTGTTGGCGATGGTGCCGAGCGGCAGCGGAAGCTCGGCCACCGTCGGCGTGAGCAACAGATCCCAGCCATCGGCCCACCAGGACTGCAGTGCGCGGCGGAAGTGGGTGATAGCCGCGAGCGCGAGCGCATAGTCGACGGCTTTGAGGTGCGTGGCGTACTCGGCCTGTATCCGGTTAGTGGGTTCGAATTCGTCCTCGGCGAGCGGCCGTCCGAGTTGTTCCTCGAACCGCCGGAGGCTGACGCCGATGTTCGTGCTCCATAGGGCGCCGAAGCGCAACATCAATGTGGTGTCCTCGAGCGCTGCCGGCCATGCTGGTTCGACCGTATGGCCGAACGATTCGAGCAACGTGGCAACCGACCGCGCGGCCGCAGTGCACTCAGGAGCGACGGCTCCGCCTTGCGGATGGTGGTCGAGCAGGCCGATGCGTAGCCGGCCCGGATCGGCACCAACCTCCCCGACATACGGGCGCAAGGGAGCGGGCGCGATGACGGTGTCGCCGATCCCGGGTCCCCAGACCGCGTCGAGCAGGGCTGCGGTGTCTCGCACCGTACGGCTCACGCAAAGCTCAACCGACAGCGCGGTTTCGTCGCGGATCGGACCCAGGCTGATCCGGCCCTGGCTGGGCTTCAGGCCAACGAGCCCGCAACACGACGCGGGAATTCGGATCGAGCCGCCGCCATCGCTGGCGTGCGCGAACGGGACCATGCCGCTGGCGACCGCGGCGGCTGCGCCACCGCTGGATCCGCCCGGCGAACGACTGACGTCCCAGGGATTGTGAGTCGCGCCCCAAGCGAGCGGCTCGGTGGTCGGCACGCTTCCGAGTTCGGGACTGTTGGTCCGGCCGGCGATCACCAAACCGGCGTCACGGTAGCGGCTCACCAATGTGGTGTCGGCCTCCGAGATCACCTTCTCGTTTTTGAATGCGATGTTGCCGTTGCTGATCCGCTGACCGGCATAACCGGCGAACAGGTCCTTGATGAGGAACGGCACGCCACGGAACGGACCGTCCGGCAGCTCCGCCCGTGCTGTGTCCCGGGCGTGATCGAACCAGCGGATGACCACTGCGTTGAGCACCGGGTCGATGCGCTCGATGCGCTCGATCGCCGCTTCGAGCAACTCGAGCGGCGTCACGTCACCTTTTTTCACCAACGCGGCCTGGTCGACCGCATCCATCCAGCGGGTGTCATCGGCGAGTGAGGTCACGCGGCTTGTGTAGCACGAGTCAGGCCAGCACGTCCGCGGGTTCGGTGAATGGCAGCCCCAGGTCCGCGGCCACGCGCTGGGACAGCAGCGCTCCATCGTGCGTCGAAAGTCCTTTGACGAGTGCAGGGTTCGACCGGCAGGCCGCTTGCCAGCCGCGGTCGGCGAGCTCGATCACGTAGGGCATGGTCGCGTTGGTCAATGCGAAGGTCGACGTCTTCGGCGCCGAAGCGGGCATGTTCGCCACGCAGTAGAACAACGTGTCGTAGACGGCGAACGTCGGGTCGTCGTGCGTGGTCGGATGTGAATCCTCGAAGCAGCCGCCCTGGTCGATGGCGATGTCGACCAGCACCGCGCCTGGTTTCATGTGCGCGACAAGCGAATTCGACACCAATTTGGGCGCCTTGGCACCCGGCAGCAGCACAGCGCCGATGACCAGGTCGGCGCGTTTCACGGCTTCGTCGAGCTCCAACGCGGTCGAGTAGCGGGTCTGCACCCGCCCGCCGAACGCGGTGTCGAGCTCGCGCAGCCTGTTGATGTTGACGTCGAGCACCGTGACCATTGCGCCCATCCCGTCGGCGACCCGGGCGGCGTTGCAGCCGGCGGTGCCGCCGCCGATCACGACGACTTTGGCCGGCTCGACGCCGGGCACGCCGCCCATCAGCACGCCGCGTCCGCCATGGGTGCGCATCAGGTGATAGGCACCGACCTGGGCCGACAGCCGCCCGGCGACCTCGCTCATGGGCGCCAGGAGGGGCAACGCGCCGTCGGCGGTCTGCACGGTCTCGTAGGCGATCGATGTGGTGGCCGATGCCAGCAGCGCGTCGGTGCAGGCCCGGGAGGCGGCCAAGTGCAGGTAGGTGAACAGGGTTTGCCCGCGGCGCATTCGGCCGTACTCGATAGGTTGCGGCTCCTTGACCTTGAGCACCAGATCGGCCTCGGCCCACGCTTCGTCCGCGGTGGCGACCAGTTGCGCGCCCGCGGCCTTGAAATCGCTGTCGGCGATTGCTGAGCCTTCGCCGGCGCCGGCCTGGATCACGACCTCGTGGCCGCGACGGGTCAGCTCCGCGACGCCGGACGGGGTGACGGCCACCCGGAACTCGTTGTTCTTGGTCTCGGTGGGGATTCCAACGTGCATGCCTCAATTGTGAAGAAACGTCGAAGATCATTCAAAGACCCCGAAGGCACGGCTGTAGAATTCTTCTATGCCCGTAGAAACGACGGAAAGCTCGGTCACCGCGGGGGCCGCGCCGAAGGATCTTCGATCTGCCGGTCTCGACCATGTGGACCGCAGGATCTTGAGCCTGTTGCACGCCGACGCGCGCATCACCAATAGCGCGCTGGCCGCGGAACTCGACATCGCCGCGTCGACCTGTCACGGCCGGGTCCGTAGGTTGCTGGACTTGGGCGTCATTCGGGGCTTCTACGCCGACATCGACCCCGTTGCGGTCGGATTGCCGCTGCAGGCGATGATCTCGGTCAGCCTGCAATCCCACGCCCGCGGCAAGATCCGCGACTTCATCCAGCAGATTCGTCGCAGACCCCAGGTGATGGATGTCTACTTCCTGGCCGGGGCTGACGATTTCATCCTGCACGTCGCCGCGCGTGACACCGAGGACCTGCGCTCTTTCGTNGTCGAAAACCTCAACGCCCACGCCGACGTCGCGGGCACCCAGACGTCGCTGATCTTCGANCACCTGCGCGGGGCGGCGCCCATCTGAGCGCCCGGNGATTCCCGATACCGGGGGTACCGGGTTATGCTGCTTGCAATACGGGTTTTAGACATTAGGCTCGATTTGTAAAGCTGCGCTGAAGGCAGGGATGCACGATGTTCACGGTCAACGACGACGCTGTCGGTCCTCATCTGCCACGTCGGGGGGATGCGGCCGATCACGAACGACTGGTTCTCGAGGCGCGCGACGTCGACTTCGACTGGACGAAGCTGCCGCTGCACTACGTGCCGGGTGAACCGTTCACCACCCACGTTCTCAATGTCTTGCACCTGCTGCTGCCGGCCGGCGAAGAGTTCTTCGTCGACGTGTTCAAGAAGACTTTGCCGCTGATCAAGGACGACCAACTGCGGCTCGATGTGCAGGGGTTCATCGGCCAAGAGGCGATGCATTCTCAAGCGCATTCCGGTGTGCTGGACTACTTCGCGGCCAACAACGTCGACGTGACGCCGTACACCGACCAGATCGCCTGGCTGTTCGGAAAGCTGATGGGCGACCGGCCCCGGTGGAGTCTGCGGCGACGGCACAGCTGGTTGCTCGAGCAGGTGGCGATCGTCGCGGCAGTCGAGCATTACACCGCGATTCTGGGAGAGTGGATTCTGGACACCCCGCAGCACGACGCGATCGGCACCGACCCGGTGATGCTGGACATGCTTCGCTGGCACGGTGCCGAGGAAGTCGAGCACAAGGCCGTCGCCTTTGACGTGATGAAGCATCTACGGGCCGGGTACTGGCGACAGGTGCGCACGCAGCTGGTGGTCACCCCGATGATGTTGCTGATGTGGGTGCGCGGGGTTCGATTCATGTACTCGGTCGACCGGCAACTGTCGCCTGGAACCAAACCGCGCTGGCGGTATTACTTCAACGCGGCGCGACGGGGCTTGGTGCCTGGTCCGCTGCGGTTCGTCCGGGTGATCGGCGCTTACTACAAGCCGAATTTCCATCCGTCACAGCTGGGCGGGGTCGAGCGGGCGGTCGACTACCTTGCCATCTCGCCCGCCGCCCGCGCGTCCCACTGAGCCACGAGGAATTGATGACCACGGTTTCGACTGCTAGTTCTGTCATTCCTACCCGCACCTCCGTGACCGCGTCCGACGGCGTCACGTTGGCTGTGCACGCCTACACGGAGATCGACCCGCAGCGGCCGACCGTTTTAGCGATTCACGGTTATCCAGATAACCACCACCTGTGGGATGGGGTGGCCGCGCACCTCGCGGGCCGATACAACTTCGTGGCGTACGACGTGCGTGGAGCCGGCGAATCGGAGCGCCCGCCGAGCAGGTCGGGTTACCGCTTCCCCCAACTGATCTCCGATGTCGGTGCGGTGATCGACAGTCTGGGTGTCGGGCAGGTGCACTTGCTGGCCCACGACTGGGGGTCGATTCAGGGCTGGGCCGCCGTCACCGACGACGCGGTGATGAGCAAGGTCGCGTCGTTCACGTCGATCTCGGGGCCGCACTTGAATTACGCGGGCAAGTTCCTGCGGTCACCGCGCACTCCGCGTGGCGTCTTCGATGTGGTCCGGCAGTTCATGGCGTCGGGATACATCTGGTTCTTTCTGTGCCCCGGTCTGCCGGAGTTGATGATTCGGTCCGGATTAGGCGTGAAAGTCATTGATGCGTTTGCGCGTATCGGCAACTCGAGCACCCGGACCCAATCTCCCGCGGCGGTACGGTCCACCGGCGACTACGTCAACGGCCTCAATCTGTACCGGGCCAACATGCCCGCGCCGTTTCTCGCCCCCGGCGCGCAACTGCCCGAGACCAATGTTCCGGTCCAGGTGTTGGTGCCGCGCATGGATATCTTCGTCACACCCGCGCTGCAGCGGTTTACCGGCTCAATCCCGTTGGGCAGCAGGGTAGTTCCGATCGAAGGCGGCCATTGGGTGGTGACCGCGCGTCCCGACGTCGTCGCCAGGTTGGCCGGAGAATGGATCGATCGAGTTGCCGGCGGCGTGGCGTCGCCGAGCACATCCGTCGTGGGCACCGGACGGCGTGACGTGCGGGGCAAGCTCGCTCTGGTCACCGGAGCGGGCGCCGGCATAGGCCGGGCCACCGCGGTCGAGCTGGCCCGGAAAGGTGCCCGCACCGTTGTGATCGTCGACCGTGACCTCGCCGCGGCAGACGAGACTGCGGCAGCCGTCCGCGACATCGGTGCCGATGCGGCGGTCTACCGGGCCGACGTCGGCGACGAAGCGGCGATGAATCAGCTTGCCGCACAAGTCAACGACGAGCACGGTGTGGTGGACATCCTGGTGAACAACGCCGGCATCGGGATGGCGGGCCGGTTCCTGGAGACGACGCCGGCACATTGGGACAACATCTTGGCGGTGAACCTGCGCGGCGTGCTCAACGGAAGCCGGGTGTTCGGCACGCAGATGGTCGACCGTGGCCAAGGCGGCACCATCATCAATGTGTCGTCGGCCGCGGCGTTTCTGCCGTCGAAGTCGATGATCGCCTACGGCACAACCAAAGCCGCGGTGCTGGCGTTCAGCGAGTCACTGCGCGCCGACCTGGCCGACGAAGGCATCACGGTCACGGCGGTGTGCCCGGGGTTCGTCAACACGAATATCGCCAAAAGCACCGTCTACGCCGGGATGTCGGCCGATCAGCAGGATCGTGCCCGACAGAAGGCCGACGCCGCTTACCGGCGTCGCAACTACACACCGGAAGCCACCGCCAAGGCGATCGTCAAAGCCGTCAAGACGGGCCCGCCGGTATTGCCGATCGCGGCCGAATCCAGAGTCGGCTACGCGATGCGCCGCATCAGTCCCTCGCTGGTCCGTCTGCTTGCGCGCTACGACCTCCGGAAACAATAGCGGCGCTGTGACGCGATCGACCTGGGCTAGCAGGCCCGCCGACATCTACGGTCGCCGTAAGCGAGACCGGCTGTACACGGTGTTGTGGGGCATCGGCACGGTGCTCGGCGGGTTCGCCTCGGTGACTCGGTGGAAGCCGTCGCGGGTTGTGCCGGTGCAGCGGACGCACACCGCCGTCGTCACCAAGCGTGAGCTTCTCACGCCGGATGTGGTCGCGTTGACCCTGGCCGACGCGAGTGGCGGATTGCTGCCATCGTGGACGCCCGGCGGGCATATCGACGTCCAGCTGCCGTCCGGCCGGCGTCGCCAGTACTCGCTGTGCGGTCCGCNCGGCCGGCGGGTCGACTACCGCATTGNGGTGCGCCGGATCGCCGACGGCGGCGGCGGTTCGATCGAGATGCACGATGTATTCGACGTCGGCGACTCGCTGGTGTTCGAAGGTCCCCGTAACGCGTTCTATCGCGGCGCCGCCGAACGTGAGGTCTTATTTGTGATCGGCGGCATCGGAGTGACCCCCGTCCTGCCGATGATGCATGCAGCTCAGCAACGCGGAATCAACTGGCGTGCAGTCTATGCCGGCAGCAGTCGCGAATACATGCCGCTGCTGGACGAGGTGGTGGCCGTGGCTCCCGAGCGGGTCACCGTGTGGGCCGACGACGAGCGCGGCGGATTCGCTACTGTCGACGATTTGCTTGTCGATGCGGGTCCGACGACTGCGGTGTACGTCTGCGGGCCGACGGCGATGCTGGAATCGGTGCGCATCGCCCGCGACGAATACGCCAACGCGCCGTTGCACTACGAGCGGTTCAGCCCACCTCCGGTCGTCGATGGCATCCCGTTCGAGCTGGAGCTTGCGCGGTCCCGGCGGGTCCTCGGCGTTCCAGCCAACCGGTCGGCACTCGATGTCATGCTCGACGACGATCCGACGACGGCATACTCCTGCCGGCAAGGGTTCTGCGGGACCTGCAAGGTGAAAGTTCTTGGCGGGCAGGTCGATCACCGCGGTCGTACCGCGGAGAACGACGGCGAGATGCTGGTGTGCGTCTCGCGTGCTAGCGGCGGTCGTGTGGTGATCGACGCCTGACGAGGCGTTCCGGATGGTGATAATCGTTGGTCCTGGCCTGACCGTGGTCGAGGTGCGGCGGCGGGATCCACTGGGTTTGGCCATTGGCGAGTTTGACTGTCCGCCAGCCTTTATCGACTAGCGTGTGGTCGGGTTTGCAGCCGAGGGTCAACTTGTCGATATCGGTCCGGCCGCCCCGGGCCCAGTCGTCGACATGGTGGACCTCCGTCCAGTATCCCGGTACATCGCAGCCCGGCGCCGTACAGCCGCGGTCCTTCGCGTAGAGCACAACGCGCTGGTCCGCCGAGGCGATGCGTCGGGAGCGGCCCAAATACAACGGGCGGCTGTCGTGTTCATCGAACACCGCCAGGTAGTGGCAGGCGTGGCCCGCCATTCGAATCAGGTCGCGGATGGGCAACAGTGTCCCGCCGCCGGTGACCGCCTGTCCGGCAGCTGCGGCGAGTTCCTGCAGCGTGGTCGACACGATAACCGTGACCGGCAATCCGTTGTGCACTCCGAGTTTCGGGTCGCCCAACTGGCCGCGGACCAACGCGTTTAACGGATATGAGTGAGCAGGAAGAACTGGGGGCCTCGCCCCCTCGACGCGAGGCCCCCAGAGGCTACGACAGCCAGCGGAGTGGCAACAAGGGCTGCCAGCGCCGCGCCCACGCCAGGTCGGCGGCCACCGTCTCGGTCATGGGCGCGATGGCCGCGCTTGTTTCCTCAGCAGCGGGACCGGCCATCGTTTCGTCGCTGTCGATCAATTCATCAGCCACCACAATTCCTCCTCCAAGTCTCGAAGCTGCGCACGCAGCTCTGCGTTTTCACGTTCGAGCTGCGTCACGCGGTCGCGCATGACCTCCATCCCATCGGGGGCGCGTAGCATTCGAGTCGATGACTGAGACATGTCTCACAAAGTAGACACACAGACGCGTTCCTGACAAGTTAGCTCTCATTTATGAGACTAATATCTACGCCGCGCAATGTATCTATGCAGGCCAGCGGCATTTGAACCAGTCTCGGGATTGGTATAGCCTCTGCAGCATGTCACCACGCAAAGATGGGAACGGAAGACCACTGGAAAGCCTCTTGGCGTACGTGCTCGATGATGTCGGCGCACAGGACATCCAGCGGGCACTCGGGATCTCGGCCGCCACCTACTACCGGCGCAAGCAGCAGGAAGACTACCCCAGCGCCGACGAGCTGCTCCTGATCGCTCACTACTTTGGCATGAACCCCGTCAGCCTGTTGCTGAGCTTCGGACTAATCGACAAGGACGACACCCCGGCAGCGGGGCCGGTGGTCCCGCCTTTAGCGGTGATCACGAAGCGAGAGGTGAAGCCCCGTAAGAAGACGCCGGGACTGCGCGGCTCCTCAAGGTTCTAGGAAACGACTGATGCCCACCTATTGCACTCTGGTTGCCGTCGCCGTCGTTGNGACGGCAGGGAGCGTCTGGACCCGTCGCTACACCCTGCCCTCGAACTTCGACCGCCCCATCACACTCAGCCTGATAATGCAGTGCCTCGCGCTGTGGCTGATGGCCCCTTTCAGCGAGAGGTACGTCGGCACGGTGTTGCACGCCATCACCGGGCGCTGGAACGTGGGCGACCTGATCGGCAATATTTTCCTAATCGTCGCTGTCATAACAAGTTTCATGGGGGTCGCGTTCAGGCTCGCCGACGAGAACGAGGTGCGGGCGATTGTCTTTCAGCGGGTACTGCCCGCCGCCGAAGTCGCTATCGCGCTGATGCTCATGTTCTTCTGGCAGTCCAGTTGGCCCAAGTCGGCCCATCCCGTGCCGTCCCTGGTGATGCTCCCCCTCGGCGGCGAGATATGGATGCGCTCATACTTCGTCGTGCTCATCGCAGTCGTCGGCTACATCGGACATATGGCGCTGCGGACACTGATCACGCTTTACCGTGTCGCCCCAGGCGCGCGGTCGACCATCATCATGTACCTCGCGGCCTACGCCCTCGCGGCCCTCGCGTCGGCGGTGCAGCTCGGCACCATGTTCGTTCCATCCGTTCGCCCGCTCAACCCCGGCGGGGCGCTCGTGTGGACTCTGATATGCGCGTGCGTGATCCTGTCGGCGATAGGGTCGGCCTGGTCGTGGCGACGCACGCTCGCCCCGTTCCGGCCACTCATCAAGGCCACAGGCGCGCGGCTCTGAGCCGCCGCTGTCACGCCCGCGTCAGCGTGAGCAGGTGCTGGTAGCTCGCGCCAAGCTCTGAAGCAGCGGCACCACTTTCGAGGTTTGTGGATCGGAAACTGTGGTCACGTTGGTCCGCCTGGGCATGGTGCAGTTAGCTTAGCCGCCCTAACAGTGTCATATCTGGTATGCCGCATTGAGCGCGTCGTGCTGACGTTGGGCATGACTGCGCAAGTCCTTGCTCGCGACATCCTGGTCGGGTTCGCCCACGACGCAAGGGCTTTCATCGCCGGGATTACACATGCCCGGGGCGGCAAACCGGGCCAGCCAGGCGTCCAGGTTGGCGCGCAGCTCCGGCGAAGCGACCAGCTTGCCGACGCTCATCCCGTCGGGCCGCTGCGCCGACCAGGTGAAGCCGCGCTGCCGGGCGCGGTCAATGTCCGAAAACTTTCCGTCGGGATTGATCAGCACCGCGCACCGGTTCGCCACCTTCTCCAGCTGGTCGGGCCGCAGCTTCGTCGCCTGCTGGGCCAGGAAGCGCTCCGCGCACTCAGCTAGGTCAACAGGGGTGTCCGCCGGCAGGTCACGCACGAACGTCTGAATCACCCGCAAGTGCTGCTGGTCGAGC
>JGI26341J46601_10000658_pt1 | contig 10759 bp, 8 predicted proteins | sample BogFormECP12_OM3_FD_46601 | JGI IMG/M metagenome (IMG submission 46601) | reverse complement strand
GCGAGCGCCTGCGGCCAGCCGGAGACGATGCGCTGGATCAGCGGGTCGGGCTCCCAGCGGATCCTCGTGTAGGCCCGCTCGCCGCCGGCGCGGCGAACCGCGGCCGCCATCTCGCCGACCGCGACCGAAAACCCCGGAAGCTGTAGTGACCGGCTCGGACCGAAAGCGGCGGCAGACAGATCGTGCGCGCGCAACAACGCGTCGACGACGCGGCGCGGGGAGGCGAGCGCCATGACCGTGTCGGGTGAGACCGGACAGACCGCGTCGCGCCCCGACAAGGGCTCGCGGATGATCGAGGAAGCAAAGGTCGAGGCGGCGCGGTTTGGCCGGCCGGGCCGCACGACGACGGTCGGCAGGCGCAGCGCGCGGCCGTCGACGCACCCCTTGCGGCTGTAGTCGTTGACCAGTAGCTCGCCGATCGCCTTTTGCGTGCCGTAGGAGGTCAGCGGCGTCAGCGGCGTGTCGTCGCCGACCGCGGGCGGCAGCGCGCCGCCATAGACCGCGAGCGAGCTCGCGAAAATTAGCCGCGGACAGCTCCCGAGCGCACGGCAGGCTTCGAGCACCGCGCGGGTGCCGTCGAGGTTGACCCGGTAGCCGAGATCGGTATCGGCTTCGGCCTCGCCGCTGACCACCGCGGCGAGGTGGAAGACCGAGCTCGTGCCAGGGGAGAGCACCGCGCGCACCGTCGCGCGATCGGCGATGTCGCCGGTCACCAACCTGAGCCTCTTGTCCTCGGGCAGCGGCAGCACCGAGGGCGAGTTGTCGAACAGCACGAGCTCGTCGACATCGCTGCGCTCGAGCAGGCGCAGCGCCACGCGGCGGCCCAGAAAGCCGCAGCCTCCCGTAATCACGATGCGCATTACCTGTCCTCCGTTCGCCACAATCCCCGTGGCCGGACTTGATCCGGCCACCCACGCCCAGCTGGCCTACGATGGAGCCCGTTTCGAAGACGTGGGTGGCCGGGACGAACCCGGCCACGGGAGGAGAAACACCACCTCGGGCAGCCTCAGCCTGCGATGCCGTAGCGCTTCGCCCAGCCGAGCCCGGCCTTGGTCTCGCCCTTTGGCCGGTATTCGCAGCCGATCCAACCCGCATAGCCGATCTCGTCGAACAGATCGAACAGGAACGGATAGTTGATCTCGCCGATATCGGGCTCGTGCCGGCCGGGATTGCCCGCAATCTGCACATGCGGATATTGACCCTCGAGAGCCCGGATGCGGTGGGCCAGATCGCCCTCCATGATCTGCACGTGGTAGAGGTCGAGCTGCAATTTGAGGTTGGCGTGCCCGACCCGCTCGATGACCGACATCGCCTGGGTCGTCGTGTTGAGGAAATAGCCCGGGATGTCGCGGGTGTTTATCGGCTCGATGACGAGGGTGACGCCCTCCGTAGCGAGTCGATGGGCGGCATGCCGCAAATTGGCGAGATAGGTGCGCTCGGCCTCGGCGCGGTCGTGAGCCGCTGGCAGCACGCCGGCCATGGCATGCAAGAGCCGGCACTTGGTCGCGTTCGCATAGACGAGCGCTGTCTCGACCCCGTCGCGAAATTCCTGCTCGCGCCCAGGCAGGGCGCCGATCCCGCGCTCGCCCGCCGCCCAGTCGCCCGGCGGCATGTTGAACAAGGCCTGTTCGAGGCCATGGCGGTTCAGCTGCTCGGCGATCATTTCGGGCGGATGATCGTAGGGTGAGAGATATTCGACAGCTTTGAAGCCGCAACGGGCGGCTGCGGCGAAGCGATCGAGAAACCCGACTTCCTGAAAGATGAAGCTGAGGTTGGCGGCGAATTTCGGCACGGGGAGGCTCCCTAGCGGGCTCGATGAGTCATCGCTAATCTTTCGTCGCGGCCGGATTAACGCAATACCCTCCTTGGGGCGTCGATCAGGCGCCAGAACCAGCGCCGTCGCGCTCCGTCAGCCACTGCCGCTCCGCCCGCCGGATTGCTCGCGCCAATCCTCGACGAAGGCGCGCAGAGCCGTCTCGGTCAGCAGGCGCCCCCGCGCAATCCTGCCGGTGTGCCCCGCCGCGACGGGATGCGACTGGTCCGGGGCCAAGACGCTCCAGTGAAAGCGGTCGGCACCGCGCGCCCAGGTGTCTCTGATGATCCCGCGCGCCTGGCATTCAGGATCGACGAGCAACTCGGCGCTCGGGCTAACGCGGCGCCACTCCGATGTCGGATACGCCGGCGCGCGTTGGCGGTTGCGCAATTCACGGGCAAATCGCCGGAGGTCTTCGGCGTAGTCCTCCGGCACGCGGAGCGTCACCCGCCGCAACCGGGCGCCCTGTAGCGCTCGGGACGGCGGCCGCCGGTCACTCATCGACTTGCGCCGCAGAGGTTTCCCGTTGAGGAGACTTGGCGCCAGTCTCCGCGCCGATCGGCCGCACAGGCCGCAAAGCGGAGCACTATAGCCGCGCCCGAGGCTACCGAGAAGGCCGGCAGAATGGCAACAAACACGCCGCAGCTGAGCGATAAAAGGGCAGAGAACACGCAAAACTTATGGCATATAAGGGTTAAGTCTCCCTTACCGGCGCCAGTGCTTACTGAACGGCGGCGACCCGCGATTTTGCCCGCCGGCGAGCGCCCGCAGAGAACGTTGCCGCCTGCCGTCTATGCAGGTTCATTGACGCGATGACCGATCGAGCTTGCGCCAAGGTCGATCAGTATCGGCCGTCTCGAAGGACGCCCGATCTCAGTGCAGGGTTCAGTCTCTCTGATCGAGATCGTCGAGCAAGGCCCTCGCCTCTTTGAGGTCTTGTGTGTCGAAGCCTTCGGTGAACCAGCCGTAAACCGGCGCGAGAAGGTCGCGGGCTTCGGCGCGGCGGCCCTGGTCGCGGCGCAGCCGGGCGAGGCTCGCGGCAGCCCGCAATTCCCAGAGCTTCGCCTGCTGCTCCTCGGCGATGCTCAGGGCTTTGCGATAGAGTTCCTCAGCGGTCTCGGAATGCCCCTGCCGCAGCAGCAACTGGCCTTTGTGCCTGTGTAGCTCCGCTCCGAACCAGCGCTCCCCTGTCCTTTCGGCCATCTGCAACGCCTCGTTCAAATGGGCCAAGCCCTCTTCAATTTGCCCTCCGATTTCACATGCGCTGGCCAGCAGGTCAGTGTAATGGGGCATCCACTGCTCCGCTCCGGTGGCGCGGTAAGCTGTCGAACCGCTGCGCAGAAGCGATATCCCGTCCGCCACATCGCCATTTTTGACCTTGACCCACCCGCGATAGATCGTTCCCTGCGCCCGCCAGTGAGCAAAACCCTGCTCGGTCGCGAATGCGACCAACTCGGCAGCCCGCTCATCCAGGGTTACGTCGTCTCCGACGAGCCAAAGCGGTATCGTGCTGAACGCCAAGCTCATAGCTAAAGTCGGCGGATGAGCCAGTCTCCGAGCTTCAACGAGTGCTGCGCTGCTCTGTGCCAATGCCTGGTTCGAATAGCCGAGACAGACAAGGACGGCCCCCAAATACCCGTGGAAGCTGACGCGAGGGCTGAATCCGATTTGATGGGCAAGCGAGCGGTGGGAGATGGGATCATAGAGCGCCAGCCCCGCTTCCAGATGCGACAGGGATAAGGCAAACCTGCCGGCGAGCAACAAGTTTCGACCGGAGGAGATGTGGCCGAGAACGAGCCCGGGGGGATCGTTGCGCTGACGGCTCAGGCGCAGCAAATCCTCGTCCAAGCGCTGCGCCAAATCGAATTCGCCGCGGTATATGTGATGTCGAGACTGTCCCCAGGCGACGTGAACGAACTCCGAGGGAGAACCCAACTGCTCCCACAGCTCTCGTGCGCGGGCATAGGCACGGCCCGTTTCGGGCGAGGCGAAGCCTTTGACGGTTTGCAACGCCGTGCCCAAGGCACTGCGAAGTTCGAGTTCCTGTCGCTGACGCTCGGCGCCGTCCGGCAGCAGCGCCAGCTGGTCGAGCCCCATTTGCAATTGTGCCGCCGCTTCCGCCATCGCCGAGCGGGCGATGGACCGTCGCCCGGCCTTACCCCAGAAGGTGACGGATTTCTCAACCAGCCCGGCCTCGGTGTAATGTTGCGCGAAGAGCTCGGGCTGGCTGTCCATCAGCTCGGGGGAATGGGCTGCGAGCGCTTCGGCGATCTGTGCGTGCAATTGCTGCCGAGAGCTGCGCAGCAAGCTGCCGTGCGCCGCGTCCTGCACCAGTGCGTGCTTGAAGCTGTAGAGCGCGTCGGGCGGTGTCCCTCGCTGGAAGACCAGCTCGGAGGCAGCGAGTTGGGCGAGAGAGGCTTGTAACTCGTCTTCCGAGGAAGGGGAGACGGCGCGAAGCAGCGGGTAAGAAAACTGGCGTCCGATCGCGGCGGCGATCTGCGCCACATGCCGCACCGACCCCAAGCGGTCGAGCCGCGCCATCAGCGAGTCGTGCAAGCTCGTCGGGATCGCGAACGACGGCAATGCCCGATCGAGCACGTAGCGGTCCGCCTCCTGGCGGAGTACGCCACTCTCCAGGACGCTCTTGGTCAATTCCTCGACGAACAGCGGTATGCCATCGGTGCGATCGGCAATCTGGCCGACGACCTCAGCGGGCAATGCCTTGCCGCCGGCGATCTGCTCGACCAGAGCGGTGCGGTCGCGCCGATCCAGGCGATTGAGGGCGAGCGTCGTCACCTGCGGCTGGCCGGTCCAGGGTGGCTGGAACTCCGGGCGGAACGTCACGATCAGCAGCACCGGCAGGCCGCGCACTCGCTCGACGGTGAGGTCGAGCAGCTCGCGCGAGGTCGGGTCGATCCAATGCGCGTCCTCGAAGACCATGACCACCGGCTGCCGGCGCGCCAGACCCTCGAGCTGCCGGATCAGCGCCTCCAGCGTCCTTTCCTTCTTACGCTGCGGGCTGAGGTTCGGCAGCGGATGGCGCTCCGAGGCCGGCAATGACAGCAGATCGGCGAGGAATGCCACACCCTCGCCCGGTGGTGCTGCGCGGGCGAGCAAGGCCTCGAGCTTCTGCAGCCGAGAAGCGGGTGGATCGTTGGGCGCGAACCCTGACGCCCGGCCGAGCTGGTCGATAAAGGGATAGAGCGCGCTGTCCTGGTGATAGGCCGAGCAGAAATAGCGCNGACGGAGATATGGCTCCGCCTGGAGCCGCTTCTCCAATTCCGCGGCGATGCGCGACTTGCCGATGCCGGGTTCGCCCGAGATCAGCACGACCTGGCCGTCGCCCGCCTTGGCGCGGACCCAGCGCCGCAACAGCAGGTCGATCTCCTCGTCGCGGCCAACCAGCGGGGTCAGGACCGATCCGCGCAATGCCTCGAACCGGCTCGCAACGGCGCTCGGCCGCAATACCTGCCAAGCCGGCACCGGCGCAGTGATGCCCTTGACCTCGAAGGCGCCAAGATCGCGGTATTCGAAGAAACCGCTAACCAGCCGATGCGTGCCGGCGGCGATAACGACCGTGTCCGGCTCGGCCAGGGCCAGCAACCGCGCGGTGATGTGCGGTGTTTCGCCGACGACCGATTGTTCCTGTGCCGATCCTGCACCGATCGGATCGCCGACGACCACCAGCCCGGTGGCGATCCCGACGCGAGCTTGCAGCTTGACGGACCGAACATCGAGGTGACCGACCGCGGCGATCGCGTCTAGCCCTGCTCGGACCGCCCGCTCGGCGTCGTCCTCATGCGCTCTCGGGTAGCCGAAATAGACCAATAGGCCGTCGCCCTCGCATCTTGCGACGAAGCCATCGAAGCTCCTGACGACATCGGTTACGGCACGGTGATACGCAACGATAATCTCGTGCAGATCTTCGGGATCGAGCCGCGACGAGAGCGCCGTCGCGCCAACGAGGTCGCAGATCATCACCGTCAGCTGCCGGCGCTCGGCCGGTAAAATGGATGACGGCTGCGGCTCGGGTGAGCGCGCATTGGCCAGTGGGACGGAAGGCTCGACACCGTCCACCGCACACCGTGTCACCGGTGCGATGAAGCGATACCCGCGCCCGGTCACTGTCTGGATGCAGCTTTGCCCCGATTGTATCCCATCGAGGACCCGGCGAAGCGCCGAGATCTGAACGAAGAGGTTGCCCTCCGCGACCACGGTCTGGGGCCAGCCGGCCGCCAAAATCTCTTCCTTCGAAACGATGTCGCCTCGTCGTTCGATCAAAGCAGCGAGAATGTCGAGCGCGCGCGACCCGATCGCGACCGGGACCAAGGCTCCGTGGCCGTCGCGCCGGAACAGTCCACCCCCAACGCGATCGAGCCGAAACTCCTCGAACAAGAAAATATCGGATGAAGCCCGCATCTTCATCCTCTCTCCTGGCAGGCAAGGCCCTCCTACCCCCGGGATGTCGGATTCCCAACCGTTTTAGAAAGTTTAAGAAAATTTTAGAGCGATTTGGCCGCGTCCTCAATCACAAATTACGCACTTCGAAGGCGGCATTGCCCCTCGCAGGATGTGCCGTCCACAACCGACGATTCGGACGTTTGTCAGAAGGGAGGACCACGTCATGACGAAACCTACGGTTTGTGCGGTTTTCGCGGGTCTGTTGATGTTTGCTGTCGCGCCCCAGGTCCGTGCGGGCGATGAATGTTCCGTTGCCGATTTGAGGGGCGACTATAGCTTCATACTCTCCGGGACGATTGTTAATGTTCCGGGCCTGCCCGCGGGTCCTTTCGCCGCCGCCGGCAGGACTACTTATCTCGGCGATGGAACTGCTTACGGCGTGATCCAGGCTAGCCTGGACGGCGGACCGTTGTTCAGCAATTGGACCGCAACGTATACCGTGTCACCTTCCACCTGTACATTCACCAAAGCTATCACCCTCCACCCGAGCGGTGTAACGCTGAACTACTTTATTACGGCCGGCGACGATTTCAGGGAGCTGCGTTTCGTCGATACTGACATGGGCACCGCAATCACTGGCACGGCTAGAAAACAATAACGCGACCGCCGTCAGAGGCAGTATCGTAGGGCGGGTGGTGCTCGAGCCGGAGATCCCGCAGCCAATCTGCGACATTCATCGCCGACTCGCGCAAGGGATTCGGACGACCGTAATGTCCCACGCTTTTTCCGGCATAGCCATACCCCGATAGCCGTCGTCGAGAAACGCGCTGCGCGCTCGCCGATCTGCCCTGGGTGGTAAATCGACAAGGTGCGGATGCGGCGCTACTCTTCCGCCACGGGCGGGTCAACGCAAGACCCGGCCGCGGGAGGGCGTCATGAGCGCGCTGTTGGGAGCGATCGCCGACGATTTCACCGGCGCCACCGATTTGTGCAACACTTGGTCCGGCGCGGTATGCGCACGGTGCAGCTGATCGACGTGCCGGCGCCCGGGACCAATGTCGTCGATGCCGAGGCCGTGGTCGTCGCTCTGAAGAGCCGAACGATCCCGGCGGCGCAGGCGATCGAGCAAAGCCTCGCGGCGCTCGACTGGCTACAAATGGCCGGCGCGCGCCAGATCCTGTTCAAATATTGCTCGACCTTCGACTCGACCGACGCCGGCAATATCGGTCCGGTCGCCGAGGCGCTGATGGACGCGCTCGACACCGATTTTACTTTGTTCTGTCCAGCTTTTCCCGAAAACGGGCGGACAAATTACCTCGGCTATCTGTTCGTCGGCGACGTGCTGCTGTCGGAATCGAGTATGCGCGACCACCCGTTGACGCCGATGCGCGATCCGAGCCTCGTGCGAATCCTGCAGCGTCAGTGCCGCGGCAAAGTTGGGCTCGTACCCCAATACGATGTGTCGCAAGGTGTGGCGGCCATCCGCGACGCCCTTGCGTCGCTGCGGCAGGCCGGTTTCCGGCACGCGATCGTCGATGCGATCGACGANCNNGATCTCGAAGCGATNGGCGAGGCCGCGGCCGATTTCCCACTCATTACCGGCGGGTCGGGGATCGCGTTGGGACTACCCGAGAATTTCCGCCGCCAGGGTCTGCTCGGTGATGGCGCTGCCGCCGATGCGCTGCCACCCGTCGCGGGTGCCGCCGCGGTACTGTCGGGCTCGTGCTCGGAAGCGACGCGCGCCCAAGTAGCCTACATGCGCGAGCGGGCGCCGGTGTTCACGATCGACCCGATCGCGGCGACTGCGGGCCGCCGCATCGCCGAGGAGGCGCTCGCCTGGGCCAAGCCGCGGCTCGGCGATCGGCCTGTCCTGATCAGCGCGACAGCGTCGCCCGAGGAGGTTGCCGCGATCCAGGAGGTACTCGGCCGCGAGCGCGCCGGGGCGTTGGTCGAACGCGTTTTCGCCGACATTGCCCGCGGGCTCGTCGCGCACGGGGTACGGCGCCTCGTCGTTGCCGGCGGCGAGACCGCCGGGGCGATCGTGCAGGCCCTCGGCGTGACCGGGTTGCGCATCGGCCGGCAGATCGATCTTGGCGTGCCGTGGACAGCGAGCCTCCCTGGGAGCCTCGACGAGCCGGTGCTGGCGCTCGCGCTCAAATCCGGCAATTTCGGCGCGCCCGACTTCTTCCTGCGCGCGTTTTCCGTCCTTTCCGAGGGAGCGATGAGGTGAGCGAAGCAACAGAGCGCGAAGCGATCTGCGAAATCGGCGCGTCGATCTTTGCCCGCGGCCTGACCGCCGGCTCTTCCGGCAACATCAGCCGGCGGCTCGAAGACGGCTGGCTGATGACCCCGACCAACGCTTCGCTCGGCCGCCTCGACCCGGCGCGGCTATCAAGGCTCGACCAGGACGGGCGGCTGGTGGCCGGCGACCCGCCGACCAAGGAAAGCTTTCTGCACCGCGTCATGTACCAGGAGCGCCCCGACACCGGTGCCGTCGTGCATCTGCACTCGACGCATTCGGTCGCGGTCTCCTGCCTCGCCGAGATCGACCCCGCAGACGTATTGCCGCCGATCACTGCCTATTACGTGATGCGGGTCGGCCGTTTGCCGCTCGTTCCCTATTTCCGTCCCGGCGACGTCGATCTCGCCGAAGCCGTCCGCGGTTTCGCCGGTAAGCACCACGCTGTCTTGCTCGCCAATCACGGCCCGGTTGTTGCCGGGTCGAATCTCGATGCCGCGGTCAATGCGATCGAGGAGCTCGAGGAGACTGCGAAGCTCTATCTGCTGCTGCGCGGCGCCAAGACACGGTATCTGACACAGGCACAAGTCAAGGAGCTGCAAGAATGAGAAATCTTTCGCGTGCGCTGCTGGCGGCGGCACTGTTGGTGTGGGGGGCGGCGGGGGAAGCCCGCGCCGCCGAACCGATCAAGATCGGCTTCAGCATGGAATTGACCGGCCCGTTTGCCGTCGTTGGCAAGACCGGGCTGCTTGCTTTCAAGATTTGGGAAGACGAGGTCAATGCGGAGGGCGGTCTGCTCGGCCGGCCGGTCAAGCTGGTCTATTACGACGACCAGAGCAACCCTTCGCTGGTGCCGGCCATCTACACCAAGCTGATCGACATCGACAAGGTCGACCTGTTGATTTCGAGCTACGGCACCAATCTGGTCGTGCCGGCAATGCCGGTCGCAATCTCGCACAATCGGCTGTTCTTCGGCCTGTTCGCGCTGGCGGCCAACGACAATTTCCATTATCCGAAATACTTCTCTATGCTGCCCTTCGGCCCCGAGCCGGTGAAGACCTTCGCTCAGGGCTGGTTCGACTTGGCGGCGGCGCAGAACCCGAAGCCAAAGACGGTCGCGATCGTCGCCACCGACGCCGAATTCCAGCACAAGGCGGCAGAAAGCGCGCGCGAGCACGCCAAGGCCAAAGGGATCGACATCGTCTACGACCGGGCCTATCCGCCGAGCACGGTCGACTTCACGCCGATCGTTCGCGCCGTGCAGGCGGCGCAACCGGATTTGGTCTACATCTCCTCATATCCGTCGGACACGGTCGGCATCCTCCGTTCGGTCGGCGAACTCGGCCTCGACACCAAAATGCTCGGCGGCGGCCTTGCCGGACTGCAGGCGGCAGCGATCAAGATGCAGCTCGGTGAGGCGGCCAACGGCATCGTCAATGTCGACCTGTGGGAGCCGGTCCCGACAATGCAATTCCCCGGCGTCATGGATTTCATCAAGAAATACCAGGCGAAGGCGCCGGCCGAAGGGGTCGATCTGCTCGGCTATTTCCTGCCGCCCTTCGCCTACAGCGAATTGCAGATCCTCGGCGACGCGATCGCCGCGACGAAGACCCTCGACGACGACAAGCTCGCCGAATACATGCACTCGCACCCGTTCCACACAATCGAGGGTGACATCGCCTTCGGGCCCGACGGCGAATGGACCGAGGCGCGGCCGATCTGGGTGCAGTACCACGGCATCAAGGGGCACGACGTCGAGCAGTTCCGCGGGTCGACCACAGTTACGATCCTCGCGCCGCCGCAGTACAAGACCGGCGCCATGATCTATCCGTACATAGAGGCGAGAAAATAAAGCTGGGTTGCCGCAGGCGAGCCCCTGCCGCATGATGCCGGTGGGACAATAGACAATACGTCAGGCCGGGGAATGAGCGCCAGAAGCAAGATCTACGCGAGCTTCGACGATGCCGTCCAGGACATCCCGGACGGAGCCACGATCGGCTTCGGCGGGTTCGCGGTGGTCGGGATGCCGATCAACCTATACGAGGCTGTCGCCAAGCAGGGGGCGAAGAATTTGACCTGCGTATCGAATTCGACGCGCGGTGGGGCGACCCTGCCGGCGAATGGGCCCGATATGGGGCAGATGATCGTCAACGGGCAGGTCAAGAAGGTCATTTGCGCCTTCACCGCCCCGACGCGCGCCTCGCAGCGGCTGATCTTCGCCGAATATCACGAGAAAGGGCTGATCGAAGCCGAGCTCGTGCCGCAGGGCACGCTCGCCGAGCGGATGCGCGCGGCCGGTGCCGGAA
>JGI26341J46601_10000654_pt1 | contig 10769 bp, 10 predicted proteins | sample BogFormECP12_OM3_FD_46601 | JGI IMG/M metagenome (IMG submission 46601) | reverse complement strand
AAAGCGCTGCGGGTGGTGTCGTCGCGCGGGGGGCCGGTACAAGGCGGCGCCGACAACCTGGATCGCGTCGATCACTAGGACAACTCGGATCGCGCCGATCAATCGGCGGGTGATCGTCGTGGGCCGCAACGGCACGGCCGCCGCCGTGCTGAACACGACCTGCTGCTCGGTGATGAGAACGGGCGCCTGAGACACCTTGTCCTCCGCCNNCGGTNNGCNCTAGCCGCTTGAGGATCGACTTCCGACAATTTGTTGGTGATGTGGAATGGCTGGCGTGTGCCGAATCCTCAAGCGGCTAGCGGCGTTTCGATGGCGAGATCGTTGAAGAGCGTTTGCATATCGATGCGGATTCGTTCGTAGTCACGGTCGACGCGTGTCCAGTGCGCGGGTTTGCGTCCCATGCGGGGGCTGCGCACCGCGGCGAGGATCGGGGTGATGACCTGGTCGCGGAGGGTGAGCAGGGCGGCGATGGTGCGCGCGGCCAGGGGCGGGACGTGGTAGCGGCGGGTTCGGCCGGGTTTGTCGAGGAGCCGTTTGCCCCGCAGCTTGCGCAGGTCGTAGCCGGCCTGGCGGACGGTGTAGCCGGAGTGATCGACGCCCGTGAGGGAGTGCACCTTGGCGGCGAACTCGGCGACGGTGAACCCGTTCGGTGCCGGCGCTAGCGCCAGGGCGGCGCGCAGTGCGTCGCGCATGCGTGGTTGGTTGAGGTCGACACCGCCGACTCGGGTGGCGCCGAGCGTCGATCCACAGGGCAGTTCGTCGAGGATGCCCTCGCCGATGAATCCGGTATCCACGCAGTCCAAGGCGGTGGCGAATCGTTCGGCAATGCCGGCAAGCCGGGTGACGATCTCGGGAAACTTCTCGATCATGCGCCCGCAGCGCAACTCCGCGGTGTTGTGCACGATCGCCTCGAACCGCAGCACACGTTCGCCTTTGGTGTAGGCCTTGCCGGTCAGCCGCCCAAAGTGCAGCTTGAACACGGTCAGGTCGTAGGTAGGTGTCTCGATCGTGGCCTCGATGAGCGAGGAACGTCGTCGGGTGCGGCGGGGACGCTGCGCGGTGCCGAAGACGGTGCGGATCCTGGGCACGTCCAGCCGGGAGCGGGTCCGGTCCACCACCGCGTCGAAGATCTGCTGCATCCGGTGTCCGTCGGCGAAGATCAGGTTGCGGCTGTATTCGACCTGATAGACGGCGAAGGCGTAGCCGAAACCGCTGCGCTGTTGCTCGTCGAGATCCAGCCCGAAGCACAGGCACGCGGAATAGATCCACCGCCGACAGACCTGGCTCAGCCGCCCCACAGCCGCATCCTGCGACAAGGCATCTGCGATCCGAGCCAGGTCTGCGGGGTCAGCGACCGCGGTGAAGCAGTTGCCGACCTTGCTGAATGCTATCCCCGCCGCCTGCGCCTGACGGGCCACGTACTCGTGGCCGTTGAGGATGATCTGCGCCCCGAACGGCGGATGCCCCGACATCTTAATCGTCACGTGCCCCCAGGTCGGATCCATGATGTGGAACGAATAGTGGTTGACGTATTCGCTTCTCCTCTCGATGTTGACGATCCGGCCCGCCGCCGACCGCTTGACTTTCCACACCGGCGCCGGCGCCTTGGCCGCGAGGACCAGGAACACCCCCGTCGTGACCTCGTGAGAGGTCAGGTACTCCTCGGCGATGCGATGCTTGCGCTCACCGGCCTTGCAGAAGATGACCGGTACGTCGTTGGCCGCGCCCCAGGCCTTGACCCGGCGGGCGAAACGCCCGGCCAGCCGCATCAGATGCGTGTTGTCCAACTCGGCGTCGCTGTCGTCGTGCCAGCGCCGCCACCACACCCGGAACCCGCCCGGGTTGTGCCCGAGCGGAAAGAACGCGTTGAGCACGATCCGATCCACGCAGTCATAGCTGCCCGTCACCAGATCCGAATAACGGAGGCTGAACTCGTCGTCGGGCATTCGCTCAACCTAACCACGCGCCCGCGTGAGGTGAAACTGCCCGAAGGGCCACCGCTGCCGGGCGAAGTCCCGGCCGCGGCGTAGCTTCGCTTGGTGAGGGCGAAGTTCACAATCAGACCAAGTTTGGGTTCAGGCTGCGGTGAGCGCTGTGTTTGTGAATTGATTCAGGCTTCGGTCAAGCTGCCGCCATGCCTGTGCCAGAGCGCTGCGGTGGACGAGATCCTTTGGGAGCCTTGGGTCTAACTCGGCCGGGCCGGGTGCGAGGACACGCCCGTAGACCTTGGTGAACAGCACCGCGACGCGCCGGCCCAGCGGGGTGGGTTGGTAGCGGTGATGGCCGGGCAGCCTGACGATGAGCCCTTTGCGTTTGAGCCGCCGCAGGTCGTAAGTGGCCTGCCGGCTGGTGTAGGAGCAGCCCAGCAGGGCGGTGACGGCCCGGACCAGGGCAGGGCTGTCGAACCCGGCGAGTAGGTGGGTGAATCCGACGACGGCGGCCATCACCGCCATCACCCGCGGGTCCCCGAACGCCAGTCCGGGGACGTGTTGACCATCGATGTGTGATGGTCGGGTCACCTGGGTGAAGGTGGCCACATCCGGAGCGGGTCAGGCATCGGCGGCTTGTGCGTCACACAGACGCTGGTTGGCGGCCTCGCCAACCGCCCGTAGGGCTTTCCAGTTCTCGGCGGTCACCCGCCGGCCAATGCCGAAGTCGCGGGTGTTGCAGATGACCGTCTCGGTGCGCAACGCCCGATGCTCCTTGTAATACTGCTTGATCCGGCTGGAGCGGTAGTAGCAGCTGATCTGCGGGTCTACATCTTTGGTGATCACGTGGGTGCGGAACGTGCCCGGGGTGCGGCGACTGACCCGCCGGTCGAAGATCAGCGCCACCTTTTCCGGCCGGCCTANGTCGAGGTGGTCGCGGATGAGCTGCTCGAAAAACGACCGCCCCGCCGCCGGCCGGTCGAACACCCGGGTGTCGGAGATCTCGAACTGGCGAAACGCCAGCTCGTAGACATATCCAGCGCGCACATCATCACGGGTGAACGGGGAGGGCAGCCGCTTTTGCCAACGCCAAAAGAAGCTCTTCACCGCGCCGGATCCCAGCCGGTCGCAGATCTTCTGCAGCGCCGCGGGGTCGTCGCAGGCGCGGAAGCCGTTGTCCAGCGCGGTGTAGCCGATGCCGAGCCGAGCGCATTGGCGCTGTGCCCAGCTGTGCCCGTTGAGCCAGATCCACACCGGCCACGGCGCGTAGGCGTTGGTCTTCCAAAACGCCCCACCCCAGTCGGGATCGCCACAGGTAGAAGTAAAAGTGGTTGACGAACGCCATTTGCCGTGCCCACTCCATGTGCGGGTGCGCCGCGTGTTCCTGGCCTTTGGCCTTCCAGGACCGCCACACCGGGGTTTTCTCCTGCGCAATCCCGATCAGCACCACCCGCCCATCGCCGCCCTCGCGTTCGGCAGCCTCGATCAGCGGACGCGCGATCTCCTCCTTGTTCTCCCCCTTGACGAACCGGCGCACCGGGATCGCGTTCGCCTTCGCCCACCGGTGCACCTCGGCGACGTAGGCGTCACCGATCTTGCCGAACGCCGCCGACGACGGGATCCCGAACCCCTTCTGCCAATACAGAAACTGGCACACCCCGCCCACCGACTGCAGCTTCGGCACGTAGGCCTGCAGAAAGATCCGATCCACCGAGCGGCACGTCAACGTGACGTGATCCCGCAGTAAAGTTGCATAGTCGGCCATCACCGCCTCCTTGGTCTGAACAACCCGAGGCTACGACCGACACGAGGGATCTCCGAACACGGAGATCCCTCGTCTTATCACCACCTCGGCCTAACGGCCGAGGTCAAATCGAGCCAGCTTCTGTATGAGGACGCTCGCTACCTCTAGTGTCCTTGCCGTCTGCTGCTGACGGGTCAGGGCAGCGTAGCTTCGGCGCTCCTGCTCGGTGCTGTAAAGATCGTTGCTGAGCTGCTGCACCCTCTCGGCAAGATCGTGGAGGACCTGGTAGACACCGTCGTCGAAGGGGTGTCCGGGAAAGGTGTGGACATTGAATTCATCGGTGCCGGGATAGTTCATGTCAGCGACGTGCTTTTCCAGCGCGGCGATAATCGTCGCCAAGTCGCAGACCATCGACTTGATCGCGACCGGGGCTGGCTCACCGGTGGCCGAGGCGTCGGCCTTCGGGGACGGTTCAGGCGGTGTAGGGCGGATTGCGGCCGAGGGCGTATTGCTCGTGGACGCCGGGTGCCTTTCTATGTTGGGGTCATCTTTCACGGTGGGGCCAAACGAAACATTTTGCACCAAAAGGAGTCTCGGGTTCACAAACCGCCCCACCCCTCGGCAACGACGGTACGCGACGCTGACGCCGCGTCGTCGGCGCACCTGCGCCTATCCGACCTGGTCGACGTGCTCCTCTTACCGGCGGCGCGTGAGGCCGTTCCCACGGCCCCATGCAAGTCGCACTAGCTCGACCGCCTCAGTGCGCTCGCGTTGCACTCGGTCCCGCCGAACTCCGGAGCCAGGGTGATGCGAACCGGACTGGCCAATCGCCGACCGCGACTGGGGCGAACGCGGGAGTATAGGATAGAGGGATCGATCAGCGTTTCCTTCCGATCTGGTCGGCCTCGGGCTCACGCGGCATGCGAGGGGTGACCAACGAATCGGTTCGCACATTGACCTTGTTCGTGCGGCTCACGGTCGGATCGCCGTTGACAACGAATCGGTTCTCTTGTTGACGGTACACCCGATGGATCGCTGCGCAGACAGCCCAACGCGAACCAACCGACAGACTGGCGGCCAACAGAATCAGGGAGTTCAACGTGTCCGACGACGATAACCTATTCAAAGCGTTCAGCGATTTCGACCTCGAAGACCTTCAGCCGGAAGCGGCGATTTCCCGTCGCATGCTCAGCCGATTGGAAGACATTGAAGATCCCGTTTCTGCCGGACCTGTCACGCCCAGCGCACGGGCTGCACTGGCGTCAAGTGTCATCGCTCACGCCGTGATCGAGCTAGAACACCAACTCATCGAGTTGCGAAAGGAATTGGCAGACAGGGCGATCTGAGCATATTGAACCGCCCCGGCCACCATCTACCAAGCCCGGCCCAAAGCCGACCCCGCAACCGCCTCGACACACACAACCGGGTCCGCACCGACCGCGTCGGGCGAACCCAGACCGGCACCCGCGTTTTGGTCCTCATGCAAGACCTCCACATCGGGGTCATCAACGCCGCCACCGGCGAGCTAACCCTCGACCCCACCAGCGACTACCAACCCACCGGCGCACCCAAAAGGCCCCAAACGGAAAAGGTTCCGAACCTGATGCAGGTTCGGATGTTTGTGGCAGCTTGTTGCGGGAGAACAACGACCTAATATTTATCCTTGAGCTCAATTAGGACGTATAGTACGTTCAGCTTGTACTGAACATACCATGGAGTGTTGGTGTCGCCGGAAGAGGCAAACTTCGTCGACCGTCTCGGACTGTTCATGGAGATGCTCGGCGGCCCGCGAACAATGGGCCGGGTCTACGGCTGGCTGCTCATCTGCGATCCGCCACAACAGTCGCTGACCCAGCTGGCCGAGGTGCTCTCGGTCAGCAAGGCCTCGGTGAGCACCGTCGCCCGCCAATTGCAGGAGGCCGGCATGATCGAGCGCTTGCCCAGCCCCATCCGTCAGCACCAATACCGCGTTACCCCGGGTGGGTTCGCCAGCGTGCTCGACACCCAACTGTCCCGGATGAAGTTCGGCGTCGAGGCCGCTGATTTCGGCCTGTCACTGATGGGCGACGACCGCGGCAATCAGCGTGAGCGGCTCGAAGACTTCCGAGACTTCTGCGAGTTCTCCGCGCACGACTACCGCGACGAATTGATGCAGCGATGGATCGACTACCGCGCCTCGAGGAGACAACGATGACCCAGCGAACCGACAAGGTCGAATTCACCACCGTGAAATGGGGTTCGGTGAAGTGGACGAACCTGTGCACCCTCTACTTGCGGGCATACGAAAATCGGTTGCCCCGACCAATTCTCGGTGACGCAGCCGCCGCCGGGGCCGTGGACCGGATCGACTACGACTGGGCCCGAGTTCACCGATACCTCCGGCCGAGATCGAACCAGTTCCTCGTGGCGTTGCGCGCCACGAAACTCGATGTCTGGTAGTACGTTTCCGCAGGTCGGCAGAAGGTTCGACGAATATGTGGTGGTGTGTAGAGATCGAGTTAGCAGCCCTGGCCGTGCCTAACTACTAGGAACGGTCACATTCTCCAGCGGAAATCAGGAGAAGGCAGACTCACGGCTCGGTTCTCAGCCGAACCGAAAGCGGCGGCCGGTGATCGAGGACGGGCGAACGCGAACATAGTGAGGCTTAGGCGTCGCAGTCCATGGCAGCAGCTGCGCCCGCTCGGCCTCTTCTATCTCGTCGTCGCTACGAAGCGTGCGAGTCGTGCCCTTCACAATGACGCTCCAGCCTCCAGCGGCATCGTGCTCATCGGCCTCGAAAAGAACCTGATTATTGATAGCGGCGCTGACCAACTTGGTCCCCTCCGCGGTGCGGAATAGCACAGTGCGGTGCTGGACGACGAAGTTCACCGGAAAGATCTCAGGCTGACCGGCTCCACTGGTGACCAATCGGCCCAGCGACACGCTTGACAGCAGCTCCCAACATTCGCTCACCGACAGGATGGTGACCGGTTCACCGTTGGCAGACATCAGCGACTCACCAGGCTCGGGCTGGTTGGGCGGTCATGAACGGCGTATCCACGCGTACGTCACGACAGCAGTCTATTGGAACGGTGAGTCCCACTCTGGGCAGCACCCGTCAACTCCGCAAAACTGCGCGGTTTCGGGGTCGAAGATGGCCTCTGAACTGCGTCGGGCTGAAGTGTCGGGCTGACAGGATTTGAACCCGGGACCGCTTGACCCACAGAAAACAGGTCGTCAACGGCTTGCCAGGCCCGGGTCTGCGACGTCGAAACGAATCTGTCACCGACAACTCCTGAAACGTCACGTGTTGCAACGATCGTTAGATTCCGCCAGCGGCGTTTACCGCGTACCCCTAGCGGCAGTTTCCGGCCTTGGTTGACCGTTGAGCTGGTTTGGCCTGGTGGGGCTGTGTTTTCGGGCAGGGCTGGTGTATTACCCAACTCGCTGTTGTCAGCGGGTGGGTGCGTATTGGTGGATGGTGAACAGGTCGGCGAGGCGCTGCTGGATGGGGTTCATGTCGGTGAGCATGCGCTGCACGCGGGGGCGTCCCTTGCCGCCATCGTGGTAGAGCAGCACGGTCTCTTCGATGCCGGCGAGCTGGTCGAGTAGTTCGCGCACCGACATGTGCAGGCCGGCCTGGTCGGCGTGGCGGCGCATCAGGTGGGCGATGGTGAGGGCGAGCACGCAGTAGAACACGTGTACCCGGATCTTGGAGTCGGTCCAGTGGCGCATCGGGCTGAACGAGACCACGTGCGGATCCTTGAGCTGCCGGAAGCCGAACTCGGCGTCGGATTGGGAACGGTAGGCGGCCACCACGTCGGGCACCGGCCAGTCGCGGTTGGTGAACAGGATCCGCTTGCCGAACACGCGCGCCTCGAGCCGGGCGCGGGCACGCACGTCGGTGCGCCAGGACAGCCGCAGGTCGGCGGGCGTGTCGCCGGTCAGCGTGACGGTGATGATGTCGGCGACCCAGCGGGGCTTGCAGATGGCGGCGATCTNCGCCTCGACCGCGGCCCGGTCGCGGCGGTTCCGGCCGCGGGACAGGCGGGCGGCCAGCTCGGCGAGCCGGCGACGGGCCTTGGCCAGGGTCTGGTCCAGGCCGCGGGACTGCTTGGCGTGCAGGTTCGCCGAATGGGTGAGCACCGCGCGGCGGGTCACGCCGAGCGCGGTGACGGCGGTGTCGACGTAGGTCAGCCCGGGATAGCGGCCGGTGTCGACGCTGCGGTAGTCGCGGGCCGGGATGCCCAGCAGGGCAGGATGATCCGAGGGCGGCAGCGAGCCGACGAACCCGATCCCGTGCGCCTCGACGACGCTATGGTTGTCGCCGCTGTTCTGACCGGCGTCATAGACCACGGTCAGCGCCTCGACCCCGGCGACCAGGTCCTGGTACCGGGCCACCAGTTCGTCGATGACCGTGGTGAACTGGGTGACGTCGGGCCGGTCGCCGGGATAGGCGTGCGCGATCACCGGCACCCCGCCGTCGCGGGTGACCACCAGCGCCAGCCCGACCAGCCGCAGATCGGTACGTTTCTGCTTGGCCTTGCCCCGCTGCGCGATCGGCGCCTTCTCGTTGCCGGTGTCGATGAACGTGGCGAAGTTCGTCATGTCCAGCGCCAGCCCGGTCAGGTCGAGCCCGAACTCGGTGACCATCGCGCGCCCGAGCCGGGTCTCGATCTCGCGCAGCTCTGCCTCGCCCAGGCGGTCCATCGCATCCCAGAACCGGCGATGATCCAACGCGGCCCGGTCCAGTTTCACCCACCGCTGCCCGGCCGTGGTCGCCCACCAGTCGGCGAAGCCACGCTTGGAGCACGGGTCAACGATCCGGTTCGCGCACGCCAGCGCGAGATAGGTGCCCACCGGCGCTGCCGCGTTCGCGTACCGGGGCACCACCTCGTCGACGATGCCGGCCACGTCCAGCCGTTGCAGCGTCGACCACACCGCCGCCAGATCCCCGAACCGCTTGTGCCGGCTGCGTTGCGGCTGGCCCGCCGGCGTCTCCGACAGTTTGGCGATCACCTCGTCTGCACTGCCCAAATACTGCTGGGACACGATGCGTGGCTTGCCCCCCACCCGGGCGGACTCCACCAGGTAGTAGTAGGTCTGCTTGCCGCGGCGCTTACCCACAATGGACGCCATCTATGGGTAATACACTCTCGTCACACAAACCTCAAACACCACAACGAAAGACACGCCGATCAGCTACGAAGGCCGGAAACTCCCCCTAGGCCGCAGCAGGCGCCCCGAACCAGGTGGTGAGCGCGTCAGGGAGCCCCAGGTCGGTTAGGTCTCCCACCCAGGCAACATATCCGTCGGGCCGAATCAACACGGCAGCGGGGGCAGTGACCGCGCCAAGTACCGGAAGCTCCCACACACCAACATATTTAGCGTCGATCAATTGAACCCGATCCTCCCATGGAGTGACGTCGAAGTCGGCGGCATCACCGAGGTTGAGTAGCACTGGCCAGGCATCGTGCAGGAGGGTGAATACCCGCAGCGGGCCGTTGGCGGTGACCAGGTCCAGATCGGGCATGCGGCGCCCGAGCAGCGGGTGTCCCTCACCGAGGTCGTAANGAATATCCAGANCNGACGTCATCGCGGCGAATCGTTTGCGAGGCTCGTCCATGCTCAGCAGCTCGGACATGGTGTCGCGCAACGCCTCGATACGCTCGCCGGCGCCGATGAGCGCGGTTTGCGCCATCGTGTTGCGCAGCACGCGGGCGGCGACCGGGTGCCGCTCGGCATGGTAGGTATCGAGGAGGCTTTCTGGCGATGTCTGGTTCAGCACCTGGGCCAGCTTCCATCCCAAATTCACCGCATCCTGCACACCGGTGTTGAGGCCCTGCCCACCGATCGGGAAATGCACGTGTGCGGCGTCCCCGGCCAGCAGGACCCGCCTATCGCGGTAGGCCGCTGCCTGCCGAGTCATATCGGTGAACCTGGAAATCCAAGTGGCACTGTGNATCCCGTAATCGGTCCCGCGTGCGGCGATAAGCGCCTCGCTGAGATCGCGCAGGGTAGGCTCGCGGGTTTGTCCGACGTGCGGTTCGGTTAACAGAACCCGCACCGGCCCCCCATCCTCCAACCTGTTGAGGGAATGGACGCCGAGGGCATCGCGGCGGATGCCCCACTCCGGCTCCTCGGCCATCTCGACCTCGGCGATCAGGCAGCTCGTTGTCGGATCCCACCCCGGGAACTCGATACCGGCTGACTTACGGATCAGACTGCGCCCTCCGTCGCACCCCACGAGATATTCAGCCCGCAGCGACTGGCCGTCGGACAGCTCGACGTCGACGCCGGTGTCGTCTTGGGCGAAACCCGTCACCTCACGTCCGCGATAGACCGGCACCGACAACTCGTCGACCCAGCTGGCCAGTATGCGCTCGATGTGGTTCTGCCACAGCCCGAGCCCGTAGGGGTGGTGGGTGGGAAAGTCGCTGATGTCCAGAGGAATCCAGCCGAACTGCGCGACCTGCGCCACCTGCCCCTGAGAAAGGAACCGATCAGCGATTCCACGCTGGTCGAGAACCTCGATGGTGCGTGAATGCAGACCGCCCGCGCGCGAGCCAACGAGGTCCTGGCTGGCGCGCCGCTCGACAATGGCAGCATCGACCCCCGCCAACGCCAACTCACCTGCCAACATCAGCCCTGTCGGGCCGCCTCCAGCAATCACCACCGCATGGTCGGCCGTCGGTTCGACGTCCCCATGGGACCCATCCATCGGCGACAACACGCGCATTTCGCTACCCCCATTTGCGTAGATTCCGGCTTCGGCCAGCGATTCTGCGGCACAACCCGGGTCTTGCCGCAAGCCCCCCGGTGCGCTATANGTTGAGAGTGGAAGGGGTAGGTACTCCCCTTTCTCTTCTCTTCTTTCCCTTTATCGTCCGCTGTGGACGGACAACCTCCCCGCGAAGCGGCGGCGCGCCGCGTACGGCGAAACCGTCGGCCATCCGGATTCGCACCGGCCCAACGAAACCGGTTGAGCAAGATCCCTGTCATTGACCGCGCTCATGTTCGAGCGGCTCGAACGCAGCCGGCTGTATCACGAGTATCACGTTCCGGAGTTTGGCTTCTCCTGCGTCGACCGGCCAACCCACGTGGCGCCCGACGGCGAA
>JGI26341J46601_10000650_pt1 | contig 10790 bp, 12 predicted proteins | sample BogFormECP12_OM3_FD_46601 | JGI IMG/M metagenome (IMG submission 46601) | reverse complement strand
TTCCGGTCTTAATCGAGCCGACTGACCCGGCGGAAGCAGGTTGAAATCGCCGGCGATGAGCCAAGGCTGGTTCTGCCGGCTGAGCCTGTCTAACCGCTCCAGAACACTTTGGAGCTGACGTTCCATGACGTTCGTCCGCTTCGGAAAGGCTTCTAAATGAGTATTCAGGATCGTGATGCTCTTTCCGTTTGTGAGAGGTAGCTCAACTTCGAGCATGGCGCGCTTCAGATTGAAATCCTGGTCGACCAGGTTACCGGGGGTGAGTGGAAGTTGGTAGCGTCTTCCCGATGCGATGCGGTAGCGCGAAAAGAGGACAAGCATCGTTCCGGCCGATCCTAGGATCTTCGGATGCGGAACAAATCTGGATTTCCAATAGTAAGCCGCAACATGGTTCTGCAGATCGGTCGGAAAAGAACGCCTTAAGAGGGCCAATTCGTTCACGTAAGCGGTGCGCCGTGCGCCACAATCAACTTCCTGAAGCAGAACAAGATCGGCGCCAGAGCGCTCTATGAACCGTCCCACCGACGCGGCAACAGCTTNAATGTCGTTCCTGTCGACAACCGTGTCCGGGCCGCCATCGTAAAAGAAGTGGTAACCTGTTCCGGCGAGAAATTGGACGTTGAATGTGACGACTTTGATCCGCTGCCCCGCCCCGAGCAGAGGTGGATCGTTTCGATTGTTTGGCTCGAGCGGCTCGATTTGCCGCGGATGATAGTTCAGGTACCTTGAAAGGGATAAACCGAGAACCGCAGTTCCCGCCAGCCAAGCACCGAGCTGCAATGGCTTCGGTGTCATAACGAATCTCCTTACCGGCGATTTATCGGACGCTGNACCCTTGGCTTTGGACGCATTTCTACTTCGACGACCTTCGCGTGCGCTGTTTCGCCGGGCGCAGGCGCNACGGTCTCCACNTCCGCACCGCGCTTCTTGACGAGCTTGGCGGCGATAGTGAAACACATCGTCCGGTAAGTATTTGAGCCATCATCCACGAATATTACCTTCTTACCTCGAAGGTCTTTTCTCCCTTTGAGCCTCTCGCCGAGGCCAAGGTTCTCCAGCATCGATTCAGCATGTATTTGCGCTCGCTTCCAGGACATAACGGCAGGACAGGCAGGCAAGATAGGAGGCAGCGGACCGATTAGCTAGGCAAAAATTTACTGTCTGCCCGGTGACCTTCTCGCAAGTCGAAAGACTTTTGAAAAGGTCAGGCTAACGAGAGGCTCCGGCGATTTGAAAGCCGGGATTGCTTTTCAAATTGGATCGCCACTCGAAAAATCCCGCGATCAGGAAACTGCTCAGGATTTGGGCGACAACTAGAATCATCGTAAAGGGCTTGTGGCTCTTGCTCGGGTCGATCGCGCCGACCAATACGACCGACAAACAAATCTGCGTACAGAACACCGGCAGCATATTTCGCCCAATGACGCTGAATGGGCGCAGCGGAATCTCCCAGCGCTGCAACAGTGGCAGCAGCCTCGCAACAACGCAGGCCGTCACAAAAAAATTTATCAACCGCACCGGGCCAAGGTGCCACTTGTCGAGAAGCCAGAACTGTTTGCCGGGGTCGATCTGCATCGCAATCGTGTACCAGCGCAAGCCGAGAAATCCCATCGCGAGCAACAACAGGACCGTTTCACCCCGGGATGACAGTTGCAGAATCGGGCGGTTTTCCTGGACACACTTCCCAAACATCAATCCACTCATCCAGAGCAACTGCCAGGATAGGAGGTCGAATGGTCCAGGGTTCAGATACGAGGCATCTTTCACGCTTGCAAGAAGCATCTCACGCACGCGGAACTGTGAGATGACCCAACACCCAACGCTTGCAATGAGAACCTTCTTCCATCCCCACTGCTTTGCAGCCCAGAATGCCAGAGGCGTCAAAAGCGAGAAAACCACGTACATCGGCAGGATGTCCATGAGCGGCGGTTGAAACACCAACGCTGTCGCCGCCAGCATGGCTGCCCCGGGATTTTTGAAATATTGATCGAGCAGATTCTGAATTCCGGGTAACTCCGCCAGAAACACGCCGCCGACGATAAATGCAAAAAGCAACGTCACGAGATGGGCGCGATAGATGCGAAAAGCTCGCGAAACGGTTGCTGCCCGGGCAGCACTGAACCCCTGTTTCTCGGTACGCCGCTGGAAAAGTAAACCCGCAAGAAACGCAGAAACAAACACAAATGGTTCAGCGGTAGAGAAAAACCCAATGGGCTGGTCTGTAAATACCCGCAGCTGCGATGGGGCATGATTCACCACCATCATAAGCAGCAGAACTCCTCTTAGGATATCTAGCTCAATCAGTCGCTTCATTGATACAAACGGTCTTCCCCCCGAGTCGTCCCATTTGTCCGACTCGCTACGCTATCTTGTTTCTACTTTGAATTGCGCGGAACAGTGTCTGATCTCCTTTAGACGCATCAGGGGGAGTTTGGTTTCAATAAACCAATGGTGCGTAGCACGTTATCCGGCCGTCTCCGAAATCGAAAACTTCACACCGTAGTCCAAACGGGGTCGCCAATACAGCGAAATTTGAAACCCTCGCCTGCCGCCGCAGCTATTGCGACCTGCCCTCCCGCGATCGCGGGCAATCCTGAGACAGAAATTCCCCGATTTCTTTTCGCAGAATTTCGTAGCCCGCAGGACTCAGGTGGACTTGGTCGGTCCGGAAAAGCGATTGAATTGGTTTCCGGTCGTGTCCGAGCATGTCGGAACAGACATCGATATATTCTGTTTCAGGCTGCGTCTTGAGAAAGGTCTCCACGAGCTCATTGAATTTCAGAATGTTATCAAGAAACATCAAACGCGCCGGACTTGGCTTAACGGAGATGAAGGCGATCGGGATCGAAGGGGAATAGCCTCGGAAAATCGCGTACAATTGCTTGAAAGACTGGAAAACCTTTTCAGGAGGCGTCCCAGTCGCTAGATCGTTGTCGCCGGCGTAAATCACGATCGCAGAGGGTTTCCTGGGAATTACCAGTCGGTTGGCGTATCGAACACAGTCGGTTAACCTCGATCCCCCGAAGCCGCAATTCAGTACCGCATACCCAGAAAAATCCTGTTGAAGGGATTTCCAGAGGCGAATGGAGGAGCTTCCGTAAAAGATGACCGGGCTCGAAGTAATCGGCGATTGCGACAACCTTGCATCGAGGGCGTTTACCTCCGATTCAAACGGATTTGGAGCAGGGGGATTGTTGGCCGACTCAGCCAGAGGCGCCGGATCGGGAGCGGCGAAGCGTGGAGGCGGAGCGAAAGAGGTAACACTTTGGGCCGGGGTAAGTTTCGCGCCAAGCAGTGCGCTGGCCAGCAGGAGCGCAAAAACGCAGTGAACTGCGTGCCTATTATCTGAACCGTAAGCCATACATCCCGTGAACTCTTTTCACTCGATTATTTCGTTTATTTCGCCGGGCACCGGACGTTACTGTGCGATGCCATCTTGTAGTTAAATCCTGAGATTCTCGCGGCAGGCCGGGAAAGCGCCGGCCGCTTCCCTCAAAGTACCTGATTCGGAACTCGGCCCAAATCATTAAGTAAAATTTTCAGTTGTCAATACTGGAAGATCCATAGTGACAACTGATTCCAAGGATGTTTCGGCTCTTGCTACGAATTGGCGACTATCTTAATAAGGAGAACCCACATTATGAGCCTCTTCCAAACAGTGCTTCAATCGATTGAGAATCCAGACCATGCCGGCAGCCAACAGGACCTGCAGGGTCTTCTGAACCTCGCTCAACTCCTCCCGGGCGGTCAGGGAGCACAGCGGCAGCGACTTCAGCCGATTCTGAATGTTCTGGGGTCGCATCTTCAGGATGCCCTTAATCAGCAACAGCAGACCAATGGTCAGGGGGCTGTTCAACAAACCGTTTCAAACCTCGCTCAGCCTGGTACAGGGCTCACCGAGGTTGTTAATCTTCTCGGTCAGGAGCGGTTTAACTCCGTAATTGCCGAAATAGGCCAGCGGACCGGTCTCGACCCGCAATTGATCAATCAGCTTCTGCCCGCGTTAGTCCCAGTTGTCATGAAATTGCTGGATACCGGAACGCACCAGACCGATCCTCAGGCAACCAATCCGGTCCTCAGCAATTTCCTTGGTTCAAACCAAAATGGAGGTGCGCTGCTGAACGACGTTTTTCAGCTCGCGTCCCAATTTATGCACCGTTAGCCCGCATCGATCATCCGGCCTGGGTCGGATGATCGATGCAGGCCGTGAGCAGCCCCGAACGCTTTCGGCGCCGCTCTTTTTCCAGATTCAGACCGCCGGTTCCGGTAGAATTTGAGACGCTTTGGTTTATTTCGATTCTTTTAAGATGTCCGCTTGAACAGACGCGAAGTGTCTGTTCAAGCGGTTTCTTGCCCGCGATCAGTTCGTTGCTTCGTTCCAGCGGCCGCCGGACGTGATTTTTGCGGGCTATGGGCGATCATCGCGACGGCCTCGCGCGTTCGACGCGACTCAAATTCGGCAAAAATCCTGTCAACAACCCGATCAACGGAAGGAACGAGCAGGCATGGAAAACAAAGTTAATGCTTGTCTGATCTGCTAGCCTTCCAAGGACCGCTGACCCGACACCCCCCATCCCAAACGCAAATCCAAAAAATAAACCGGCGATCATCCCAATTTTTCCAGGCACCAGTTCCTGTGCATACACCAGGATGGCCGTAAACGCCGAAGCGAGGATCAACCCGATCACAACGGTGAGTGCACCGGTCCAGAACAAGTTGGCGTAAGGCAGCAGGAGCGTAAACGGTGCAACGCCAAGGATTGAAACCCAGATCACATATTTTCGTCCGAACTGATCGCCGAGATGCCCGCCAATCATTGTGCCGGCCGCAACTGAAAAAAGAAAAACGAACAATAGCACCTGCGCCGCTTGCACCGATAAGTGGAACTTACCGATCAGGTAAAAGGTGTAGTAGTTCGTCATGCTCGCGATGTAGAAGAATTTCGAGAACATCAGCGCTACGAGAACCGCGAGTGCCAGTCCGACCTTTTGGCGGGACAGCGTTGGTTGGCCGCTCCGATCCTTGTGGCGCGTCCCAGCCTTGATCCTGAGAAGGTTGCGCTTGTACCAGTGACCCACATTGGAGAGAACAATGATCGCCAGCAAGGCGATGACGGAGAACCAGGCGACGCTGTATTGACCCCGCGGCACGATAATAAGGGCTGCCAACAGCGGGCCAAAAGAGGTTCCGGCGTTGCCGCCCACCTGAAAAATCGACTGGGCAAATCCGTGGCGTCCACCGGACGCCATCCGGGCCAGGCGGGAAGCTTCCGGATGAAAGATAGATGAACCCATGCCGACCAGCGCCGCGGAGCAGAGGATCGTCGGGAAATCCCGCGCCATCGACAGAAGAAGCAGCCCGACCAGGGTGAATCCCATTCCGATTGCGAGCGAATACGGCTTGGGACGATGATCCGTGTAGAGGCCAACGAACGGCTGCAGCAACGACGCGGTCAGCTGGAATGTCAATGTGATGAGCCCCACCTGGGTAAAGGTGAGGTGAAACGACTCTTTGAGAATCGGATAAATCGCCGGGATTACTGATTGAATCGTGTCGTTGAGGAGGTGCGATACGCTGATTGCGATCAGCACCGCGAAGACAGTGTTCTCGGTAATCTTCTTGGTATCTGCAAGATCCGTCGCTTGGTTTTGCGTCTGCATTGCGGGTACAACTGTTAAACAACTCGTTTGCCCGCCCCCCGGGGACGGAACGAATATTCCGTCCCATTGTTCACTTCGAGTTAATTTTTTCAGCGGCGGAAATATATCGTTCGGTACCCGATCTTCGTCAATTGGCGCCGGTTACAATGCCAGGAACTTGTAAATAGTTGTCTGGACATACTGCTCTCCCGGCGCAAGCACCGTCGTCGGAAAATGCCCTTGGTTCATCGAGTCCGGGTAATGCTGAGCTTCGAGTGTGAACGCACCCCAGTGCGGGTAGGTCAGACCGCTTTTGCCCGTTAACGTCCCATCCAGGAAGTTGCCGGAATAGAATTGGACCCCAGGCTCGGTCGTGTACATCTCGACGGTACGTCCGGACTTTGGATCTGTGACGCGTACCGCGAGTGCGTTTAAATCGCCGGGATGATTAAGGACCCAGTTCAAATCGTATCCGCCGTGCGTCGCTTCAGCGTGCTTAAGCTGCTCATGATCGAGCTGAACGTTCGCCCCAATCGCCGTCGGGACGGTGAAATCAAACGGGGTTCCCTTTACGTCGTGAAATTCGCCGGTTGGGATGAGAGTGTCGTCCACCGGGGTGTACCGGTCTGCATCGATAAACGCGACTGAATCGAGCACTGTTCCGGAACCTGCTCCCGCAAGATTGAAGTACGCATGGTTCGTCAAATTCAGGACGGTTTCCTTGTCCGTTACTGCGAAATATTCGAGTCGCAGCTCATTCTGGTTGTTGAGAGTGTAGCGGATGGTTACCGTCAGATTACCCGGGAACCCCATATCACCGTCGGGCGAAAGATAAGCCAACTCCACGCCGACCCGGGCCGGGTCTTCGATGGGCTTCGCATTCCATCGCTTCTTATCGAATCCGTCAGGTCCTCCATGGAGTGAATGCATGCCGTCATTGAGAGGGATTTGGTATTCAACTCCGCCGAGGGTGAATCGTCCATTCGCGACCCGGTTCCCGTACCGGCCGATGATTGCCCCGAAATACGGACTCCGGTTGACATAGTCCTCCAAAGTCTCGAATCCGAGGGTGATATCTGCAGGAGCGCCGTTTTTGTCGGGCAGGATGATTGACTGGATTATGCCGCCATAGGTCAGAATGGTCACTTCAAGTCCACGGGAGTTTGTCAGCGTGTACTTGTCGATTTTCGAACCGTTTTGAAGGGTTCCGAAGGGAGTCTTTTCCAATCTGAGAGTTGAACCGGGTGAATCGTGTGTCCACATGGGTTAACCGATATCGCTTCAGGCACGCAGGAATCAAGCGCGAGTGCAGATTCGCACGCGCGCAGATCAGCCGGAAGAGTCTTCAGGGAAGACGATTGCTCTGAGGTCAAGCGACGTGACAAAGTCAACAGAAATCTTGAATTCCCTTGCGAGAGTGAGTCAATTTAGCTGGATGAACGAGCAAGAAATTGAGACTCGTTTCGAGGAGCTCAAAAACGAACTGAAAGCACAGAAGGAGCAGCTTGATGCGTTGAAAGAGGATCTAAAGATCCTACTCAAACACCGCTCAATTGCTCCCCGCGACATTGTGGATACTGCGCAACAAATTGGGAATGCTGCCTTCGACCAGTCTGACGTTCACAGATGCCGGGAGTTTTTAAAGAAATACGACGTTCGAAAGGGTCTTTAGCCCGGAGATTGCATGACGCTTCGACGTCAAGCAATCTCCGCCGCATCTGAATCAACTCCGCGGTGCCATTCCACTGCCATAGCCAATCCGCCGATTATCCCCAGCCGATGTATCGCGCAATGTACGAGCCGAATCGTGCCACTCCTCCGCGAGGAGGAGTATCAACGGACACGTAGCCCTCATTACTAACGAAATGTCCGGTTTTTGTGTCGTAGATCATAATTCCATGAAGATCTAACTCGCTATAGCTCCCCTTGTGATCTCCACGGCCAAGGAAACTAGCCGTTGTCTCCGAATCGATTAGCTTCGGATATAGGTCTTGAATTTCACCAGGAAACAACTTTGACGTGTCAACGGCCAAAAACCTGGGTTCCGCTCCAAAGCACGACGCGTGTTTTGCGCAGTATGACCTGGCTCGTCCCTCAGCCAGTTGAATTTCATTTTGGGTCGGAAAACAAGTGTCGATGGCGAAATTTCGATTATCGATTTTCTCGGCATGGAGTGCCGGAAGTATCGTGAGAGAGAAAGCAAACAGAAGCGAATAAGTTGGTCTCATAAGGATTGCCCCGAGGCTAAGCGTCGTCGAGTTATCAGTTGGATGCAATTTTTCGCTGCGTTGCCAGGAGCCCCACGATCCCAAAAGCTGTGCTCATGCCGTTACATGATTAGGCCTTCCGGGCGGATTTTTCGTGAAAAATCCAGGTTCGCTCAATCCCACGCGAATGGAACAGGAGGCGGCTCGGGTAAGGGCACAGGCAGATCGCGTCGCCGCGCCGTGAAACAGGTATCAAGGATGCAGCAGAAAAGCTGAGAGATTTCGTCGCGGATAACGAGATCGCGACGCTCAGCGTGGCCGGACCAAGGGGCCAGCAAAGAGCCGGCCGTCGCAGAGTTCGTGACAGTGGTGCTGGGGGAAGCAATTCCGGCTTGACTAGAGGCATGTTCATGTGAACACTTTTCGCAATGTCTCTGAGCCTGAAAGAACTCCAAGATGTGCTTGACGAGCTGAAGGCTTCCCGGGCGTCACGGCAGCGCGCATGGGAGAACCTTCAGGAAATCCGATGGGTGCTGAAAGACACGGCAGGCATTGAGCTTCCGCCGCCGAAGCGAAAGACAATCGATCTACAGGGACGCATCGTGAAGGATGGAGTTCGGAGTGCTGTAAAAGACCGGCAGTTCGCCCTTGGTGAGCTAGTCAAGGCAATTCGGGAGTTCAGGAAGTTCGCCGATCAACCACTAACTCTTCGTGGGGGAGACCACGCGCATGCTGTTGAGGAGCTGAATAAGGCTGTTGATCGAGCGAATGGATTGTTGCAATGACTACTGAAAATTTTAGAGCGAGCGAGCGGAATCCCATATCATGGCTGCTGGTTTAGCGCTTTGCGAATTCGTTTCTCTACAAATGCCAAATCGCTGTGAGGAAAGCGGACCGAGATGGAAAACTGAATTTCGTGCTGTCCTGTAAACGTCGAAAGAATCGTGTCGTCATCCATTACTTTTTCGTCAACGCCATAGTCCTCGATGTGCGCAGTATATAGCCAATCAAGATCAGTCGCGTCTCCCCATGCCCTAGTGATCCTGCCATATACAGAGTTGGGCTCTTCGGAATATTCAGAAACGTAGTTCAGAAACATTTCAGCATCGTAAGCTGAAGCAAATTGAATCCAAACAAACCCGCTAGGAACGTCGTCTTGACACGAATTGAACGTGTCTAATTCGAGTTTCCAGAGGTTTAGAATGAGGTCAGCGATCTCTAGGTCAATCTCGGCTTCTTGATCCTTCCATTTGATCAGCTTGGCCTTGTGTTCTCGCATGTTTTCAGTGGATTCCTCCATCCTCGCCACTCGCAGGAATGGCGAGACCGGATTAACCCCATTCCACCATATCTTCTTTTCGCCCATCTTCGTCCCGCGCTCTGCCCAACTCGTCAGCAACCTTTTTGAACAATTCTGCCGCAGCACGCAGATCCTCGGCTTTGGCCGTGGCAATTAGCGTTCTGTGCGTATGCTTCTCAGCCGCGTGCATGAGGTAGACATCCTTCACTCCCGGATAGAGATCCAGGGTCAGGCCGCCCTTCCGGCCATCGCCCTTAGCGTCTCGAAACGGTAACTCCGCTGCTTTCATCTGTCGTTTTTCTCAGTGTGCAAACATCGCTTATAAAACTTGCCAAAAGCCTGCATCACTTCGGGCTCGAGATAAACAGCACATTCGTTGCGATGGTCGCCGAGACGCAGCTCAACGGGTCGTCGGGGTTCTTCTCGGAAGTCGTAAGAGCAAGGTCGCCGGGTAGTTCCAATAGTCACGGTGGCACAAAAATAGCTCTCGTTGTTATTTTTGGTAATGGAAGGAAACGTGGATTAACAAATAACGACCCTTGTGTTCGAATTTTCTACACCCTTTGATGAATTTGATCATCCTAGCCGTGGCAGTCCTCCGGTTCGGCGCGGAATTCTAGCACCTTGGGTTCAAACCGGACTGCGTGGATTGAGTGTCGGAGCGCTTTGGGTAGCGACCTTGACCGCGGCCTTCCTCATCGTGCGTCACATACTCCCGTTGATCGCGGGCTCGCAACTGCCGATTTCTTTGAAATCCGGCATCCCTCTGATTGCGATCGGGATCTCTTACTTCGTCCTCATCATCACGCTGCGGCGATCGCCCGGACAACGTCTTGTCGGGATTTTAATGGGATCGGCGTTTGTGCTGTGGGGTGTAGAACAGTTCCTAAGCGATCAGGCTGTGATTTCTTTTATCGACGACATTGTTGTATTTCTCTTTGTTACCGATTTAGGCATCGTGATCCGACAGAATTTGAGGAGCTGCGCCGGTGAGCGCCAAGTCCGCAAGGCGTGCTTTCCTGTCGTAAAGAGAATTGAGGACTTCGACTTTGCCGCCCAGCCTTCCATCGACGAGGGCCTTGTCCGGACGTTGCTCCAGGGTAAATACGTTGAGCGTCGGGAGAACGTTGTTATCGTTGGAAAATCTGGGACCGGCAAGACCCACCTCGCAGTGGCGCTCGGCTATGCGGCCTGTTTCCAGAGAAAGCGTGTATTGTTCACCACGGCCTCCGGACTGGTCTCGGAATTGATCAATAGCTACGAGAGGCGGCGTCTTCGCCATTTGTACCATCGGCTTGATCAGATGGACTTACTTATTGTTGACGAGATGGGATATGGGCGTTTCTCAGAACTCGAAGCGCGGTTGCTTTTCGAAGTCCTCAGAGGAGGGTATGAACGGATGAGCTTCGTGATCACGACGACTATCCCGCTCGAGAAGTGGGGTGAGGTATTTGGCACTGAATCCGTTGCAAGGGCTGCCGCTGATCGCCTGATCGATCGCGGGCATTTGTTGGAGGCAAACGGAGATCCCTACTGGAAGCCGGGGCGAAAAACAGGCGTCATTTCGCAATTTCGTACGGGTTGAAGGAATTTGACCGGAGGTCTTATTGTCGCGTTCAGTGAGGCTTCGTGATTCGGATTTTT
>JGI26341J46601_10000649_pt1 | contig 10793 bp, 8 predicted proteins | sample BogFormECP12_OM3_FD_46601 | JGI IMG/M metagenome (IMG submission 46601) | reverse complement strand
AGGTCAGGTCGTAGGGGGTGTAGCCGGCGCTGCGGGCCGAAACGGTGAGGAGCACGTGGATTTCGGTGTGGTCGGCAGGGTTGTCGGGTGGGTTGGCGGCGGCCTGGATTGCGCGCACGGCGGCCGCGGCGTAGGCGTGCAGCGCGGTAAGCCCGGAGTCGGGGGTGATGAACCGCTCCAGGCCGGGGGCGCCGGTCAGGTAGCACGTGATGAACCCGCCGAGCATGCCGGCCAGGGGACTGTTGGTGGTCACGGTGTGCGGGTAGCCCAGGTCGACGTCGGCCCCGGGCGGTGGAGGGTCGATGCGGGCGGGGGTGGTCAGGGCGCGCGGGCCGGCGCCGTCGTACACGCTGACGGAGAGCTGGTAGTAGGCGCGGGTCGGGGGGGCGGTGGGGTAGGGCCGCTCGGTGACGCCCACGATGACGCCGTAGGTGCTGATGTCGTTGTGGCTGGGGCCCTGCGCCGTTGCCTGGGCGAGGGGTGCGGTGACAATCAGCGCGGGGGTGGTGGGCAGGGTGATTTTGTCGGTGCCGGGATAGCAGCGGCCCAGGTCGGGCTGCTCGGTGGTGGCGGCGGTCAGCCAGCTGCTGACGCAGTCGACGGCGAAGGCCTTGACAAGGTCGGATTGGTTGACCACGGTGCGGGCGGTGCCGGCTATCGGCGGCGGTGCTTGTGGAAAGACGGCATGCCATATCAGGGCGAGGCCGTTGAGGGCGGCACTCGCCACCAGGATGATCACGACGATGCGCCCGCCGCCGTGCGCGCCGGCCGCCAGCCGCCGTTTCCAGGTGTTGCTCAGGGCGGGCATCAGATGGCCTTGTGCCCAATGACTTTGATTGTGGTGACCGCGAAGGTGCCGTCGCTGGGGTCGGGTGGTGGAGGCTCGTCTGGCAGTTGCACCGATGGTGCTTCGGTGGGCGCCGAGCCGAGGATGGGGCCGAGCACGCCGTCGGCAGGGGGCTGCGCGGGTGTGGTGGTGGGTGCGATGGCGGGGGGTCGGCTGGTCTGCTGGATGATCACGGTGATGGCCGAGGCCAGCACGTTGGGCACGCCCAGCACGGCCTCGCCGCGGACGTCGCCGGTGTTTTGGTTGCGCACGGTTTTGTCGACGTCGTTGAACTGCCACTGGATTCGGGTGACGACGCGGTGCTGCGACCACGGGTCGGATTGGTCGTCGCTGCCTGTGATGGCGCCGGGCACGATCGACACCGCGGTGATGACGTAGGCGCGGCCAAGGTCGATGCGCAGGACTTGGCCGTCGACGGATCGGGCGCAGATCCACGCGGCCGTTGCGCGGGGGTCGGCTACCGATTGGGCGGCGGTCGATCCCGGGGGGCAGTCGGCGGAGGCGGTGAACGGGATCGGGGAGTCGGCGCTTTGGGGAGTGTTTGTTGGCAGGGCGGCCACCGGTGGGTGGGCCATGAGGCTGGGCTCGGCCGCGCCAGCGGGGGCGGGGTCGCGCGCGGTCAGGGCCGCGGCCCCGGCGGTGGCGGCGGTGGCAACCAGCGCCACGGCACCGAAAACGGCCGCCACCCAGGGGGTGAAGCGTTCAGGGGTGGGCGCGGGTGAGTCGTCATTGGCTGTGGCGTCGAGGTCGGTGGGGTCGGCGTCGAGGTCGATGATGTCGGTGCCGTCGCCGGCAGGGTCGGCGCGGTCGGTGGCGGCGGTGGTGACGCCGATGCGCCGCAGCCAGTGCAGGTCGTCGGGTTGGGGGTTCACGGCCGGGTGCTTCCCCGCCTGGTTCCGGTGGCGCGTGGCGTGGTCGCCGACAGGGTCGGTGCCTTCATCGAGCCCCTCCAAACACTCATGGATGGTCGTCTTCGTTTCAGACCGTACTGGGGAGATGCCGAACCTGTCCAACATCTGTAGACGATTACAGTTGNTTATGGTTGGGTAGGTAATCGTGAATGCACCTGATTCCGGAGTGGCACGACTCGACTACTTCGTCGCCAGGCGCCTGGCGATGCTGCGAATCAGCCGCGGGGAGCTGGCGCGGCGCGGCGGCCCGAGCCGCTCCACCTTGAACAAGGCCATCACCGGCGCGCGCCCGCTATCGGCCGCCACGCTCATGCGCCTGGACGCCTCACTGGGTTGGGCGCCCGGATCGGCGACGGCGATCCTGCGCGGGGGCACCCCCTCGGCCCGGTTGCCGCGCACCAGGGCCGGCGATGTATGCAGCGCCGAGCACGCTCATGTGCTCAAGGTCCTGCACACCTTGGAGGACATGCTCGGTGACTGCCGCGAGCTGGTGAGCGAGCTGCTGTCGACGCAGACCAACAGCCGTGTCGGCTGAGGTCCTCGACGAGCAGCGCCGCGCCTGGATCGCCGCACACGCGGGGATCTTCCTGTTCCAGAAGCGCCGGGCGGAGTTGCTGGGCAAGAGGATTCGCGCCCGCGATCGTGACCGCATCGGTGTGCGGCCCGATCCTCACGATGACCAGGTCACCGCACCGTTGGCGTTTCGGACCGCCTCCACCGCGACGGGGGCGCTGGAGTCGGCGCTGGTCGCCGCGGTGGCGATCGCCGCGCCGCTGGGCTGGCCGCTCGGGCGGGCGCTGTATGGCTGGATCACCTGGCTGATCCCAGATCGGCTGCGCGCGTATCCGATTCCTGCGTTGCTGTGGACCGCTGTGGCCTGCGGGTTACCGTTGCCGGGGCTCTTCGATCCAGAGCCGAACCTGTCATCGGCGGTCGTCACACCCTGGGTGTTGGCCCAGATCCCCGCCGCCTTTCTGGCGGCCGCCGGCTACGGCGTGGTGGAGGGCTGGTTGGCCGTCGACGGTTCCACCGACTGGTGGCCGATGACGCCGCTGGCACCCGATGTGGACGACGATCTGATCCTGGGTCCCGGCGACGTTGCGATGCCGACCGTGCTTGATCCGACGCCACAACCGGTCGAGCAGGTGCCGATCGCCCGGCGGCGCACCCCGCCGCAGATCCATTGGCTCCCGATGCTCAGCGGCGCGACGGTGGCCTGGGTCGGGATCGTGTGGTACTGCGGGGTCGTGCTGGTGGGATTGGCGAGCAAGCCCGTGGTTGCCATCGCTTCCTGAGCGGTGTCACGCTGTACGGGTGATCGAGAAGAAGAGCGAGCAGGTGGCCATCGGGGACGTCGTCCAGCGACTCACTCACAAGCACCCGACGGTGCCGCCGTTGACGGTCGCCGACGTCGTTCACAAGGTTCACGCCAGGTTTCACGGGCGCCCGCTGCGCGACTTCGTGCCGCTGTTCGTCGAACGAAACGCGCAAGCGGAGTTGGCCAAGCTCGACGCGTAGCCCGCGCCGGCCGAGGAGTCAGCTCAAAGGCCGTGGCTCCAGCCGTGTGAAGATCCCGGCGCGAGCGACCGACTCGTCCATGTCGTCCTTCGCGAACAATTCGGGTGCCGCCGATACCGGTATTGCAGCCATCCGAGTGCGGCCCGCCGGGGCCACGCAGCGTCGCGCAGCGTTGTCCCGATCCTACCGTCGGAGTGCCGGAACGCCGCGGAGCTCGATGGGGATGCGGAGAGCCGCGATCAAGCTCGGGTCTTGTCGAGGCGTCGCTGGATCGCCCGGTCGAAGATGGGAATGAAGTGGGACCAGTCGGGGATGTGCACGCGGATCCCGGGAGTTCCGCGCAGCACCAGCTGGGCTTCTTCGCGGTTCTGCGGGAGGAATTCCTGCCATTCGATGGTCGCCCCGAACTGTGTGTACTGTGACCGCCCACCGCTGTTGGGCTCGTAGGATTCGGTGCGCCGCGTCGACAGTCCGGCCCAGTGGGAGGCCTGTTCGAGAAGGTGACGCTCGTGGGCGCCGTACATGATCAGCGTCCCGGGAAAGATGTCGCGCAGCGCATCAGCGTACCTGGGCCCGTATACCACGTCGAAGTGGCTGGAAGCCTGCACGGTGGCCAGGATGTTGACACCCAGTCCGGCCGATTCCCCGACGTAGTTGAGCAGCGTCGGCAGGGGGCACGAGTTGCACACTTCGTCGAGCTCGAGCAGCAGGCGGTGGGTCAGTTGATGGTTGGCGGTCTTCTTGCGGAAGTACTGGATGATGGAGTCGACGAGGGCCACGGCGGCGCCGGCGACGGTTCCGGTGTTGGGCGCCAACACGAACAGGGTGGCATCGGGTTCGTCGAGCATGTGCAGATCGAAGATGTCGATGCTGAGCCGCTCAACGGCGCGCAGCCGGTGGCCGGTGTCGCCGGCGGTCAGCGCCAGCCGCACCCAGGGGGTGACCGCCTTGGCGACGGTGATGGCCACGCTGTCGCGCAGGCGGTCGCTCATCGACAGCACCCGCATGAGCGGTTCCGCGAGAATCGGGTGCGGGCACAAGCCGTAGGCGGCCAGCCAGGAAGGTTTGGTCGGCGCCGCGGCGGTGTCGTCGTCGCTGTCGACGCCGAGGTTCTCGACCGCCTGCAGCACCCACGGCATGCCGTGGCCGTTGCCTAAATCGCTTGCGGCGTAAAGCAAGCAGGCGAGCGGGCGTGATGCACTGGATTCCCACAACCCGTCGGCGGCGACGGCGGTGCTGTTGGCGGCGCCCCCGAATCCGACACCCGAGGTGGCCAGCATCACCTCGGCAACGGTCAACGCCTCCCCCGGTGTGGTGATGGATCGGGTGGGGTCGGTGACCATGGCGCGCACGCCCGCGGGCCAGACCAGCGTCTTCTGCGGCCGCAGATCGATGACGGCGGTGACGCCCAGGCAGCGTTTGGTCAGCACCAGCTCGGCAAGGTCCTCTTTCGATGACACACACACCGCCGGCCCTGGGTGCAGCACCGCGGCGGGGGCCAGGATCCGTCGCGTCTTGCCGGTGCGGGTAGGAGCGCTGATGGCGATGTGTGGGGCGCTGTCGGCGCGCACCGGCCGGTTCTGGTCGTTGTAGGTCAGCCCGCAATACGGGGTGTAGGTCTCGCGGTGGGCCACGGGGTGATCATCGGTCGGCGATGCTGTCGCGGTCCACCACCGCGGGCACCTTTCACGAAGCCGGCTGACAGGAAGCTGTGCGGGTCCACCTACATGACGCATAGCGTGTTGCGGTTTCGTTGTCAGCATGAGGAGCTTGCGACGTTATGCGACTGCGACGTTCGTGATGACTGCCGGGTTGGGGCTCGCCGGTTTGGGAGCCGCAACGGGCGCCCAGGCGGATCCGGGGCCGTTCCCGGCCTATCACTGGTGCCCCGGCGACGGTTGGGATCCGGGATGGGGCAACAACTGGGACTGGGGCACCTGTCACGACGACCACCACCGCGACATCGACGGCAACGACCACAGTCGCGACTTCTGGGCCGGACCTGCCGGGTATGCGCCGCGCTATCACTGGTGCCCGGGCGACTTCTGGCGACCGGAGTGGGGCTTCAACTGGGACGGCGGCACGTGTCACGACGACCACCACCGCGATATCGACGGCAACGACCACGGTCGCGACTTCTGGGGCTAATGCCCGCGGGCGCGCATCGCGCTGTTGTCGCAGCGGAGTATTCCGCCGAGCCGTCGGGACCGGTGGATCGGCCCCGCGCTTGGGGTCGCGCCTAGATGTCGATGCCGGTATCGCGGCCGCGGTCGATGCCGTTGTCCTTCCTCCGGTCGCGGATGCGACCGGTGGTGGGGTGGCGCTGATACGCGGGCGGGGTGGCAGAGCGGATGGGGTCGTGGCGCCGTGACGCATCGCCCGTCTCCGGCCGGTGATGAGAGTCTGGCGGGAGTTGTTCTTCGTCCTCGGGTGACAGCGGGGGATCGGCGGCGATGGTTTCGGCGACCGCGGAGCCGAAGACGTCGTGCAAGTCGGAGATCCAGGCGGGGCGCAGATGGGCGCGGGGGGTGTCGAGGGTAACCGGGGACAGTTCCGCGGCGAGTCGCCACCACAGCGCGGCAGCGGGCATTTCGTCCGGTAGTGGCGCTTGGGCGGCGGCGGCTTTGACCAGCCGGGCGAGGTCGGGGCGGCCGCGTGCGGCGTCGGCGAGGCGGGTGGCCAGCTGCGGCCAGTAGCCGTCGGTACGGATGCGGGGGTCGATGGAGTCGATGAGGTGATGCCATCGCCTGGTGTCGGCGTGGCGGCGCCCGATCGCCTTGGCGGCGTGGGTTTCCAGCAGCGCCTGCACCGCACGGGTGCGCGCCGGGTACTGCTTGGCGCCCAAGGGCCGGGAGTCTTGGGGCGGGACTCCGACGGCGGCGCGGAAGACCGCGATCTCGGCGGCCAGCGCCGGGTCGGTGGCCATCACCGGTTTGGCCCACAGCGGCGCGGTGGCATCGGTCCACTCGCGGGTGGTGGCGCGGATCTGGTCGGCCAGCTGGGTGACGAGCCTTTCCCGCCGCGCAAGGTAAGGGCCCCATTGCGCGTCGCCGCGCAGGCTTGCGGGGATGGCGGGCAGCCAGCGCAGCGGCCCGATGCGGGTGGAGTGCCCGCCGGTGGGGTCGATGCGCCAGTCGAGCACCGCAGCGGGGTCGGTGGCGTCGTCGAGGGGGGCTTGGCTGACCGTGGCGGCCAGGACGGTGGCGGGGTCGTCCCCGGCGGCGGCCAGCACCGCGAGGTGCTTGCGCAGCACAGCCCACCCCTCGGCCGCGGTGACTCCGGGTGCGAAAAGCTCCGCGGCGGTGGCGATCCCGGCGAGCCGGTGGCGACCGAGTTGGTGTTCGGCGGCGGTGCCCAGGGCGTCGTGATACATGTCGGCGGCGGCACGGAGCCGGGTGAACGGGTCGTGGGCGTCGCGCTGGGCGCTGAGGGCCGAGACTTGGGCGTCGTCGCGGGCCAGGGCGCGGGTGAGCACGTCGACGGCGGTATCGGGGTGGGTGGCTTTCGGGGTGATGATGCGATGGGCGTCGGTTTCGGCGGTGGACAGGTAGATGTGATTTTCGGTCCTCCCGCGGGTGAGGGCGACGTAGAGCCGTTGACGGGTGAGGTGGTCGCCGCCGACGACGTGGCAACTGTATTGCGCGGTCAGGCCTTGCGCGTTGTCGATGGTTGCGGCGTAGCCCAACGTGACGTGGGCGGCGACGTAGTCGGCGGGCAGCACGAGCCGCCCGCCGGTTGCGACGTGGCGGACGCGCAGCGCGCCGCCGTTGAGGACCTCGGTGATGGTGAAGCGGTAGCCGTTTCTGACAAAGTCGGTGCGTCCCAGCGGAAGCCAGCGCGCGTTGCGCCGGGCGCGCACCATGTCACCCGCGGAGGCCCTGAGCTGGTCGGCAAGGACCACTTCCGTTATTGCGGTGCGGTTTTCGATGGTGAGGCGTTCGAGGCGGGCGCGCGCGTTGAGCGCGTCGACGGTGTCGTTGGTCGGGGCCAGCAGCAGGCTGTCCCGCCCGGCGGCCAGGTCGGCGCGCCATGCCGTGTAGGCCATGTCGGCGGCGGTGGCGGTGGCGCCGACATGGACGCGGTGGTGGTCGATGTAGCAGCCGATGCCGGCCGGGTCGCCGGCGCGCAGCGCGAGGGAGGCGGCGCCCTCGGCGGGGGAGGTGAATCGCACCAGTTGCGAGAGGGTCAGCGCGTCGGTTTCGGCGGCGATGTCGCGCAGCACCCCGCCCGCGGAGATCGAGGCGAGCTGGCCGTCGTCGCCGACGAGGCGCACGCTGGCGCCGCTGGCGAGAGCATGGCCGATGACCGCGTCGAGGTCGTGGGTGCCGGTTTTGCCGGCTTCGTCGATGATGATCAGCGTCTTGTCGTCGATGTGGGTGAACCAGCTGGGTTTTGGCTGGCAGGCCGTGTCGGCGAGGTGGACGTATTTGGCGACGGTGTCGGTGGGGGCGCTCAGGTCGGTGCCGAGTTCGATGGCGGCGGAAGCGGTCGGCGCCAAGCCGAGGACGGTGCCGCCGGAGGAGCGCCAGGCGTGTGACAGGGCGGCCATCGCGGTGGTCTTGCCGGTGCCCGCAGGCGCCAAAGCGAGAGCGACCCGCCGGCTGCTGGTAGCCATGTCGGCTACCAGAGCGGCTTGGCCGGGGTTGAGGGTGCGGCCGCGGGCGGCGGCGTCGGCGAAGGCGAGGTCGACATCGTGCCGGGACGCCCTGCGGCCGCCGACACGGGTAGCGGCGGCGAGGATACGGCGCTCGGCGGCAAGGGTTTTCGCCGAGGTGTACCTGGCGGTGCCGTGGCGGGTGTAGACGCTGGCACCGTCGCGGCGGCGCAGCACGACTGGCTCGCCTTGCTCGTAGTCGGCGATACGGGCGTGCGGGATGGAAAGTGGCTCAGCGAGTGCGGCCTCGGTGATCGCCTGGGCCAGTGTGGGGTTGGCGGCGTGCCCGCTGGCACGGACGACACGCTGGGCCTCGGCGAGCACGTGGTGGCGTTGCCAGCTGGCGCGGGCGGCGGAGACGATGTCGACAACGCGGGCGGCCTGTGTGGCGACCCATTGCGGTGTGGGCCGGGGGAGTGGGGGTGGGTGCGACGTGAGCGCCGCCCCGAGCATCGTCGCCAGCCCCTTGCGGCCGAGGAGCTCGACGGCTTCAATGCGCCAGGCGGCTCTCTGCTCGGCCATGCTGCGGGGCTCGTGCTTGGCCTCTCTCGATTCGAGGGTGGCCTGCTGGGCCAGGGCGATCGCTTCGATGTTGGTGGGTTCGCGACCGTGTTCGGCCTGGAACTGTTTGGACAGCTCGGCGGTGCGCGCTTCGATGGCCGCGCGCCGCGATGACCATCGGGTGAGCAGTTCGTTCGGCACACCGACGATTTCGCGCACCGGCCGCCCGGACGGTGTGACGTCGGCGAACCGCACCCCTAGGCGCGCGCCGAGGTGGGCCTCGAGCCGGGTGTTGTAGAGCTCGGAGGCGGCAACGGCCACCCGGTGCAGCGGCTGCCCGTCAAGGGCGAGCCAGCGCGTGGGACCGTTCGTGTCGGTGGTGGCGACCTTGTTCGAAATCGCTACGTGTGTGTGCAGGTCGGGGTCGCCGGCGCGGCTGTCGCGGTGGGTGAACGCCGCGGCGATCAGCCCGTGCGTGTCGACCTGGGCGACGCCGTTGGTGCCCGAGCGGGTGAACGCCGCAGCGCTTTCCAGGTAGTCAAGGACGTCGGCGACCGCGGCGTCGTGGGCCTCTTCGATCCTCTTGGAGATCGGCATCGGGGCGGCCGCCCACAGGGCGCTGACCGATTTCACCGGCGAGAAGGTGAGGTCGTATCCGGCGACGGCGGTGGCGCGGGCTCTGGTGTTGCGTGCGATGAAACCCGACAGCTCGCGCTCATCGGCGGGCGCGCGTCCGTAGTGCTCGGCGAATTTTTCGCGCGCCACCGCGGTGCGGATGGCGGCGCGGGTGGGCGCGTCGATGGGCGCGTTCAACGCCTGCCCGACAGCGCTGTTGTGCTCGCGGTACGCCACCGCGAGAGCGCGCATGAAAGCGGTTTCGCCGTCGGGGATGTGGAAGCGCCGGCCCAGCCGGGCGGCGTCGATCGCCGCGCGTGCGGGTGCCCCGCAGGCGGTGAAGTGGGCGGTGATCGCCTCGGCATTGGGGTGCAGACCCTCCCCGAACAGGGCCGCCATCTGCTGTTCGGTGACCTGTGAGCCCGCCGGAACCTGCCACAGATTTTCGGCGGTGGCGGGGTCGACCGGGTAGGGCCCGGGGTCGGCGAGTGCGGCGAGACCCTTGCCGACCCAGCGGCCGGGCGATTCGCCTTTGGCTGAGTAGAAGTCCGACAAGCTGCTGCGGCCACGCTCGGTGGTGTCGGCGGCGGCGACCTGGCGGACCAGGTACAGATAGCCGTCGCCGGCGGTCAGTTTGTGCAGGCTCATCACGGCCAAACCCCTCTCGGGCCGCACGTTAGACAGTCGACGGCCGTCGAATCCTCCACCGCGCCGGCGGTCGTGACCGAATCGTGACCCTGAATGCAAGAGGTGTGTGGGGTTAGGCGGCGGTGGCGGAGTCGGGTGTGGTGGTGGCTGCTATCCCGCGGCCGGTTCTAGGGTCCGGGGATGAACACTCAGTCGATGGCCGCGGCGCGCCGCAAGGTGCGTGAAGCGCAGGTGAAAGCACAAGAGGAGCGGGCCCGGCGGGAACGGCACAACCTCGAGGACATGGCGACGTTTCTGGTGGCGCGCACCCGGCTGGCCAGTGTGGATGTGTGGGAGGCGGAACGGGTTTCGCAGGTGGGAGCCGAGGCGGCGCGCCGGCGAGACGAGCACCGCCTCGCGGCCGCGTCGGCGTTGGCGCGGATGCGTGCGCGCGGTGAGACGGTGAGTGCGCTCGCCGAGCTGGCCGAGACGACCGAAACGGAGGTGCGCTCGTACCTGAAGCTGGCGCGCCCCGACGGCGCGGCGCCAACGGCAGGGTCGAGCCTAGGCGTGGCGGACCACGGACCGCGATGATAGTTGCCACCGGGTCGCACGTCGCACGTTCCCAGCATCGACTCGCGTGTGCTGAACCGCGCCGGGCCGTGAGGCGCTGCTCCCGATGACGCAGCAATCGGAGGGGCGGCTGGATGTGGCGGAGGGCCCGCTCTACTCAGCGGCTGCTCCACCGCCGGGGCTATTGGCCATGGACTTGGAGGCCATGAGCGCCCGCATAGGCCAACGCCTGGGCGATATCGACCTTCGCGCCTGCGAGCTTTGTGCTCGTCCACAAGGACGGGTCTGTCAGAGCGCCGCGCAAATCTGCTTTCTCGAACCGTGTATCAGTTGTTTTCGCTCCCCGCAGATCCGCACCACGCAAGACGGCCTCGCGAAGATCCGACTCCACGAGGCTGGCCTCCCGCAGCCGACACGAACTGAAGTCCAACCCGCGCAGATCACAGCCGCCGAGGACCGCCAGGGAGAAATCGACTTCACTCAACGTCAGTGGTCGCAGCCGGCAGTGTGAAAACACCGATCCGAGCAGGCTGCAATTGCGGAAAGT